>Ga0209023_10004397_pt1 | contig 16065 bp, 22 predicted proteins | sample LakOneMetagenome_FD_187468 | JGI IMG/M metagenome (GOLD analysis project Ga0209023, IMG submission 187468) | Freshwater and sediment microbial communities from Lake Erie, Canada (SPAdes) (version 2) | ecosystem: Environmental > Aquatic > Freshwater > Lentic | place: Lake Erie, Canada... | reverse complement strand
CGCCCCCACCGCCTCGGTGGCATAGCCGTGGCCCCAGTGGGAACGGGCCAGCGTGTAGCCCACCTCGACGGTGTGGTCGTCGACGCCGTGGACGGCCACGTCACCGAGCAGCTCACCGGTCGCCCGGAGCTCGATCCCGAGCTGCGCCCAGCCGAGGGCTCCGATCGGCTGGTCGGCCACCTCGGCGATCAGGAACCGGGCCGCCTCCTCGGCATACGGCACGGTCCACCCCTGCCAGCGAGCGACCTCCGGATCTGACCGGTACGCCGCGACGACGGCCGCGTCCTCGGGGCGCAGCCGCCGGACGAGGAGCCGCTCGGTCGTGAGCTCCACGTCGTCGCCCGCCACGCCCCCGATCCTCGCACCGCGCCCCGGACGCTGTCGGTTCTTCGTCCGAGATGGGACCCAGGGACCCCGCCGGGACCGAGAACGGTCAGGGACCGTCGCCACCTCTGTGGGCCGGCCCGACCCCGCCGGGTACCGTGGCCCCGACTGGCCGTAGCGCAGCTTGGTAGCGCACCTGCTTTGGGAGCAGGGGGTCGGGAGTTCGAATCTCCCCGGCCAGACCACTACTACCAGCGGAAATGCGCTGGCGATGAACCCTGGTGCAGCGGCGTTGCAGCGCCGTTGCAACTTTCGGCTTCTCTCTACCTGATCAAGCGGTGCACTTTGGCCTGAGCAGGGGTTGTACGCCGCCGATGGGGTCTGTACGTTTGCCCGTGCCCCAGTACCCCGCTGGGATGCGGTCTACCGGACCTCACTCCGGAGCCGGGAACACAGAGCCGAACAAGGCACCTAGGTGCCGGACCCTCCTGAGCGAGGCGGTCGTGTTTGCCGGGTCGAACACATCCAACGCAATCGGACGTGTCCCCTTCTCGGGCGACCTGGCATCCATCGAGGTTCATCCATGCCGACCACGGCACCCGCTGCTTCTGCGGCGTCTACTCGTCGCATCCTGAATGTGTGCGACGCGGCCGACTACACCGGCCGATCCGTCAACTACGTGCGCAGGGTCCTCCGCTACGAGGTCCCAGTCATTCAGCACGGCACCCGAGGCAAGCTGTACTTCGAAGAGCGTGATCTCGACGTGTGGCTCGCAATGCACAAGCAGCCCGCGTCATGGTGACGCAGTCACGAAGAACCCCGGCCGTGCCGGGCCGGGGTTCTCGTAGTAGCAGCAGCGCAGGCAAGCACCGTGCAGGCCCCAACGCTACGGACGCCACCGTGGACGAAACAAGGGCAACCCGTATCGGCCGGGTCGCACATGCGGCTCTGGCGGCAGGGCTCAATGTGTTGCCGCCGAAGGAGGACGGTACCAAGGCCCCGGACGTTCATCGCTGGGTCAGGCGGCAGAAAGTGATGGCGAGCGAGGCCGAGCTTGATCGGTGGTATGCGGGCGGGCGGTCTGGCATCGGCGTCGTGTGCGGCGAGATCAGCGGCGGCTTGGAGATGCTGGAGTTTGAGGGGCGAGCCGTTGACGAGGATCTGGAGGAGCAGTTCTTCGAAGCCGCTTTTCTGACAGGTCTTGGGTCGCTGGTCTTGCGCATTGTGGAGGGCTACTTCGAGATGACGCCGAGCGGGGGCTACCACCTCCTCTACAGGTGCAGCACACCAAGGTCTCATCCCTTGGCACGGCGGACGTCGACCGCCGCTGAGCTCGCGTCCGCTCCACAGCAGAAGACGCAGGTGTTGATGGAGACAAAGGGCGAGGGCGGCTACACCATCACCGCCCCGTCGTACGGCTCCGTGCACCAGTCCGGTCGGCCGTGGGTGCTACTTCGCGGCGGCTGGGACACCATCGCGACGATCGACGATGACGAACACCGAGCGTTGTTGAACTTGGCTCGCTCCTTTGACCAGATACCGGCGAAGGCGCCGGTAGCGAAGTCACCGGAGGTCAGTGGCTCCCGTCCCGGTGACGTTTTCAACCTGCGGGCCGACTGGGCTGCTGACGTCTTGGAGCCTGCCGGTTGGCGGCACCTGTTCAACCGAGAGGACGGCACCCAATACTGGCAGCGGCCCGACAAGTCCGGCGACGAGGCCAGTGCCACCGTCGGCCACGGCGGGCACGACATGCTCTACGTGTTCAGTACGAGCACGCCGTTCCCAGACGTGCCAGGCGGGTACGGCAAGTTCAGCGCCTACGCCTACCTCCACCACGGCGGCGACTTCACCGCAGCTGCCGAGTCGCTCCATGAGAAGGGCTACAGAGCAGATGCCCCGCCTGGAGATCGGGAGCGCTTCGTCCTGCGCTCGATGGACCAGGTCGAAATGCGACCCGTCCGATGGCTCTGGCCGAACCTCATCCCGTTCGGGAAGCTGACGACGGCTGAGGGTGATCCCGAGAGCGGCAAGAGCCTGTTCACTCTGGACCTCGCCGCTCGAATCACGCAGGGGAGGGCACTTCCCGACGGTGTGATCGCTCCCCTATGTGCTGTCCTCGCCGTCTGCGACGAGGACGACTACGAAGACACCATCGTGCCTCGCCTGTTCGCGGCGGGTGCCGACTGCTCACGCGTGTTCGCGCTGTTCGTTCAGAAGAACGACGCCGGCGAAGTTCTTCCCCTCGTTATCCCTGACGACATGGGCGTGCTCGACAGCGCGATACGCGACGTCGCCGCTGCCACCGTCCTTGAAAACGTGCTGGTCATCGTCGACCCAGCCACCGCCTACCTCAGCGAGAAGATCAACAGCAACAACGACGCCAGCGTTCGCCGTGCGATGAGTCCGCTGGCGCAACTCGCTAGAGACACCGGCGCGGCCATCCTGCTCGTCCGCCACCTCAATAAGAACAGCAGCGAGAAAAACCACAAGTACCGGGGCGGCGGAAGCATCGCCTTCTTCGCTGCGGCACGCGCGTCGTTGATGTTCGGACGGCATCCGGACGACCCTTCGCTCATGGTCATGGCGCAAGCGAAGAAGAACATCGCAATCGCGATGCCCTCGCTCGCTTACCGCATGGTCTCCTGGGAGCACGACAAGGACCTACCCGTGATCGAGTGGACGGGAAAGGTAGATGTCGACGCCGCGACGGTGCTCGGCGGGAGGGACGCCCGTACGCAGGCTCCCGACCGGGATGAGGCAATGGAGGTGATCAACGAACTGCTGCGGGATGGAGACGGGGCGGTGGCAGCCAAGGAAGCGCTCAAGGTCTGTGGCGATCTCGGCATCAGCAAGAGCACCGTCAAGCGGGCGGTCAAGCAGCTCGGCCTGGGGAGGCATTCCCAACATCGCGATGACGGGACGATTGAGGGCTGGGTCTGGACCCACCCCGTTCAGGGCTCGAAGATCCGCATCCAGGCCAAAGCACCGGACCAGGGGTCACCAGAGGCCCCCAGATGACCACGGTTCTGGCGGGGAGAGGGATCTCCCCTGGTGGCTGGGCCAGGGGCATACACCTGAACCCTGGACTCTGGGGGCACCTGGCACCAGGTGACCAGAGGTCCACGGTCCACGGTCCAGCAGTCGGCACCCCTGGACACCTGGGACCCGATGCCCAGGAGGAGTCGAGGTGCCTTTCATGGCCACGATGGCGGACCGGGCTACGGCTCTGCACCCTGGCCTGTTACCCACCGTGCCCCGCCCCAGCGGCGTCCCCAGAAAACAGGCCAGCCATGACCGCTACCAACAACAAGATCGCGCTCGGCAAGACGAACCTCGCCATCCTCAACGGCACCGAGGACCTGACGCTGTGGTCCGACGAGGAACTACTTCGAGGGCACCGCAAGGATCGCAACGGCCGGTGGTCGGGACGCCCGCCGAAGGTCGTGCCGTTGGCGGTGCACCAGGAGTTGACCCGTCGCCGGCTCGACGAGGCGTACCAGTTGCTGCGGGAGGACCTGGTCGGTGCAGTACAGCTGCTGGGCCAGGTGGTGCGCGACAAGGAGGCTGACAACAAGGACCGGATCAAGGCGGCTGAGCTCATCATCAACCGGGTGATGGGCAAGCCGACCGAGCGGGTGGAGCTCAGCACCCGGTCCCGCTGGGAGGAGGCCCTGGACACGGCGCTCGTCTACTCCGACGAGGACGTCATCGACGCAACGGCGGTGCCCGATGACGACGGCTAGACGTCAATACCAACCGATGGTGCGAGGCATCCACGTTGAGGCTGACAGGAATGAACATCGCGTCCCGGCTTCCGTAACTTGCCGCTCCCTTCAGGAACAGGAGCAGCGAATGGAAGTCATCGGGTACCTACGGGTGTCCACCGAGGAACAGGCACGGTCAGGCCTCGGGATGGACGCTCAACGAGAACGCATCACGCAGGAGGCCGACCGGCGAGGTTGGTCGGTCCGGTGGGTCACCGACGACGGCTACACCGCCGCCACACTCAACCGGCCCGGCATCACCGACGCCCTGGCCAGCCTCCAGGCCCACGAGGCCGACACGCTGGTCGTGGCGAAGCTGGACCGGCTGAGCCGCAGCCTGTTGGACTTCGCCGGGCTCATGGAACGGGCGCAACGCGAGAAGTGGAACGTGGTCTGCCTGGACCTCGGCATCGACCTGTCCACACCGCAGGGGCAGCTGATGGCCAACGTCATGGCGAGCTTCGCCGCCTACGAACGCGAGCTGATCCGGCAGCGAACCCGCGACGCCCTGGCCGCCCTGAAGAACCGTGGCGTGCGGTTGGGCCGGCCGGTAGTGGTCCCGGCCGCTACACGGGCACTGGTCGGGCGCTGGCGGGCAGCTGGGGCAACTTGGCAAGCCTGCGCCGACGCCCTGAACCAATCGGGAGTGCCAACTGCCCACGGCGGTGCCCGCTGGTACGCCAGCACCGTGCGCAGCGTCATGCGCAGCGCCGACCTCGACGCGGCCGCCGAGGCCATCCGGCAGACGGCAGGTGCGGCATGAGGCCGACCGATGGCCCGCAGTTCCGACCCGTCCAAGACGACGAGCTCACACCCGACCAACTACGCCAGGTGCGCGCCGTGCGGGCAGAGATGGCAGCCACGAAACGGGCGGATGCTGGGACGAGGGAGACCAACTGATGGCGACGTTTGAGAGGACGCACGATGGCATCGGTGCCTATCGCCTGGCTACCGGCGACAAGCGGTACCGAGTCGTCTATCGAGTGAACGGTCGGACCAAGTCCAAGGGCGGCTTCGCCCGCAAGGAGGATGCGCGGCGATGGCGCGACAAGAACCGGGTGGCCGTAGACCAGGACCAGCACGTCGACCGCGCGAAGGGACGGACACCATTCGCTGAGTACGCCGAGGGTTGGATCGCCACAGCCGACCTCCGGCCCACCACCATTCACCTCTACGGCTACCTGCTCCGGTGCCACATCGAGCCGACCTTCGGGACGACGCCTCTCGCAAGCATCAACGAGTCGGCAGTGCGATCGTGGCTAGCCCACCTACGGACGAAGCCGGCGAATACGGCGACCGGCAACCTGAGCCGTTCCACGGTCGCGAAGGCGTACCGACTTCTGAGCCGGATACTCGGTACGGCTGTGGACGACCGCTACCTCGTCGTGAACCCGTGTCGGGTTAAGAAGGCGGGCAAGGAGGATTCACCGCCCCAGCGGTGTCCCACAGCCGAGGAGGTGTGGGCACTCGCTGAAGCCGTCCCCGAGGAGTACCGAGCGCTCGTGCTCGTGGCAGGGTTCGGTGGACTCCGCTGGGGCGAGGCCATAGCGCTCAGGCGATCGCATGTAGACCTCGCCAACGGATGCGTACACGTTCGCCAACAGGTAAACGAGATCGGGAACAGCCGGGTCGTCGTCAGCGACATCCTCAAGACGACGGCGGGCCGTCGGGACGTGTACCTGCCACCCGCTGTGACCGCTGCGATCGCCCAGGTTGTGAGCCGGCGAGGGACCAGCGGCGACCCGTTGCTGTTCCCACCCTCTCAGCATGGCGATGGGGACCGATACCTGCGCCGAGCCAACTGGAGACGTCGGGTCTGGCTACCGGCCCTCGGTGATGTGGGCTGCGAGGCCTACCGCTTCCACGACCTGCGCCATGCCGCTGCCACGCTGGCTGCGCAGGCGGGCTACACGACTCGGGAGCTGATGACGCACATCGGCCACGCCAGCCCGGAAGCGGCTCTGCGCTACCAGCACGCCGCATCCAGCCGCATGGCATCCCTGGCTGATCGGTTGGGCGACGTCGTGGGCGTGCCGCAGGCGACCGGCACGGACAACGTGGTGCCGATCCGACCCTGACAGCAATCGTCCGAATGGAGTCGGCCGACTCGCAGCTTCGGTTTCACAGTTGTGCGAGCCCCTGGTCCTCCCATCGATCAGCATTCCAAATATATTGCGGTAGACCCTCCGCTCCGCTGGTTCTGAACGGAAGACCGTTGTCGCTGAGTTCAATCTCCTTGCTCTTGCCATTTACAATGAGAACAAGACTCACCGTCCAGTCAACAGATGCTTGTTCTGCGTATGCGACGATGTGTAACTCTTCTGCGTCGCCTTTCCGGATCACAAATGTTGGGTTCTTGATGTAGTTACCCTGTTCGTCCACAAACAGAGCAGTGGGTGGATCGAAATGATCCAGTCGAATCTGAACGTGGCGAGGAATTGCTTCTGCGCCACCGGCACCGCATAACCCCACGACGCCCGATAGGTCTTGCAAGCTATGCACACGTGGCTTCACACCGGAGAGTACGACGGTGGCATCAACTCCGCCTACTAGCGTCACCTTGAGTTCAGTCCTCCGTGAATCAATTGCTCCCTGAGTGTGCGCCCACTGCCACCAATCTGGGCAGTAATTGGACGGCGGACTCGGCGGAGGACCGCTCCGAAAGATGTAGGCAGCGGTGTGCCACGGCGGTTGTCCTGCATATAGGTTCGCCGGGTCGGCCTCAACGTGAACGTCAAGATCAGGTACGCCTCTGAGGAGGCGCCACCAGACAGGTAGGTAGTTCTGGCCCGCCCAACCCGCAACGACGCCGATCACCACCCAGAGCAGCTTGTCCATCACCACTGCCTAGTCGAAGTTGCAACAGGAACGGGTGACTTCCTGGTATTGTCACCGACGCGACCCCTCCGGAGGTCGCACCCCATAGCTCCCCTGGAGAGAGAGAAGCCGACATGGCCGAACCAAGTGTGAAGGGTGACTACGTCACTCTCAGTGGCGTGAACATCTGGTGGACTCCCGGTCAGCCAGACGAGATCCACCTGACCGCTGACGACCCCGACCTCACGCACGTTGCCACCGGCCCTGGTATGCGAGTGGTGTTCTCGACGAACATCAAGAGCGCCAACTACCACCCGGCAAACTTCAACCGCACGGCAGCGATCCTGCGGAAGTACGGCAAGTCAGCACCGCCGGAGGATGTCCCTGAGGGCCCCCGACGGCTTGATAGGCGACCAGGCGCGGTCGCTACCAAGCCGAAGGCGAAGGCCTACGAGCGGACGGGCGATGAAGCAGATGGTCCGTACGACGTCCAGCTCTTCCGACCGGACATTGACCCGATCGACCCCCTCGGACACGTGGGGAGCGCATTTCACCTCATGGGCTGGCTGAACATGCACAGCATGTACGAGGTCGTGTCGCTCACCGCTATCCCGCAGAACGACGGCGGCCCGCCGGTGTACGTGGTGGTTTGGCGTAAGCCCTAGCGGAGCCTCGTCCACCGCTCAAGAGGCCCGGCCGCCCTAATAGGGTGACCGGGCCTCGGTGGTGGTGGTGGTGGTGGGCTTATTGGATGCCGAGGATGGCGTCGGCCTTGACGCTGCGGCTCTTGTTCCCGTCGTTGAAGTTCACGGTGTCTGCCTTGATGCTGGTGACCCTGGCGACCGCGATGGTCTCGGTCTTGTCGCCGGTCCGCTGCACGACGATGGTGCGCCCGGTAATGGCGTCGCGGACGGTGGCGAGGTCGGCGTCGGCCAGGTGGACCGGCACCAACCCGCCCCCAGCGGTGCGACCCGGGAGCACGCTGTCTGTGTGCGGGCGCACCAGAGCGCTGTAGGCCCGGCGGGCGGCTCCGGCGCTGCCGAGGCTGAGAGCCGTCGCGATCTTGGCCCAAGAGAGCAGCTGGGTGTCGCGCAGGTCGGCGATCTCGTCGGCGGCGAACGTGTACTTGGTGAGGTCCTTCTTGGTGGTTGCCATGCGACCACCATGCAGAACCTCGACCGGGAAGTTCAGTGGCTTCCCAGGACTCTCGATCTACCAGCGGAAACGTCCGACGGCCGAGCCGTAATAGTCGATAGGCGCGTTACTTGTCAGCGGCCCTAGGGCTCTGCATGGTGGGGGCCATGCCACCAAACCCCGCCAACTGTGGTCACCGAGTTCGGCCCGGCCCACGGCCGGTGTTCACCGAGCGGATGGTGGTCCAGGTCCGTGCCGACCAGCGGTCAGCGGTGACCCGCATCGCCAATGTGCTCGGAATGTCGGCGTCGGAATGGGTCCGGTGGTGCATCGACCAAGGCACGACCGCCATCGAGACCGTGCCCTCGTTCAAGTACCTGGAGGACCACCCGTGAAACAACGAACCGCCACCCTCACCGGCACCCGAGACACCCTGCGGCGCATCGCCGACGAGGCCCAACGCAACGCCCTCGCCGCCGAGGACACGCTCGCCGCCCTCGAGGACCGAGAGGCCCGGCGCACGACCCGCAGCGGGACCCGGTGATGCAACGCACAATCGCCGACGCCACCGAAGCCCTGGACGCCCTGCCTGGCATCAGCGACGAACAACGCCGAGCCGGCCAGGCTGAGATCGCAGCCGCCAAGGCCGCTGCCACGACGCTCGCCAACGAGATGGCCGACCGGCACACCATCGAGATAGGCGACCAACGCCAAGCCTGGCTGACCGAGCTCTGCGACGTCCGTGACGCCCTCGCCGCCCTCCGAGCCGAAGGTGACCTCGGCCGGATCAGCGCCGCCGAGTACGAGACGCAGCTACGTGAGCTCCAAGCCCGGCAACGCCACGCCGAACGATCCGTCGCCACCGTCGAGCACACCTTGGCCTTCGTCGCAGTAGTGGAGGACGACCCGCTCGCCTACGGCGAATCGCTGCTGGCCAAGTTCCCCGGGACCCGCCCCACCTTCAGCTTCTAGGAGACCCCCATGCCCCCGAAGATCCTCACCCGCCCGAACCCGCCCCTCACCGACGACCAGATCGACAAGGCGCTACTCATCCTGCCGCCCTTGCACGACAACGTCATGGTCGTCGTGCAACACCTCGCCGCACAGATCACCGCCCTGGCCCAGCGGGTCACCAACTTGGAGGAAGCATGACCATCGACCCCGAACTCATCCAGCTGGAACTGGAGTGCCGGGTGCTGCACGCCGAAGCCGTCCTGACCAAGGCCGAAGCCGCCACCGCCGAACGAGCCGTGTACGCCGCCGAGCGGCCCGACAGCGACTACGCGGGCATGGAGCGCATGTTGCGGCGCAACTGGGGCACCTTGGCGATCCCGGTGTGGGTGCCTGAGCGAGCCACCGTGAGCGTCGAGGCCGCCTGCTACGGCTGGCGTCGTGACTATGGCGAGTGGCCCACCATGCGAAGCCTCGCCGAACGGCTCACAACCAGCTACCGCAACCTCCGCCACCTCGAAGCCACCGTGGCGATCACCGAGACGATCAGCGATCCGAGCGAAGCCGCACACCTGTTCATGATCCGCAGTGTCCGCCTGGCCGAGATCATCAACGACCAGCCCCACACCTGCGGACCCGCCTGGGTGCACAACGCCGAGAGCGACATGCGGTGCTTCGTGAGCGCCGAAGGCCAGAAGGCCAACGGCCTGGACGACCGCTACCGGCTCGCCAGCTACCGACGAGAGGCCGTCGCATGATCCGCTGCCATCCCGACCCCTTCGACCTCCGCCAAGCCTTCACCACCGACACGGCATGGTCATCCGAGACCGATGAGGCCCGCCCCGCACCCGAACCCCCAGCGGAGAACGACACGACCGACGACGCCGCTGGGGATGACGAGCAGGAGGGAGAAGCGGGTGATCAGCTCACTGACGACGAGATCAAGAACCCGCGCGTCAAGGCCCTCAGCGACGAAGCCGCCAAGCACCGCAACCGGGCCAAGCAAGCCGAAGACCAGGCAACAACGCTCACGGCCGAGGTCGCCGCTCTGACCGACCAGGTGCGCACCCTGCGCCTGCAGGTGGCCTTCAGCGCTGCCGCCCACAGTGCAGGGCTCACCGACACAGACGCCGCCTGGAAGCTTGCCGCCGAGGACCTCACGGCCGTCACCGTCGCCGACGACGGCAACATAGACATCGAACGCATCTCAGCGATCGTCCAGCACGTCGCCGAGCGCTATCCCTACCTCGCCACGGCTCCGACGCCATCAGCACGCGACGCCTTCCCGGCTGAAGCCAGCGGACGACCTATCGGTCGCAAGGCCTCAGCCGGCTCGATAAGTCAGGCGAGCCTGGAGGCTAGATTTCCGGCGCTCCGGCGAGGCCGGTAGTCAGGCGGTGGCTCACCGGACGACAGGCGGTCACGTCTGGTGCGTACGTTTGATCTGGCCGTGATCTACGTGGCTTGCCGTACGGTGGTTAAGGTCTCGTCTGTGACGGGCGGGGGCGGAGTGACACGTAGGTGACGACGATTCCTCCACCAAGCCGCGGTTCGATGTCAATCAGTGCCTCCATGGAACAGATGCAGGTGGCCTATGTGACGGCGATCGCGGGTGCGGCGGGATGCACTGTCGCGAAGCCCGAGCCGGATATCGACGGTATCGATCTTCATCTCAGACAGGAGATCGACGCTGACCCGCCCTACGAGTCAGCGATCGACCTCCAGCTCAAAGCGACATACCAATCATCTGCTCTCACCGACACTCATGTGACTTTGTCATTGAAGAGGGGCCACTATGATCGCCTGAGGACTGATCGCGTAACGGTGCCACGACTGCTGGTGGTGATGTTTATGCCGAAAGAGGTTGTGGACTGGCACGAGCAGAATGATGACAAGTTGTCGCTGTTTCGTTGCTGCTATTGGCGATCACTCAAGAACGAGCCGGCAGTGTCAACCGACACCAAGACCGTTCATGTACCGCGCTCGAACGTCCTGAGCGTTGACGCTCTATGTGACCTAATGTACAAGGTGCGAGCGTCGATGGAGCTGGGCGCGTGAAGTCCTTCGACTCTCTCGACATGGCGGAGATTTCACCGCTCGCCGTGCGCGCGGCGCTGCGAGATCTAGGATGGACCGAGCACCCGTCCAATCTCGCTGCCTCAACCCTTTGGACACCGGTCGCGAAGCAACGAGGTACTGATGTTGTTCTTGTTCCGAACGATCCTTCGTACGATGACTACGCCCCCCGCCTTCTTGAAGCGATTCGCACTCTTGCCCGTGAACTAGACGAGACAATCAATGAGGTTGCCGATCGTTTGGTAACCGTCGCATCCGACGTGGTGCGGTTCCGCTCAAGCCGGGACACGGCCGCCGATGGCAGCATCTCGCTGGCCGACGGTCTCGACCTTCTCGACGGTATCAAGGCGGCGCTGGTAGCCTCTGCCAAATCGAGCGAGGAACACCGCGCCTACTTTGGCAATGCATACTGGAAGCAGGCCAAGCAGTTCCTCGAACGAACAAGACTCGGACAGACTGAGCACGGTAGCTATGTGGTCAAGGTCCTGAGTCGGGCCACAAATGAGGGCAACCTTGCGGAGGAGCAGCAGTACCTGGTCCCGGGCATGGTGTCGCATCAGCGAGCCGTAACTTTTACCCTTATGAGGTCACTCAGCGCGACGGAGTCGGCTGTGGCTCAATTCTCTCGAAGCGGTTCGATCGACGTATTTTACGATGCGGTCTCTGCAGGTCTAAGTTCCGACCTCTGCGAGGCTGTTGGTCGCATGGTTCGTAGCGATTCAAGCAATGTCGGGGTTTCTGCCGAGTGGTCTCCTTTAGCGCCGGTCAGCGAGGATGTTCCTTCGGGATCAACGTTCAAGTCTAGCGATCGAGAGATTTTGAAGATCGCGGTTAATAGCCTGCGAGAGTCGGAACTTTACCCCGACATCACTGTGACAGGTTGGGTCGAGGCCTTGGCGCGGTCGGAGTCTGGTAGTGGTCCGGGAACCGTGACGATAGTCAGCGATGGACGTGTGTCCGTGTCGCGTGGAACACGGGTGCGGATTGCCCTTCAGTCAGAGGCATATGGCATGGCCATTGCCGCTCATGAAGCCGGTGACCGCGTCGAGTTCAGAGGCGATCTAACCCGAGAGGGCAACCGCTACTGGCTACAGAATGCTGTTATGCGGAACAAGTAGCGTTGGAAGCGCTTAGATCAGCGGATTCACACCTCGGCTAATCGGTGTCGCGACTAGACCCGGACAATCGCGACACGAGTGAGTTCCTGCGTTGCGCGATCGCGAACGTACAGCTCCTCGTCCGGGCCGAGCGACTCTACAAACTTGTAAAGTCCGAGTGCGGCTCGAACTACTTGCGCAAGAGACATCCCGGACTGCGTTGCGACGGCGCGAAGATCCTCAGCGGTTTCTGCAGTGACAGTGAGCGAGAGCTTCGCGTTGCCAGTGTTTTCGGACTTGAACTTTGGCGGCATGAATCTCCTAAGACTATGGGCTCGACAAGGCTAGAGAGGCTCGGCATCCCGAGCCCCTCTAGCCAGTACTCGCCATCAGACCATTCACCGATGGCCGTAGATCAGCATCGTGACCAAGCTTGCAATGAAGCCCGCTATGGCAATAACACTGACCTTGACCCTGACCTTGACGAGCCGAAGTCTTACGCAAAGACGGAACAGCCGGCCATGGTATGAAATCTTGACGGACAAGATCCCATCGAGTGGTTTGACAACGTGCCGAGGGGGCCGCTTGTGCGAAGGCATTTCTGCCCGCTTTCTCCTCATTCCCCCGCCGACGTTTCGCGGCGTGAATAGAGAAGGAGGGCGACGCCGAAGTGGTAAGAAACAGCCCCGTTGTCTCACCGTCGGCCTTGATGTTTTCAGATTGGGTGTGCCGACTTGTCAAATCAGCGCATCCAGTCTCGGACATTCTTCTCGGATACGTCAGCTGTACGCATCCGCCTTTAGTAGGCACTTTGGACAAGTCACATAACTCTCCTTTGTTGGTTGTGCGCCACCCCGGTAGGCGGCGCTTTGGTTCTCAGCCACCAGACGGCGGCACTCGTGAGTATGCAGCAGATGTGCTGCATCGTCAAGGGGGCGTTCCGAAACACGGATGGCACGCGGGCCCGGCAGAGGTGGCGGGATTCGTCGTCTCGTAAGCGGGACAGCCTGCTAGCGATGGGTGAGCGCCCGGAGGAGAATCGAACGAGCGGATGTGCTCGCGAGGTCGACGTTGCAACGCGGTTGCAACTCTTCAGGCCCAAACAGATGTCAGCGGTGACAACCGGCTACAAGCAAAACCGCTGGTCAGGCATCGGATTCCCGGTCATGTGCAGGTCAGGGATCTGCGCTGGCGGTGCTTTGGGAGCAGGGGGTCGGGAGTTCGAATCTCCCCGGCCAGACCAACCAACCAACCAACCAACCACAGCCAACCGACCGACCGTCCGCCGCTAGCGAGGACCTGGGTCGCGATATCGTCCGCTCGATCGCCCGGGCCAAGGGGCGAAGGGCAAGGGGGCAGTGCATGGTTCGCAGGCTGACGTTGGGCGCGGTGGTCGCCGGGTTGATCGTGCTGGTCTCGGGGTGCGTCGCCGCGCCGACGCCGGTGGCGCTGACCCTCCCGTCCTCGACCGCGTTCGCCATGCTTGGCCACTCGTGCGGGGGCATCCAGGAGCAGGCGTTCGCCACGGGCTTCGACCCGACGAGCGGCCTCCCGACCGGTGCGGTGTACCTCCAGACCCGTTGCGGGGGCAGCGGCCGGGGCGGCGGCTACACGACGACGACCTACTCGGCGTGGGCCGGGGTCACCTGGGACTTCGCCGGGGCGGTGCACGACTCCGTCAAGCTCGCGGCCGCGCCGGCCGGGCTCGATCCCGCGTTCTCGCAGACCGACGTCGGCGGCGACCGGGTGTACACCGCGCTGACCGCCACCAACGTCACGGCGGCCAACTGCACGGTCGGCAACACGACCTACTGCTCGTACCACGCCTACCTGACCGTGCCGGTTCCCGGCACCCCCTCGGGCGTGACCATGAGCCAGGTCGGTGACTCGCTGGCCGTCTCCTGGACCGCGCCGGCGACGGGGGCCGTCGCCATCACCTCGACCACCGTGACGGCGACGCCGGTCGGCGGTGGCGCAGTCCTCACGGCCACCGCCCCCGGACCGGCGACGTCGGTCCAGGTGAACGGCGTGGCCCCGTCGACGACCTACTCGGTCACCGTCGCCAGCACCGACGCCAGCGGCACCGGACCGGCGTCGGCCGCCGTCACCTTCACGACGCACGCCGCGACGACGGCCCCGACCGCCCCCACCGGCCTCACCGCCGCATGGAACGCGGGCAGCACGGGGATCGTGGCCGCATGGGTGGCGCCCGACGCCGGCGACAGCCCCATCGACGACTACCAGGTCGCGGTCGCCCAGTCCGACCCGACCGGGCCCCCGACCAACGTCGACGCCGGTACGGCCACCTCGGCCACCCTCACCGGCTTCGACTCGACGCTCGACTGGTCGGTCCACGTCCGGGCCCACAACGCGGCCGGCTGGGGCCCCTGGTCGACCTCGGTGGTCGTCTCCGCCTCGAACTGATCGCCCGACCCCCCGATCTGGGCGCGATCTGCGACGCTCAGCGTCGCCTTTCGCGCCAATTTCGCTCGTGCGGGGGACGTCGTCGGCTGGCGGACGGGGCGACCGGGTCAGGACAGCCGGGTCGGGGCGACCCGGTCAGGTCGGCGACGAGCTGCGCCAGAGGGGCATGGTCTCGGTCTCGGGGTCGTACTGGCCGAGCCAGGCCGGGAGGTAGACGGGGTCGGTGAAGTCACGCGGGTGGTGGCCGGGGAGGGCCGAGACGACCATCGTCGGGATCAGCACGAACGCCATGCTCACGGCGAGGTGCAGCAGCCGGAACCAGGTGACCGGGTAGCGCAGGCGCCGCTCGCCCCACAGCTGCACCAGCGTCCCGAGCGCGGTGAACAGGACGATCGACAGGAACCCGAGGGTCATCGCCCACGCGTACCGGAGCCGGGAGCCGTCGGTCGCCTCGAACACGTCGTAGGTGTTGGACTTGTGCTCGATCTCCTCCGCCAGGTGCCAGAGGAAGAGCGTCGCGGGCACGGGGTCGGCCCCGTCCATGAGCTCGCTGAGGTGGGCCTCGGTCCAGCGGGCCACGCCGTAGGAGATCGTCTCGCCGCCGGCGGCGTAGGCGACCCGGAACCGCGGGCTGCGCCGCCAGATCCAGTCGGCGTTGCGCGCCATCAATCGTTGGACGTGGCGGGTGGCGGGGTAGCGGGCGGCCACGAGGTCGTTGAACCGCTTGTGCTGGGTGTGATGGCCCGTCTCCTGGCGGATGTAGGACTCGGACCGGGCGCGGAGGTCGTCGTCGATCTGGTCGAACGTCGAGCGGACCGCCTTGATGAACAGCGGCTCGGCGTAGGGCATGCCGAGGGAGATGGCGTTGGCCGCCGCGGCGAACTCGGGCAGGAACGGCACCCACATCGGGTTCATGTCGTCGCCGTACGCGAAGGCCACCCGCCGTACCGGGAGCACCGGTTCCCGGGCCGGCACGAGGCGGGGGTCGGCGCCGTGGCCGGCCACCGACTCGGGCTCGGTGAGGGGGACGACGGTCATCCCGCTCCTCGTCGGCCGAGATCCCTCAAGATCAACCCCGTTCGGCCGATGGGCCGGCGAGGACCTGGGTGCAGCCCGGGTTCCGCTCCCCCCGAACGATGATCCCCGACTGACGGCAGTAGCCTGCTTGTTCGCAGGATGTGCCACATGCGCGGGGCCTGCGACGAACCAGAGGTTGATCATGGACGAGAAGCGAGTCGTACGACCGATCCGGTCCGGCAAGGGTGGCGGCACCCCCGCCGACGGGTGCGGCGCCCCGGCCGACCTGGCGGCCGGCATGGGCCGAGAGGTGATCGTGGGCTGGAAGCTTCCCCCGGTCGCGGCGAAGCAGGCCCGGTCCGAGGGCGAAGGCAAGCGCCGGGCCTCGTAGGGCCGGTCGACCCAAACGGATCAGCGGCGCAGGAAGCCGGCGCCCCCGCCGTCGACGACGGCGGCCCGCA
>Ga0209023_10004396_pt1 | contig 16073 bp, 9 predicted proteins | sample LakOneMetagenome_FD_187468 | JGI IMG/M metagenome (GOLD analysis project Ga0209023, IMG submission 187468) | Freshwater and sediment microbial communities from Lake Erie, Canada (SPAdes) (version 2) | ecosystem: Environmental > Aquatic > Freshwater > Lentic | place: Lake Erie, Canada | collected... | reverse complement strand
TGGTGCGTCCATTTGCAGCACGGCTGTGCATGGGAGTAGGGTGGGGACTCGTCCCCACCGCAACGCCATCAACACAAAAACCGGTGGGTTCGAGAACCCACCCTACAACAGGATACGTTGACCTTTACGCAACCCGGCACTATAGTCGGGGATTCACCGATTTGCCGCCAGTCCCGATGCCCACGCTCGCTCAATCCGCTGGAGACCTGTTCCGTCACGTTGCGGCAGACAAGGCTGCGCTGTACCGGGCAATCATGGACACCTTCGCGGCCGCGAAGCGGCAATTCCGCCTGCAGTTGCGCCCGGACGAAGTGCAGATCGAAGCACGCTGGCCGGGTACTACGCCCTCGATCGAGGAAATCCAGCAAGCGTTGGCGGCCCTGACCGACTGGGGCAACCTCGAAGCGCACCCGGACACGGCGCGCGTCTCGAGCGTCGAGGATTTCTACCGCGCCCGTTTCTTGTACCGGTTGTCGCTGGGCGGCGAGGCGGTCGAGGCTGGCCTGGCCGTGTTTGCGCGCACCCTGGCGCGCCAGAGCGAACTGCAGACCGTCGCGCTCGAGGACATCCTCATCCAGCTCAATGCCCTGCTGGCCCTCGCCGCCGAAACCGCACCCGATCCGGCCAAGGTGCACACCGCTTTGCGCGACCTGGTGCGCGTCTTCGACGGCCTGGCCGATAACGCGCAGGCCTTCATGGCCAGTGTGGCCCGCACCATCGAATTGCAGCAGGCCGACGTGCAGGCCGTGATCGCCTTCAAGCAGCGCCTGATCGATTACCTGAACCGCTTCGTCAGCGACCTGGTCGGGCGCTCGGGCACCATTGCCAGCCGCCTGATGGAGCTGGACAGCCGGATCGAGCCGCTGCTCGTACTGGCAGCGCAGCGCGAACGGCGCGATGCGGCGCCCGGCGACGAACCCGGGCAAGCAGCGGCGCTGGCCGAGCGCGTCGCCACTTGGCGCGAGCGCTGGCTTGGCCTGTCGCGCTGGTTCATCAGCGACGGCCACATCCAGGCCCAGTCGGAACTTCTGCGCGCCAAGGTGAGGGCGGCGATTCCCCAACTGCTGGCGGCGGTGGCCAGCCTGAACGAAAGACGTAGCGGCCGCAGTGATCGCTCGGCGGACTTCCGCATCCTGGCGCGCTGGTTTGCCGATACAGCCAGCGACGCCGAGGCGCACCGCCTGTGGCGAGCCGGGTTTGCACTCAACCCGGCTCGTCACTTCAGCCTGCAGGCCGAAACCGCAAGCGCAGACCCGGTGCCCGCCTCCACCCCCTGGGCCGATGCGCCGCCAGTGCGCGTGCATCCGCGCTTGCGCGAGCAGGGCGAGCTGACGCCGCGCGGCGCCGCCCCGCATGTCCGCACGCGCGACACCGAGCGCGCCATGCTGGCCGCGCGCGTTGCGGCCGAGCGCGCCCAGATCGACGCGGCGCGCGCGATCCTCACCACCGGCCGCGCCACGCGCTTGTCGGAACTCGGCACGCTCGATGCGGATGCCTTCCGCCTGTTCCTGAATCTGCTCGGCGAAGCGCTGGTGGTGCAGGCGCGTCCCGGCGCCGAGGTGGTGTGCCAGAGCGCGGATGGATTGCTGCAGATTCGCCTCGTGCCTCTGGCCGAGGACAGCATCGCCAGCATCCAGACCAGCTTCGGCACCTTCACCGGACGCGATCACCTGCTGACCATCGCGGCGGCCGGAGACCACCATGGCGCGTGAGGCCGGCGCCCGTACGCCCGACGCGGTCCAGGTCAAGGACGTGCTCGCGCGCCACCGCGAAGACGAGCGCCGCGACGCCCTGCGCGCCCTGTTAATGTGCCCCCTGATGACCGCATCGCATCCTGCCTTTCACGCGGTGCGCCGCCACGAGCGCGAATTGCGCGACTGGTTCTCGCAGGCAGCCGGCTGGATCCTGCATGTCGAGCGCGATTGCGCACGCCTGTACAAGCGCCCGGCGGACCTGGGCGACGCCACGCGCGGCGCGGAAGAATTCGACCGCCGCCGCTACATCCTGTTCTGCCTGGCCTGCGCGGCCCTCGAGCGCGCCGAGCCGCAGATCACCTTGCGTACCCTGGGCGAAAAACTGCTGGCCCTGGCCGCCGACCCGGAACTCGGCGCGCGCGGCTTCACCTTCACGCTCGACAGCCATCACGAGCGGCGTGAACTGGTGGCCATCTGCCGCTATCTGCTATCGCTGGGCGTGCTGCTGCGCGTGGCCGGAGACGAGGATGCGTTTGTCAGCAAGGTCGGCGACGCCCTGTACGACGTGCGCCGGCGTGCGCTGGCCGGCCTGCTGGCGGCGGCGCGCGGGCCGTCGACCTGGGCTCCGGAAAACGCCCCGGCCCAGCTGGACGAGCGCCTCGCCGCCCTGACCGAAGAGTTCACGCCGGACAGCGAGGAAGGGCGCCGTACCGCGATGCGCCATCACCTGGCGCGCCGCCTGCTCGACGACCCGGTCGTCTATCTCGACGAACTTGACGAGCGGCCGGCCTTGCGCGCTTACTTCCAGAATCAGCGCGGCGCACTGGCTGCGCGCCTGGGCGAGGCCGCCGGCCTGCATGCCGAGCAGCGCGCCGAAGGCCTGGCCCTGGTGGACGACAGCGGCGAACTGACCGACGTCGCCATGCCGGCCGCCGGCACCGCATCGCACGTGACCCTGCTGGTTGCCGAGTTCCTGGCCGCCGCCGGCCGCGCCCAGCCCGGAACCCCGGTCAGCGAGGCGGCGGTGGCTGAGGCGGTGCGTAGCCTGATTCCCGAATACGGGCGTTTCTGGGCCAAAGCCGCGCGCGAACCCGGCGCCGAAACCGGGCTCGCCGCCAATGCCCTGGCCCGGCTCGCGATGCTGCGCCTGGTCCGACGCGAGGCCGCGGGCGCGTTCCCATTACCGGCACTAGCGCGCTTCGCGCTGGGCGACGCCGAACTGGTTGCGCGCAAGCGCACTTCAACCAAGGGCGCCGAGCGCGCCCAGGATGCCTTGTTCTGATGCTCGATTCCCTGTTCTCCGCCGGCGCAGCACCAGTGCTGCCGCCGCTTCCCGAACCGCTTCAGGCGCGCTGGCAGCCGCTGCGCATCGGCCTCGTCGAACTCTTTCACTACGACAGCGAAGAGTTCTGGTTCCGCGACGGCCACCTGCTTTTGCGCGGAAATAACGGCACCGGCAAATCGAAGGTGCTGTCGCTCACGCTGCCCTTCCTGTTCGACGCCAGCATCAAGTCTTCGCGAATCGAACCCGATGGCGACGCGACCAAGAAGATGGCGTGGAATCTCCTGCTCGGCAAGCACGAGCGGCGCGTCGGCTATGCCTGGATCGAGTTCGGCCGCATCGGCGAAGACGGCCAGGCGCGCTACCTGACACTGGGCTGCGGCCTGTCGGCGGTGGCGGCGCGCACGCAAGTCGACACCTGGTATTTCATCACCGAGGGACAGCGCGTTGGGCGCGACCTGTGGCTGATCAATGAACAGCGCGCGGTGCTGGGCAAGGAGCGGCTGGGGCAGGCGCTCGACGGCAGCGGCCAACTGTTCGACACGGCGCAGGCCTACCGCCGCGCGGTGGACGAACGCCTGTTCCACCTCGGCGAAGCGCGCTACGCCGCGCTGATGGATACGCTGATCCAGCTGCGCCAGCCGCAGCTGTCAAAAAAGCCGAACGAAGACAATTTGTCGCATGCCCTGACCGAAGCGCTGGCGCCGCTGCCGGAAGAACTGCTGGCCGACGTGGCGGAAGCCATGAACCAGCTGGAGGAATATGGCCAGCAGCTGGCCGAACTGAGCGACCTGGCGAAAGCGATCGGCCAGTTCAACGAACGCTACCGCCAGTACGCGCGCGTGAATGCACGGCGCCAGGCGCGCGTGCTGCGCAGCGCCCAGACCGGCTTCGACAAGGCCAGCCGCGACCTGAACGAGGCCCGCGCCGCCTTCGATGCCGACGTTCTCGGCGAACAGGCCCTGCGCGCAGCGCTCGACGCGGTCGATGCGCAACAACTGCGCGACCGCGCCGCGCTCGATGAAATGCAGGCCGACCCGCTGATGCAGGATGCAAACCGCATCGATGAGCTCGCGCGCCAGTTCGCCGCCCGCCAACGCGACATGGCGGCGGCCGACGCCGCGCTGCGCGAGGCGCGCGAGCGGCAGGCCCGTGATGCCCGCGACCTGCGCGGCTATGCCGAGCGCGCCGATGCGGCGAGTAGCGCGCTGGTGCATTGCGCCGCCGTGTTCGAGGAGGCCGGCGCCACGGCCGGCCTGGCCGAACGCGACGAATTCGCGGCGGCGCTGGCCGAATTCAAGCAGCCGGATGCCTTGTCCGCCCTCGGCCCCGCCGACTACGAGCAGCTGCAGCGCAGCTTGCAAAGCCTCGGCCCGCAGCGGCGGACCGAGATCGCCCTGGTGGCGGAGCGCTTGCGCCAGCTCGACGCCGCCACCGGAGCGCGCGATGCGGCGCAGCGTTGGCGCGACGCCGACGCCGATGCCCTGGCCGGCGCGTCCGCGCGCGTCGCAGCCGGCGAGGCCGAACTGCTGGAGCAGGCCGATGCACTGGTGGAGTCCTGGAGCGCGCACGCGGCTGGGCTGCGTGAACTGGCGCTGGACAGCGCAATGGTGTTGCCGGCCCTGGCCGACTGGACCCGCAGCTTGGAAGGGGAAAATCCGGCCCGCATTGCGCTTGCGCGTTCCCAGCATGAACGCAGTGTGCGGCTGGCCCAGGACGAAGCGGCCGCGCTGGCGCGCCGTGCGGCGCTGGACGAGCAGGCGCTGGCTCTCGCGGCGGAACGCGCGCGCCTGGCGCAGGGCGAGGACAGCGCCCCGCCGGCGCCTTACCAGCGCGACCCGGCGGCCCGTCCGGCGGACCGCCCTGGCGCGCCGTTCTGGCAACTGGTCGAGTTCCGCACGGCCGTGGAAGACGCGGGCGCGCGTGCCGGCCTCGAAGCGGCGCTGGAGGCCGCCGGCCTGCTCGATGCCTGGGTCGGCCCGGACGGCGCCGTCGATGGCGGTGCGGCTGCGCCGCTGTTCGATACGCTGCTAATCACGCGCACGGCGCAGCCGGCATCGCTGGCCGCCTGGCTGGCGCCGGCGCAGCGTTGCGCGCTCGATCCGGTGATGGTTGAGCGCCTGCTCGCATCGGTGGCCTGCAGCCTCGACGACCAGGGCGCCGAGGCCTGGGTCGCGCCGGATGGGCGCTTCCGCATCGGTCCACTGGGCGGCGCCTGGGCCAAGCCTGCCGCCGAATACATCGGGGCGGCCAGCCGGGCCGAGGCGCGCCGGCGCCGTATCGCGGAGATCGACGCGCTGCTGGCGGCGCTGGTGCAGGAACGCGCGGCGCTGGCCGCGGCCTTGCAGCTGCTGGCCGGGCGACGCGCCCGCGCAGCGGCGGAATGGGAGACGGCGCCGCCGGACACCGCATTGCGCAATGCCCACCTGCAGGTGAGTGCGCTGGAACGCGAACGGCGCCAGGCGGCCGAGAGGCTGGCCGCGGCAGAGGCGCGCCTGGCCGCGGCGGCCGACGCCTGGCGTGGCGCGCGTGAGGCCCTGGTGCACGATGCGGACGACCTGCGGCTACCGCAGGATAGCGGCGCACTGGCGGCGGTGTCGGCCGCGCTGGATGCCGCTGCGCAGGCACTCCAGGACCTGCTGCTGCAGGTCCAGCAGGTGCGCCACGTCCTGCCGGAACGGCGCCGCCAGGAAGAGCGTTTCGAAGACCGCAGCCGCGAAGTGGCCAGCCGCAGCGAGCAGAGGGCGCGCGTTGCCGAGGCCGTCGAGGAGGCGCAAGCCCGGCTGGCGACGCTGCGCGAGCAGGTCGGCGCCCAGGTGGGCGAATTGACGGCGCGCCTGGCGGCGGTGCGCCAGGCGGTGCAGGACGGCGAGGCCGCGCTGAAGCATGCGCGCGCCAGTCTCGGCGTGGCCAGCGAAACCCGTGCGCGCAGCGGCCAGCGCGCCGAAAACGCCGCGGCGACCATGGAAGAACGGACGGCGCTGCGCCAGCGCGCGGTGCATGGGCTGCAGCAGTTCGGCGCCACCGGACTGCTGGCCATTGCGCTTCCTGAACTCGAGCTGCCGGCCACGCCATGGAGCATCGAGCCGGCGCTGCATATCGCACGCCGCGCGGAACAGCTGCTACAGGAGGTGGATGCCGAGGATGCCGACTGGTCGCGCGTGCAGGGCGCCTTCGCCCACGACTTTTCCCTGTTGCAGAGCGCACTGACGGCGCTCGGCCACCAGGGCCAGGCCGAGCCGAGCGACCATGGGATGATCGTCACCATCGTCTATCAGAACCGGCCGCAGCGTCCCGACATCATTGAAGCCGCCATCCGCGCCGAGATCGCGCAGCGCCAGGAACTGCTGACTGCCCGCGAGACCGAGGTGCTGGAAAACCACCTGCAGGCCGAGGTCGCGGCGGCGATCCAGCGTCGCCTGCAGGACGCCGACCGCCGGGTGGACACCATCAATGCCGAACTGGCCAGGCGCCCGACCTCGACCGGCGTGCGCTTCCGCCTGCAATGGCTGGCGCTGGAAGAGGGCAGCGAGGGCGCGCCGGTGGGCCTGGAAGCCGCACGCAAGCGCTTGCTCAACACCAGCTACGACGCCTGGTCGCCGGAAGACCGGCAAGTGGTGGGCCGGATGCTGCAGAACCGGATCGCCGCCGAACGTGCACGCGACGATGCCGGCCGCAGCGGGAGCCTGCTCGAACTGCTGGGCCGTGCACTCGACTACCGGCGCTGGCACCGTTTCCGCGTGCAGCGCTGGCAGGATGGGCAATGGCGGCCGCTGTCCGGTCCCGCCTCCAGCGGCGAACGCGCGCTCGGCTTGACGGTGCCCTTGTTCGCGGCGGTGTCGAGTTTCTACACGCATGCCGGTTCGCGCCACGCGCCGCGCCTGGTGCTGCTCGACGAAGCCTTTGCCGGCATCGACGATGCGGCACGCGCGCATTGCATGGCGCTGGTGCGCGAGTTCGATCTCGACTTCGTCATGACCAGCGAGCGCGAATGGGCCTGCTATGCCGAGCTGCCCGGCGTGTCGATCTGCCAGCTGCAGCGGCACGAGGGCATCGATGCCGTGTACGTGTCGCGCTGGAGCTGGGATGGACGCGCGCGCCGGCTCGAGGAAGACGGCGCGCGGCGCTTCCCCGAGGCGGCCGGCGCCGGCGCCGAATGAGCGGCGCCGGCGCCAGGCTGCAGCGCCTGCTGGGCGGCGCCGCGCTGGCCGCGCTGCGCAAGCGCCTGCGCGGCCGCTACGAACGCGGACGCGGCGACGGCGTCATCACACTCGGGAACCTGGACGCGGCGGAGCGCGATGCCCTGGCCGGCCTGCTGGGCCGGCGCCAGGGCGATGCCGGGTCGCTGCGCTTCGATATCGCCGAACTCGATGCGCGGCTGCTGCATGCCGGACTGGCGGACTCGCTGCGGCATGCGCTCGAGTTGCTCGATGGTCCGCTGGTCGACCTGGCTGCGGCGCGCAGCGAGACGGCGATCCAATGGGAAGGCGTGCGCGCGCTGGCGACCGATGCCAGGCTGGCCGCTTTCCTGGCCGATGGCCGCGGCCTGGGTCTGCTCAAGCGGCTGGCCGTGCGCCAGCCGGTGGCGGTGCAGCTGGTCGCCCAGGTGCAGAATGTGCTGGCGCGCTTGCCGGCGCCGGCTGTCACGCGTTCCCACCTGGCCGCGCAACTGCTGGGTGACGCGCATGGACTCGACGCGGGCAGTCCGGTCGCCACCCTCCTGCTCGCCGTGCTGCGGTACGAACGGGCCGGGAAGGACGATGTCGAGGGCGAAGAAACGGTACGCGAACTATGGGCCGCGGCGGGCGTGCTGGTGAACGAGCTGGCGCGGCCGGCGCTGTTTCTGAACCTGCCTGGCAGTGTCGGCGGACTTGTGCCAGGCGGTGGTGAGCCAGGCTACTTGTCGCTGCGCGCTCTGCTGCGTTCGTCGCCGGTATGGGCCGTCGCCGGGCGCGACGTCTACGTGTGCGAAAACCCGAACCTGGTGGCCATTGCAGCCGATGCGCTCGGACCGCACTGTGCGCCGCTGGTGTGCACCGATGGCATGCCGGCGGCGGCGCAGCGTGCCTTGCTGTCGCAACTGGCAAAGGCGGGCGCCCGATTGCGGTATCACGGCGATGTCGACTGGCCGGGCATCGCTATTGCGAATACCGTGATCGAGATGTTCGGCGCCGCGCCATGGCGCTTCGGCGTGGCCGATTACCTTGCCGCGCTGGACAACAATCGAGACGCCACGCGTCCGCTTACGGGCAGTGAGGTTGCGGCCCGGTGGGAGGGCGCGCTCACCGAGGCCATGCAGGTACATGGGCGGGCAATCGACGAGGAAGCCCTTGCCGCCAGCCTGATGCCGGACCTGGATATGCGGCTGAACGCGTGACGCCCTGGAACTGTCTTATGCCGGTGTGCGGACGGTGAAATGGTGGGTTCGAGAACCCACCCTACGAACTCAAACCATGACCTTGTCGGGGGTGATCGGCAAATCGCGGATGCGTTTGCCGGTGGCGTGGTAGACCGCATTCGCAATCGCGGCGGCCACGCCCGTGATGCCGATTTCGCCGACACCTTTCGCGCCCAGTTCATTGATCTGCTTGTCCTCTTCGTCGACGATGACGATATCGATGGCGCCGATGTCGGCGTTCACGGGCACGTGGTAGTCGGCCAGGTTGGCATTCACCGCGCGACCGAAGCGCCAATCCATTTCCGTCTTTTCCATCAAGCCCATCCCCATGCCCCAGACGATGCCGCCCATCAGCTGGCTGTGCGTGGTCTTGCGGTTCATGACCCGTCCGACGCCATAGGCGCCAACGATGCGCGGCACGCGGATGGTGCCGACGTCCGGATCGATGTGCACTTCGACAAACACGGCGCCAAATGCATGCATGGCATAGCGCTTTTTCTCTTCGCCCGGCTCGGCGTTGGCATCGGCGCTAACCGGCTCGCCGCCAGCACGCGCGACGATGGCCGTCATCTGCTCGCGCCGCGTCGGCGCCGCACGCGCCACCAACCAGCCGTCGGCGGCGTCGATGTCGCCGGCTGCCATGCCGTGCAAGGGCGAAGCCGTATCGGCGATCGCCAGCTCCATCAATTTGTCGCGCAGCGCACGCGCCGCCTGGTGCACGGCCGGCCCGACGCTGGCCACAGTTTGCGAGCCACCCGATACCGGCGCCTCGGGCAGCATCGTATCGCCCAGCTGGAAGCGCACTTTCGACACCGGCAGGCCAAGCGCATCGGCGGCGATCTGGCTCATCACTGTATAGGTGCCGGTGCCGAGGTCGTGCGAGCCGCTGCGCACCACGGCCGTGCCATCGGGCAGCAGGATGGCGGTCGCCTTGGCCTTCTGGCGATTGGCCGGATAGGTGGCGGTGGCCATGCCCCAGCCGACCAGCGTGCGTCCGTTTTTCATCGAGCGCGGCTGCGGATTGCGCTTGTCCCAGCCGAAGCGCTCGCCCGCCACGCGGTAGCATTCGCGCAGCGACTTGCTCGACCACGGAACATCCTTTTCCGGATCCTTTTCCGCGTAGTTCGCCAGGCGCAGCTGCACCGGGTCCATGTTCAGCCTGTACGCCAGTTCGTCCATTGCCGACTCGAGCGCGAAACTGCCGCTCGATTCACCCGGCGCGCGCATGTAGGTCGGGATGCCGACATTCAGCGTGGCCAGGCGCTGCGAGGTCTGCAGGCTGTCTGAGGCATACAGCATCCGTGTGGCGGCGGTGCAGGGCTCGGTGAAATCGTCGAGGAAAGCAGTGCTCGAGATGGTGTCGTGGCGCACCGCCGCCAGCTTGCCCGCCGTCGATGCGCCCAGCACCAGGTGCTGCTCGGTCAGCGGCCGCGCGCCCACCGGGCCATACATCTGGGTACGCTCGAGCACCAATTTGACGGGACGGCCGGCCATTTTCGCGGCCATCGCCGCCAGCACCACGTGCGACCAGACCGACCCTTTGCAACCGAAGCCACCGCCCACGAACGGGCAAATCACGCGCACCTGTTCCGGCGCGATGCCGAAACTCGACGCCACCGTGCGCTGCACGCCCGAGACGTTCTGGGTGGAGTCGTACATCACCAGGCTGCTGCCATTCCAGTGCGCGATGGTGGCATGCGGCTCGATGGGATTGTGGTTCTCCATCGGCGTCGTATAGGTGACGTCGAGCCGCTTGGCTGCACGCTCCATCGACCGCGCGACGTTGCCGCGCCCGGTGTCCGAAGGCCGCTCGGGCTGCGGCTCCGGCCGGCGCAGCTTTTTCTTCGCCTGCGCAAAATCGAGCTGGGCCCGCTCGGCGGTATAGCGCACCTGCAGGCGCCGGGCCGCGTCGCGCGCGTGCTCGAAGGTGTCGGCGATGACCACCGCCACCGGCTGGGCGTTGTACCAGACCACATCGTCCTGCAGCAGCGAGAGCTTGGGATTCGGCGGCTGCTTCTTCTGGTCCGGCTTCGATTGCTCCTTGCCTTCCTTTTTCTCCGAGCCCTGCGGCAGCGCCAGGCGCGGCGCGTTCTGGTGCGTCATGACCGCAATCACGCCCGGCATGCCTTTCGCAGCCGTGCTGTCGATCGAGGCGATGCGGCCTTTCGCGATGGTCGATTGCACCATCACGGCATGCGCGAGCTGCGGCAGCTTGTGTTCCGCCGAGTAGGTGGCGGCGCCAGTGACTTTCAGGCGTCCATCGACGCGGTCGATTCCTTGTCCGACGACGCTCATGCGATGCCTCCCGCACGCCGCAGCGCGCTCACGGTGGCGCGCTGCGCCATGTCGATCTTGAAGCGGTTGTCCTCGAAGCCCTGGGCGCCGCGCACCAGCAGCGCCGCCGCCTGGCGCGAACGTGCTTCTTCGAGGGGATGGCCGACCAGCAGCGCTTCGGCCGCCGGCACGCGCCAGGGTTTATGCGCGACGCCGCCCAGGGCGATGCGCGCCTGGCGCACGACGCCGTCGGCGATGTCGAGGGCCGCCGCCACCGACACCAGGGCAAAGGCATAGCTGTTCCTGTCGCGCACCTTCAGGTAATGGGCATGGCGTGCGAACGTCGGGGGCGGCAGGTCGACTGCGGTGATCAGCTCGCCCGCCGCCAGCGTGGTCTCGGCTTGCGGCTGGCTGCCGGGCAGCCGGTGGAACTCGCCGATCGGGATGCTGCGGTTGCCGCGCGGCCCGGCCACCTGCACGGTGGCGTCGAGCGCAGCCAGGGCCACGCTCATGTCCGACGGGTTCACGGCGATGCACGCCTGGCTGGCGCCGAGGATGGCGTGCATGCGGTTGTAGCCTTCGCGCGCGGCGCAGCCGCTGCCGGGCAGACGCTTGTTGCACATCTCGAAAGCGGTGTCGACGAAATAGGGGCAGCGCGGACGCTGCATCAGGTTGCCGCCCATGGTTGCCATGTTGCGCAGCTGCGGCGAGGCGCCCGCCAGCAGCGCCTGCGACAGCAGTGGGTAGCGCGTGCGCACCAGCGCGTGGTTGGCGGTGTCGCTGTTGCGCGCCAGGGCGCCGATGCGCAGGCCGCCGTTCGGCAATTCCGCGATGTCGCACAGGCCGATGCGGGTGATGTCGACCAGGCGCAGCGGCCGTTCGACGCCGCCCTTCATGAGGTCGAGCAGGTTGGTGCCGCCGCCGATGAAACGGGTGTCGGCGGATTGCGCCAGGCGCAGCGCGTGCGCCGTGTCGGTGGCGCGTTCGTAGTCGATGGCATGCATGCGGCGCCCCTCAGACCTTGGCGGTGGCGCGTACCGCGGCCACGATGTTGTTGTAGGCGCCGCAGCGGCACAGGTTGCCGCTCATGCGCTCGCGGATCTCGGCGTCATCGAAGCGCACGACCTGTTCGCGCACGTCGCCGCTTGCCGCACTGGCCGTGCCGGCGCGCATCTCGGCGATGCAGGCCACGGCCGAACAGATTTGTCCGGGCGTGCAGTAGCCGCACTGGAAGGCGTCGTGCTCGATGAAGGCGGCCTGGATCGGCGCCAGCCCCTCGCCCTGGGCGATGCCTTCGATGGTGGTGATCCGGTCGCCCTCGTGCATGACCGCCAGGGTCAGGCAGGCGTTCACCCGGCGGCCGTTGACCAGCACCGTGCAGGCGCCGCACTGGCCGCGGTCGCAGCCCTTCTTGGTGCCCGTCATGCCGGCATATTCGCGCAGGGCGTCGAGCAGCGAGACACGCGGCTCGAGCGTCAGCGCATACGCCTTGCCGTTGATGTCGAGCGTGACCGGACGCGGCGCGATGGCAGGCGCGGAAGCGGTCGCTTCCGGGGCGGCGCCGGCCTGGGGCAGGTGCACGACGGCAGCCGCGGCAACCGCCGTCTGCAGGAAACCGCGGCGCGATACGGCCAGCGCATCGTCCGGGCAATTGCCGGGCGTCTCGTCCGGTGGAAGTGGGTTCGACATGAGGGTCTTTCGCATCGGCATGCAGGAAGGCCCATTATCCCGGCCGAGCCGGTGCGCTCCGTTAGGCCACGCACATAGCCGCGCCTGTTGGGATAAGCAGACAGTGCCGTGCTTGAAATCCCTCTCCGGCCGCATGCCGATTTTTATGCGTCCGCCCCTGGAACTTCATCCCTGCGGATTGTCTTACGACGTAAGACCGTGCTTCCAGTTTGATAACGATTGGAAAAGACGTGCTCTCGATACAGAGCGCGATTGCATTGCAGGCGACCAGGGGACAACCATGAAAGCGAAGACATCCAAAGGCGCGGCACCGATGCCAGATGGTAACGGCTCAGGAGACACGAACACAGTTTCAAGCGCGTCCGATGCGGACGGCGCACTCGGCAGCATGATGCCGAACGACGGCACGACCAGCCTGGCGCCAGAGGAACGCGGCATGCCGGGCATCACCAAACGCGCGCCCACGGGCGACATGCCTTCCGGCCGCATGGAGGCGAAGCAGGGCGGCCGCGGGCGCGAGTACGAGATGCCGACGGGCGGCATGGGCAATGGCAGCATCGGCCTGGAAGGAGTCGGCGGTGGTGGCGGTTCGGGTGGCGGCTTTGGCGGAGGCGGCGGCGATGGCAGCGGCCCGCCGCAGGTACGCAAGTGCGGCACGATGGACGTGCACCGCCGCCTCCTGTCCACGGATGCCGGCTATGCGCGCCGGCGTGATGAAATCGAGATCGAGGCGGTGCGCTTCGAAAGCGGCGAAGCGAGCGTCCAGCGCACCGGCATCACCCGCATTCCGGTGGTCGTGCATGTGGTCTGGAACACGGCCGCGCAAAACATCTCGGACGCCCAGATCGCCAGCCAGATCGAGGTGCTGAACCGCGACTTCCGGCGCACCAACCCGGACGTCGCCACGACACCGGCGCCCTTCCTGCCGCTGGCCGCCGATTCGCGTGTCGAATTCTTCCTGGCGAACACCGATCCGTCCGGCGCGCCGACCTCGGGCATCGAGCGGCGCCAGACCTCGGTTGCCCCCTTCAACGACAACGATGCCGTCAAGTCCACCGCCAGCGGCGGGCTGAACGCCTGGCCGGCGGCCAACTACCTGAACGTCTGGGTCTGCCAGCTCGGCGGCGGCTTGCTGGGGTATGCGCAATTCCCCGGTGGACCGGACGCCACCGATGGCGTCGTCATCCTGCACTCGGCCTTCGGCACGACCGGCACCGCCGCCGCGCCCTTCAACCTGGGGCGCACGACCACCCACGAGATCGGCCACTGGCTGAACCTCAACCACATCTGGGGCGACGACGGCACCGGCTGCAGCGGCACCGACAACGTGGCCGACACCCCGAACCAGGGCGGCGCGAACGTCGGCGTGCCCAGCTTCCCGCGCGTTTCGTGCAGCAATGGCCCGAACGGCGACATGTTCATGAATTACATGGACTACGTCGACGACCGGGCGATGGTGATGTTCTCCGCGGGCCAGGTCGCGCGCATACAGGCTTGCCTGGACGGGGTGCGTTCGTCAATCGGCAGCAGCGCCGGCGCCATCCGGCCGAGCTCCTCGCCGGTGGTGTCGTGGGGACCGAACCGGCTCGACGCCTTTGTGCTCGGCACCGACCGCGCGCTGTATCACAAATCGTGGAACGGCTCCGCCTGGGCACCATCCGTCATCGGCTACGATCTGCTGGGCAGTGTTTGCACCAGCGTGCCGCAAGCCGTGGCCTGGGGACCGAACCGGCTCGACGTCTTCGTTACCGGCACCGACAGCGCGCTGTACCACAAATGGTGGAGCGGTTCCGCATGGGGGCCGTCGCCGACCGGCTATGAATTCATGGGCGGGATCTGCGTCGACGACCCGCGCGCCGTCAGCTGGGGACCGAACCGGCTCGACGTCTTCGTGCTGGGTTCGAACCGGGCGCTGTTCCATAAAGCGTGGAACGGCTCCGCCTGGCTTCCGGGGCTGACCAGCTACGAAAGCCTGGGCGGCGTCTGTGTCGGCCAGCCCGAGATCGTGGCCTGGGGACCGGACCGTCTCGATATCTTCGTGATCGGCACCGACCGCGCGCTGTATCACAAGTGGTGGAACGGCAGTTCCTGGGGTCCGTCGGTGACCGGCTACGAGAACCTGGGTGGCGTGTGCACCTCGCCGCCGAAAGTCGTCTCCTGGGGACCGAACCGGCTCGACATCTTCGTCACCGGTACCGACGGCGCGCTCTACCACAAGTGGTGGAACGGTTCCGCCTGGGGTCCGTCGGACAAGGGCTTCGAGCGGCTTGGCGGCGTATGCGTCGACCAGCCGGAAGCGGTCGCATGGGGGCCGAACCGCCTGGATATCTTTGTCATCGGCACCGACAGTGCGCTGTACCATAAATGGTGGAACGGCTCGTCCTGGGGGCCGTCGATCACCGGCTACGAAAAGATGGGCGGCGTCTGCACCTCGCAGCCACGCGTCGTCTCCTGGGGACCGAACCGCCTCGACATCTTTGTCACCGGCACCGACAGCGCGCTGTACCACAAGTCGTTCAATGGCTCGGCCTGGAGTCCGTCGCTGACCGGCTACGAGTACCTGGGCGGCAACATCTCCGCGTTCCGAGCTGACGAGGAAACCGAAGAGAAAGTCGAGATGCCGATGACGCTGCAACATGGCGGCACCCAGACCTCGATTGCGAGCGCATGATGGACAAGGTGCAGACCGACGGGCTCAGCGGAACCTGGGCCCACTCGTACGAGGAAGACGAGGGCGACGTGCAGGTGTACCGCCCGCACGACACCTTCCCGTTTCCGCCGAGCCGGCAAGGACGGGCAACCCTGGATTTCCGTGGCGCTGGACAGGTGGTCAGCGGCATGCCAGGGCCTGACGACCGGCAGACGCATTCTGCTGCGGAGCTGACACCCTTGGGCATGAACCGTTTTCGTCTTGGCGATGCGCGCGTGATCGAGGTGCTTGAATCCGGACCCGACGTCTTGAAGCTCAGGCCGGGATAGTGTTGGGTTTTTTATGGGAGGGCTGCCTGTGCCGGCAGGCGGCCCTTTGTTTGCTTGGCGACTGGGCATGCACTTGCCTCCAACGAGATCCCCCGATTACCGGAACCGCCGGTTAGGCAAGTGCCGCCCAGTTCTGACGTGACCGTGGACATGGACAGGCTTGCGGCTGACCTGCGTACGACCATGAAAAGACCTGAACGGTTCCGTCTTTTCCTACCGACTGGTTAGCGAGTTATTGCTGGAATGAACCAGAATGCTGTCATGGCATTGAAACAAAGACCTTGCGGCGGGGATGACGCTTTGCTATAGTCCTGTTCCCCGACGCAACGCTAGTGCAAACCAGCAGATGCGAAAGGGAAGAAGAAAAAAGAAGTTGACGACGCAAACGAAACACTGCATAATCTCGCTTCTCTGCTGCTGACAAACAAAACGATTTGTCGAAACGCAGCAAGCAGTACCGAATAAGTTCTTTAACAATTAACAGTCGATAAGTGTGGGCGTTTGACGAAGGTGCCAGCTGACTAGTTCAGCTGATTACTTAAATTATCAAATGTTCGCACAAAAGAAATACGTTATCTCAGCAATGAGATGACGGTCAGTATTTTGAGTGAGCGACTCGGCAGCAATGCCGATGACTCGAAAGAGTCAACAAACAGAGATTGAACTGAAGAGTTTGATCCTGGCTCAGATTGAACGCTGGCGGCATGCTTTACACATGCAAGTCGAACGGCAGCGCGGGGCAACCTGGCGGCGAGTG
>Ga0209023_10004395_pt1 | contig 16074 bp, 10 predicted proteins | sample LakOneMetagenome_FD_187468 | JGI IMG/M metagenome (GOLD analysis project Ga0209023, IMG submission 187468) | Freshwater and sediment microbial communities from Lake Erie, Canada (SPAdes) (version 2) | ecosystem: Environmental > Aquatic > Freshwater > Lentic | place: Lake Erie, Canada... | reverse complement strand
GAGCGCTGGCGGTACACCGCATCGGCCTGGGCTTTCGGCGCGATCAGGTATTCGTTGTAGTGCGACTCGAACTTGTGCGAGTCGGCGTCCAGGCCGGCCAGGTCGGACACGCCGTAGTAGCTGGCGCCGGCCTTGAACACGTCGTGGAAGGCCAGGGCCGACAGCGTGGTCAGGCCGCCGGCGCTGCTGCCGCGGATCAGCAGGCGCTCTGGGTCGGCCAGGCCTTCGGCCGCCAGGTGGCGCGCGCCGGCCACGCAATCCTCGACGTCGATCACGCCCCACTGGCCCTTCAGCAAATCGCGGTAGCTGCGCCCGAAGCCGCTGCTGCCGCCGTAGTTCACGTCGAGCACGGCGAAGCCGCGGTTGGTCCAGAACTGGGTGGCCAGTTTCAGGGTGCTGGTGGCCATGCCGGTCGGGCCGCCGTGGCCGATCACGATCAGCGGCGGCAGTTCGCCGTCCGGCAGCGCGAAGTCCTTGTTGGCCGGGGCATAGTGGAAGGCATAGGCGCTGCGGCCGTTCGCGCTCGGGTAGCGGATGCTGCGCGGGACGGACAGATAGCCGGTGTCGGGCAGGGCGTCGATCGAACGCGCCAGCACCTCGCGTGCGCCGGTGGCAGGGTCGATCAGGGCCAGTTCCAGGGCGATGGTCGGCGAACCGGCCAGTACCGCCACTGCCTGCGGCGTCACGCGCAGTTCGCGGATTTCCTGGTAGGGCGTGTCGATGGGCGTGAGTGTGCAGCCGCGCGTGGACAGGCTGGCCAGGCGGCTGACGCCGTCCTCGATATAGGTGCAGACGATTTCGTCTTCCGAGCGGAAGCCGTACATCGAGCCGCCGAAGCTCCAGTGCGGGCCGCCGAACTCCGCTTCGCGCGGGCACAGCGGGTGCACCACGCCGTGCTCGAAGCGGTACAGGTTCCACCAGCCGCTGCGGTCGGACACGAAGTGCAGCAGGCCCTCGGGCGACCATTCCGGCTGGCAGATCGATTCGTCCATGCCGCCCGCGACCAGGCGGCCGTCGACCAGGCTGCCGTCATCCGCCACGTCGGCGACCCACAATTCCGTGCCCTGCCAGGGCATGCGCGGGTGGTCCCAGCACAGCCAGGCCAGTTGCTTGCCGTTCGGGGACAGGCGAGGGGCGGCGTAGAAATCGTTGCCGTCGACGAGGATCGTCTCGCTGCCGTCGAAGCCGACCGCGCACACCGTGTTCACCGGGTAGGCTTCGCCCGCCAGGTGGTCTTCGCGCACGGCGACCAGGCGCTGGCGCGCGCGGTCGGGCACGAAGTCGGCGTAGCGTACGGCTTCTTCCTGCGTCATCTGCACCGGCTCGCCACCTTCCTCGACGCGGTACAGCTTGTTGTCGGCGTGGTGCGAGAACCAGACCGTGCCCCCGTCGACCGCATACGCGCCGCCGCCGTATTCGTGCACGCGGGTGCGCACGTTGAACGGCGCCGGGGTGAGCTCGGCCACGTCGTGCGCGCGCTGGCGCAGCAGGGTGGTGCGGCCGGCTCCGCTGGCGCGTCCGGCCAGCCACAGCACATCCCGGCCGTCGAGCGCGAGCTGGGACAGCGGCATGGCGCCGGCGGCGACCACGGCGGCGCTGATCGGGGAAGTCCAGGTGCCGCTGGGGGCGGCCTGCGGGCGGTTCGGGTCGGTCATGGCGATGGTGACTGAATGGGTTGGAACAGCATTATAAGAGTTGGCTTGTTTTTCGTAGGGTGGACACCTGTGTCCACGCGGTGATAGTTACCGGCTTCGTTACCCGATACGACGATCTCGCCGCGAATTATTGGCTCCGGCATCCTTCGGTGTGATCGCACTGCCACCTATCACCGCGTGGACACAGGTGTCCACCCTACGTAAACCCGCCCAAGAATGCGATAATAACCCTCTTCCCGACGCCTTTATTGTCAGCCATGCCACAATTTGCCCCGCTCAAGAACGATACCTTCCTGCGCGCGCTGCTGCGCCAGCCGACCGAGTACACGCCTGTCTGGCTGATGCGCCAGGCGGGGCGCTACCTGCCGGAATACCGCGCCACCCGCGCGCGCGCCGGTTCGTTCCTGGGCCTGGCAAAGAACCCGGACTACGCCACCGAAGTCACGCTGCAGCCGATCGACCGCTATCCGCTGGATGCCTCGATCCTGTTCTCCGACATCCTGACCGTGCCCGACGCGATGGGCCTGGGCCTGTACTTCGCCGATGGCGAAGGCCCGAAGTTCGAGCGTCCGCTGCGCACCGAGGCCGACGTGCTGGCCCTGCGCGTACCGGACATGGAGTCACTCGACTACGTGTTCAAGGCCGTCACCTCGATCCGCCTGGCGCTGGACGGCCGCGTGCCGCTGATCGGCTTTTCGGGCAGCCCGTGGACGCTGGCCTGCTACATGGTCGAAGGCCAGGGTTCGCGTGAATTCCACACGATCAAGAAGATGCTGTACGCGCGTCCGGACCTGATGCACCGCATCCTGGAGATCAACGCCACCGCCGTGGCCCAGTACCTGAACGCCCAGATCGACGCCGGCGCCCAGGCCGTGATGATCTTCGATTCCTGGGGCGGCGCATTGGCCGACGGCGCCTACCAGGAATTCTCGCTGAAGTACATGCAGCAGGTCGTCAGCCAGCTGCAGCGCGAAAAGGATGGCGTGCGCATTCCGGCGATCGTCTTCACCAAGGGCGGCGGCATCTGGCTCGACGAAATGGCAAACATCGGCGCCGATGCGCTGGGCCTGGACTGGACCACGAACCTGGGCCGCGCCCGCGCCCTGGTGGGCGATCGCGTGGCGCTGCAGGGCAACCTCGACCCTGCGATCCTGTTCGCCGAGCCGGACCAGATCCGCGCCGAGGTGGAACGTTCGCTCACCGCCTACGGCGTGCCGTCGGCGGGTTCGGGCCACGTATTCAACCTGGGCCACGGCATTTCGCAGTTCACGCCGCCCGAGTCGGTGAACGCCATGGTGGAAGCGGTGCACAGTTTCAGCCGTCGCCAGCGCGCAGGCTGAAGCGCCGATCGGGGGCGGTGGACAGATGTCCACCCCGCGGCGCAGCAAAATCACACTTGTTCACAAGTTTCAAAAATGCAAGTCTGCGGGCTGTGGACAATTGGTCGAGTGAACGTAAACGGCAAGCTATTGAATACAAAGAGTTTTTCTGTGTTTACTTCGATGGCTTGCTAGTGCGAAAGCATGTTTTCCCAGTAAAACCAGTGCTTTTCACTTCCTTGTTCACAAAGTTATCAACAGCATTGGTAGCTCAGCCATAAAAAGTCCCGTGTTTACCGAGACTTAGCAAAAGCTTCGCAGATTATTGTTTAAATCTTCATTACTTCCTTGCATGAGTTAGCACGGAAACGGAGGTTATGCACAATCATTGCAAAACGGGAATTCAATTGCTGTGGACTACTTTGACTGGCGTAAGTAGTTGAAATTGCAGGGTTTATTTTTCTTGTATTTCCGTGCATCCATGCATGCTTTGACTTAACGTAAACTTCTCCACCGGTCAAGTCCTTCATTCTCCACAAAGTTTTCCACAGCTTTTACCCAAAGGTTGAATTTGCCGCATTGCATCCTACAAATCGCACTCGATACGCCGCTGAACAGCGTGTTCGACTACGGCTGGCCCTACGAAGAAGGCCAGCTGCCGCAGGTCGGCCAGCTGGCGCTGGTGAGCTTCGGGCGGCGCGAAGCGATGGGTTTGATCGTGGCAATCAAGGAGGAAACCGAGGTCCCGCCGGAAAAGCTGAAGGATGCGCTGGCGGTGCGCAGCCAGCTGTCGCCCTTGTCGAAAGAGTGGCTGGCACTGGCCGGTTTTGCGGCCGATTATTACCAGCGTCCGCTGGGCGAAGTGGCCTTGCCCGGCTTGCCGAAGAACCTGCGCATCCCGAAAACGGTGGCGCTCGACCGTGCACTGAAAAAGCTGGCCAAGCTCGACGCCGCCAACGATGCCACCCCGTCCGGCATGCCGCCGCTGAACCCGCAGCAGCGCGAAGCGGCCGATGCCATCGGCGGCGCGATCGGCTTCAAGCCCCTGCTGCTGTACGGCGTGACCGGCAGCGGCAAGACCGAGGTGTATTTGCAGGCCTGCGCCCAGGTGCTGGCGCGCGACCCGCAGGCACAGATCCTGATCCTGGTCCCCGAGATCAACCTGACGCCGCAACTCGAGGGGAATATCCGCGCGCGCTTCCCGGGCCTGGCCCTCGCCACGCTGCACAGCAGCCTGTCCGAGGGCGAGCGCATGCTGCACTGGCTGGCGGCGCACGGGGGCCAGGCCCGTATCGTCTTGGGCACGCGCCTGGCGATCCTGGCCTCGCTGCCGCACCTGAAACTGATCGTCATCGACGAGGAGCACGACCCCTCCTATAAACAGCAGGAAGGCCTGCGCTACTCGGCGCGCGACCTGGCCGTGTGGCGCGCGCACCAGCTGCGCATTCCCATCGTGCTCGGTTCGGCCACGCCTTCGCTGGAAAGCTGGCACCACGCGCAAACGGGCCGCTACCGCAAGCTCGAATTGCGCGAACGCGCCGTGCGCGATGCCGTGCTGCCCACCGTGCGCCTGCTCGACATGGAGCGCGACAAGCCGAAGGAAGGTCTCACCTCCGGCCTGCTGGCCGCCCTGCGCCGGCGCCTGGAACGCGGCGAACAGTCGCTGCTGTTCCTCAACCGGCGCGGCTATGCGCCGGTGATCACCTGCGAATCCTGCGGCTGGATCAGTAACTGCACGCGCTGCACCTCGTTCATGGTGCTGCACAAGCCCGAGCACCGGCTGCGCTGCCACCACTGCAGCCTGGAGCTGCGCATCCCGCGCCATTGCCCGACCTGCGGCAACGTCGATTTGCAGCCCCTGGGGCGCGGCACCCAGCGCTTCGAGGAAGGGCTGGCGGCGATGTTCCCGGAAGCGCGCATCCTGCGCATCGACGCCGATTCCACGCGCAAGAAGGGCAGCGCCCAGGAAGCCTTCGACACCGTGCACCGCGGCGAAGTCGACATCCTGATCGGCACGCAAATGGTCGCCAAGGGCCACGATTTCAAGAAGCTGACCCTGGTCGGCATCCTGAACCCGGACACGGCGCTGTTCTCCCAGGACTACCGCGCCAGCGAGCGCCTGTTCGCCCAACTGATGCAGGTGGCGGGCCGCGCCGGGCGCGCCGGCCTGGCCTCGGAGGTGCTGATCCAGACCCGCTACGCCCAGCATCCGCTGTACGCGGCGGTGGTGAAGCACGACTACGACCGCTATGCCGGCAGCCTGCTGGAAGAGCGCCGGCAAGCGGCGCTGCCACCCTACATGTACCAGGCGCTGTTGCGCGCCGAGGCGCCGGAACTGGCCACCGCGATCGCCTTCCTGGAACAGGCGCGCGACATCCTGCCGACCGATGCCATCACCCTGAACGACCCGATCCCGATGACCATGACCCGGGTCTACAACGTCGACCGCGCCCAGCTGCTGGTGGAATCGAATTCGCGTCCGGCCCTGCAGGCCTTCCTGAAGGAGTGGGTGGCCTTGCTGCGCGCGCTGAAGACGCGGGTGCGCTGGTCGCTGGAAGTCGATCCGCTCGACATCTGAATGCGTTTGCGCTGCTGAAACGGCAAAAAAAGCGTAACCTCTCGGAGCCAGAACGACGAGGACAAGCATGAACAAAATGAATGTGGATGTGGCCGTGATCGGCACCGGCACCGCCGGCATGTCGGCCTACCGCGCCGCCCGCGCCGAGGGTGCACGCGTGGTCGCCATCGAAAGCGGCCCTTACGGCACCACCTGCGCACGCGTCGGCTGCATGCCGAGCAAGCTCCTGATCGCCGCCGCCGACGCGGCCCACATGCTGGACCTGGCGCCGGGCTTCGGCGTGCACCCCGAGGGCAAGCGCATCGACGGGCGCGCCATGATGGAACGCGTGCGCCGCGAGCGCGACCGCTTCGTCGGCTTCGTGCTCGAAAGCGTCGAGGGTTTTCCGGCGTCGGACAGGATCGTCGGGCGCGCCCGTTTCATCGGCCCGCACACGCTGCGCGTGGACGAGCATACCGAGATCGAAGCCAAGACGGTCGTGATCGCCACCGGCTCCACGCCGACCGTGCTGCCGCAACTGAAGGACGTCGGCCCGGGCATCGTCACCAGCGACGACGTGTTCTACTGGGACGATCTGCCAGGTTCGGTGGCGGTGATCGGCACCGGCGTGATCGGCCTGGAACTGGGCCAGGCGCTGACGCGGCTCGGCGTGCGCGTGAGCCTGTTCGCACGCGGCGGCAGCGTCGCCCACCTGAGCGACCCGGAAGTGCTGCGCGCGGCCACACGCACCTTGAGCCAGGACCTCGACCTGCGTTTCCAGACCGAAGTCGTGCGCGCAGAGCAGCAGGGCGAGGAAGTGTTGCTGACCACGCGCGACGCGCTGGGCAAGGAAACGAGCGAGCGCTTCCAGTACGTGCTGCTGGCCACCGGCCGCACGCCGAACGTGCACGGCATGGGACTGGAAGAAACCGGGCTGGAGCTGCAGGCGAATGGCATTCCGGTGTTCGACAGCCGCACCATGCAGTGCGGGAACAGCCACATCTTCATTGCCGGCGATGCCAACAACGAGCTGCCGCTGCTGGCCGAAGCGGCCGACCACGGCAAGATCGCCGGCGAGAATGCGGGGCGCTTCCCCGACATCCGCCCCGGCCTGCGCCGCACGCCGCTGGCGATCGCGTTCACGGAGCCGAACATCGCCACCTGCGGCAAGAACTACAAGACCTTGTGCGAGGGCGGGCGGCCGAAGTTCGCCATCGGGCAGGTATCGTTCGAGAACCAGGGGCGCAGCCGGGTGATGTTGCAGAACAAGGGGATGCTGCGGGTGTATGCCGAGTACGGCACCTGCCGCTTCCTCGGCGCCGAGATGATCGCGCCGCGTGGGGAGAACATCAGCCATCTGCTGGCCTGGGCCGTGCAGGCGCGCTTGACGGTGCCGCAGATGCTGGAGATGCCGTTTTATCACCCGGTGATCGAGGAGGGCGTGCGCACGGCGCTGCGCGATTTGGCGGCGAACCTGGCGAAAGGGGTGAACCATACCGACCCAGCCGATTCGGAGCCGGGGACATAAGAATATCGGCGGCGTAACCCGTACGGTGGGCACTCCGTGCCCACGCGGTTACGTGCTCCCCCTTGCACCCGCTGCCGCAACGATTCGCTCCGCGCCCCCAATTCCGGCCACGCACGTGAACTAATCCCACTCCACCCGCTGCGCATGCACCGTCCCACCCCAATTCGCCGGATACACGCCCTCGCGCACATACCGGTGAAACGTCGAAAACGGCCACGCCGCCACGCTCCCGGCGTATCCGTGCTTGACCGGATTGAAATGGATGTAATCCACGTGCTTTTCAAAACCCCACTCGTCGCGAATCCTGTGCTCATGGAAGCGGCGATGCCAGATGCTGGCATCGCGGTGCTTGATGCGTGATGCCGACGGTTGCCAGCCATCTCCGAACTGGGTCGCGCATGAACGGGAAACGAGACGCTTGATCAGGGCCCAGCGCGTCGAATAGTCGACATCATCCGGCGGCAGGGTCCAGATGGTGTGCAGGTGATCCGGCATCAGGACCCAGGCATCGATCTCGAAAGGGCGGCGTTGGCGCACTTCGATCAGGGCCGAGCGTAGGGCATTGCGGATGGGCGTCGTACAGAGAATGGGGCGGCGCCAGTACGACACCAGCGTGAAGAAATAGGTTTGGCCATCACGGGCGCGGCGGTAGCGGGACATGGTGGCGCGGATTGTAGGGTGCGCTCACCATCGCACGGGAGACATCATGGATGATCATTGAGACGCGTCAGCGAGATGAGGCCGGATCGACCGATCAGCCATTATCGCGACGCGTCGTTTCGCGTGGGCACGGGGTGCCCACCGTACGGGACATGCCAACGTCCCAGATACATCACTTCAGTTCAAATAACTCGCATCCAGTTTGCCCTCGGCCGCCATCTGCCGCAGGATCCGCACCGTATCGATATCCGCCTCCTCATACGCCGACTTCTTGAAATCGTCGTACATCTTGTTGGCAGGATCGCTGTGCTCGCCGGTGCCGTCGTCGTATGCGAAACGCACATACAGCCGCGCCGAATCCGGCGCCTCGATGGTCATGGTCAGCAGCGACGCCTGGATCTCGCCCTGCGCCGGCACCTCATAACGCACTTCCTGCAGCGGCGTCAGGATCACGGTGTCGTGCACCACCAAATCGCCATAGCGCAGGCGGCGCTGGAAGCTGCCGCTTTCGCGTTCGCCGATCTCGCATTCGTCCAGGTGCGGCACGAACAGCTTCGGCGACTCGGCGCGGATGACCAGGCCGCGCCACAGCTGTTCGCGGGTGATCGTGTCGATCAGCGGGTTGAGCGGGTCGTTAATTTCGATCAGGTGTTCAAATTTCATTGTTGTCAGCTCGTAGCAATGGGCGCGGGGCGCGATGGGGCGATGGGGCGATGGTAACCGATCGCGCAGGAAGCAGCCCATATGCCGCCGACATACCGGAATTCAACCTGCGCGCCCCGGCCAATGCGCCAGCGTTGCAGATTTGCACAGCAAGATTGCCGGATCGACCAGGCCGCTCCCGGGAAGCGGCCAGAAAGCGCCAAGTTCGCCGCGCACAGCCGCGCCGGCTTCGCTACAATACCCGGCTGACCTCACGAGTATTTCCCATGTCCAATGCACCAAAGTTCGGCCTGAACGGGCCGCAAAGCGAAGCCGTGCTCTATCTCGACGGTCCCTGCCTGGTGCTGGCCGGCGCCGGCTCGGGCAAGACGCGGGTGATCACCCAGAAGATCGCGTACATGATCGAGCATTGCGGCTACGATCCGCGCACGATCGCGGCGCTCACCTTCACCAACAAGGCCGCGCTCGAAATGCAGGAGCGTATCGCCAAGCTGCTGAAACAGCCGAAGCAGGCCAAGCAGCTGACCGTCTCCACCTTCCACTCGCTGGGCGTGAAGATCCTGCGCCAGGAAGCGGCCGGCGTCGGCCTGAAGGACAAGTTTTCCATCATGGACAGCGACGATTGCTACACCATCGTCTCCGACCTCGCCCTCACCACCGACAAGCAGGAAATCCGCCGCATCCAGAACGCCATCTCGCTGTGGAAGAACGGCCTGGTCGACCCGGACGACGCCATCAAACAAGCCAAGGACGAGGAAGAAGCCCAGGCCGGGCGCGTCTACCGCAGCTACGTGGCGACCCTGCAGGCCTACCAGGCGGTCGACTTCGACGATTTGATCCGCCTGCCGGTGGAGCTGTTCCGGAACAATGACCCGATCCGCGACCGCTGGCAGCGCCGCCTGCGCTACCTGTTGATGGACGAGTACCAGGATACGAATACCTGCCAGTACGAGCTGGTGAAACTGCTGGTCACCGGCATCGGCAAGAAGCCGATGTTCACGGCCGTCGGCGACGACGACCAGGCCATCTACGCCTGGCGCGGCGCCTCGGTCGAGAACCTGAAGACGCTGCAGGTCGATTTCCCGGATTTACGCGTCATCAAGCTCGAACAGAACTACCGCTCCACCACGCGCATCCTGCAGGCGGCGAATGCCGTCATCGGCAACAACCCGAAGCTGTTCGAGAAGTCGCTCTGGTCCGAGCACGGCCTGGGTGAGCCGATCAAGGTGATGGGCATGCAGAACGACGACCAGGAAGCCGACCAAGTGGCGATCATGATCTCGGCCGACCACTTCCAGCGCAAGAACAAGTGGTCGGACTACGCCATCCTCTACCGCGGCAACCACCAGGCGCGCGTGATGGAGCAGGCGCTGCGCAAGGAGCGCATTCCCTACACCATGTCCGGCGGCCAGAGCTTTTTCGATAAAGCCGAGATCAAGGACATCATTGCCTACCTGCGCCTGATCGCGAACCAGGACGACGACCCGGCCTTCATCCGCGCCGTGACCACGCCCAAGCGCGGGGTCGGCATGGCCACGCTGGAAGTGCTGGGCGAATTCTCGCGCCAGTGGAACTGCTCGCTGTTCGAGGCCGCCGGCAAGGGCGGCATCGAGGCCAAATTGCAGGACCGCCAGCTGCACCCGCTGCGCGACTTCTGCCGTTTCATCGACGATCTGGAGGACCGCGCCACGCGGCCTGGCCCGTCCGGTAGCGGCGACAACGCCGCCGAGGTGCTGGACGACATGATGAAGGAGATGAACTACGAGCACTACCTGTACGAGAATTTCGACGACCGTGCGGCGCAGGGCAAGTGGCAGAACGTGCTGGAGTTCACCAACTGGCTGAAGGAACGCGGCCGTGGCGGGCGTGATCGCGATGGCGAGGAAAAGAACCTGCTGGAGCTGACGCAGATGGTGGCGCTGATGTCCATGCTGGAAGGCCAGGACGAAACGCCGGACGCCGTGCGCATGTCGACCCTGCATGCCTCGAAGGGGCTGGAATATCCGCACGTGTTCCTGGTGGGCGTGGAAGAGGGCATCCTGCCGCACAAGGGCGACCCGGACGACCCGATCGAGAAGATCGCCGCGCGCATCCAGGAAGAGCGGCGCCTGATGTACGTGGGGATCACGCGCGCCCAGCGCACGCTGCAGATCACCTGGTGCAAGAAGAGGAAGCGCGCCGGGGAGCTGGTGCACTGCGACCCGTCGCGCTTCATCAAGGAGATGGCGCTGGACGAAGGCGATGCACCGCCGAAGGAAAGCGAAATCATCAGTCCGAAGGACCGGCTGGCCAGTTTGAAGGCCTTGTTGGCGACGCCGAAGCCGGATGCGCCGAATCCGGTGGCGTGACCTTTAGCGCTACCTGTACGGTGGGCACTCCGTGCCCACGCGGTTACGTGCTGATGATTGCACCTGCGGCCGCAAAGAATCGCTCGCGCAATATCTGAAGACTACATACGCTCGCATAACGTCCTTCGGAGACGATACGAGCGAGTCATCAAGGCCAAAGGTGCAAGCATACGCGCGTACCCGCGTGGGCACTTCGCTTTAGAGGCCCCCGGCCTCTAAAGCCCCACCGTACGAACACCGCCCGCCAACAGGCATAATGCCGCTCTCATTCAATCAGCCGGAAGCAGGAACCCCCGTGGACCACGAAGACCGTTTTGTCGATATCGAAATCAAGCTGGCGCTGCAGGAAGACCTGGTCGACACGCTGAACCAGACCGTGTACCAGCAGGCGCGCAAGATCGACCAGCTCGAAGCCATGGTCGCCAAGCTGGCCGAGCACATTCGTAACCTGCAGGAAGCGGGCCAGAACCCGATCAACGAGCGTCCGCCGCATTACTGATCTGGTGGGTTCGAGCCGCACGCGGACCGACCCACCCTACAAACCCCGACTTGCGCCAAGCCAGGCACCCAGGCGCTTGCCCAGGCACAGCAAGGTCAAGGTCGGCGGCAAGCCCCAGGGTTCGGGAATCACCGACGCGTCGCACACGAACAAGCCCGGCGTCGGCGTCTGCAAATCCGCGTCGACGCCATCCCCGATACGCACGCTGCCGCCCGGGTGCGCGGCAAAATGCCAGGACTTGAAGATGTGGTGCGCGCCCGCCTCGCGCAGGATCGCCTTTGCCATGCCGACGCCATGCGCCAGCTTCCTGCGGTCGCTCGCCTGCAGCGTCTTGTCGGCCCAGCGCGGACCGACGCTGCCGCCGATCTCGTCGCGGATCTTGACCATCATCGACAGCGTGCGCCGGTGCGCGAACAGGCGGTCGATGCGGCCGACCTGGGCCGCGAACGCCGCATACATCGGCTGCGGCAGGGTCAGGTCGGCCAGCGCGATGCCCTCGTCGTGCAGGTTCAAGCCAGCCGCCATCGGCACTTCGGCGCCGCCGTCGATGTTGTCCACGCTGCCCATCACCGCCACCACCGGATCGCTGAAGAAGGGTACGCGGCGCGGTCCGAGTCCGGATGCGTGCAGGATGCGCGGGCTGCCCAATCCACCCGCCGCCAGCACCACGATGGGCGCTGCAATCGTCCGCACTTCGCCGCCGATCTGCGCTTCCACACCGGTGGCGCGGCCATTTTCCACCAGCACGCGCAGGACGCGGGCCTGGTCGGCCAGCGTGGCGCCGTCGCGGCAGGCGTCGTCGATGAAGTCGCGCGCCGTCCACTTGGCGCCGTAGGGACAGCCGTAGACGCAGCGCCAGCAGCCGCTGCGGCAAGCGGCGGGGCGGATCATCTTGTCGAGCTTGCGCCAGTCGAGCGCCAGGGCGCGGGCGGCTGTCATCATGCGCGCGGCCATCGGGCCGACCAGGGAGTCGGGCAGGGGCGCCATCGGCAGTTCGGCGCGCAATGCATTCAGGGCCGGGGCCAGGTCGATGCCGTGGCGTTCGAACATGGCGTGCGGCGGCGGGGCGGCGGTGGCGAAGTTGATGGCCGAGCTGCCGCCGAGGGTGATGCCGCCCACCAGCAGCGAGGCGTCGCGGTGCAGGTAGGCGCCCTTGCCGGGCACGGCGGCCATCGCCGCCATCTGCGTCAGCGTGCCGGTCAAGGGCGCGGCGCTGCCCTGTTCCAGCACCAGCACGCGCATGCCTGAACGGGCCAGTTCGCGCGCCGTGCTGGCGCCACCGGGGCCGCTGCCGACGACGACGGCATCATACGAAGAGAGCAGGGTAGGAAGCATGAAAGAAGGGGCGATCGCGAGACGCGGATGCTAGCACGTCCGGCCGGTTCGAACTGTGAGAGAATTAATTGTTATATAACAACCGCCTGACGCTGCCATGGCTTGTCGATCGCGCATCCTGTTCCTCCTTCTGCCTCTGCTCGCCACCGCCGCGCACGCGGTCGAGTTCAGCGGCCTGATCCGCAGTGCAACCGGCAGCTTGCCGGCCGCGCTCGCGGTCGAAGCCGACCAGCTCGGCGACAAGCCTGTCATCACCGGCAGCGTCGACAAGGGCCGCTACCGTGTCGAACTGCCCAGCCCCGGCACCTACCGCCTGCGCCTGCAGGCGCCCGGCTGGGAAGCCGAACCGAAGATCGTCTTCGATCCGGCGACGACCGGGGCACGCGACTTCCTCATCTATCCGGCCACATTACCGGAGCCGGAACTGGCAGCCGAACTCATCCGTTTGGGCGAGCAGGACCAGGAACTGCGCATGAACTGGCCCAAGAAGCCGGACGCCGCTTTCTGGAAGCGCATGGAAGAGGAAGACCGCGCGCGCGAAGCACGGCTGGCGCAGATCATTGCCGAGAAAGGCTGGCCGCGCATCTCGCAGGTCGGCCACAAGGCCGCGAACAGCGCCTGGCTGATTGCCCAGCACGGCACGGAAGCATTCCTGAAGCGTTGCCTGGTGATGATGAAAGCGGCGGCGGCGGACAATGAAATCACGCCGCGTAAGCTGGCGCTGTCGATCGACCGCGTGCTTACTTACGACAAGCAGAAGCAGATCTACGGCAGCCAGTTCCAGACGAACGAAGACGGCAAGACCTTCCTGCTGCCGGTCGAAGACATCGAACACATCGAGGAACGCCGCGCCGGCATGGGTATGGAACCGTTCGCCGAATACCGCAAAAATTTCGAAAAATAGCCTTCCGGCTAGCTGTAAACACCGTCAATACACTTGTCCCTGCGCGTTTGTTAGCACTTTGTTTCAGCGTGACGGTACGGCAACAAAGCCTGCTATGATCTTCCGCGCACCTGTCGCGCGGCGATCCCGCGGGCAGCCCAAGTCGAATTCGTGAGAGAGACAATGAAACGCCCAACCATGCTCATCATCGCGGCCAGCCTGGCCTTCGCCGGCACCGCTTTTGCCGCTCCTGCCGGTTCCGGCACTGCCCTGGATGCATCGAATCCCTTCGCCAAGCCCAGCACCCTGCCGTTCAATTACCCGGCCTTCGACAAGATCAAGGACGAGCACTTCGTCCCGGCCTTCGAAGCCGGCATGCGCGAGCAACTGCGCGAAGTGGCCAGCATCGCCAACAACAAGGCCGCGCCGACCTTCGAGAACACCATCGTCGCGATGGAGCGCTCGGGCCAGATGCTGTCGCGCGTGGCGGCCGTCTTCTCGAACCTGCAGACCGCGAACACGAATGACCGCCTGAACGCCGTCGACAGCCAGATGTCGCCGAAGCTGGCCGCCCACGGCGACGCCATCTACCTGAACCCGAACCTGTTCAAGCGCGTCGAGACCCTGCACGCCAAGCGCGACAAGCTGGGCCTGGACGCCGAAGCCAAGCACCTGCTGGAGCGCTACTACAAGGAATTCGTGCGCGCCGGCGCCAAGCTCTCGAACGCCGACAAGGAAAAGCTGAAGGCCTATAACGGCCAGATCGCCTCGCTGCAATCGGAGTTCTCGCAGCGCGTGCTGAAGGAAGCGAATGCATCGGCGCTGGTGGTGAACACCCGCGAAGAACTGGCCGGTCTGTCGGACGCCGAGATCTCGGCCGCCGCCGCCGAAGCGAAAAAGCGCGGCATGGACGGCAAGTACGTCATCGCCATCGTCAACACCACGATCCAGCCGCCGCTCTCCAGCCTGACCAACCGTTCGGTGCGCGAGCGTCTGCAGGCCGCATCGATGGCCCGCGGCAGCCGCGGCGGCGAATTCGACAGCCGCGACCTGGTGCTGAAACTGGTCCGCCTGCGCGCCGAACGCGCCACCCTGCTGGGCTACCCGAACTACGCCGCCTATTCGCAGGAACTGGAAACGGCCAAGAACCCGGCCGCCGTCAATAAACTGCTGGCCGAACTGGCCAAGCCGGCCGTGAACAACGCGAAGAAAGAAGCGGCCGAGATGCAGAAGATCGTCGACGCCGAGAAGGGCGGCTTCCAGATCGCCGCCCACGACTGGGCCTTCTACACCGACAAGGTGCGCGCGGCCCAGTACAACTTCGACGAAAGCCAGCTGCGTCCCTACTTCGAGATGAACAGCGTGCTGGTGAACGGCGTCTTCTTCGCCGCCACCAAGGAATACGGCATCACCTTCAAGGAGCGCAAGGACCTGCCGACCTATGACCCGGACGTGCGCACCTTCGACGTGATGGATGCCGACGGCAAGCAGCTGGCGATCTTCATCTTCGACCCGTACGCGCGCGCCAACAAGCAGGGCGGCGCCTGGATGAACGAGTACGTCTCGCAGTCGCACCTGCTGAACCGCCACCCGGTCGTGGCGAACCACCTGAACGTGCCGAAGCCGGCCGCCGGCGAGCCGACGCTCCTGACCTACGACGAAGTGCGCACCGCCTTCCACGAATTCGGCCACGCGCTGCACGGCATGTTCTCGGACGTGAAGTACCCGCACTTCTCGGGCACCAACGTGCCGCGCGACTTCGTCGAGTACCCGTCGCAGGTCAACGAGATGTGGGCGGCCTGGCCGGAAGTGCTCGCCAACTACGCCAAGCACCACAAGACCGGCGCGCCGATGCCGAAGGAGCTGCTGGATAAAGTGGTCGCCTCGAAGAAGTTCAACATGGGCTTCGTGACCACCGAGTACCTGTCGGCCTCGCTGCTCGACCAGCGCTGGCACCAGCTGACCCCGGCCCAGATCCCGACCGACGTCCTCGCCTTCGAAGCCAAGGCATTGAAGGATGCCGGCGTCGACTTCGCACCGGTGCCGCCGCGCTACCGCACGACCTACTTCTCGCACTCGATGAACGGCGGCTACTCGGCCGGCTACTACGCCTACCTGTGGAGCGAAAAGCTCGACGCCGATACCGTGCAGTGGTTCACCGAGAACGGCGGCCTGTCGCGCAAGAACGGCGACCACTTCCGCAAGACCCTGCTGTCGCGCGGCGGCACGGCCGATGCGATGGACCTGTTCCGCAACTTCCGCGGGCGTGATCCGATCATCGAGCCGCTGCTCGAGCGTCGTGGTTTGACCGCGCAGTGATTGTTTATGTTGGCGGTGATGGTTGTTTTCGCCGCCAACAATGATCACCGTTCACGCGTGGGCACAGGAGCGCCCACCCTACGCATGCAACGATCGTTGTCGTATCTAACGTAGGGTGGGCGCTCCTGTGCCCACGCGGAAGCATGCCACCACGCGACCTCACATTTTCACCGCACCACCATCAACAAAGAGACCCCATGAACCGTCCCCAACTCCTGCTGATCGCCGCCAGCGTCGCCGTCGCGAACCTGGCCTACGCCGCTCCTGCCTCGCTGCTGGAAGCCTCGAACCCCTTCGCCAAGCCAGAT
>Ga0209023_10004394_pt1 | contig 16079 bp, 17 predicted proteins | sample LakOneMetagenome_FD_187468 | JGI IMG/M metagenome (GOLD analysis project Ga0209023, IMG submission 187468) | Freshwater and sediment microbial communities from Lake Erie, Canada (SPAdes) (version 2) | ecosystem: Environmental > Aquatic > Freshwater > Lentic | place: Lake Erie, Canada... | reverse complement strand
GGGATGCCCCTGACCGGGGCCACCATCGAGGGTTGCGTCGTGGTGATGAACATGGCGGACAACTGATGGACAGCGCAGTGATGTCGTCGGCCGCCACCAGCACCGCCACCGGGCTGGACCGGCTGGGAGCGCTGGCCGCCCGCTACGGCCTGGTGCTCGTGATCGCGTGGATCGGCGCGCTCAAGTTCACCGGTTACGAGGCCGCCGGAATCGAACCGCTGGTGTCGCACAGCCCGTTGACCAGTTGGCTCTACGGCTTCATGTCGGTCACCGGACTGTCGGCGGCGCTCGGGGTGGCCGAGCTGGTGATCGCGCTGCTGCTGGCGGTGAAGCCCTGGGCGCCAAGGCTTTCCATCGTGGGCAGCGGGGCCGCGATCGGATTATTCGTCACGACGCTGAGCTTCCTGCTCACCACCCCGGGCGTGATCGAACCCTCGGCAGGGATCGCCGGCGCACTGTCGTCGACCGGTCAATTCCTGATCAAGGATGCCGCGCTGCTCGGCGTCGCCGTGTGGACCCTCACCGACGCGTTACGGCCGATCTCCCGGCCGGCCGCGTGACATCATCGGACCATGTCGGCAGTGCCGGATCCGGACGCCGGGCTCGTCGCTTCGCTCAGAGCGGGCGACGAGTCCGTCTTCGGTGAGCTGATCGACCGTTACGGCCCCTCGATGCTCAGGGTCGCCCGCGGATACGTCCGCAGCACCGAGAGCGCCGAGGAAGTGGTGCAGGACACCTGGATCGCGTTACTCAAGGGCATCGGCGGCTTCGAGGGACGCTCGTCGCTGCGAACCTGGCTGTTCACCGTGCTGATCAACATCGCGAAATCCCGGGGCGTTCGCGAACAACGCACTGCCTCTGTCGAACTCCTGACGTACGGCGGCCCCTCGGTCGACCCGGACCGGTTCCGGCCCGACGGCGACGAATGGCCCGGCCATTGGAAGGCCGACCACAGGCCGGCGCCATTCCCCGACAGCCCCGAGGGGACGCTGCTCGGCGCCGAGTTGGTGGCCCTGGCCCAGCGCGAGCTGGACAAGCAGCCGGAACGACAGCGGACCGTCGTGACGATGCGCGATATCCTCGGATTCGAGTCGGCGGAGGTCGTCGCGGCGCTCGGGATCAGCGTCGCGAACCAACGGGTGCTGCTGCATCGCGGTCGTTCCGCGATCCGGCAGGCACTCGAGGACTATCTGAAGGAGGGACCGTCATGACGGCAACGGATCCCGAGTCGATGGACTGCAACGAGCTCGTCGAACTGGTGACCGCGTATCTGGATAAGGCACTGGACCTGGAGACCCGGGCCCGGTTCGATATGCACCTGCTGGAATGCGACGGGTGCGAGAACTATCTGCAGCAGTTGCGGACCACCATCGGCACGCTCAATCAGATCTCCGACGACCAGCTCGATCCCGTCTTCCGCAATCGTCTGCTGTCGGCCTTCCGGGACTGGAAATGAGTGCCGTTGACTTCGCGCGGCTGGCCGAGGCGCTGGCCGACTTCGACACGGGCTATCTGATCACCGTCGGCCAGGATGGCCGACCGCATACGGTAGTGGTTGATACGGTGTTGCGGGACAACGTCTTTCACGTCGGCGAGGTCGGATCGCACACCCTCGACAACCTCGGTGTCCACGACGTCGTCAGCCTGCTGTGGCCGCCGCGCGAGCCGGGTGGCTACGCGCTGATGGTAGACGGCCGGGCCGAGGCGGGCGACCAGCTGCGGGTGGTGCCGATCAAGGCGCTGCTGCACCGCCGGGCCGCACCCGGCTCGCCGGCCGCCGAGTCCGGCTGCCTGCACGACTGCGTCGTCTTCAAGGCCTCACCGGGCGTCGCTGCCAACGTCACGTCGAGTGTGGGCCCTGAGTACGGAATTCGAGCTCGGAACGTCCGAAGGCCCCACGCTCGGCAAGCTTGGCGCGGACGCGGTCCACGATCGCCCCAGGGCGACCCAACATTGCTGCACTGATCCGGATCACCACCCAGCCAGCCGCTTCCAGGAGCGTAATCCGCTCGATGTCCCACGCCCGTTGAGCCGGATCATCCCAGTGTTGGATGCCGTCGTACTCGACGGCGACCTTCCATGCGCGCCACCCCATATCGACGCGGATGCATCGGGTGTGCAGGCCCCACAACTCGATCTGAGTCTCGGGCCTGGGCAGACGTGCGTTCAACAACAGCATCCGGACCCGGGTCTCCATCGGTGACTCGGCGCCACCATCGGCCACCTCCAGTGCAGCGCGCAGCCGCCGGATGCCGCGCGCGCCGGGGTATCGATCGGCCACCGCTCGGACGTGCGCGGGCTCGATCCGGGTCGCGTTGAGCAATGCGTCGAGAATCGGCACCGACCGCACGACCGGCAGGCCGCACCCGATGTCGAACGCGGTACGGGCCGCCGTGGTCACGCGCATTCCGCTGAACGACCGAACTTCGTCGTCGGCGAGCCGGAAACTGTGTACGACGATGCCCGGTTGACCGTGGCGGTCACTGCGCACGATCTCTGCGGGCGCGGCCGCGTCGAGCCATTTTGTGCCGAGGACGGCAGCGGCTGAATGACCTGCCAGGATCGCACCCGTCGACATCCACGCGGCGCGGGCCTTGGCGGCCGCGGTCAGCTCCACATTCTTGTCGACGTATACGTCGCGGAACACCGCACGGTAGCGCGTACGCAACTGATTGCGGGTGACAGCACCGCGCGCGAGGGCGTGACTTCCCAAGAAAGGTGTGGCATCCACGGGCGCATGTTCTGCGGCCGGACTGTCACCGCGCGATCACGACGATCCCCGAACGTGGTTGCTGTGGATGAATATCCGAGTGTGGACAGGCCGCGCATCTCGCCGAGTGTGGGGCCTGGGTACGGAAATCCACCCCCGGACGTGCGTAAGACCCACACTCGGCGAAGAAGCCACACACGAAAAAGCCCGGCCCCCTTGGGGACCGGGCTCTCTCGTGAAAGGGACTCAGAAGTCCATGCCACCCATGCCACCGGTCGGATCGCCGACAGGTGCGGCGGCCTTCTCCGGCTTGTCGGCGACAACGGCCTCGGTGGTCAGGAACAGAGCCGCGATGGACGCCGCGTTCTGCAGCGCCGAGCGGGTGACCTTCACCGGGTCGGCAACGCCGGCCTTGAGCAGGTCCTCGTACACACCGGTGGCGGCGTTCAGGCCGGTCCCGGAAGCGGAGTTGGTGACCTTCTCGGCGACGACGCCGGGCTCGAGGCCCGCGTTGAAGGCGATCTGCTTCAGCGGAGCCGACAGCGCGACACGCACGATGTTGGCACCGGTGGCCTCGTCACCCTCGAGCTTGAGCTCGTCGAGCGCCGGGGCCGACTGCAGCAGAGCCACGCCACCACCGGCGACGATGCCCTCTTCGACAGCCGCCTTGGCGTTGCGCACGGCATCCTCGATGCGGTGCTTGCGCTCCTTGAGCTCCACCTCGGTGGCAGCGCCGGCCTTGATCACCGCAACACCGCCGGCCAGCTTGGCCAGGCGCTCCTGCAGCTTCTCGCGGTCGTAGTCGGAGTCGCTGTTCTCGATCTCCTGGCGGATCTGCGCGACGCGACCGGCGATGGCCTCGGAGTCACCCGCGCCCTCGACGATGGTGGTCTCGTCCTTGGTCACGACGACCTTGCGGGCCTGACCCAGCAGCGAGACGTCGGCGGTCTCCAGGGACAGCCCGACCTCTTCGCTGATGACCTGGCCACCGGTGAGGATCGCCATGTCCTGCAGCATTGCCTTGCGGCGATCGCCGAAGCCCGGCGCCTTGACGGCAACGGACTTGAAGGTGCCGCGGATCTTGTTGACCACCAGGGTCGACAGGGCTTCGCCCTCGACGTCCTCGGCGATGATCAGCAGCGGCTTGCCGGCCTGGATGACCTTCTCCAGCAGCGGCAGCAGATCCTTGACGGTCGAGATCTTCGAGCTGACCAGCAGGATGTAGGGATCCTCCAGGACAGCTTCCTGACGCTCGGCGTCGGTCACGAAGTAGCCCGAGATGTAGCCCTTGTCGAAGCGCATGCCCTCGGTGAGCTCGAGCTGCAGGCCGAAGGTGTTGGACTCCTCGACGGTGATGACACCCTCGTTGCCGACCTTGTCCATGGCCTCGGCGATCAGGTCACCGATGGTCTGGTCACCCGCGGAGATGCCGGCGGTGGCAGCGATCTGCTCCTTGGTCTCGACCTCTTTGGCGGAAGCCAGCAGGGTCGAGGTGATTTTCTCCACGGCCTTCTCGATGCCGCGCTTGAGGCCGAGCGGGTTGGCGCCGGCCGCGACGTTGCGCAGACCTTCGCGAACCAGAGCCTGAGCCAGCACGGTGGCGGTGGTGGTTCCGTCGCCAGCGACATCGTCGGTCTTCTTGGCAACTTCCTTGACCAGCTCGGCGCCGATCTTCTCGTAGGGATCCTCCAGCTCGATCTCCTTGGCGATGGACACACCATCGTTGGTGATCGTGGGGGCGCCCCACTTCTTCTCCAGGACGACGTTGCGACCCTTGGGGCCCAGCGTCACCTTGACCGCGTCGGCGAGGGCGTTCAGGCCCCGCTCGAGGCCGCGACGGGCCTCTTCGTCATACGCAATTGTCTTGGCCATTGCGAAGTGTTTCCTCCGGAATAGGTTTGTGCACGTCAAGAGCGACCGCTTGACGGGTCACTCCATCGAAAGCTGTGGTCGGGTCAGTGCCCGCGACGGACGACCGGCCTGTGCTGCCCGGTCTCACCGCTCCGACCTAGCACTCACGAGTCGAGAGTGCCAACAGCATTTTTAGCACTCTGGCAAGGCGAGTGCAAGGCTCGCCCCGGCCCTTACGCTGACAGCGATCCCGGGCCACGCCCGGTCGTGGTGCCTCCCCGATCGCCCGCGGTGTCGCAGGAAACTCGACCTCGGCGGGCGTGTCTCGAGCCTTGCACAGCCCTCGGCACCCGGCCCGGACTTCGTCGGAATCGCCAGTTTTCGAGCCTCGCTCATTCCGTGCGGAGCGGAATATCCAGATCGAACGCCAGCACCAGGGCGACCGCCAGCTGGCGCTCCTGGGCAGCGGAAAGCTGACCGATGGTCCTGCCGAGGTTCGCCGCCGGAATGGTCACGACGTTGTCCAGCGAGATCGCACCTGCCGCGTCGAGTCCGTTCTCGGGCCCGACGGGCACTTCGCTGCTCAGCCCCTTCACGGTCGACGTGATCGGCGCGACGGTGACCTTCGTCATCGCCGGGCGGGTGAGGGCGCGCGTCAGGACCACGACGGGCCGGGTCTTGTCGAGCTTGGCAAGGCAGATCGGGCGTGGACTCATTCCTCGACGCCGACGTTGCCGGCGGTCCAGCCGACCACGGCATCGAGGTCGTCCTCCGGGCCGACCGCACGCAGGGTCTCGGCGTCGGCCTCGGCCGCCAGTCGGCGCAATTCCCGTTCGAGGGCGGCCTCGACGAGGGATGCCCGGCTACGCGCACGACCCGAGGCGACCACCCGATCGAGCGCCACCACCAGCGAATCGGAGAGCCTGACGGCGATCTGCGTGCTCATCTGCCGAGGGTATCAGTGTTGAATCCCATATCGGGATGCAGTCAGTGCGCGACCGCAGCCCCGGGCAGCGGCGGGAGCACGAACTCCCACCCGCCGTCGAGCATCGCCGGGATCGCGGCGCCCAGCCCCGCCGCGGTGCCCGAACGCGGGTGGTTCAGGTGCGCGATCACCACCGAACCGGGCAGCGCCCGGCCCATCGCGGATCGGACCGCAGTCGGCCCCGCCGTCGCCCCGTTGTCGGCGTTGACGGTGAACCCCAGCGGCGTCAGGCCGAGGCCGTGCACGATCTGCACCGCGACATCGTCGTAGTGGGCGGTGGCGGCCCGGAACCACACGGGCGCCCGCCCGGTCAGCCGGACCAGGCGCTGCTGATTGGTCCAGACCTCGGCCACCACGTCGGCCGCCGACCGCGTGCCCGTGATGCCGTAGGCGCCGCGCCCGGTCACCGACAACGGCACGTGGCGCGTCCCGTGGTTGCCGATCTCGAGGAGCGGCGAGGCTGCCAGCCGTTCGACCCGGCCGGGGTTCGCGTCGATCCACTTCGAACAGACGAAGAGGACCGCGGGCACCCGGTAGCGCCCCAGGGCGGCCAGCAGCGCGTCGTCGCAGGCGCCGTCACACGCGTCGAGGGTCAACGCGAGCTGGCGCCCGTCGGCCGGGAACGTCGACACGACCCCCGGCATCGACATGCCCCACCGGGAAGGCGCGAGTCCGGCGTAGCGCCGGGCAGCCTGGGCCGGGTCCACCAGTGGACCGGCGAACGCCCGGGGCGCGCCCAGTGCGCCCGCCGCAGTGGCGCCGGCCAGGGCGGCGAGGAACATCCGGCGCGTGGCCACGGACGAAGATTAGCCGGGTTCGCTGGCCGCTTGCTGGGAGCCGTCCGAAACGCGGAACCGGTCCGCGCAAGACACGCCGCGACGAAGTGCGTTCCCGGAATCCGTTCACGTAGAGTCCTTTCCGGCCACGCCGCGTGAAGACGGCCCGAGGCCGGGAGGAGTCACAGGGTGCGGGCTGACGCAGCGCCCAGCACCCAGACTTTGCGGGGCTGGCAGCGGCGGGCGCTGGTGAAATACCTGGCCGCCCAGCCACGGGATTTCCTCGCGGTCGCCACTCCAGGATCCGGCAAGACCACCTTCGCCCTGCGCATCGCGGCCGAACTGCTGGCCGAGAACTCCGTCGAGCAGGTCACCGTCGTGGTACCCACCGAGCACCTCAAGGTTCAGTGGGCGCAGGCGGCCGCCCGGGCCGGCATCGCGCTGGACCCGAAGTTCTCCAACTCCAACGCGCAGACCTCCTCGGAGTATCACGGCGTCGTCGTCACCTACGCCCAGGTGGCCAGCCACCCGACGCGGCACCGGGTGCGCACCGAGAACCGCCGGACGCTGGTGATCTTCGACGAGATCCACCACGGCGGCGATGCCAAGAGTTGGGGCGAGGCGATCCGGGAGGCGTTCGACGATGCCACCCGGCGCCTGGCGCTGACGGGGACGCCGTTCCGGTCGGACGACAGCCCGATCCCGTTCGTCACCTACGAACCCGACGCCGCCGGCTTCCAGCGCTCGCAGGCCGACCACACCTACGGCTACGCCGAGGCGCTGGCCGACGGCGTCGTGCGGCCGGTGGTGTTCATGGCGTACTCCGGTGAGGCCCGCTGGCGCGACAGCGCCGGCGAGGAACACGAGGCCCGGCTGGGCGAACCGCTGAGCGCCGAGCAGACCGCCCGGGCGTGGCGCACCGTTCTGAACCCGGCCGGCGAGTGGATGCCGGCGGTGATCGCCGCGGCCGATACCCGGCTGCGGCAGTTGCGCGAGCACGTTCCCGACGCCGGCGGCATGATCATCGCCTCCGACCAGACGACGGCGCGGGCCTACGCCGAGTTGCTCCGGGAGATCACCGGCGAGGCGCCGACCGTGGTGCTGTCCGACGATCCCGGTTCCTCCCAACGGATTTCGGAATTCTCCGCGGCGTCCTCGAGGTGGCTGGTCGCGGTGCGCATGGTCTCCGAGGGTGTCGACGTGCCGCGGCTGGCGGTCGGTGTCTACGCCACCAGTGCGTCCACCCCGCTGTTCTTCGCGCAGGCGATCGGCCGGTTCGTGCGGTCCCGCCGGCCCGGCGAGACGGCCAGCATCTTCCTGCCGTCGGTGCCCAACCTGCTGCAGCTGGCCAGTGAGCTCGAGGAACAGCGCAACCACGTGCTGGGCAAGCCGCACCGGGTGTCCGAGGAGGATCCGCTCGACGAGGAACTGCGCGAGCAGCGTCGCGACGAGCCCGGCGAATTGGACAACGGCTTCGAATCCCTTGGCGCACAAGCGGAGTTGGACCAGGTAATCTTCGACGGCTCGTCGTTCGGCACCGCTGCCGCGGTCGGCAGTGACGAAGAGGCCGACTATCTCGGCATCCCCGGACTACTGGACGCCGGGCAGATGCGGGATCTGTTGTCGCGCCGGCAGGACGAGCAACTGCAGCGCAGGACGGCCTCCGGTGAGGTGCCGCGGCCATCGACCCATGGACAATTGCGCGAGCTGCGTCGGGAACTCAACGCTCTGGTGTCGGCGACGCACCACAAGTCCGGCAAGCCGCACGGCTGGATCCACAACGAGCTGAGGCGCCGCTGCGGCGGTCCGCCGGTGGCCGCGGCGACCCGGGACCAGTTGGCCGAACGCATCGAAGCGATCCGGGTGCTACACCGCGAACTCTGAGTGATTTCGGTGCATTTCCCGTCGGTCAGCGACGGCTATTGCACCGAAATCACGGCGGAGCGGTCGGCGTTGGTCGGCATGCGGTGATCATCCCCCGATCAGGCATCGGCCGGAATCAACACCGGGTAGAGATCGAGACTGTCCCGTACGCCCTTGAGGTCGACCTCGCGGGCACCACCGAGCTCGATCCCCGGGATGTCCTGGACGGCCCGGCACACCGGTTCGGTGACCAGGATCTCCCCACCGGCGGCCTGGTCGGCCACCCGCGCGGCGATGGCGACATTGCGGCCGAACAGATCATCACCCCGGCGCACCGAACTGCCCAGGTGCATGCCGATGCGCACCCGGATCGGTGGCCGCCGGCCGTTGCCGCCGTCGAGGCCCTGCTGAATTCCGATGCAGCACAACACCGCTCGGCCCGCATCGGCGAACACGATCATGAAACCGTCGCCCTGGTTCTTGACGACGTGCCCGCCGTGCGCGGCGACCAGATCGTCGACCAGCCTGGTGTGCCGCTCGAGAACCTTGACCCACTCGCGATCGCCCAGCTCCTCGTTGAGCTGGGTGGATCCCTCGATGTCGGAGAAGGCGATCACCACGTCGCCGTCGGCGGTCAGCCGGGCCAGATCCGGCCGCTCGACCCGCGCCCAGCCAGCGAGGTCCTCGATCGAGTTGCGCACCGTGGCCCCAAAGCCCTTGTTCAGCAGCGAGTCGGCCGTCTGCCACACCGTCCGGATCGCCAGCGGAGCGACACCGAGCCGCCGGCGGCGACGGCCCTGCTGCTCCCGCAGCGATTCGAGCTCACCGCGCACGTCGCGCAGGTGCTGGCGAGCGACGATCAGCAACACGCCCAGCGCGACGACGGCTGCCAACAACACGATCCCGACGGCAGCGGCCAGGACCAACTCCGTCGGCATGTGCAGGACACTACAGCCCGAGCAACTCCGGGAGGTCGGCGACCGAGTCGATGACGTGGTTGGGCTGCATCGCGAATTCGTCTGCGGCCCAACGATCCAACGTGTCCTGCCGGAACTTGCCGGTGCGCACCAATACCCCGGCCATGCCGACGACCTGGCTGGCGATGACGTCATTGTTGAGATCGTCGCCGACCATGTACATCTCGTCCGGTTCGACCCCGAGACGCACCGCCGACGCCAGGAAGCCCGCCGGGGCCGGCTTGCCGACGGCAGTGGCGTTCCGGCCGGAGACCTCCTCCATGCCCAGCAGGTACATCCCCGTGTCGATGCGCAGACCGTCGGTGGTGGTCCACGCCGTGCTGCGGTGCATGGCCACCACCGGCACCCCCTGGGCCATCCAGTCGTACACCCAGCTCAGGGTCACATGGTCGTACTCCGGACCGGCGCCGCCGAGGATGACGACGTCGGGAACCTCCGGGGTCGGCCCGCCGTGGGTGTCGACGGAGGAGACGATATCGAGCCCGGGCATGTCGGCGGCGATGTCGCCGCTGTTGACCAGGAAGCAGCGCGCGTCCGGGTACCGGTCCCGGACGAAGCCGGCGGTCAGGACGGCCGCGGTGATCACCTCGTCCGGCGCCACCGCCATGCCCGCGTCGGTCAGCAGTTGCGCAATCTGCACCCGGGTCCGGGTGGTGGTGTTGGTTAGGTAGGACCGCGCGATCTGGTGCCCGGCCAGGGTCGCCAGGGTCCGGCTGGCGCCCTCGATCGGCATCCACGAGGTCACCAGGACCCCGTCGATGTCGAAGAGGACACCACCAACCGCCATGGTGCGACAGTAAACGCAGTTGCGGCGCGTGCAACTCGAGGCGGCCCGGGCCGTTCCGGCGCGGGACCGGGCCACAGTATGTTCGGAACCATGAGCAAATGGACCGAGGCCGACATCCCGGACCAGACCGGCCGCATCGCGATCGTCACCGGCGCCAACACCGGGCTGGGTTTCGAAACCGCTCGCGCCCTGGCCGAACACGGCGCGCACGTCGTGGTGGCCGTCCGGGACACCACCAAGGGCACGGCCGCGGCCGGCCGCATCGCCAAGGCCGCGCCGAAGGCCAGCGTGGAGGTGCACAAGCTGGACCTCGGCTCGCTGGACTCAGTGCGCACGGCGGCCGGCGAGCTGGCCGCGAAGTACCCGCGGATCGATCTGCTGATCAACAACGCCGGCGTGATGTACCCACCCAAGAGCACCACGGCCGACGGGTTCGAGCTGCAGTTCGGCACCAACCACCTGGGTCACTTCGCGTTCACCGGACTGCTGCTGAACAACCTGCTGCCGGTCGAGGGCTCGCGCGTTGTGACCGTCGCCAGCATCGCGCACACCGCGGCCAAGCTCGACGTCGACGACCTGCAGTGGGAACGCCGCCGCTACGACCGCCCCGGCTCCTACGGCGCGTCCAAGCTGTCCAATCTGCTGTTCAGCTACGAGTTGCAGCGCCGCCTGGCCGCCAAGAACGAACCGACCATCGCCGTGGCCGCCCATCCCGGCGTCTCGAACACCGAACTGATCCGGCACATCCCCGGTTCCGCCCTGCCGGGCGTCAGCTTTCTGGGCGACCTGGTGGTGAACAGCGCGCAGAAGGGCGCCCTGGCGACGCTGCGCGCCGCGACCGATCCCGCGGTCACCGGCGGGCAGTACTACGGCCCCGACGGCTTCCGCGAACTGCGGGGTTATCCGAAGCTGGTGCAGTCCAACGCGAAGTCCCATGACCGGGAGTTGCAGGCCCGGCTGTGGACGGTGTCCGAGGAACTCGCCGGCGTCACCTTCCCGGTGTAGCGGTGCGCACCGTCGAGGAACATCAGCGCGTCGTCGCGGGCCTGATCACCGCGCGTCCCGCCGTCACCGTGCCGTTGACGGCCGCCGAGGGTCTGGTGCTGGCCGCCGACGTGATCGCCCCGCTCTCGTTGCCGGGTTTCGACAACTCCGCGATGGACGGCTACGCCGTGCTGACTACCGACGTTGCGGGTGCGGGTCCCGAATCACCGGTGAAACTTCCTGTCGCCGAAGACATTCCGGCCGGGCGTACCGATGCGTTGACCCTCGCGCCGGGTACCGCGCACCGGATCATGACCGGGGCGATGCTGCCGGCGGGCGCCACCGCCGTCATCCCGGTGGAACGCACCGATGCCGGCACCGACATCGTGACCATCTCGACGGACGCCCGGCCCGGCCAGCACATCCGGCGCGCCGGCGAGGACGTCACGGCCGGCACGACGGTGTTGCGCGCCGGCCAGGTCGTCACCCCGGCCGCGCTGGGTCTGGTGGCCGCCCTGGGCGTCGCCGAGTTGACGGTCCACCCGCGCCTGCGGGTGCTGGTGATGTCGACGGGCACCGAACTCGTCGCACCCGGCACTCCGTTACAGCCCGGCCAGATCTACGAATCCAATGCCGTGATGCTGGCCGCGGCGGTCCGCGACGCCGGCGGCGAGGTGGTGGCCGCCCCGATGTGCGGTGACGACGTCGCAGAGTTCCGCGCCACCCTGGACCGGCATCGGGGGCAGGCGGATCTGATCATCACCACCGGCGGCGTGAGTGCCGGCGCCTACGAGGTGGTCAAGGACGCCTTGGGCGGGGAGGTCGAATTCGTCAAGGTGGCGATGCAGCCCGGAATGCCGCAGGGCGCCGGCCGGATCGACGCCGGCACCCCGATCATCACGCTGCCCGGCAACCCCGTCAGCGCGTTGGTGTCGTTCGAGGTGTTCCTGCGCGCGCCGCTGCGCGCCGCCATGGGCCTGCCGGTCCCGGACCGGCCGAGACGCCCGGCAACGCTCACCGAACCGCTGAACTCACCGGCCGGCAAACGTCAGTTCCGCCGCGGGGTGCTCGAGGACGACCACGTGATCAGCTACGGGCCACCGGCCTCCCATCACCTGCGCTGGCTGGCATCGGCCAACTGTCTGCTGGAGATCCCGGAGGACGTCACACAGATCGAGGCCGGAACGGCCGTACAGGTGTGGGACCTGTCTACATAGAATGGCGCAGTGGCCCGACGCCCCCGCACGTCCGACGCTCCACCCCTCGACGCCAGACACGTCGCGCAGCTGATCCGCTCCCAGATACCGCCGATGCACCCGGCGGGCCTACCGTTCGTCGGCGGCAGCCTGGTGCTGGCCGCCCTGGGCCGCCGGCGCCGCTGGGCGTGGACGGCCGGTCTGACGGCGGCAGCGGTCAACGCCGGGTTCTTCCGGCACCCGCCGCGCGTCCCACCGACGCGGCCCGGCGTCGTCGTCGCCCCGGCCGACGGTCAGATCTGCCTCATCGAGAGCGCCGTGCCGCCGCCCGAGCTGGACCTGGGTGACACCCCGCGGCCCCGGGTCAGCATCTTCCTCTCGGTGCTGGACGCGCACGTGCAGCGCGCACCGGTCGGCGGCGAGGTGGTTGGCGCGGTGCACCAGCGCGGCCGGTTCCTCAGCGCCGACCTGCCGGAGGCCAGTTCCGCCAACGAACGCAACAGCGTGGTCATCCGCACCCCGGAGGGCCACGACGTGGTCGCCGTCCAGATCGCCGGCCTGATCGCCCGGCGGATCGTCTGCGACGTGCGGGCCGGTGACAAGCTCGGCATCGGCGACACCTACGGCCTGATCCGCTTCGGCTCACGCCTGGACACCTACCTGCCCGAGGGGTCGCAGCTGCTGGTGACGCTGGGACAGCGGGCGATCGCCGGCGAAACCGTCCTGGCCGAGCTGCCATGAGACGGGAGGCTCCCGACGGACCGTTGCGGTTCGTTCCCAGCGCGATGACGGTGCTGGCGATCTGCCTGGGTCTGACATCGATCAAGTACGCGCTGGAGCATCGCCCGACCGAGGCGATGGCGCTGATCGCCGCGGCCGCCATTCTCGATGCGCTCGACGGCCGGGCCGCCCGAATGCTCAACGCGACGTCGAAGATGGGCGAGGAGATCGACTCGCTGGCCGACGCGATCAATTTCGGGGTGGCACCGGCGTTCATCGTCTGGGCGCTGCTGCTGGAGGGCACCCGGGTGGGCTGGATCGTGGTGCTGCTCTACGCCGTGTGCATCGTGCTGCGGCTGGCGCGCTACAACGCCCTGCTCGACGAGGACCTGCCCGCCTACACCAAGCAGTACTTCGTCGGCATGCCCGCGCCGGCCGGCGCCATCGGTGCGATCGGCCCGCTGGCGGCGCGGATGCAGTGGGGCGACGGCTGGTGGACCTCATGGTGGTTCGTGTCGCTGTACCTGATCCTGTTGTCGCTGCTGGTGGTCAGCCGCATCCCGATGCGCAAGATCCACACGTTCGCGGTTCCGCCGCGGCTGGTCGCTCCCCTGCTGGCGGCGGTGGCCATCGTCGCCGCCGGTGCGTTCGTGTTCCCGTACCTGACCATCCTGGTGATCATCGTCGCCTACGTCTGCCACATCCCGTTCGCGGTGCGCAGCAAGGCGTGGCTGGCCTCGCATCCGGAGGTCTGGGAGGACCAGCCCAAGCAGCAGCGGCAGGCCCGGCGCGCGATCCGGCGTGCGCAGCCGTCCCGGCGCGGGGCCGCCGCTCGACGCTCGGCCCGGCTGCGGCTGCGCCGCCCGGGGGGCGACGGGTGAGCCAGCTGACCCTGACGGCACGGCTGAACACCTCGGCACTGGACTCACGTCGCGGTGTGGTCCGGTTGCATCCGGAAGCCATTGCCGCCCTTGGCATCCGCGAATGGGATGCGGTATCGCTGACGGGATCGCGGAGCACCGCCGCGGTAGTCGGGGTGGCCGGCCCGGACACGCCGGCGGGCACCGCCCTGCTCGACGACGTGACGCTGTCGAACGCCGGGCTTCGGGAGGACACCACGGTGATCGTGGCGCCCGTGACGGTGTACGGGGCCCGTTCGGTGAGCGTGACCGGATCGAACCTGGCGTCGCGCTCGGTGCCCCCGGTCACGCTGCGCCAGGCGCTGCTCGGCAAGGTTCTGACGGTCGGCGACACCGTGTCGCTGCTGCCGCGCGACCTCGGCCCGGGCACCTCGACGTCGCAGGCCAGCTCCGCACTGGCCACCGCGGTCGGCATCACGTGGACCTCGGAACTACTCACCGTCACCGCCGTCGACCCGGCCGGACCGGTTAGCGTGCAACCCAATTCGGCGGTCGGCTGGGCGAACGGCAAGGACCTGCCGGTGCCCGCGCCGGAACCGACGGTTACCCCGGCGCAGCCCCGCGACACTCCGGTCGCCACCGTGGCCGAATCCGGTCAACCGGCGATCACCTACGACGACCTCAAGGGCAGCCACGTGCAGGCCGGCAAGCTCACGGAGTGGCTCAAGCTGTCACTCGACGAGCCGCAACTGTTGAAAACCCTTGGTGCGACAGCCAATCTGGGCGTCCTCGTCACCGGCCCGCTCGGGGTCGGCAAGGCGACGATGGTCCGGGTGGTGTGCACGCACCGCCGGCTGGTCGAACTCGACGGGCCCGAGATCGGCGCGCTGGCCGCCGACGACCGGCTGCGCATCGTCAAGAGCGCGGTGGCCCTGGTGTGCAACGGCGACGACAAGGGAAGCGTCTTGTTGATCGCCGACGTCGATGCGCTCCTGCCGGCCACCCCCGAACCGGTGGCCTCGCTGATCCTGGCCGAGCTGCGCACCGCCGTCGCCACCGCCGGGGTGGCGTTCATCGCGACGTCGGCGGTGCCCGATGCGGTGGACGCGCGGCTGCGCGCACCCGATCTGTGCGACCGCGAACTCGGGCTCACCCTGCCCGACGGCACCACCCGCAAGCAGTTGCTGGAGGTGCTGCTGCGCGGGGTACCGTCGGAGGGTCTGGATCTGGATGAAATCGCCGGCCGCACACCGGGATTCGTGGTGGCCGATCTGCAGGCCCTGGTGCGGGAGGCGGCACTGCGGGCGGCGTCGCGGGCCAGCAGCGCGGGCGGTGACCCGAAACTCGCCCAGGAGGATCTCGTCGGCGCGCTGTCGGTGATCCGGCCGTTGTCCCGGTCGGCCACCGAGGAGGTCTCGGTGGGGTCGGTGACGCTGGACGACGTCGGCGACATGGTCGCCACCAAGCAGGCCCTGACGGAAGCCGTGCTGTGGCCGCTGCAACATCCGGACACCTTCGAGCGCCTGGGCGTCGACCCGCCGCGCGGGGTGCTGCTGTACGGCCCGCCGGGCTGCGGCAAGACCTTCGTGGTGCGGGCGCTGGCGTCCTCGGGCCGGCTCTCGGTGCACGCGGTCAAGGGCGCCGAGTTGATGGACAAGTGGGTCGGGTCGTCGGAAAAGGCTGTGCGCGAACTGTTTCGGCGGGCCCGGGATTCGGCGCCGTCGCTGGTCTTCCTGGACGAGATCGATGCGTTGGCGCCCCGGCGCGGCCAGAGTTTCGACTCCGGTGTCACCGACCGCGTGGTGGCCGCCCTGCTGACCGAACTCGACGGCATCGAGCCGTTGCGCGACGTGGTGGTGCTCGGCGCCACCAACCGGCCCGACCTGATCGACCCGGCCCTGCTGCGGCCCGGCCGGCTGGAGAAGCTGGTGTTCGTCGAACCGCCCGACGCCGATGCGCGCCGCGACATCCTGCGCTCGGCGGCCAAGTCCGTGCCACTGGCTCCCGACGTCGACCTGGACGGTCTGGCGGGCGAATTGGACGGTTACAGCGCCGCCGATTGTGTTGCACTGCTGCGCGAGGCCGCGCTGACGGCGATGCGGCGGTCCATCGACGCCGCCGACGTGACCGCCGCCGATGTCGCGGCCGCCCGCGAGACCGTGCGCCCGTCGCTCGATCCGGTTCAGGTGGAGGCGTTGCGCTCCTTCGCCGATAACCACGGCGGCTGAACCCTTTTCGACCCAGCGCAGGCGGCGACGTTGTGCGAGTGCACTTCGCCGGGGGCGCTGGGTCAATGGGCGATCGGGATCATGGCGCCTCGGGTCACGGCGCCTCGGCCAGGGCGGCCAGCCGGTCCAGGGAACGGGCCAA
>Ga0209023_10004393_pt1 | contig 16081 bp, 15 predicted proteins | sample LakOneMetagenome_FD_187468 | JGI IMG/M metagenome (GOLD analysis project Ga0209023, IMG submission 187468) | Freshwater and sediment microbial communities from Lake Erie, Canada (SPAdes) (version 2) | ecosystem: Environmental > Aquatic > Freshwater > Lentic | place: Lake Erie, Canada... | reverse complement strand
GCGAGATGGTCGCGTAAGCGCTCTGCATCGAACCCATCCGACGCCACCACCGCAACGCCGAGCGCCGGCACCGCGCCATCCGCGTCTTGCAAGCGCACAGCCGCGCTCATGCTGACCCCGGTGATCTCCGCAGCAAAGGTCTCGATCTTCTCCGCCGCGTATTTGCCGCCGCCCAGATTGATCAGATTGTCCGCGCGCCCCTCGATCATCAACACGCCGTCGCTTTCAATGCGCGCAATGTCGCCGGTATCGAACCACCCTTCAGCATCAAGCGCGGGCGGGCCGCCGATATAGCCGCCGGAAATGCTGCCAACCGATGTGCGCACGAACAAGCGCCCGCTCGCCCCCCGTGGCTCACCATCGCCAATACGCGTTTCGCAAATTGAGACAGGCTTACCGGACCAGCCGGTGACGTATGTCGCCGTGTCAACAATGCCGAACGACGTCTGCCCTGTTTCCGTCGAGCCATTGACGATCCCAATCGGACACCGGAACACGCGCTCGGCACGTTGCAGCAGCGATCGCTCCGACACCGAGCCAAACACACAGATGCGCGCGAGGTTAGGCTTGGGTGCGCCAGCTTCCGCGGCCATCACCAATTCATTCAACGCCAATGGCGTCGCCATGAATTCGCGCACGCCGAAGCGCTCAGCCTCGAACAGGCTCTCCATGCCAGTCGGACTCATGCCGCAATGGCCGTGTCCGGCGAGCAAGGCGCGAAACAAGGTGTAGATCGACATCAGGCCCGTCTCGGGCACCGTCACCAGAACATTGCCCAAACTCGGACCGCTGCCGTCGTGCAGCGCAGGGATCAAATCGAAATAGGCGTTCGGAGGGAACTGCACAAAACGCGGCTCGCCGGTCGAACCAGACGTCCCCGCGATGATGATGCCCGGCGCCGCAAACGTCATGTTCGGATCGGCTTTTCCGCTCAGCCAATCCTGCGAAAACACGATCGAGCGATCAACGCCCTCGGCGTTCTGGTCGGCGAAACGAATGGCGGCGTCGATGTTTTGCCCGCGGCGAACCAACGGCGCCGTAGCGTTGACCAGCGCCATATCCGCGCCGACGCGGAACGTCGCCAGCATCAGCGCATTCCGCAGCGTCCGATTGTCGGTGAGCAGCGCTACGCATTGCCCAGGCCCGACGCCCTCGTCGCGCAGGCGCGTGGCCAACACCGAAACGGTGTGGCCGAGTTTTTTAAAGTTAAGAATTTGGCCGTCTTGCGAGAGCAGGGCCGGCGCGTCGCCATACCGGGCGAACGCGTCCGCCAATGCTTCATTGAGGCCCATACGGCCGGTTTAGAACTTTACGATCGCCGATGCACGCAGAGACGTATTCGTCCACTCGTAATTGCCGTCATTGAAATCGGTCTGGTCATGGATCACTTCGGCGCGCACGCCAAAGCGTTCGCTGATTGAGTACTCGCCGCCAACGCTGACGTTCCAGCCGCTGGCGCCGTCGCTGAAGCCCGCAAACGGACTGCCATCGACCCAGGTGCCGCCGGCCGCCGCGAGCGCGGTCCAATTGCCAAACTGATAGCCGCCAACCGCGCGCAGACGCGAAACCCGGTCGATGTTGCCGCCGGTGCCGAACTGCATGTTGTCGTCGGTCGAGAGCGTCGTCTCGCCTTCAGCGCCATAAACCCAATCGCCAGCATGGAAGCGAACGCCGCCGAGCACTGAGAGGTTAGTGATATCGCCGTCGTAGTTGCCGCCACCGTTGGTATCGACCGAGGTGTCGCCGCGCTCGACGCCCAAACCGACATAGAAGTTCTGCGCATGCGCGGGCGCTGCTGCGGCGAGCGCGAAGAACGATGCGGAAAGCGCGAGCGGAATGCGGTTCATAATATGAAGATCCCCGTCACAGCAGCGTGTCGTACGAAGCGCATAACACGAAAGCGCACCCGTAGTCACGGCTACGCCGGCAGGCGGCACGCCGAAAAATGCGCGTCATTTCAATTTGTATTCGCAACGATGTGCGAGTGATGTGGATAAACCACAGAACCTAGGCGGCGGCCGCGCCCAACTTCGCCGGCAGTGCGTTGGCGTAAGCGGTGATGTCGCCTGCGCCTAAGCAAACGACAATGTCGCCCGGCTTGGCTTCCGCGCGCACGAAGTCCGCAAGCGAGTCCAAATTCGCGATCCGCCTCGCGTCGCGATGGCCGTGACTCTTCAGGCTAATCACCAGCGCATCTGAGTTGACGTCATCAATCGGCGTTTCACCGGCCGAATAGACGTCCGCGATGCAGACAACGTCGGCGTCGTTGAAGCAGGTCGAGAAATCCTGAAACAGATCGCGCAGGCGCGTATATCTGTGCGGCTGCATCACTGCGAGCACACGGCCCTCGGTGACTTCGCGCGCGGCAGCGAGAACGGCGGCGATCTCAACTGGGTGATGCGCGTAGTCGTCAACGATGCGCACTTCATTCCAATAGCCCGTGGTGGTGAAGCGCCGCTTCACACCGGCGAACTTTTTCAAGCCGTTGCGAATGCCCGCGTCTGTAACGCCTAACTCGCGCGCAACGGCAACCGCCGCGATCGCGTTCTGCACGTTGTGGCGGCCCGCCACTGGCAAGAAGAGGTCGTGCATGGTGACGCCCGGGCCCTCACCCTTCTTGCGCGCCACGACGTCAAACGTCGAACCCTCGCGCGAGGGGCGGACATTCACTGCGCACACGTCCGCTTGCGGATTGAAGCCATACGAGATGATCCGCCGGTCACGCACTTGCGCCGCGAGCGCCTGCACTTGCGGGTGATCGAGGCACATGACGGCGAAGCCGTAGAATGGAATATTCTCGACGAAAGCCTGGAACGCCGCGTTCATGGCTTCGACCGAGCCGTAATGATCCAGATGCTCGGGATCCATGTTGGTGACGACCACAGCCGTCGCCCGCAGACGGGTAAACGTGCCGTCGCTCTCGTCAGCCTCCACCACCATCCACTCGCCTTCGCCCATGCGGGTGTTGGCGCCGTAGGCGTTGATGATGCCGCCATTGATGACGGTCGGATCCTTTTGACCGGCGTCCAGGAGTGCGGCGATCATTGAGGTGGTGGTGGTCTTGCCATGGGTGCCGCCGATAGCGACGGTCCATTTCAAGCGCATAATCTCCGCGAGCATCTCAGCGCGCTTTACGATCGGCACGCCACGCGCGCGCGCCGCGTCGACTTCCGGATTGCCTTCCTTGATCGCCGAGGAGATCACCACGACGCCCGCATTGGCGACATGCTCGGCCTTGTGGCCGACGAAGATCTGCACGCCCTGGGCGCGCAGACGTTCGGTGTTGGCGCTCTCTTTGGCGTCGGAGCCCGTGACCTCGTAGCCAAAATTCTTCATCACGGCGGCAATGCCGGACATGCCGATGCCGCCAACGCCTACGAAATGGATAGCGCCGGTGTCGAACGGAATAGCGCGACGGATCATGAGGTCCCCAAGGTTCGCGACACTATAGTCGCGGTTCTTGGCGCATCAAAGGCGGTAGAGGCGCAAGCCGGAAACCCAGCGCGCCAACGCCGATTGCGCACCCCGCCCCGCATCCATCGCCACGAAATAGGCAAGCCCAGCCGCCACCGCGACCTCGAACAAGGGTTGCGCCCGCTCAAGCGTGAAGCCGGCGGCCTGAGCCAAGCCAAACAGAACGCCGATGCCGGTCGAAGCGCCAATCAGCGTAACCGCCCGGCGTCGAGCTTCATTGCGGCGTGCGTTGCGCGCGATGCGGGCGAACACATCAATGCGGAAGCCGGTGTCGCTGGCGGGCGCGGCGCTGCCGAGGAGGTTGGCGAGGTCTTCGTCGTTCATGACGAGCTTTCCGTGATGCCGAGCGCGGCCTGCAAGCGTGCGCGTCCGCGCGTGATATGAGACTTCACCGTGCCTAGCGGCAAGGCAAGCATTTCCGCCGCTTCCGCGTGAGTGAATTCCTGCCCTAGGCAGAGCGCAAGCGCAGCTTGCTGCTCCTCCGGCAAGGTTGCCATGGCGCGGCGTACAGCCAGCGCCTGCGCCTCGGGCGGCGTGCTTCGGTCATCAGCCAAGCCTGCGTACGCCTCTTCGCGCACCACGCGCCGCGCATCGGAGCGTCGCGCGCGACGCCAATATTGAAATGCGATGCCGCAAATGAAGGTGCGAAGCGTCGATCGGCCGTCGAACCGGCGCAGAACGGCCCACGCCCGCGCAAACGCCTCTTGCGCGAAATCATCCGCATCAGCGTCATTGCCGGTAAGACGGCGCAAAAAGGCGCGCACCGCGGTCTGGTGCGCATCCACCAACGCGCCGAACGCGCGGAGATCGCCCCCGCGCGCACGCTCGATCAAACGCGCCTCCTCGGCCGCGTCCATGTTGGCTTACTTGCGGCCGAAAATGAGAACGACGAGCGCGCCGAACGCGAGCACGCCCATCATCACCGTGATCATTAGGAACGCCCACTCGTATCCGGCGCCGCGTGTCAAATACCAACCCGTGCCAAAGCCTGCAGCAAGTGCGGTGAAAACGATGAACGTCCACAGACTGCCGTTTCGGTCCGAGCCGCGCTGCACTTCTCCGTCGTTTTGCAGCTCCTGCGAAACGATGCGCAGCAATTCCGGCGGCGGTTCTTTGCCCTGGTCGGTGTAGGTCTTGATTAGATCGATGGTGTTGCGCACCCGGTGCTCGGAGGTACGCGAGCCTTGGAAGGCCATGATCATCCCGAACACCGGAAAGATCAGCCACCAGAAGTCGTGCAGGAATTCACCAATGGACATCGCTCTTACCCCTTCGCGGCGCCCAACTCAGACGCGTTCACACCTTAGCCGCCGCCGAGCCTGACGGCGGATGCAGGAGGGGCAATTTTTGAGCTGGGCTATTTCAACCGGTGCTCTTTGGCGAACGACGCCAAGTCGTAGACTTTTCCCGTGACGCTATCGAAAATCTGGACCTGCTTTGCGCCTTCTTTTTCGAGCACTTTGCCGCCGTCATAGGCTTGCTTCGGCAGCTCCGCGACGGCCCGCGTCATCGGTCCGCCAATGGTGCCGCTGTATTGCGATACGACATAGCGTTGTTCTTTTTGGCTCACGTGCGTCTCCTAAGCGCCAACGAGACCACATAGGCCAAGCTCGGGCGAGGCCGCAACGCAGCGCCCTCAGAGAGCGATGGATTCCGCCAGGTCGGCGAGCGATTTCGCAGCTTCGGGCTTAGCCGAGGCGCGCGCGGCGGCCGCGCGGACCGCCAGGCCATGCGGATCGGCCAGCCGCCGCTCCAGTAGCGCGGCAAGCGCGCCGGGCTCGAATTCGCCCTCGGTGAAAATGTCGGCCGCGCCGACGGAGGTGAGCCCCTCGGCGTTGGCCGTCTGGTGATCGTCCGCGGCGGCAGCAAACGGAACGAGAATGGCGGGCCTGCCCGCCACTTGCAGTTCGGTGACCGACGACGCGCCCGCACGCGATATCACCAGATGCGTCGCACCCAGGCGTTGCCCCATGTCGGTGAAGAATGGCGCGACTTCCGCATCGACGTTGGCCTTCTTGTAGACCTTCTTCGCGTCGGCGACCTGCTCTTCACGCACCTGATGCACGACAGTTAGCCGCGCGCGCAACGGCGGCGGCAACAACGCAATCGCGGCGGGGATCACCTCTCCAAATAGGCGCGCACCCTGGCTGCCGCCAATGATCAGAATGTTGAGCCGACCTCCGGCGGGCGCTTCCGGATAGGGGCGCTCGCGCACGGCCAGGATCGGCGAGCGCACCGGATTACCGACCACGCGCTTGCGCGCCTCTGCGCTTTGAGGAAGCCGATCCAAGCGCTCGAAGCCACACGCCACAATCGCAGCACTCCCCGCCATGGAACGGTTCACGCGCCCGAGCACCGAGTTTTGTTCGTGAATGAGGATCGGCGTTTTCTTCGCCCGCGCCGCCATCAAAGCCGGGAACGACGGATAGCCGCCAAAGCCTGCCACCAATGACGGCGGCAGTTCCGCAAATCGCGCTTTGGCTTCGCTAATCCCGCGCATGATTTTGAACGCAGCCGGAATCGCCGTGAACGGATTGGCGTTGATTGACGCCGCAGCGACGTCCTCGATCCGCTCGGCCGGGAAGCCCTCCGCGTAGCGGCGCCCGCGCGCGTCCGTCATCAACACGACACGCCAATCGCGGCGGAACATCTCTTCCGCGAATGCGGCTGCTGGAAACAGGTGCCCGCCAGTTCCACCGGCGGCGATGACGACGACTTTTTTTGCCATGGCCCTAATCGCGTCTGCGGCCGGCGTAGAGATAGGCCCCGGGCCGGTCGCGGAGAAGGGAGAGACAGAACCCTAGAGCCAGTGACGAGCCGATCATCGAGGAACCGCCAAACGAAATGAACGGCATGGTCATGCCCTTGGCTGGCAGCAAACTCAAGTTCACCGCGATGTGGATCGAGGCCTGAACAACAAGAAGTGTGATCAAGCCCGCGGCTGTGAGTTGTTCGAAGGGATCGTTGAGCCGGCTCGCGCGCGACAAACCGCGAAACGCCAACGCGCCGAACAAAAAGATTAGGCCGAGTGACGCCAGCAGTCCGAACTCTTCGGCCGCCACGGCAAACACAAAGTCCGCGTGCGCGTCCGGCAACAAGCGCTTCACGACACCCTCACCGGGTCCGCGCCCAAACACGCCGCCGGACGCAATCGCCTCGAGCGCGCGATTGACTTGATAGGCAGCATCGCCCTCAGGATTGAGAAACGCATCCACGCGTTCCCGCGCATGTGCGAAGAAATGATAGATGCCCCAAGCGCCCAAAGCCGCAATGACGCCGCCGCCCAAGATCCAACGCAGCGCAATGCCGGAAAGCATCAGCATCGGGGCCAAGCACAAGAGAAGCAGCGCCGTTTGACCGACGTCCGGCTGCGAAAGCAAAGCTGCTGCGGCGACCGCGTAAAGCGCGAGCGAAATGAGCCGTCCCGGAAAGCGCGGAGCGCGCATGCTTTCGCTGAGCATCCACGCCCACACAACGATAAGCGCGGGCTTCATGATTTCAGACGGCTGAAATGAGAAGAAGCCAAAATCAAACCAGCGGTGCGCGCCCTTCACTTCAGGGCCGATGAAAGCAGCGAGGACGCAAAGCGGCAGGCAGATGGCCGCCAGGATGGTGGCGAAGCGCCGTATCTGCCGCGGCTCCAGCGAAGCCGCCGCAAACATGACCACGATGCCGGCGGCCACATACGCCGCTTGGCGCAGCGTAAAATAGAACGCTTCGTCGATGCGAATGCGCGCCGTCGCCGTTGGGCTCGTCGACATGGAGAACAGAATGCCCAGCGTGAACAACACGCCCGCGATCACCAGCAGCGGTCTATCGTAAGTCCGCAGGCGGTCGAGTGCGCCGCCGAAGCGTTCGCCCACCGCCGCCGTCATGCCGCGCCGCCATTGGCCTTCGGCGGCGCATCCGCGAGCGCCGTGACATAACCTTTGAACTTGTCGCCGCGATCTTCGTACGAGCGGAACTGGTCGAACGAAGCGCTCGCAGGCGACAACAACACGACAGGATGCGGCTCGCCGGAGGCGCGCGCGTCGGCGAACGCCAACTTCACCGCCGCTTCAAGATTGCCGGCCATCGTCACTGCCACCTTGCCGCGCAGCACGTCCGCGAAATCGCCGGCGCTTTGGCCAATGAGATACGCCTTCGCCATGCGCGGGAAGAACTCTTCCAACTCGGCGATACCGCCCTCCTTGGCGACGCCGCCGGCGATCCAATACACGCGAGGATAAACCGCGAGCGCTTGCGCTGCGGCATTGGCGTTGGTGGCCTTGCTGTCGTTGATAAAGCGCACGCCCTCGATCGTGCCCGCGCGCTCAAGGCGATGCGGCAAGCCAGGAAAGGTGGTGAGCGCTTGCGCGATGGTGCGCGGATCGATGTTCAGAGCACGCGTCGCCGCGTAGGCAGCCGCCGCGTTTTGCCCGTTGTGCTTGCCCTGCAGCGCCGGCGCCTGCGCAAGATCGGCGATCACCTCAGAGCGCGTGGACAAGGCGTCGACAATCTTGCCGCCAATCGCCGAGACACCATGGCCAAGCGCCTGCCCCGCAGAGATCGGCGCCACGTGCTGCATCGCTGCGCGCGTGAGCTCAGTGCAGATCGCCGCGCAATAGGAGTCATCCACGCCAATGACGGCCCAGTCACCGGCGCCTTGATTGAGGAAGATGCGCTTCTTGGCCGCTACGTAAGCGCTCATACTGCCGTGACGATCGAGATGATCCGGCGTGGTGTTGAGATACACAGCAACGTCCAGCCGCAAGCTCGACGTCAGATCGAGCTGATACGAACTGAGCTCAATGACATAGTAGGCGCCCGCATGCAGCGGCGGCTGTTCCAGCATGGCCGCGCCAATGTTACCGCCGAGGCGCGTGTCCTTGCCTGCCTCTTTCAGGATGTGGGCGATCAGCGCCGAGGTTGTCGACTTGCCGTTGGTGCCGGTGGTGCCGATGAGTTTCGGACGCTGCGCGGCCGGCAGCGCGTTCACTGCACGCGCGAAGAGTTCAATGTCACTGACGATTGGCACGCCGACGGCTTCCGCCAGGGTCACGACGCGGTGCGGCTCCGGAAACGTCAGCGGCACGCCGGGTGAGAGAACGAGCGCCGCGAACGAACGCCAATCGCGGCTGTTGATATCCGTGACGGGCACGCCATTGGCTTCGGCATTAGCGCGTGAGACGTCGCTATCGTCCCACGCATGTACGCGCGCGCCTCCGGCGGTCAGCGCTTTCGCAGCGGCGAGGCCGGTGCGCGCCAAGCCGAACACCGCAACGTCGCGGCCTTTGAATTCCGTGATCGGAATCATCCGATCGCCTCCAACCCGAGTGAGCCTGCGGGTGTGCGCTGCTTCGCGGCGTTAACGCAACTTCAATGTCGCGAGGCCCGCGAGCGCGAAAATAAAGGAGATAATCCAGAAGCGAATGACGATTGTCGGCTCCTGCCAGCCCAATTTCTCGAAATGGTGGTGGATGGGCGCCATCAGGAACACGCGCTTGCCGGTGCGCTTAAACACGAAAACCTGCAGCATCACCGACAGCGTTTCGAGCACGAACAGACCGCCGATGATCGCCAGCACCACTTCGTGCTTGGTCGCCACCGCCACGGCGCCGAGCAATCCGCCGAGCGCCAACGAACCGGTGTCGCCCATGAACACGCGCGCAGGCGGCGCGTTGTACCAAAGGAAGCCGAGCGAGGCGCCAAGCAACGCGCCGAGAATAGTCGCGAGTTCGCCGACACCGGGCACGTGCGGAATGCCGAGATAGGTCGAGTAATCGATGCGGCCGACGAGGTAGCAGATAAGACCAAACGCGCCCGCCGCGATCATCACCGGCACAATCGCCAAGCCATCGAGGCCATCAGTCAGGTTCACCGCGTTTCCGAAGCCGACGATCACCACCATCTGGAAGATGATGTAGAACGCCATCAGCTGGATGCCCCAGCCGCTCAGGAACGGCAGCGCGACGGCGGTGAGCGTATGCCCCCCCCACAGCGCGTGCCAGAAACCCAAAATGTCGTGCGGCTGATCAGGCGTACTCGCCACCCATTCCGCCGACAGCATCGCAATCGCCGCCACAAGCGCGATTGTAAATTCGAAGAACAGCCGCAGCCGCGCCGACAAGCCGCCGTGATGTTGCTTCGTCACCTTCGCGAAATCGTCAACGAAACCGATGGCGCCGAAGCCCACCGTCACAACCAACACCGCCCACACATATGGGTTGCGCAGATCCGACCAGAGTAGCGCGGAGATGCCGAGACTGATGAGAATAATGAGCCCGCCCATGGTCGGCGTGCCCTTCTTGGTGAGCAAATGGCCTTGCGGGCCGTCTTCGCGGATGGGCTGACCTTTGCCTTGCTTCTTGCGCAGCCAAGCAATGAACGGCGCACCGATGGCAAAGGCGATGATCATCGCCGTGAACATCGCCCCGCCAGTGCGGAAGGTGATGTAGTTGAAGAGATTGAAGAACTGCGAGCGCTCCGTGAGCTGACCCAAGAGCTCCAGCATTCTTATCCCCTCTTCATCGCCGCGAGTGCAGCGACCACCCGGCTCATCTTCGAACCGTTCGATCCCTTCACCAACACGATGTCGCCCGGTTGAAGCGCATTCGCAATGACCGGAATCAGCGCGTCGGAGCTTTCGGCATAGCCGCCGCGGCGGTTCTCTGGAAGCGCCTCCATGAGCGCGGCCATACGCGGGCCGGCTGCGAACACCAAATCAACGTTGGCTTGTTCCAGAGGCGCAGCGAGTCCGGCGTGGTACGCGCGCTCATCGGGGCCGAGTTCCAACATATCCCCAAGCGCCGCGATGCGGCGCCCGCCTCGCGCGGGCTTGCGCGCGCCCAGCGTGGCGAACGCCGCCGCCATCGAAGCGGGGTTGGCGTTGTAGGAATCATCCACAAGCATGAACGCGCCGAATGCGGCTTCCACGCGCTGCGCGACACCGCGGCCGTCGAACGCGCGCAAATGCTCGAGCGCATGCGCCGCGGCTTCGACATCTGCGCCGACCGCGTCGCACGTAGCCAACGCAGCGACTGAGTTCAGCGCCCAGTGCGCGCCTTCCACGCCAACGCGATATTTGACGATGCGGCCGAGGATGTCGGCTTCGGCGTTCGAGCCGCTGTCGTCCATGTCGAAGCGAATGAGACGCGCTTCGCAGATGGCATCGCGCCCAAAGCGTACGAGGTTGGCGCCATTGCGTTCCGCCGCCGCGATCAGGCGGCTCGCGTGCGGCGCTTCGTTCGGCACGAGCGCCGCGCCGCCCGGTTCTAGCCCGGCGTAGACGTCGCCTTTCTCGTCAGCGACGGCTTCGAGCGAGCCGAGGTTCTCCACGTGGGCTGGTGCAATCGTTGTCACCAACGCGGCGTGGGGCTTTACGAGAGTCGTCAGCGGCAGGATCTCACCGCGATGGTTCATGCCGATCTCGAACACGCCGAACTGGCTTTCGCGCGGCATCCGCGACAGCGTCAGCGGCACACCCCAATGATTGTTGTAGCTCTTGATGCTGCGATGCGTGGCGCCGCTGGCGGAGAGGCACACCGCCAGCGCTTCCTTGGTTGATGTTTTGCCGACCGAACCGGTGACGGCGACGCGCTTACCGTTGCACCGATCGCGCGCCGCTTCACCGAGCTTGCGCAGACCGTCGAGCACATCGCCGACAACAAGCGCCGGGCCGAGGCCCTCAACTTTGCTCTCGTCGGAGACCAATGCCGCCGACGCGCCGGACACGAACGCCTGCGCCAAGAAATCATGCCCGTCGCGCACATCCTTGAGCGCTACAAACAAATCGCCCGGCTCCAGCGTGCGGGTATCAATCGAAACGCCGTTCACGCGCCATGCGTCCCCATTGACCAGCCGGCCGCCGGTCGCGCGCGCGGCTTCTTCCGCCGTCCACAAATCACTCACGATAGTTGCTCCAGCGCTTCGCGCGCCACCACTTGATCCGAAAACGGATGCACGACGCCTTTAATGATCTGCCCGGTCTCGTGCCCCTTGCCGGCAATCATCAACGCATCGCCGGCTTTCAACATCGACACCGCCTCACGGATCGCTTGCGCGCGATCACCAATCTCGGTCGCACCGGGCGCTGCGGCCAAGATTTGCGCGCGAATGGAAGCAGGTTCTTCGCTTCGCGGATTGTCATCCGTCACGATCACCACATCGGCATGCCGCGCCGCGATCGCGCCCATCTTTGGACGCTTGTCCGCGTCGCGATCGCCGCCGCAGCCGAACACAGCAATGATCCGCCCCGGCGCATGCGGCCTGGCGGCGCGCAGCAATACATCGAGACCATCCGGCGTGTGCGCATAGTCCACGAACACATGTCCGCCGGATTTGCTTTGGCCAACATGCTCCATGCGGCCTTTCACCGGCTTCAATTTCGCCATGCCGGCCCAGACGGTTTCCGGCGCATCGCCCAACGACAAAGCCAACGCCGCCGCTGTCACCGCATTGATCGCTTGAAACTCACCGATCAGCGGCAGCTCGACTTTGTGCTCCTTGCCTTGCCAGCGCAGGATCATCGTTTGCGCATTCGGCCGCGGCAAAATCTCGATGATCTTTAGTCCTTCCGGACCCGCACGCCAGCCAGCAGTGACAACGGTAAGCGCCTGCACGATCGCATCGAGCGGCGCGCCTCCGCTAACGTGCGTGCGCAACGCCGCCGTCTCGAACGCATCCGCCTCGGGCGAATCCGCGTTGATCACCGCGATGCCTGGACGCTTCACGTAGCCCCAAAGCTTCAGCTTGGCTTCGCGATACGCGTCCATCGATTTGTGATAGTCGAGATGATCCTGCGTGAGGTTGGTGAAGGCGCCCGCATCGAGTGCGATGCCCGCGACGCGCGCCTGCTCAAGCCCGTGACTCGACACTTCCATCGCCGCATGCGTGACGCCGTTATCGGCCAGCATTTTGAGCGTGCCGTGCAGCGCCACCGGATCAGCGGTCGTGTGCCCGAGATCGATGACACCGCCGTCCCAGATCGCGCCCAGCGTACCGAGGCTTGCGGCTTTCTTGCCGCTCGCCGCCCAAATCTGGCGAAGGAAATCGACCGTCGAACTTTTGCCGTTGGTGCCGGTGACACCCACCAAAACCTTCGGTCGCCGATGTTCAAAAAACGCCGCCGCCGCTTCGCCGAAGGCTTCACGCGCATCGGCGATCACCACATTCGGTAAGCCGAGCGCGTCAGCGACGTCGCCGGCGCTTAACACTGCGACCGCGCCGTTGGCTTTCGCTTGCGCGAGGAAATCACGTCCGTGCGCGGCAACGCCCTGCAGCGCCGCGAACACGAAGCCCGGCTTCACGGCGCGTGAATCCGCTGTTAGCCCAGTAATCTCGAGATCGCGCGCGGCTTCAGGCACGCCCTCGTCGAACATTTGGGAAAGCTTCATGCGCGGGCGTTGTCCCGCGACATCATCAAGACGAAACGCATTCCCTCTCCCTAGCGCGCTTGCGGCCGCGGCTCCACGCTCAATCCGAGCATCGGGGCCACACGCCGGAGCGTGCGCGCCACAACTGGCGCCGCCACCGCGCCCCCGGTCTCGCCGCCGCCGACATCATCGAGCGAAACGACGATGACATAGCGCGGATTGTTGGCCGGGAACACGCCCGCGAATGAGGAGAAATTGCGGCTTTCATCGTAGCCAGGCTGATCGCCGAGTTTTTCCGCAGTGCCGGTTTTGCCCGCCACCAGCAGGCCCGGCACGTCCGCGGCGCGTCCCGTGCCGTCCGTTACGACCGAGCGGAGATACGAGAGGACTTGCCGCGTGATCTCAGGCCGGAACACCTGCGTGCGCTCAACTGCAGCGTCTGGCGCGCGCGCCAACATTGTCGGCCCCACCCGCGCGCCATCGTTGACGAACACGGTGTAAGCGCTCGCCAACGAGGCCTGCGTCGCTGCGAGGCCGTAGCCAAAGCCCAAACCCGCAACATCGCGGCGCGTGCGCGCTACCGGCGCGATCGGCGCCTGATTGCGCGCCAACTCCAGCGACGAACGCGCGGTGAAGCCGAGCCGCTCGAAGTACTGACGCTGCCGCACGCCGCCGATGCGCAACGCTAAATGCGCGGCGCCAATGTTGGATGATCGCGCGAGAATATCGCGCAAGCTCGCCGGCCCGCGAATTTGTTCGTGATCGGTGATCAACGTGCCGTCGAGCTCGAACGGCTGACTCACATCGAACAGCTCGCCCGAATTGGTGAGTTGCTGTTGCAGCGCCATCGCCACCGTGAACGGCTTGATGGTCGAGCCCAATTCGTGCAGATCGCCGGCGACGCGATCGCGCCGCGTATCGGCCGACGATTGACCGATCTGGTTCGGATCAAAACTCGGCCACGACGCCAAAGCCAACGTCTCACCCGTGTGGCCATCCAACAAAATAGCCGCGCCGCCGGTCGCGTGGGCGGAACGCGCCGCCAGATCGAGTTCAGTCTCCAGCGCGTATTGCACGCGAACGTCGAGAGAGAGACGGACGGGTCTACCTTCAGCCCCCGCAGCGCGGATTTCGCGATCCAAGCCCCGCTCCACGCCGGCAAGCGGCGCTAGGTCGACATCGGTAAAACCAAGCGCGTGCGCGGCGAGCGTGCCCTGCGGATAGGTGCGGCGATTGTCGCTTTCGAAACCGATGCCCGCCAACTCGAGCGCCTGCACGCGATCGCGCTCAACGGGTGTCAAACTCCGGCGCAGATACACAAGTTGGTGCGTCGCATCGGTCAGCCGCGCCAACAACTCGCCGCGATCCAAGTCCGGAAATAGTCCCGACAACGCGTCCGCGACATCGCGCGCATTCCTCACGCGTTCGGGCTCAGCCGTCAGCGTAAACGCGCGCACGGTGGTCGCGAGCAACACGCCGTTGCGATCGACGATGTCGGCGCGCGGTGTCGCAGCGGTGACGACATGGCGCGACACGCCCTGCGGATCACCGGAGAACGAAAGCTGCACCGCGCGCCCGGCAAGCAGCAGCAAGAGAGAGAAAATGCCAATCGCCAAGAACCGCACGCGGTTGCGCGCCGGCGCGGCTTCGCCGCCCAGCGCGCGCGTTTCCTCAAGCGGCGTCGCGTATGTCGGGCCAAAGGGTCTCACGAATGGGGCGCCGTATGACGCGGCGCAGGCAGGCGATCGTCGATCTGCGATTCCGGCAGCGCGCTCGATTCACTGCCGACAACCGCGCCGTGTTGTTCGGCCAGGTGCTCAATATTCTCCGGGCTCTCTTGCGCCGCGATCCGCGCCCGCGTCGCGCGCAAACCCGCCTCGCGCTCAGCGATCTCGCTTTGTAGCGCGCGCACGTGCGCTTCGGTTCGCGAGGCATCGCTCTTCGCGCGATACAAGCCAACCGCCAACACGACGATGACCACCATCGCCGCGCCATAGAGCGCGCGTCTTATTGCAACTTTTCCCATTCCGCCTCCGCGCGCGGCGCGAGCGCCGGCGGTTCGAGTTCGTCCCAAGCCGGCGCATCGGTGCGCGTGGCGTAACGCAGGCTCGCCGAGCGCGCCCGCGGGTTCACCGCAACTTCATCGTCATGCGCCGCAGTGGAACGCCGGCGCTCCAGCACAAAACTCGGCGCCCGTTGAGGCGGAAGATCCGGCGCGTAGCGTGAGCCCCGCCCCTGCGCATCGGCGCGCTCGGTGATGAAGTGCTTCACCATGCGGTCTTCAAGCGAGTGAAACGAAACGACCACCAGACGTCCACCCGGCTTCAGCGCTTGCTCAGCTGCGGATAAACCGCGCGCCAGCTCGCCCAGCTCATCGTTCACCAGCATGCGCAAAGCCTGAAACGTTTTCGTCGCCGGATGTGTGCGCGCGCCTTTGCGGCCGCCGACGGCATCCTCGACGATTTTCGCGAAGGCCAGCGTGCGCTTGATCGGCGCCGCGGCGCGCGCTTGCACGATGCCGCGCGCGATGCGGCGGCTGTCGTCATCTTCGCCGTAACGATAGATCAGCTCGGCGAGCGCGATTTCGCTCAAGCCATTCACGGCTTCGGCGGCGCTCGGGCCTTGCTTCTCCATCCGCATGTCCAAGTCTGCGTCCGTCTGAAACGAGAAGCCGCGATCGGCTTCATCGAGTTGGAAGGACGACACGCCTAAATCGAAAACGACGCCGTCCACCAACTCGGTAGCGGACAGATCGCCAAACCGGCCTTGATGAAGCGTGAATTTACTTTTTGCTGACTCCGAAAGCGGCTCTACGGATCAGCCTTTTATGCAAAAAGCTAAAGATAATCTCCAAGAGGCTCTTAGCAATTTGAATAAAGCTACGGCAGATAAAGGCGGACATCGTAATAAAGCAATTGATTTGGTCAAAGAAGCGATTGAGCAAGTAAATAAAGGCATGCCTTTGACCGCAAAAACTAAATTTAATTAGATGAGATAACACGCAGTAGAAATTGGGCAATCCTGATTTTTACTGCTTTTTTATTTTGTCTTACAATTAAACTTTATGGAATTTCAATTACCGAAAATTTATCCGATTACGGATGTTTCTATCACAAAACTCTCGCATCTCGAACAAGTTAAACAACTTATTGCAGGCGGCGCAAAACTTATTCAACTCCGCGAAAAATATGCTTCACCAAATGAGTTTTACGAATCTGCTCAGGAAGTGATGGATTTTGTGCAGCAAACAGAGG
>Ga0209023_10004392_pt1 | contig 16082 bp, 17 predicted proteins | sample LakOneMetagenome_FD_187468 | JGI IMG/M metagenome (GOLD analysis project Ga0209023, IMG submission 187468) | Freshwater and sediment microbial communities from Lake Erie, Canada (SPAdes) (version 2) | ecosystem: Environmental > Aquatic > Freshwater > Lentic | place: Lake Erie, Canada... | reverse complement strand
GTACCCGAAAACCTTCCGGGCCAGCCAAGTTGCGAACCCCGTCGGGATCAGGTCAGGGTGCGATGCCGGGCTCGGCCGATTCCTGCTGAACCTTGACCCGGGCCTGTTCTTCACGGCTGACCGGGACGACCTGGCCCTTTTCGTTGATCTTGGTCAGGCGGGCGATGTCGGAGATGTGGACCGGCAGGACTCCGGTGGGAACCTCTCCGTTCGCGTCAACGGCCCTCGTGTCGGCCCCGAGTCCGGCGGAGATCTGGTACCTGAGCCTGTAGTTGCCGGGACGGACCGCGACGACCTTCCAGATCATGTTCGCCGTGTCACCGGGCTTCAGCTCGCCGAATTCGAAGGTGCGACGGTCCGTGGTGGTGGCGCCGCCGCGGCCGTTCTGGTCGGCCAGCTTGGGCCAGCCTTCCTCGACCACCCAGACCGGACGCTGGTTCATCGCCAGGCCCTCCTGCTTGTCGCCATAGGCGAAAGCCAGGGTGGAGCCCAGGCCGGGAAGGTCGATGACGGTGTTGATCGCCGGGATCGTCTTCTTGCCGGAATTCCGCACGGCAATTGTCAAATCGTAGGTCTGCGCGATCGTCTGGCTCGGCTTGAACTGGGCGTCGATCACTTCAACGGGGAAGTCTCCAGTCGCCTGGTTGGCGAATTGTCCGCCGTCATCGCCGCCTCCGCAGCCGCCGGCAAACAGGGCGGCGGAGAGCGCACCCATAAGAAGTCCGAGGATGAGAATGGTTCTCGGCATGGTTCTCAGGCTGGTCCCCCTCAAGTCGGGCGCAACATACCACGCGTGTGGCGACGGTCACACACGCCGGGGTATCGCATAGACTCCGCGCCACGGCGGGGTCCGCGTTGTTCACGGGACCGGCGCCCGGGAGAGATGGTCAAAGCAACCGCACAAAAGGCAGTCGAGCCGGCCAAGGAATTCTTCACCGAATCCGGTGAAATGATGATCCTGACCGGTCGTACGATCATGTCGGCGATCAAGCCGCCGTATCCGTACGGAAACGAGTTCATCGGCCAGTTCCTTTTCGCCCTTCAGCTCTGCTGGTTTCCGATGCTCATCTCCTGTGTCGCCTTCGGCTTCGGCGCCCCGGGACTTCAGGCCGCCAACTTTCTTTCGCTCTTCGGAGCTCTCGACCGCCTCGGCGGTTTTTTCGTTCTCGCATCGATTCGCGAGTTCGCCCCCTTCGTGACCGCGGTCGTAGTCGCCGGTGTTGCCGGCACCGCGATCACCGCCGACCTCGGCGCCCGGAAGATCCGCGAGGAACTCGACGCCCTGCAGGTGCTCGGCGTCGATCCGATCAAGAACCTCGTCGTGCCGCGCTTCCTGGCCCTGATGCTGATCACCGGCATGCTTGACATCTACGCCCTGCTCTTCGGCATCGCCGGCGGCATCGGTGCCGAGCTGCTCTACTCGCAGCCCCTCGGCGGTTTCTTCGCCTCGCTCTTCTCGAACGCATCGACCACCGAGCTCGCTGCCTCGATCATCAAGTGCACCCTGTTCGGCGCGATCATCGCGATCGTCTGCTGTTACAAGGGCATGACCGCGACCGGTGGCGCCGCCGGCGTCGGACGGGCCGTCAACGAGGCGGTCGTCACCGCCCTGCTCGGGGTCTTCATCTTCAACTACCTGTTCACGCAGACCATGCTCGCGACCAACCCCGACATCCAGACCATCAAGTAATGGCTGCCGGCTGGCTACAGGTCCCCCGTGCATGGCTCGAGTCGATCGGGGAGATCGCCCGCTTCTGCGGCGTGGTCATGGGCCTCGTCTTCTCCGGCCGGGTCTTCAGGTATTTCGGCGAGGTCCTGAACCAGGCCGGCATCCTGATCCTCGGATCGACCACGGTCATCTGGGGCCTGGTCTTCGTGCTCGGTCTCCAGTGCGGCATCGAGGGCGCGTACTTCAACCGCTCGGTCGGCGCCCCCGCCTACGCCGGCGTCTTCGCCGCCTGGTGCGATCTTCGCGAGGTCATTCCCTATGCCTTCGGCTACATGATGTCGGCCAAGGTCGGCACCGGAATCGTGGCCGAGCTCGGCGCGATGCGGATCTCCGACGAGATCGACGCGCTCGAGGTCATGGGCGTTCCGCCGGTCACCTTCCTCGCCGCGACCCGTCTGCTCGGCGCCTGGATGACCCTTCCCTTCATGTACATCGCGGCGATCGGCGTCGGCTTCCTCGCTTCCTACATCGCGGTTGTCGAACAGATCGGCGACGTTTCCTCGGGTGGCTATCAGCTGATTTTCTGGATGTTCCAGAACCCGCCTGACGTCTTATTCAGTCTCATAAAGGCCATGACGATGTCGACAGCCATCGTCCTGGTCGGCTGTTACTACGGCTATACGGCGTCCGGAGGACCGGTCGGCGTGGGTACTGCGACCGCAAAATCAATGGTTCTGAACATCGTGCTGGTGCACATCATCGGTATGTTGGGAACCCTGGTTTTCTGGGGTGCGAACCCGAGAGCACCGATTGGAGGGTGAGAGGTTGAGCGACACAGAAGAAACACCGGACGTGCAGGGCTCGGACGAAACTCCGATCAACTCCCCCGAGGTCGAAGCCGCGGTGGAGAACACCGGCGAAAGCGAACTGGCTGCCGAAATGGAAGCCGCCGACGAAGCTGCCTCGGCCGATGACGCGATCGGCGAAGGCGAGGAAGAACTGCTCGCCGAGGAAGAAAACGAGGAGACCACCGGACCGGTTGACGCCGCGGTGATCAACGAACCGGACGACAAGGGCTTCACCGCTTCCGACGGTGCCGTGCTCGGTCGCGACTTCATCATTCCCGGCGTCGGTCCCGGAGACCACGATCCCTACAAGTGGCACACCGGCCCCAAGCAGGTGACCACGAACAATGCGATCGAGATCAAGGACGTGGTCAAGCAGTTCGGCCGCACCCGCATCCTCAACGGCCTGAACCTCGGCCTGCCGGACGATCAGATTTCAATGGTGCTCGGCCCATCCGGCACCGGCAAGAGCGTGCTGATCAAGCACATCGTCGGTCTGCTCTACCCGGACCACGGTGACGTGATCGTCAAGGGCGACTCGGTCCCCGACCTGAGCGACGACGATCTCTTCGAGATGCGCAAGAAGTTCGGCCTGCTGTTCCAGGACGGCGCCCTCTTCGGCTCGATGAACATCTTCGACAACGTGGCATTCCCGCTTCGTCAGCACACCGACAAGGGTGAGGACGAGATCGAGGAGATCTGTACGCGTCGCCTCCGCGAAGTCGGTCTGGGCGAAGCCCATTACAAGATGCCGAACGAGCTTTCCGGCGGCATGCGCAAACGTGCCGGTTTCGCCCGTGCTCTTGTGCTCGATCCTGAAATCGTCATGTTCGACGAGCCCGACTCGGGTCTCGATCCGGTCCGGACCGCGCTGCTCTGCGAGCTGATCAAGGAAGTCCACGCCGAAAGCGGTGGCTGTTACATGGTGATCAGCCACGACCTCGGAACTGCCCGACGGATCGCCGACTTCATCGCCGTGCTCTGGAAGGGCCGGATCGTCGAAAGCGGTCCCAAGGAAGAGCTGTTCGAATCCGACAACGAGTTCGTTCACCAGTTCCTGCAGGCTGACGTCGTCGGCCCGCTCGCGATGGACTGATGCCGAGGCTGTTCGGCGGTCTCGCCGCGGCCATCGCTCGCCGGCCCTGGCCGGTAGTCATCCTTGCCGCGTTGCTGAGCGTGGCCGCACTCTGGGCGGCCGGCGGCATGGGCACCCAGAACGTCACCGACGCCTTCTTCAACAAGGATTCGGAGGCCTACCGCCAGACCGCCAGGGCGGACGAAGCTTTCGGCAGCGACCCGGTTGTGATCATGGCCAAGGGTCCGCTGGTAGAGACCCTCAGCACCTACAACCTGAACCGCCTGGCCACCCTCGAAACCTGTCTCGCCGGAAAGATCAGAAGGGGAGAGGGGCGGCTCTTCCAGATCTGCCGTCAGATCACCGACCTGAATCCGGTCCGGATCATCGCCGGACCGGCCACCTTTCTCGGCCGCGCCGTGGCCGGGATCACCGAGGTCTACAACCGCCAGCTACAGAGACTCGGTTCACTGCCGAACACGGAGGCCGGCCTGGCCGAAAGAAGGCGGCTGCTCGTGCTGGCCGCCCAGGTCGTCTCCAAGTACGGACTGACCCAGGCCCCGAGCCTGCGTGACCCGACTTTCGTGCGTCAGGTGGTGTTCGCCGAAGGCGGGGTCAAGGCGGGGCCGAAGCCGAAACTGAACTACCTGTTTCCTTCGGGCGACTCGGCCCAGATCGTCCTGCGGCTGCGCAGCGACCTGACCGAATCCGAACGCTCGAAGACGATCAGCCTGATCAAACAGGCGACCGAAGATCCCTCGATCAAGCTACGCAAGTCGGAGCTGGTGGTATCCGGGTCGCCAGTCGTCTTCGACGGTCTCAACGACGAACTGCCGGTTCGGGTGCTGGTTCTCGCCGCGGTGGCGGTGGTGCTGATGTGTCTGGCCCTGCTCCTCGTCTTCGGTTCGATCTGGCGGCTTCTGCCCCTGGGCCTGGCGCTCGGCGGGGTCGGTGTGTCGGCCGGACTGCTGAGGCTGGCCGGTGGCGAGTTCTCCCTCGCCTCGCTGGGAGCGGCACCGATCCTGATCGGCCTGACCGTCGACTATGCGGTTCAGCTTCAGGCACGCTTCGACGAGACGGGTAGACAGCCTCCGGCCGAGGCCGCCGCCGAGGCGGCGAGACTCGGGGTGCCGATGATCGCCACGGCCTGCGTTGCCACGGCGGCCGGATTCGGGGCGCTCGCGCTCTCCGCACTGCCGCTGGTCTCGCAATTCGGCCTCCTGCTCGGTGGCGGCGTGCTGGTCTGCTTCCTCTTCACCTTCTTCACCTGTTTCGCCCTGCTCGCATTGCGGGGAGACCGGCGGCCGGAGCCGCGGGGCGGCCGGGCGATCAACCGGATCCGGGATCTCGTCAAGTCGGTTCTGGCGATCGCCATCGCGGCTCCGGGCAGGGTCCTGCTGCTCGCGATTCTGCTCGGAGCGATCGGCTGGGCGGTCAGCACCCAGGCCGTGACCCGGACCGAGATCGGCCAGCTGCTGCCGTCCCGGGCACCGGTCGTCAAGGACCTCCTGAACGTGGAGGACACCACCGGAGCCTCCGGTGAAATCGACCTCATCGTGCGGGCGCCGAATGTGATCGACCCCGGGGTGGTCGCCTGGACCGACCAGGTCAGATCGACGATCCTCAACGAGTCTGGCTACGGGGGAACCGATCCCAGCTGCGAAGGGGCCGAACTCTGCCCCGGACCGGCGATTCCCGACTTCATCGACCCGACCACCCGCGGCCTGACTTCGATCGACATCCGCAACGTACTGAGGGCCCTGCCGGCCAGCGACCGGAAGGCGATGATCGCCGGAGGACTGACCGGCAACCAGCTGCCGACCGAATCGAAGGTCGCCTTCGCCCTGCGATCCGGATCGGTCGACCGCCAGCAGGAAGTGATCGACCGGATGGAACGGGTGGTCGAGGAATCGCGGGGAGGGCAGGGACCGCCGCCCGGGGTCACCGCCGAAGTCACCGGCCTGCCGGTCGTGGTTGCCGCCTCGGCATCCGGCCTCGCCGACTCCAGGTACCTGCTGATCCTCGCCGGAATCATCGCCGTCGCCGTGGTCCTGCTCCTGATCTACAGGTCACCCCGCCGGGTGCTGGTGCCGCTGGTCCCGATCGTCGTCGCGGGCGGCTGGTCCGCCCTGATCGTCGCCGCCCTGGACCTTTCGCTCAACCCGCTTTCAACCGTCCTAGCGGTGCTAGTCACCGCGATCGCCACCGAATTCGGCGTGATCATCTCCGGACGCTATTTCCAGGAACGTGAGGCCGGCGCCAGCCTCGCCCAGGCCCTCCGTCTCACCTACGGCCGCACGGGTCTGGCGGTGGCCACCTCCGGGCTGACCGCGATCGCCGGCTTTGCCGCACTGGGAGCGAGCGACGTCGCAATGCTGCGTGACTTCGGGCTGATCGCGGTGGTCGACCTCGCGGTCGCTCTGGCCGGTGTCGCCCTGGTCCTGCCGGCCATGCTGGTCTGGCTGGAGCGGCGGTGAAGGACAGGGAAAAGAAGCCCTTCAACTACATGACCCTGGTCGGCGTGATCTGCGCAATTGTCGTCCTGGTCGCGCTTTTCAACATGCTGAAGACCACTGATTCCGGCACGGTCGGAATCGGGAACGTCGGGATCGGGGACAAGGCCGCGCCGTTCGCGGTGCCAATCGCGACATCCGACCTGGACGGAGACGCGAACGTGGATCCTGACCAGGCATGCTCGGTCGAGGGGGATGACGTGTTGAGGATCTGCGACTACTTCAATCGACCCCTGGTCATGAGTTTCTGGTTCACCAAGGGAGCATCCAGCTGCATCGATCAGCAGGACATATTCGACGAGGTGGCCGCCAGGAACCGGGGGAGAGCCGGCTTCGTCTCGATCAACGTCAGGGATGACCGGGACCGGGTCCGCGAAATTGTCCAGGAACACGGCTGGAAGGTGCCGGTCGGCTATGACCGTGACGGAGCGGTATCCAATGCCTACCGGATCGGTGGCTGCCCGACCTTCCTTTTCTTCCGCAAGGGCGGTGTGCTCGAAGACGCAGAGATCGGTGACACCACGTCGGGGGAGCTGGACGCGCAGGTACGCTCTCTGATCGATGGCCAGTCGCAAGCAACGCAGCAGAAAACAGCGCCGGGAGAGAAAGCCGGGGACTGAACCGGTTTCCGGTGCCGGGCCCGCGGAACCGGACGAGTCTCAGACGGAAGAGGCTCCCCGCGAGCTGACCGGGGTGGGAGCGAAGTTCGGTGCCTGGGCGGACCGGCTCGAGCAGACGGTCGACGACCGGCCTCCTGCCCCCTGGGGAAACTTTCCGCTGGGGCCGCTGTCGGTCTTTTCCGGACTGGTCCTGATCGTGATCGGGCTGATCACCTCGAATCCGGTGCAGCTGGCGATCGGGGTCGGGCTCGGGATGCTGGGCGGTCTCGAGCTCTCGATCAGGGAACACTTCGGCGGTTTCCGTTCACATACGACCCTGCTGGCCGGGTTCGTATTCGTGGTCGCGGTCGCGGTGACCTTCTACGCCGCCGAATGGGTGCTCTGGCGATGCCTGGTCCTGGGAGTCGTTCTGGCGGTCCCGACCTTCATCTTCCTGAGAAAGAAGTTCGAGAAGGCCTCCGGTGGGCTCTCCTACAAGCTGAGATAACGAGACGGCTCAACCAGAGCCCCCGCTTAACCGCATGTCATCCGGTCTTCGCCGGATGACAAAGGGAACCCGCCCCCTCCTCTCGCATTCACCGACGGAAGGAGGGGGCTCTGGTCGAAGTGACTCGAAGCTGGGCGGGTCGGACCCCGCCCGACTCCTTGCGGCGACCCCGCCCGACTCCTTGTTAATGCGGGCGAAGCTGGCTGACCAGGAGCATCCTTTGACGCTCGGTCAGCGTTTCAAGCCTTTTGTTCTCGCTCAGGCCCACAGAGGCCAGGAGCTTCCGGGTCCGGGTCCTGCCCCAGCGGGACTGCGAGCGAAGCAGCTCCGAAAGAGTCATGGTCTCCGTCTGCCACGGACATTCGGTTATCACTTTGGTAATCGAGATTTCACCGCTGGCGATTGACCGCTTCAAAGCGGCCCGGGCGAGTCGAACCCGGTTCGCACGTTCGAGGGCCTGCAGGTGCTGCGGGACAGGTCTGCTGGCGATCGAATTCGAATCGGCGGTGGCGGCAACTTCCACGGGCGGTCCTCCCTTCGGGGGATGGTTCATTTGACTGGATGGCATGGAGTAGCGCTCCGGGATCCTCTTTCCCGGGAGGCTCTTCTCCCCCGCCTGAGGGCGGCGTTCCGTCCGACTCAGGCGATAAAGGCAACATAGTGAACTCGGCCGAAACGGGCAAGATGCTCCGGCCCGAACTTTCGCTAAGAGCAGGTTTTTTCTTTCCCCCGGAATTTTTCTTGTGGTCCGCTGTTGCGGCCTGTAGGCTCGATTCGAGAGAAACCGCACAGTGTTCACTGTGGGGACCGACCAGTGGCCACCAGTCAATAGGCCACGAAAGAGATGGGAGAGAGTGTGTCGAAACAGCTGAAGCTCATGTTGAGCGTGGGCGCCCTTGCGCTTGTAGCCATGGTGATCGTGGCCTGCGGTAGCAGCAGTGACTCGGATGATTCGGGTTCGGACAGTTCAACCGTTGCCGGAGTGAGCGCCGATACCTGCGGAGAAATGACTTATGGCGGCGAGGGTTCACCCGACGCGCTGATCGTTTCCGATCTGCCGCTACAGGGCGATTCCGAAGACCGTTCCAAGCAGATGAACGACGCCATCACCCAGGTGCTCGAAGGAGCCGGCTGGAAGGCCGGAGACACGACGATCGGATTCCAGGCCTGCGACGACTCGCTCGCCGACACCGGGCTTTGGGATGAGCAGACCTGCAAGGGGAACGCAAACGCCTACTCCGACAACTCAAGCGTGATTGGCGTGGTCGGCACGTACAACTCCGGTTGTGCCCAGGTGATGATTCCGATCCTCAACCAGGCTGAGAACGGCGCCGTGCCGATGGTCTCGCCGGGCAACACGGCGATCTGCCTGACCGAGTCGGCGAACACTTGCACCGATGGCGCGCCCGATTCGCTCTACCCGACCGGAGATCGCAACTACGCCCGCGTTGTGCCCAATGACGCGGCCCAGGGAGCAGCCCTGGCGACCTATGCGGCCGACAACGACCTGACCAAGGTCGCCGTGCTTTACGCGGCCAATGACGACACGTCGTCGGGTCAGGCCCAGACGTTCATCGGGGCCGCTGGTCCGGCCGGAGTCCAGATCGTCAGTCAGAACAAGTGGGATCCCGAGGCCAAGAACTACACCGACCTGATGAACAAGGTGAAGGTGGACAATCCGGACGCCGTGCTTCTCGCCGGTCTGACCGAGCAGAACGGCGGGCAGCTGATCAAGGACAAGGTGTCCGTGCTGGGTCCGAACGATGGTGCCGTTGCCCTCATGGCACCGGACGGCTTCGCCCAGCAGTCGACGATCGACGAGGCGGGCAAGGCATCGGCCGGAATGATCGCTTCGGTACCGGGCCGGGTCCCCGACCTGCTTCCGGGAACCGGCAAGCAGTTCGTCAAGGAACTCGAGTCGAAGACGAACGGCCAGCCGGTCGAGCTCTACGCGCCGTATGCGGGCCAGGCTGCGCAGGTCCTGCTCGACGCGATCTCGAGTGCCGGAAACGAAAGGGGCGCGGTTGCCGCAGCTCTCTACGGTGTCAAGGTGACCGACGGGATCACCGGTGACTTCGCGATCACCGACACAGGTGATCCGAACGTCAGCCCGATCACGATCAACAAGGCGGCTGCCGAGTTCGAGCCGGTCGAGGTGATCGAACCGAAGGCCAACCTGGTCACTGCCGCCCGCGGTCAGTAGCCGGCAAAGCAGGAAGTTGTGAATGGGGCCGCCTTCGGGCGGCCCTTTTCATTCCGTGAGGGTGGGGAAGTCCTTGATGACTTCGCCGATGATGCCGAGGGCCTTGTCGAGCTGTTCCTTCTCGTGGGTGGCCATCAGGCTGGTCCGCAGCAGGGCGCCGCTCGGCGGCACCGCGGGGTGGATCGCCACGTTGCAGTAGACGCCGGCGTCGAAGAGGGCCTTCCAGAGCAGGACCGCGGTCCAGTCCTCACCGACCATGACCGGAACGACCGGGGTGTCGGCGACCGAACCGTCAGGCATGTGACCCGGCTGGACCACCTTGAGGCCCAGATCTTCGAGTCCGTGGCGGAGGTACCGGGCGTTGTCGAGCAGCCTGGCGAACAGCGGGGCACCTTCGGTCCGGCAGATCTTGGTCGCCTCGAGGGCGGCGCCCACGGCGGCCGGAACGCCTGAGGCGCTGAAGATGAATGAGCGGGAAGTGATCCGCATGTAGTCGACGACGTCGTGATTGCCGGCGATGAAACCGCCACAGGAGGCGAGGCTCTTGGAGAAGGTGCCCATGCGCAGGTCAACCTCGTCCTCGAGTCCGAAGAGTTCGGTCGCTCCGGCTCCCCGCTCACCGAGCACGCCGACGCCGTGAGCCTCGTCGACCATGATGCGGGCGCCGTAATGCTTCGAAAGTTCGACCACCCGAGGCAGGTCGGGCAGGTCGCCCTCCATCGAATAGACCCCGTCGACGACCACGAGGATGCCGCCTCCGTCGCCCTGGGCGCGCTGGAGCATCTTTTCCAGCTTGTCCATCTGGTTGTGCCGGAAGGGACGTAGCTTCGCTCCAGAGAGCTTGCAGCCGTCGAGCAGCGAGGCGTGATCACCGGAGTCGCAGATCACGGTGTCGGCCGGACCGAGAATCGCCTGCAGGCAACCCACATTCGACTGGTAGCCGGTCGAGAACACGATCGCGTCCTCGGTGTTCATCCAGGCGGCGAGTTCCTCTTCCAGCTCGACGTGGATCGGGGTGGTGCCATTCAGCAGCCGGGATCCGGTGACCCCGGTGCCGTACTTGTCGAGTGCTTCCCGGGCCGCATTCTTGACCCGGTCGTCACCGGTCAGACCGAGATAGTTGTTCGAGCCGAGCATGATCGTCTCGCGCCCTTCCATCTCGACCACCGGGCCGGCCTGGGAGGTGAGCAGGCGGAAATACGGGTTCAGGCCACCTTCGTTGGCGGCTTCGAGCTGCTCGCGGCGCTCGTGATTCTGGATCTTCTCGAAAAGGTCGATCGGGGCTGTGGCGCTCTCGGACATGTACCCAGTCTGCCAAACGGGGAGTGTTTTGGGGCAGGTTGACTCGGGCGGCCATACCGGAGAGGCTGGTCAGCGAACCAGGATCTTCCTGACGGAAAGGCAGGCATGGACAGACCATTGAACGTGGATGACGTCGAGACCGTTTCGCTCGAGTCGACGGCGACCGACGACGCCGCCTGGGTCGGCGGATACTTCGCCTACGGCGGCAACGGATCCGAGAGCTCGACCGCGATCCACTTCGCGATCCCGCCCGGGAAGCGTCTCGGCCGTCACTACGACACGGCGGAGGAGACCCAGTTCTTCATCGGTGGCGAGGGCGAACTTCTGCTCGACGAAGGGGCGGTGCCGGTCAGGCAGGGCGATCTGATCGTTCTCGAACAGGGCCGGTTCCACGATCTGCGGAACACCGGTGACAGCGACCTGCGGGTCGTCGGCTTCTTTTCACGGCCGGAAGTGGAACAGCACTGGACCGAAGAACGGTGGCCGCCCGGGGACCAGGCGGTGACCGGGACCCCTAACCGCTGATCTTTTCAAGCAGCCGGGACAGTTCCGCGAGTTCCTCGTCGGTGAGCTCCGACATCGATTCGAGCGGGGTGTCGAGCCGCTCCATGACCTGCGCGCGAAGGTCCTCGCCGGCATCGGTGAGGACAAGGAGGTTGACCCGGCGGTCGCGCGGGTCGGCGGTCCGCCGGACCAGTTCCCGTTCTTCCAGCCGGTCGGTGATCCCGGTCAGGTTGGAGCTCTTGCAGGCCATGTGCTCGGCCACTTCGCGCATCGGCTTCGGCTGGTCGAGGGTGCGCAGGACCATGATCTGGGGCGGATAGAGATCGAATTCCCGGCAGGTGTCCATGAGGACCTGTCGATTTCCGAACCAGAGCCCGTTGATCCGGCCCCATGCTTCCGATTCCGCCGCTTGCCGGGCGGAACTCCGCTTCCGGCCCCCTGATGTCGCGGCGGTGTCCATTTGCAGAGATACTAGCAAGCGCGGATATTTCAAGTCCTGAAGTATTTTTGGTATACCTACCGGCATGAATCAGGCGAGCAACGGCATCGAAGTGGAAGGTCTGGTCCGTCAGTTCAAGAACGGACCGCGGGCTGTCGACGGCATCAATCTCGAAGTGCAGCCGGGAGAGATCTACGGCTTCCTCGGCCCCAACGGAGCGGGTAAATCAACCACGGTCCACATGCTGACCACCCTGCTGCCGCCGACCGCGGGCAGTGCGCGGGTCGCCGGGCTGGATGTCGCGAAGCAGGGGGCGGAGGTCCGCAAGGTGATCGGCGCTGCCCTCCAGGAGGCGGCGCTCGATCCCCACCTGACCGGTCGCGAACACATGAAGCTCCAGACATCCCTCCACGGCCTGCCGAAGGACGAAAGGGTCAAGCGGGGGGACGAGCTGATCGAGAGGGTCGGACTCTCAGATGCCGCCGACCGCCGGGTTGGCGGCTATTCGGGCGGGATGAAGCGCCGCCTCGATCTGGCCCTCGCGCTGGTCCACCGTCCACGGGTTCTCTTTCTCGACGAGCCGACCACCGGCCTCGACCCCCAGAGCCGCTCGTCGCTCTGGTCCGAGGTGACCAGACTTTCGGCCGAGGACGGGGTGACCGTATTCCTGACCACCCAGTATCTGGAGGAAGCCGACCAGCTTGCCAACCGGGTCGGCATCATCGACGGTGGAAAGATCGCCGCCGAAGGAACTCCGGCCGAACTGAAATCCGAGATCGGACGCCCCAGTGTTGAAGTGGTGCCCCGCGATCCCGGACGCAGGGAACAGTCGAGAGAGATCCTCGACGGATTCGGAACCGAAGTCGCCGCCGGCCGCGACGCGCTGGGGATCCGTCTGAACGAGGGCATCGACGAGCTGGTCGGCATCGTGCGCGCGTTCGATGCCGCTGACATCGAACTGGCCAGCCTGGTCCTGAACGAACCGACCCTCGACGACGTCTTCCTCGCCAAGACCGGCCGGCACCTCGAAGGGGCGGGCGAAGCAGACAGCGCCGAGATGCCGCTGCCCGAAGACGAGAAGGCGGTCGTGGCTTGAGCGGGGCAGTCATCCACGCGGGTCCCTCCGGTTCGCCGCTTCCGATCCAGGTCGCGGCGATGGCCGGGCGGTCGGTCACCCGGCTGGTCCGCCAGCCCGCGGCGATCATCCCGAGCGTCATCTTCCCGCTGTTCCTGCTGGCGGTCAACGCGGGCGGACTGAACTCGGCGACCGACATCCCGGGATTTCCCACCGATTCCTACATAACCTTCGCGATCGCCTTCACCTTCATCCAGTCGGCGATCTTTTCGACCATGAACGCCGGCCAGGGGCTCGCCCAGGACATCGAGAACGGCTTCTTCAGCCGGCTCGTCCTGACCCCGATGAGGCCCTCGGCATTGATGGCCGGACAGCTGGCCGGACTGATCCTGCTGGGTCAGTTCCAGGCCCTGCTCTACTTCTCGGTGGGCATCGCCGCAGGAGCCGACTTCGCGGCCGGCATCGCGGGATACCTGGTCCTCGCCGCACTGGTCTCGATCATCTCGATCGGCTTCGGCGGCATCGGACTGATCATGGCCGTCCGGACCGGCTCCGGAGAAGCCGTCCAGGGCATGTTCCCGATCATGTTCGTGCTGCTCTTCTTCAGTTCGATGACCCTGCCCCGCAATCTGATCGAGCAGGACTGGTACCGGTTCCTGGCCACCATCAATCCGGTCAGCTACCTGATCGAGGCGATCCGCAGCCTCTTCATCACCGGCTGGGATCCGGAGGCGCTGGCGCTCGGTTTCGGGATCGCGATCGTGATCGCGATCCTCTCGATCGCCTTCGCCGCCCGCTCGCTCAAGGGAAGGATGCTCAAGTGAACAGCATGTTCAATCGCGCCTATTTCTCGTCCGCCTGGGCGGTTGCCTGGCGCTACCTTCACAACCTCTACACGAAGCCCGCGGTCTTCGTGCCCGGTCTCATATTCCCGCTGTTCTTCCTCGCCGCTTTCGCCGGCGGGCTCTCGGCGGTCGGTGACGCACCGGGCTTCGGCTACTACGACTTCACCGCCTTCCAGTTCTGCTTCATCCTGATCCAGGCTTCCGCCCTGGCCGGAGTCTTCGTCGGGTTCTCGATCGCCGGTGACTTCGAACAGGGCATGGGGCGGCGCATGATGCTCGCGACCTCGAACCGGTCGTCGATCGTGCTCGGATACGCGATCGGCGCCGCACTGAGGCTGATCGTGGTCTGGGTGATCATCACCGGGGTCTCGCTGCTGGCTGGAATGAGCATCCGCGGTGACGGATTCGACGTGGCCGGCATCTTCATGCTGGGACTGCTTTCGAATGTGGCGGCTCTCTTCTTCTCGGCCGGCATCGCCCTGCGCTTCCGCTCGCTGCAGGCCGGGCCCTTGATGCAGATGCCGGTCTTCATCATGCTCTTCCTCGCCCCGGTCTACGTTCCCCAGGCCCTCCTCTCGGGCTGGATCGAACCGGTCGCCAAGGTCAACCCGGTCACCGCGCTGCTCAACGGCGCCCGCAGTCTGATGGCCGGTGAGCCGACCGGGATCCTGGCGGCGTATCTGGTCGCTTTCGGGTTGATCGCGGTGATGGGAGTCTGGGCGATCCGCGGCTTGAGAAAAGCCGAAGTCGCCGGTTGATCGCCCTTCTCCGCTAGTTTGCGGCCAATGTCGAAGGTCGAGATCCGTGAAGTGGAAAGCAAGAAGGACCTGAAGAAGTTCGTCAAGGTCCCGTTCTCCATCCATCGCGATCACCCCGAGTGGGTGCCCCCGCTGATCATGGACCGGATGGACTTCCTAAACCGCAAGAAGAATCCCTACTTCGACCACGCGGACGTGAAGCTCTGGATCGCCGAGAAGGACGGGGTTCCAGTCGGCCGGATCAGCGCCCAGATCGACGAGAACTGGGACCAGTACCGGGGTGGCAACGACGGCCAGTTCGGATTCTTCGAAACGATCGACGACCAGGAGGTCGCCACCGCCCTGCTTGACGCCGGCAGCGAGTGGCTGGCCGGCAAGGGCCGCGAGAAGGTCTACGGCCCGATGGATTTCACCACCAACGACGAGATCGGCATCCAGATCTCGGGCTTCGACGTCCGACCATCGATCCTCGAGAACTGTCACCAGCCCTATTTCCAGGGGCTGGTCGAAGGGGCCGGTTTCAGCAAGGCGATGGACCTGCTGATGTGGCACCTGGAGATGGGAAAGCTGGCCAAGGGACTCGAGTTCCATCCGGCGATCATGGAATCCGCCCAGGCCAGCCTCGACGAGCACGGGATCACGATCCGCAGCATGCGCCGCAACGACCTCGCCAATGAGATGGCCCGCTTCCACGAGGTCTACAACGAGGCCTGGGGTGACAACTGGGGCTTCGTCCCGATCACCAGGGAAGAGGTTGAGTTCCACGCCAAGACCCTGAAGCTGGTGATCGACGAGGACTGGGCGATGATCGCCGAAACGGCTGACGGCGAGACGGTCGGTGCCGCGCTCACCCTGCCTGACATCAACCAGGTCCTCTCGAAGATGAACGGCAGGATCTTCCCGGCCGGCTGGTACCACTACCTGACCGGCAGGAAGAAGATCGACTCGGTCCGGATCCTCGCTCTCGGCGTGAAGAAGAAGTGGCAGCACACCGGTGTTGCCGCGGCGCTCTACGTCAAGCACATCCAGACCACGAGGCCGGACGGCGTCATGAAGGGTGAAGCCGGCTGGATCCTCGAGACGAACGAGCCGATGAACCGCGCCCTTGAAGGAATGGGTGGAGAGGTCACCAAAAAGTTCAGGGTCTACGAGAAGAACCTTCGTTAGGCGCAAACTGCGGGTTTACTCGTTATTCCCTCCGATGGGCAGGGTAGGTTTCCCTTTGTGGCTGAGGAAGTAGATGGCGAACTGGTTTCGGAAGAGGACGTGACTGCGTCCCAGCCCGGCGGCGAAGTCCGGGCGATCCAGCGTGATTTTGAATCCGGTGGCGCTTTGCCGGCGCTTCGGAACGAGATGACCACCGCTGCCATCGCGGTTGCCGGCGGTGCCCTCGCCGGAGCCGCCACCGTGGCGGCCGTCCGTGCGGTCAGCGGCGGCTCGAAGCGCAAGTCCCGCCGGCTCGGACGCCGCTCGAAGCCGAACAACGTGGTCGCCAGCCGTTCCTTCCTGGTCGACGTTCACGTCCTCGGCAGGTAAACGCAGGGCAGTGACCATGGAGGTCGTCGCCCGTCCCGTTGCTCCGCTCCGGATGCCGCGGCTGGTCGGGGGAGACCGTGTGTTCCAGCTGCGCGGACCGTGGCTGGAAAGACTTCTTGTTCTCGATGACGAGGCGATGCTCATCCGGGTCCGCCAGGGGAGGGGAGGCGAGTTCGTTTTCGCCGCCGAGCCAGTTGACCCGGCCCTGCTC
>Ga0209023_10004391_pt1 | contig 16083 bp, 11 predicted proteins | sample LakOneMetagenome_FD_187468 | JGI IMG/M metagenome (GOLD analysis project Ga0209023, IMG submission 187468) | Freshwater and sediment microbial communities from Lake Erie, Canada (SPAdes) (version 2) | ecosystem: Environmental > Aquatic > Freshwater > Lentic | place: Lake Erie, Canada... | reverse complement strand
AGCCGATTCCCGGCAGCTACTGGGGCGAATGCGAGGCCGGCCTGGTCGGCAACGTCGTGCATGCGCGCGGCGACACGCCGGTGCACTCGCTGCTGCACGAGGCCGCGCACCTGATCGTGCTTCCGCCCGGGCGCCGCGCCGCGGTGCACACCGACGCCACCGATTCGATCGAGGAAGAAGACGCGGTGTGCGTGCTGCAGGCGCTGCTCGGCGACGAACTGCCCGGCGTCGGCCGCGAGCGCGTCTTCGCCGACATGGATGCCTGGGGCTACACTTTTCGCCTCGGTTCGGCGCGCGCCTATGTTGAACGAGATGCGGAATCGGCTTGGCTCTGGCTGCAGGCGCGCGGTTTGGTCGACGCGCGGCGTTGCCTGCATGTCCCACCCACCGCAAACACGGACTAGGAATCAACCAGCGCCGCACCGAGGTCGAGGACGACGCGCGTGCCCTGCGGCGGATGCGGTTCGATGCGCAGGCCCCAGCCGAGGTGTTCGCACAGGCGCGCAATGAGCTCGAGCCCAATCCCGTCGCCGTTGCGTGCACCGCCCTCGCGCGCCATCCGTGCATAGACCGCGCCGACTTCCTCCGGGCTCATGCCGTGCCCCGGGTCCTCGATGACGACGACCGCGGGCGTGCCGAGCGCGAGCGCGATCGTGCCGCGGTCGCTGTTCTCGATGGCGTTGCGCAGCAGGTTGCCGATCGCGGCGCGCACGATGCCCGCGGGTGCGTGCAGCGTGCACGGCGGCAACGGCGCGATCGCCAATTCGAGGTCCTTTCCCGCGCATAGGTGGCGGTGGTCCTCGACCAGCTCCGGCAGCATCACATCCAGCCGGAACGTCTCGCTGATCGCGGACAGGCGCGCCGGGTCGCGCGCGAGCACCAGCAACAACGCGATCAGCTGCTCCACGCCGCGCGCGGTGCGCAGGATCCGTTCGAGCTGGCGGCGGGTGGCTTCCGGAACCGATTCGCCGTCGAGCGCGATTTCCGCCGCGCCGGCGATCACCGCGACCGGCGTCCGCAACTCGTGGCTGCTGGTGGCGATGAACTGGCGTTCGCGGTCGACGTAGCGTTCGTTGCGCGCGAGGTAGTCGTTGAGCGCGTTCGCGATCACCGTCATTTCCGAGCTGGCGTTGGCTGCGGGCGCGATGCGCTGCGCGGCATCGTCCGGGCGCAGGCGGCCGATGTCGTCGGCCATGTCCGCGAGCGGGCGCACCAGCCGGCGCAGCGTCCAGCCCATTCCGGCACCGAGCAGCACCAGCACCAGCACCACGCCCGCGAGCATCGCCGCGGACAACCTAAATTCGTCCTGCTCGAACTCGCCGATGTCCATCATCAGCGCCTGGCGCTGGCCCTCGACCATGCGCACCAGCAGCACATGGTCGCGCCCTTCGAAGCGCACGTCGTCGTGCAACCCCGGCTTGTAGCGCGCGAGTTCCGGCGGCAGCGGCCGGCCGCTGCCCCAGCCGAACAGCGACGCGCCCTCGATGTCGCGCCAGCGATAGGTCGGGTCGTCGATGCGGCGTCGGTCGAAATGGTCGATTTCCGAATGCAGCATGGACTTCCAGACCATGCGTTCGGCGTGCTCGTCGATCGAATTGCCGAGCGCGATGACCGCCGCCGACAGCACCAGCATGTAGAGCACTACCCACAGCGTGATGCGCAGGCTGAGGCTGCGTTTACTCGCCGCCATCGCCTTCCCCTGCCATGGCGAGCCGGTAGCCGACGCGCGGGATGGTATGCAGCAGCTTGGGTTCGAATGGACCGTCGATGGCCCGTCGCAGGTCGTAGACATGCGAACGCAGCATGTCGCGGTCCGGGGCGTCGTCGCCCCACAGCGCGCGCTCCAGCTGCTCGCGCCCGACCGCTGCGGGACTCGCGCGCATCAGCGTTTCCAGCAGCTTGCGGCAGGCCGGGTACAGGTGCAGCAGCGCATCGCCGCGGCGCACCTCGTGCGTATCGAGGTCGAAGCGCAAGTCGTGCACCTGCAGCACGCGTCGGCGCGAACGCGCGGCGGAGCGGGCCAGCAATGCGTCCAGCCGCGCTTCCAGTTCGAGCAATGCGAACGGCTTGGTCAGGTAATCGTCCGCGCCCGAGCGCAGGCCGTGGACCTTGTCCTGCAAATCCCCGCGCGCGGTGAGCATGATCACCGGCACGTCCAGCCCGTGTTCCCCGCGCAATCTGCGCAGCACTTCCACGCCATCCATGCGCGGCAGCGTCCAGTCGAGCACGATCGCGTCGTAGGCATGGTTCGTCGCCAGGTGCAGGCCGACCACGCCGTCGGGCGCGGCGTCGAGCACATGGCCGCGCGCCTCGAAGTACTGGAACAGGTTCGCGACCAGTTCCCGGTTGTCCTCGATCACCAGCAATCGCACCGATCCAAGCTCCCTGCACCCGCCACGATGGCAGTGTAAGCCCCGACTGCAATGCCAACGAAGCCGGCTTCCGACGCAGTTCCGACACCACGGCATCGAGCATGCGCGCGTTCACCCCGTCCGACCTCGCCTTGAGCAGACCCACCATCGCCGCAACATCGCCGGCAGGCGCCGATGCCCGTCATGACGATGCGTCCCTCGTGGGCGGCGTGACGCGTTGGGTCGCGTGGCAGTTGCTCCTGCCGCTCGCGCTGCTGACCGTGGCGACGATCTGCCTCATTCCCCTCGGCGGCGACCGCTGGCTCGCCGATCACGTGTACGCGGCGGAAGGCGGGCGCTGGGCGTTGCGGAACAGCTTCGTGACCACCCGCATCCTGCATGCTGGCGGCAAGGCGTTGAGCACGCTTGCATGGCTCGGCGTGTTCGCAATGACGTTGCGATCGACCATCGACCTACGCTGGAAACCCCTGCGGCGACCGCTGTTCGCGCTGCTACTGTCGGTCGCGTTGTCGACGCTGACGGTCTCCGTGCTCAAGCACACCACCGGCATGGACTGCCCGTGGGACGCCTCGATTTACGGCGGGGCTCATCCCTACTTCACACTGTTCGAGGTTCGCCCGCCGGGCATCAAGCCCAGCGGCTGCTTCCCCGCGGGACAGGCCAGCGCCGGCTACGCATGGGTGGCGCTGTACTTCTTCTTCGCCAACGTGCGCCCGGCGTGGCGATACCGCGGGCTCGCGATCGGCATCGGCGCCGGCGCGATCCTCGGCATCGCGCAACAGCTGCGCGGTGCCCACTACCTGTCGCACGACCTGTGGACGCTGGCGATCAGCTGGTTCGTCGCGCTGGCGATCCACCGGCTTTCCATCCGCTGGGCACGGCGCCGCGCGGCCAATGGTGCGCATCGCAGTGCGCAGCCTGCGATTGAAGGAAGCGAACACCAATGAATTTGACGACCACCAGCAAGGTGCCGGAAGCAACGCTCGCGTTCTGGATCACCAAGGTGCTGGCCACAACGCTCGGCGAAACCGCAGGCGACGCGGTCACCATGTCGATGCATGCCGGCTACCTGCTCGGCACCGCCATCTTCGGCATGCTGTTCCTGGCGGCAGTCGCCGCGCAGATGGCCGCCTCCACCTTCCGCCCGAGCCTGTACTGGCTGGCGATGGTCGGCGCCACCACCGTCGGCACCACCATGGCCGACTTCGCCGACCGTTCGCTCGGCATCGGCTATCCGGGCGGCGCATCCCTGCTGTTCGCGTTGCTGATGGCGTCGTTCTTCCTCTGGTACCGCGCGACCGGTTCGCTGCAACTCGGCTCGGTTTCCAGCGGTAAATCCGAATTTTTCTACTGGCTCACGATCATGTTCTCGCAGACCCTGGGCACCGCGCTCGGCGACTGGACCGCGGACAGCCTCGGGCTCGGCTACGCCGGCGGCGCGCTGGTGTTCGGCGCGCTGTTGCTGGCGCTGTGGCTGCTGTACCGGTGGACGACGGTGTCGAGGATCGCGCTGTTCTGGGCGGCGTTCGTGTTGACCCGCCCGCTGGGCGCGGTGCTCGGCGACCTTCTCGACAAGCCGATCGACCACGGCGGCCTCGCGCTCAGCCGTTACACCGCCTCGCTGGCGCTGCTGGCCGCGATGGCGGCCATGGTGCTGCTGGTGCGGCAACGGCCCGCGCAATCGATCGCCCACGGCTGAAGCCCGGCCGCGCTTGGCGGCGGCCTGCCTGCAGGCGGCACGAACCAACCCGGGATTGCCTGGGACGCACGCCGAAGAACCGGGCGCTCGCCACGACCGGCCAGGTCCGCGCGATACTCCTTCCATGGACGACCTCGCCCCACAAGCCGCCGCTACCGCCACCGCCCTGCCCGCGCGGTTCTATGTCGAACCCGCGATGGCCGGCATCGACCGCAGCGCGATCTTCGATCGCGCCTGGCAACTGGTTGCGCACGTCTCGCAGTTGCGCGGCGCCGGCGACCATGTGGTGGCGAACCTCGCTGGGTTGCCGGTGATCGCGGTGCACGGCGCGGACGATGCGATCCGCGTGTTCCACAACGTCTGCCGCCACCGCGCCGGACCGATCGCGCAATGCGACGGACTCGGCGCGAAGGCGCTGCGCTGCCGCTACCACGGCTGGACCTATACGCTCGAAGGCCAGCTGCGCTCCGCGCCGGAGATGAAGGACGCGGTGGATTTCGATGTCGCCGGCATTCGCTTGCCGCAACTCGCGGTGAAGGTCTGGCAAGGACTGGTGTTCGCCGCGGTGGACGCAGCAAACGCGCCCGCGTTCGACGAACTCGTCGCCGGCATCGACGAACGCCTCGGCGCGGACCGCGGGCTGGAGCATTACGGCAACCACCACCACGCGAGCTACGACATCGACTGCAATTGGAAGGTGTACGTCGACAACTACCTCGAGGGCTACCACGTCCCGCACGTGCATCCCGGGTTGAACAAACTGCTCGACTACCGCAGCTACCGCACCGAGCTTTCGAATTGGTATTCGCTGCAATGGAGCCCGCTGGAAAGCGATTCCTCGCTCTACGGCAATGGCGATGCGCTGTACTACTGGCTGTGGCCGAACACCATGCTCAACATCCTGCCGGGGCGGCTGCAGACGAACACCGTCGTCCCGCTCGGCGTGGAGCGTTGCCGGGTGGTGTTCGACAGCTACTACGCCGCGAGCGACGACGATGCGAAGCGCGATGCCGACCTCGCCTTCAGCGACGAGGTGCAACACGAGGACCTCGGCATCTGCGAGGACGTGCAGCGCGGATTCGCGTCCGGCAGCTATGTGCCGGGCCGGCTGAACCCGTTGCGCGAAACCGGCGTGCACCATTTCCACGAATTGCTGCGCGCGGCGTATCGCGCTGGCGCCAACGCATGAACCATCCGCGCCCGCTCGGCCTGTGGTCGGCCATCGCGCTGGTGGTCGGCAGCATGATCGGCAGCGGCGTGTTCCTGTTGCCCGCTTCGCTTGCGGCATACGGCGGCGTGAGCCTGGCCGGCTGGGCGATCACCCTCGCGGGGGCGATGGCGCTGGCCCTGACCTTCGCGCGGCTGGCGATGCGCTGGCCGCAGACCGGCGGTCCGTACGTGTTCGCGCGCAATGCCTTCGGCGACGTGCCGGGATTCCTCGTCGCGTGGAGTTACTGGGTTTCGATCTGGTGCGCGAACGCGGCGATCGCAGTCGCCTTCGCCGGCAGCCTCGGCGCGCTGTTCCCCGCGCTGACGGCGACACCGGTGCGCGCCGCCGGATGCGCGCTCGGCGGCCTGTGGCTGTGCGCCGGCGTGAACCTGCTCGGCGTGCGCGAAGCCGGCCGCACGCAGGTGGTGCTGACCGTCCTCAAGTTCGTGCCGCTGCTGCTCTTCGCGCTGGTCGCGGTGTGGTACGTGGACCGCGCGCAGTTCGTTCCTTTCAACCGCAGTGGCGAATCCATGCCTTCCGCGATCAACGCCACCGTCGCGCTGACGCTGTGGGCATTGCTCGGACTGGAAGCGGCGACGGTGCCGGCCGGCGCCATCGACCGGCCGGAGAAAACCATTCCGCGCGCGACCGTGCTCGGCACCCTGCTCGCCGGGCTGGTGACGGTATTCGCGGTCAGTGCGGTACTCGGCCTGTTGCCGGAAGCCGCACTGAAAGATTCCGCTGCACCGATGGCCGACGCCGCGCGTGCGCTGTGGGGCCCATGGGCGGGCATCGGCATCGCCGCGGTCGCCGCGGTCTCCTGCCTCGGTGCATTGAACGGCTGGGTGCTGCTGTCCGCGCAGGTCCCGTTCGCGGCCGCGCGCGACGGCATGTTGCCGGCGTCGTTCACCCGCCTCGACCCCGGCGGTACGCCCGTGGTCGGGATCGTGGTGAGTTGCCTGCTCGCTTCGCTGCTGGTGCTGTCGAACTACAGCCGCTCGCTGGTATCGCTGTTCACGTTCTCGATCCTGCTTTCCACCGCTTCCTGCCTGCTGCCCTACCTGGTCGGCAGCGCGGCATGGTTGTTCCGCGGCGAACGCAAGGGGCGGCTGATCGCCCTGCTGGCGCTCGCCTACAGCGCGTACGCATTGTTCGGCACCGGCGGCGAACCGCTGCTCTGGGGCGCGGTGCTGCTGCTGGCCGGACTGCCGGTGTACCTCTGGATGCGGCGCAAGGCCGGGGCCTGACCCCGCGGCGCGCCTTTCGCCGTTGCTTCCTCCACCACGCACGAGGACCGACGCATGCCACGCCAATCCCGCAAAACCACCGTCGCGCTGTCGACCATGCTCGCGCTCGGCGGCATCGGCGCGGCGCACGCCGCGAGCTTCGATTGCGCCAAGTCGCGCACCGGCGTGGAAAAGGCGATCTGCGCCGATCCGAAGCTCTCGGAATACGACGAGCGCATCGCCGCCGCGTACAAGCGCGAACTCGACGAATGGAACGGCGCGATCCGCGCCTACGTGCGCGCCGACCAGCGCCACTGGCTTTCCGAAATCCGCCGCATCGACGACCACGCCGACAGCGAGATCGAAGCGGTGTGCGCGCAAGGCGACCTGCCCTGCCTGCGCCGGGAATACCAGGTGCGCACGGACGAAATCGAAAGCTCGGGCTACCGCAACAGCGGCGTGTACCAGCGCAGCGACGGCGGCGGCAACCTGCTGGTGACGGCGATCCGCAATGCCGACATCCGACTGCGCCTGTACGACCGCAAGAACTCGAAGATCATCGCCTCCGCCGAGGACGAGGCGGAAGCGCAGCGCACCGGCCTGCCGCAGCTGCAGCGGGACACCTTCCAGTGGGACGGCCAGGACACCTTCCTGCTCGAGGCCGCCGACGCCGACGGCCAGGCCCCGGCCGATGGCTGCGCGCTGACGGTGCATTTCACCGAGAAGGCCGCGACCGTCCTGCAACAGGGCGGCTGCGGCGGCGCCCGGCTGGAGGGCACCTACCTGCGCGACCTCGACGACCTGCTCACCAACTACGAATTCAGCCCGGATTGACCCGACCGCCCGGGCTATAATTCAGCCCGCACGGAGGGAGAAGCGGCGCATGCGCCGCTGCCGAAGGCGCAACCGCCCGGAATCGCTCAGGCCCAAGACCGCCGTGTGACTACACTCTGGAGAGATCGGCACCACCTTCGGTGCCGGCGCCGAAGGGGCAAGAAACCGCGCGGCCTCCCCTCCCCGCCGCGCGTTTCCAAACTCTCAGGCAGAAGGACAGAGCGGGCATCCCCTTCATGCGCCTCGTGCGCTTCCGGATGCCGCCATGACCCAGCCTTCGCTCCGCTCGCTCGAGCACCACGACGCCTTCATCGAACGCCACATCGGCCCGAACGACGCCGAGGTCGCGGCGATGCTCAAGGTCGTCGGCCACGATTCGCTGGATGCGTTCACCGATGCCATCGTGCCGGCGTCGATCAAGTCCGCCGCGCCACTCGCGCTTCCGCAAGCGACCAGCGAAGTCGAAGCGCTGGCGAAGATCCGCGCGATCGCGGCGAAGAACAAGGTGTTCCGCAGCTTCATCGGCCAGGGTTACTACGGCACCCACGTGCCGAACGTCATCCTGCGCAACATCCTCGAGAACCCGGCCTGGTACACCGCGTACACGCCCTACCAGGCGGAAATTTCGCAGGGCCGCATGGAAGCGCTGATCAACTTCCAGACCATGGTCGCCGACCTCACCGGGATGGAGATCGCCAACGCCTCGCTGCTGGACGAAGCCACCGCGGCGGCCGAAGCGATGACGCTTGCGAAGCGTTCGGCCAAGTCGAAGTCGGACACCTTCCTGGTCTTCGGCGACACCCATCCGCAAACCATCGAAGTGCTACGCACGCGTGCCGAACCGCTCGGCATCGCGATCGAGCTGGCGAATTCGGCCGAGGAATGGCAGGCCGCGATGGACAAGGGCGATTTCTTCGGCGTGCTGATCCAGTACCCGGCATCCAGCGGCTGGCTGATCGACTGGAGCGAGGAAGTCGCGAAGATCCACGCGACGAACGCGCTGGCGATCTTCGCCACCGACCTGCTCGCGCTCACCCTGCTCAAGCCGCCGGGCGAAATGGGCGCGGACATCGTGATCGGCAATTCGCAGCGCTTCGGCGTGCCGTTCGGCTTCGGCGGCCCGCACGCGGCGTTCATGGCCTGCCGCGATGCCTACAAGCGCTCGATGCCGGGCCGTCTGATCGGCGTCTCGGTCGATGCCGAGGGCAAGCCGGCCTATCGCCTCACGTTGCAGACGCGCGAGCAACACATCCGCCGCGAGAAGGCGACATCGAACATCTGCACCGCACAGGTGCTGCTGGCGGTGATGGCCTCGATGTACGCCGTCTACCACGGCCCGGAAGGCCTGACCCGCATCGCCTCGCGGGTAGCGCGCCTCGCCGCGATCCTCAAGGCCGGCCTGCTGCAGCTCGGCTTCGCCACCACCCACCACGAATCCGCGTTCGACACCATCAGCCTCAAGACCGACGACAGGACCGACGCACTCGTCGCGCGCGCCGCGTCGCTGGGCGCCAACCTGCGCAAGGCCTGGGGCGAGTACATCTGCATCTCGCTGGACGAAACTACGACGCGCGCCGACATCGAACTGCTGTGGCGCGTCTTCGCCGGCGACGGCGCGAAACTCCCGGACATCGACGCGCTCGATGCCGGTGCGGCTTCGCTGATCCCGGCCGAACTTCAGCGCAAGTCGAAGTTCCTGACCCATCCGGTGTTCAACAGCCACCACAGCGAACACGAACTGCTGCGCTACATGCGCTCGCTGGCGGATAAGGACCTGGCGATGGATCGCACCATGATCCCGCTGGGTTCGTGCACGATGAAACTCAACGCCACCGCGGAGATGATCCCGGTGACGTGGCCGGAATTCGGGCAATTGCATCCGTTCGCGCCGGCCGACCAGGCAGCCGGCTACAAGGAACTGATCGACGGGCTGGAAGCGATGCTCGTGGAATGCACCGGCTACGACGCGGTCAGCCTGCAGCCCAACTCCGGCGCGCAGGGCGAATACGCCGGCCTGCTCGCGATCCGCGCCTACCATGCCTCGCGCGGCGACACCAAGCGCGACATCTGCCTGATCCCCGAATCCGCGCACGGCACCAACCCGGCCTCCGCGCAGATGTGCGGCATGCAGGTGGTGGTGACGAAGTGCGATGCGAACGGCAACGTCGATGTCGACGACATCCGGCGCATGGCCGAGAAATTCAGCGACCGCCTCGCTGCGATCATGATGACCTACCCGTCCACGCACGGCGTGTTCGAGGAAGACGTGGTCGAGATCTGCGACATCGTGCACAAGCACGGCGGGCAGGTGTACACCGACGGCGCGAACATGAACGCGCTGGTCGGCGTCGCCAAGCCCGGCAAGTGGGGTTCGGACGTTTCGCACCTCAACCTGCACAAGACCTTCTGCATCCCGCACGGTGGCGGCGGTCCCGGCGTCGGCCCCTGCGCGGTGAAGTCGCACCTCGCGCCGTTCCTGCCCAAGTCCGCGCAGGACGACGCGATCACCACCGACGGCATCGGCAAGGGCGGCATGGTCAGCGCCGCGAGCTTCGGCAGCGCATCGATCCTGCCGATCAGCTGGATGTACATCGCGATGATGGGCGCCGAGGGCCTGCGCAAGGCCACGCAGGTGGCGATGCTCAATGCGAACTACCTCGCGAAGCGACTCGCGCCGCACTATCCGACGCTGTACACCGGTCGCAACGGCCTGGTCGCGCACGAATGCATCCTCGACCTGCGCCCGATCAAGGATGCGACCGGCATCAGCGCCGAGGACGTGGCCAAGCGCCTGATCGATTTCGGCTTCCACGCGCCGACATTGAGTTTCCCGGTCGCCGGCACGCTGATGGTGGAACCGACCGAATCCGAATCGCTGCACGAACTCGACCGCTTCATCGACGCGATGATCCAGATCCGCGAGGAGATCCGCATGGTCGAGCGCGGTGAACTCGATCGCGAGGACAATCCACTCAAGCACGCGCCGCATACCGCGACCCAGGCCGCAGCAGCCGAGTGGAACCACGCCTACAGCCGCGAGCTGGCGGTGTTCCCGCTGGCCACGCTCAAGCTGCAGAAGTACTGGCCGCCGGTGGCGCGCGTGGACAACGTCTACGGCGACAAGAACGTGTTCTGTTCCTGCGTGCCGATCGGGGACTTCAAGGACGAACCCGAAGCCTTCAGCGAACCGATGGTGTCGTAATCCGGGCGATGCAGGAAAACGAAGGCCCCGCGATGCGGGGCCTTCGCGTTTTCGCACCGATCAGTCCACCGTGATCCGCTGGCCGCTGACCGTGCCATCGAGGTGCGCGACCACGGTGCCGCCGTCGGGCGAATACTGGTCGATCGTGAATTCGCCCTCGATCGCGTTGCCCGAGGCATCCACCGAAAGCATCTCGCGGATGTTGGTCGGGCCGACGAACTCGGTTCCGGTCGGATCCCACGACAGCGCGTAGTGGTTGAGCCGGTAGCTGCCGCCGCTGCGGTCCCATACGCCGGTGCAGAAACTCTGCGTCATCGGCGGGCGCCCCGAATTGGTGATTTCGGTGCCATCGGCATGCCAGGTCTGGTAGCCGTCGTCGAGGACGGTGCCGTCGGGAATGCCCATGCCGCCGTTCCCCAGCGACACGAAGGTGAAGTGCCACATGCCGACGATGGGCCGGCCAGACCGCGGCGCTGCCCGCGGCGACCTGCGATCGATGTTCGCGAGCGCGTGCGAGACCTGGCGTGCCTGCATCCTGGTCACGGCCAATTGGCCCTGCGAGAGACGCCCTGCCACGATGTCTGGCAGGCCACAGGCCTGCACCGACGGCGCGAACATGCTGGCGGCGGCGCCCAGCGCCGCGATGGCAAGAACCGATACCTGAGTCTTCATGATGTTCTCCTGGTGTACTGGAACGCGTCGCGGGCAAACCGCGGGCGCGGCCGGGATGCGCTGCATCCGCCTGGCACCGGGAGATACGGGTTCCGCCCGCGGCGATTACACGCAGGTCGAACGGAAGCCGCGCATGGCGGTCATTTCGCCGCCGGATCGACGACGACAGGCGGCGAGCGGGTGAAGCTGCCGGCGAAACCCGGGAACGCCACCGGGCTTTCCCAGCCATCCGCGCTCACCGCGGACACGCCGAAGAACCAGTCGTCGATGTTGATGCCCTTGAGCACGATGGACGTGGCATTGCCGGCATCGCGCGCGTGTTGCCACTGCGCTGCGGTGGTATCACGCCACCACGCGCGGTAGGTCGCGGCGCCGGCCGACGGCTGCCACGACAACGTGGTGTCGTAGTCCACCTGCCCCTTCATCTCGATGCCGTCCGGCGGCGCCGGTGCGTTTGCCAGCGCCGCGAGCGTGATCGCGTCCAGGCGGGTGACGTTGGCGAGATAGTCGAAATCGACGTGGTCGATGGTGTCGCCGTAGCGCACGCCGTTCTCCGTACGCAGGTCCTGGTGCTGGTGGGTGTAGTCCTCGTGCGATTCGGTCACGCGAACCGCAGGGAAACCCTGCGCCAGGAATTCGACCTGGTCGCCGCCGCGGCCGTAGCGGTCGGTGCGGTAGACCATGCGCACGCGGAAATCGCCGAGGTGGCGTTCCGCCAGCGACTGCATGAAGCGCGCGATGTTGCGCGAGGGCGAATCCACTTCGCCGCCGTGGTAGCGGCGGTAATCCGCCTGCTCCGCGGTCTCGTTGGTCTTGGTGCCTTCGGAAAACACGCGGACGCTGTTCGCATCGCGCTGGCCATCGCCGCCGAGCGGACTCCCGACGATGTCGTTGTTGAGGTTGGCCTCGACCTTCCAGCCGTGGTCGGCGGCGTATTGCGCGATGACCTTGCCGCCGTACAGGCCCTGCTCCTCGCCGGAATCGGCCGAATACACGATGGTCGCGGCGAACTTGTACTTGCTCAGCACGCGCGCGCATTCGATCAATGCAGAAACACCCGAGGCATCGTCGTTGGCGCCGGGCGCATCGCCGGCCGCGTCCATCACGTCGCTGCGGCGCGAATCGAGGTGGCCGGTGATGACGATCACCCGATCCGGATCGCTGGTTCCGCGCTGGATCGCAACCACGTCCTGCACTTCCGCGCCGCCCTCGGGCATGCGCTTGCCGGTGAAAGTCTGCGATGGCGTGACCACTTCGAGGCAGCCACCGCAATCGGCCGAAAAACGCTCGAATTGCGACTTCACCCAGCGTCGCGCCGCGCCGATGCCGCGGCTATCGGATTTCGTGTCCGACAGGGTGTGGCGCGTGCCGAAACCGACCAGCGCCGCATCGAATCCGCGCAGCGACTTCGGCGATACCGCCGCGGCGATGGCATCGAGCTGCGAATGGCGAACCGGTCGCGGTTCGTCCGCAGCCAACGCCGGCATCGAGGCCAGCAATGCGATGGCGAGTGCGATTCGACGCATGTCTGGCTCCACGATGCGGAAGCCTTAGCCTAGCCCTTCCGCTGCAACCATGCCTCGACCTGCGGCTGTTGTTGCGCGCGCAGCTTGAGCCGGGTCTGGATCGCGGCGATCGCGGTCTCGGCGGAGCGGCGCGAAGTCGGGGCGATGTACTTGTCGGCGAACGCACGGATCTTGTCCACCATCGCAAGATCGTTCGCGCCGCTGCCCAGCCCGGGGTAGTAGCGCGCACGCGAGGTGGTATCGACCAGCTTGTCGACCTGTTCGCGATGGGCCACGGCGAAATCGAAGGCCAGGTCCGGATGCTCCCACGACACCGCGGAAATCATCCCCGCACCGTTGGTGGCGCCGGGTTCGTCGGTCAGTGCCATGTCCAACGCGCGCTGCGCCAGCGCCTTGTCCTTGGTCCGCGCCAGCAGGCCGTAGTACTGATCGCGGATCATCGACGACTGCTCGCTGCGCGCCATCGCATGCAGCTTGTCCCAGGTCGCGGCGTCGGCGTTGTAGGCGACGATGCCCAGCACCGTGCGCCGCAGGTCCGGCGGCATCGCCGCGGGATCGCTCGCCGAAGCGGCGAAGCGCCGGCGCGCCTCCGCGATCACCTTGGCGTCACCCATGCCGCTGAGCGCGCCGATCAGGCTCGTGCGCAGGTCCTTGACCGTGGACGAATCGCCATCGCGGGTCTCCCAGCCGAGTTGTTCGAACTTCGGCGACAGCCGCGACAGCGCGTACTTGCGGAACGCCGCCTGCCGTTCCGGCTGGCCCTTGAACATGTCGTCAATGTCGCCGAGCACGCCGGCGACCAACTGCCACACGTCGGGCGATGCATCGAGCGGCACCTTGTCGGCCAGGTCCAACAGGTCCGATTCGGGCTGCTGCCCCGTCTGCGCCAATGCGCTGGCATCGAGCATCACCCCGAGCTGGTCCACCACTGGCAGCTTCGCGAAACCATCGCTCAGCGCCTTGAACTGCGCCGGCGCATACAGGGTGCGGTAATAGCCCTTCTGCCCTGCGTTCACCACCACCGGCGCGTCGCAACCGGGCAGCGTCACACTGGCCTGGCCATCGACCAGCACGCGCACCGCGTTGCCATCGCCGCCGCGCACGCTGACCGGCACGTGCCAGCGCAGCGGCGCCTTGCCGGTGCGATCGACGGTGTATTCGCCTTGTTCCAGTGCCACCTTGGTCGCGCCGGCCTCGCAACTCGCGCTGGCCTTGATCAAAGGCACGCCGGGTTGCAGGGTGAAATCGTGCGCGACCTGCATGAGCTCCTTGCCTGGCGCCGCCTTGTCGATCTCGCGCCAGAGGTCGTCGGTGACCGCGTTGCCGTAGGCGTGCTTCCTGATGTAGCTGCGCACGCCTTCGCGCCAGGCATCGGCGCCGACGTAGTCCTCGAGCATGCCGATCACCGCCGAACCCTTGCCGTAGGTGATGCCGTCGAAGGCCTGGCTGGCCTGTTCCACCGTCTCGACGTGCTGCACCACCGGATGCGTGGTGGCGTAGGCATCGCGGCCCATCGCGCCGCGGCTGGTGTAGGCCGCATCGACGCCGTCGATATCCCATTCCGGATGCAACTTGCGCGTGGTGCGGCCTTCCATCCAGGTAGCGAAGCCTTCGTTCAGCCACAGGTCGTCCCACCACGCCATCGTCACCAGGTCGCCGAACCACTGGTGCGCGATTTCGTGCGCGGCCACGGTGAAGGCGCGTTGCTGGTCGGAGACGTTGGCAATGGCCGGATCGAGCAGCAGCGAATATTCGAAGGTGAAGATCGCGCCCCAGTTTTCCATCGCGCTGAAGAACTGGCTGCGGCCCGGGGCGGCGATGTTGTCCAGCTTCGGCAGCGGGTACGGCACGCCGAAGTAGTCGTTGTACTCGCGCAGCACGTCGCGGCTGGCTTCGAGCGCGTAACGCGCCTGCTCGACCTTGCCCTTCTGCGCGATCACGCCGATTTCGACGGGCTTGCCATCGGTGCCGTTCTCGCCGCGGATCGTGCTGCGGTCGAACTCGCCCATGGCCATGAACAGCAGGTAGGTCGACATCTTCGGCGACGTCCGGAACACCACCTGCTTCATGCCGTTTCCGATGTCTTTGCTCGACGCCGCCGGCATGTTGCTGACCACCATGTCGTCGGCCGGCGCGTTCACGGTCAGGTCGAAGGTGGCCTTGAAGTTCGGCTCGTCCCACGAAGGGATGAAGCGCCGCGCATCGGAATTCTCGAACTGGGTGAACAGCGCGCGCTTCTTGCCGGCATCGGTCTGGTAATCCAGCGCGAACAGGCCGTTGGCCTGGGTGCCGATCACGCCGCTGTAGTCGGTGGCCAGCACGTAGCTGCCCGGCGCGAGCGGCTTGTCGAAAACGAAGGTCGCGGTCTGCGCGTCGGCATCGACGACGGCCCGGGCCGGCATCGAACTGCCATCGGCTGCGACGAGGCGGCTGTTGGCGAATTTCATGTCGATCGCCTGCAGCACGATGCGGTCGCTGGCCTCGACCACGGCGAGATCGATCCTCGCCTTGCCATCGAAGCCCATCGCCTGCGGATGCGGGGTCACTTCGATCGCGTAATGGCTGGGCACCACGCCGCGCGGCAGCTGGGTGGTCGCGTTGACCGGCGGCGGCGCGGCGGTTTCCTGCGCGAACGCGGCGACGGGACCCGCGGCGAGCGCGAGGGCAATGGCGGCAATCAGTGGACGACGCATGCAGGGCTCCGTGGCAGCGGCCACGCGGCCGCCCGACCCTGCATCATCGCGTCCCCGGGTGCGGCGGGGCATGCCCGAAAGTCATGCCCGGCCGACGCGCATCGCAATTACGCGAACGGATCCTGCAGCACGATGTTGGCGTCGCGGTCCGGGCCGGTGCTGACGATCGCCAGCGGGCAACCGGCGAGTTCCTCCAGCGCGCGCAGGTAGGCGCGCGCGGCCGGCGGCAGCCTGTCCCATTCGGTGATGCCGTGGGTGCTTTCCTGCCAGCCGGGGAATTCCAGGTACACCGGCTTGCACTCGTCCCAGCCCTGCGCGTCCAGCGGCGCGTATTCGCTGCGCTTGCCGTGGTACTCGTAGGCGATGCAGATCTTCAGCGTCTCCATCCCGTCGAGGATGTCGAGCTTGGTGATGCACAGGCCGCTGATGCCGTTGATCGCCACCGCTCGCTTGAGCGCGACGATGTCCATCCAGCCGCAGCGGCGCGGGCGGCCGGTGGTGGCGCCGTATTCCTGGCCGCGGTCGCGGATGCCCTGGCCGATGTCGTCGTGCAGTTCGGTCGGGAACGGGCCGCCGCCGACGCGGGTGGCGTAGGCCTTGGCGATGCCGAGCACATAGTCGATCGCGTCCGCGCCGACGCCGGTACCGG
>Ga0209023_10004390_pt1 | contig 16084 bp, 13 predicted proteins | sample LakOneMetagenome_FD_187468 | JGI IMG/M metagenome (GOLD analysis project Ga0209023, IMG submission 187468) | Freshwater and sediment microbial communities from Lake Erie, Canada (SPAdes) (version 2) | ecosystem: Environmental > Aquatic > Freshwater > Lentic | place: Lake Erie, Canada... | reverse complement strand
GACGGCCTGATCCACGCCACCCGCACCGCGATCAAGGACAACGGCGACAAGGTCGGCGGCGACGTGATCGGCCGGGTCGAAGGCGCGATCGCCGAACTCGAATCGGCGATGAAGGGCGACGACCAGGCGCAGATCGAGTCCAAGTCGAAGGCGCTGGAGGAAGCCGGCCAGGCGCTGTTCGCCGCGACCCAGGCCGCCGGCCAGCAGCAGCCCGCGGACGACGCCGGCGCCGGCAAGCCGGCCGACGACGTGGTCGACGCCGAGTTCACCGAAGTCAAGGACGACGACAAGAAGTAATCGCCGTCCATCGCGTAGGGGCACGGCATGCCGTGCCCCTGCATGTATTCGCGGCAGGGAAATCGCATGGGCAAGGGGAGACTGGAAGCCTTCAGCGATGGCGTCATCGCCATCATCATCACCATCATGGTGCTGGAGCTGAAGGTGCCGCACGGCAGCGACTTCGCATCGCTGGCACCGCTGTTGCCGGTGTTCCTGAGCTACGTCCTGAGCTTCGTCTACGTCGGCATCTACTGGAACAACCACCACCACATGCTGCACGCCACGCACAAGGTCAGCGGCAGCGTGCTGTGGGCGAACCTGCACCTGCTGTTCTGGCTGTCGCTGTTCCCGTTCGCGACCGCATGGATGGGCGAGAACCATTTCACCGCGCTGCCGACCGCCATGTACGGCGTCGTGCTGCTGATGGCGGCGATCGCGTACTGGATCCTGCAGCAGCGCATCATCGCGGTCGAAGGCCACGACTCGCTGCTCGCGCGCGCCACCGGCAGCGACTTCAAGGGCCGCCTGTCGCCGTTGTTCTACAGCGCCGGCATCGCGCTGGCGTTCGTGCAGCCGTGGCTGTCCTGCGCGCTGTACGTGCTGGTCGCGCTGGTCTGGCTGGTGCCTGACCGTCGCATCGAATCGAGAATCGAGCGGAAATGAGCAAGCGTGACTATTACGAAGTCCTCGGCGTCCAGCGCGACGCGAGCGAGGAGGAACTGAAGAAGGCCTATCGCCGCTGCGCGATGAAGCACCATCCGGACCGCAACCCCGACGACCCCGAGGCGTTGGCGAGGTTCAAGGAGTGCAAGGAAGCCTATGAAGTGCTGAGCGACGGCGGCAAGCGCCGCATGTACGACCAGCACGGCCACGCCGCGTTCGAGCACGGCATGGGCGGCGGCAACGCCGGCCCGGGCTTCCACGACGTCGGCGACATCTTCGGCGACATCTTCGGCAACATCTTCGGTGGTGGTGGCGCGCGCCAGGCGCCGCGGCGCGGCGCGGACGTCGGCTACGTGATGGAACTCGACCTGGAGGAAGCCGTCGCCGGGGCCGAGAAGAAGATCGAACTGCCGACGCTATCGGCCTGCACGGTGTGCAGCGGCTCGGGTTCGGAAGACGGCAGGATCGAAACCTGTTCCACCTGCCAGGGCCGCGGCCAGGTGCGCATGCAGCGCGGCATCTTCGCCATGCAGCAGCCGTGCCCCCATTGCGGCGGTCGCGGCCAGGTCATCGTGAATCCGTGCAAGGCCTGCCACGGCAATGGCCGCGTGCATGACGAGAAGACGCTGGCGGTGAAGGTGCCGGCCGGCGTCGACAGCGGCGACCGCATCCGCCTCGCCGGCGAAGGCGAAGCCGGTCCCGCCGGCGCGCCGCCCGGCGATCTCTACGTCGAGATCCGCGTGCGCGCGCACGAGTTGTTCGAACGCGACGGCGACGACCTGCATTGCGAGGTTCCGATCCGCATTTCGCAGGCCGCGCTCGGCGACACGGTGCGCGTGCCCACCCTGGGCGGCGAAGCCGAGATCCGCGTTCCGGCCGAAACCCAGACCGGAAAGGTGTTCCGCCTGCGCGACAAGGGCGTGAAGTCGGTGCGCAGCCGCGGGCCCGGCGACCTCTACTGCAAGGTGGTGGTCGAGACCCCGGTCAACCTCACCACCGAGCAGCGCGAGCTGCTGGAGAAGTTCGAAACCACCTTCATCGGCGAAGGTGCGCGCAAGCATTCGCCGAAGTCGAGCACCTTCCTCGACGGGGTGAAGGGCTTCTGGGACCGGATGGTGTCCTGACCCGCGCGACGCGGATCAGTCGTGCCGCGCGTTGACGCCGCGGCCGGCGCCGAAGCGCCGGTCCAGCCCGCCGACGAGCTTCTTGAACCAGCGCGAAAACGCACCGAGCTTCTGCTTGCGCCGCAGTTCGTCCTCGCTGGTCAGCCACGCGACCTGCAGCACGCGCCGTTCGCCCTCGAACGGCAAATGCCCGTGCCAGGAATCGTCGGCGCGCGCGAACGCGACCATGGTTCCGTACAGCGGAAGGATCTCCGGCGCGATCATCGCTTCGATATCGTCGCCACGGGCGAGGAGCCGCAGGCACCCCGCGCTTCCGTGCGGCCATGTCTCGTTGAAATAGAGCAGGGCGGTCGCGACCTTGGAATGGCTGTCGGTGTGCAGCGTCCCATGCCGGCGATTCAAGGAATCGCTGAGTGTGGCGAGGGTGGGGCGTTCGCCCAGGCGTTCGATGCCCAGTTTCCGACCGAGCGCTTCGGCGAAGGCGGGGGCCCTCATCTCGTCGACCAATCCGCGCATCGCCGGACCGCAGTCCGCGGCTTCGTAGGGAAAGAAGCCGGCGCTGCCGTAGCGCGGGAAATCCGCGAGCAATGCAGGCCGGTCCGCATCGTCGAGTTGTCCGCGCGCGATGAGGAAATGGAACGGTTCGCTGGCCACGATCGCATCGGCACGATCGAGCCGACCGACATCGAGCAAGGGCCTGGGGGAAGCCACGCTCGCACCTCGCTGCTGTAGCTGTCGATCATAACGCCGCGGGGCTCGGCCCGGCATTCGGAATCTTGACTGTCATCAATGACTTGTCGCCCGACTTTGCGTAAGGTCTCGAAAACGCCATCCCCCGTCCAGGCGCCATGTCCCTTCCGCTTCCACCCGGTTCCATCCGCGGCGATTCGCACGACGGGAACCTGATCGCTGCATTGCAGGAGCAGCTCCTGGAGAGCCTGCTGCCTGCGCTCGAGCAGGCCTTGCGCGAATCCGCGGAAGGGCAGTTCGACCAGGGACGCGTGATCCAGCATGTCCGCCATGCATTGATCGCCGGGTTCCGCGAACTGCCCGCGCGCAAGCCGGGCCCGGCCGCGGATGCCGTGGACATCAGCCTCAGCCTGCTCTCCGAAGACGCGCTGGAAACGCAACTCGCGCGGGAACAGGTCGTCGAAGCCGCATCGCGCCCGAACGCGCGCAGCCTGGAACTGCTCGGCAAGCGCCTGGCGCGCACGCTCAGCCGCGACGGCCTGCAGGCGTCCGAGAACCCGATGGCCCCGGCCTTCATCGTGCATGCGCTGGCGGCCGCGCTGGACGAGGCGGACCCCGACGCGAGCCATCGCATCGCGGCCCTGCGCTCGGTCGAACGCCCGCTCGCCGGCGCGCTGGCGCAGGCCTACGAGCGCTGCGAGGCGATGCTGGCGTCCGGCAACATGCCGCAACGATCGCGGCCGGCGACGGGTGCGCGACCGCCGGCATCAGCACCGGGACGCCCGGCGCCCGGCGCGCAGCCCGCCGGCGGTGCGGGCCTTCCTTCCGATGGCGCGCTGTTCGCGCACCTGGTCCGATTGCTGGAAACGCGCCGGCCCGCGCGCGAGGAATCGCAACTCTTCGACCCGGGCACGATCACGCCGACGGTGCCGAGGATCGGTTCCAGCGAGTTGCTTTCGATCCTCGCGCTGATGCAGCACGAACCACAGGACCGGGCGGTGGCGCCCGCTACGGAGCAGGAGTCCCTCGCCGAACGCCTGCTTCGGGACATCGCGCAGAACGCGCGCAAGCTGGGCATGGGCGACGATGGGCTGCGGCTGGGCGAAACCGACGAGGAAACGCTGGGCCTGATGGCCAAGCTGTTCGATTCGCTGCTGGACGGCACGCACTTCGACAACCGCGCGCGGCAGAGGATCGACCGCCTGCTGGTCCCGTACACCCGGGTCGCGGTGCGCGACCGCTACATGTTCGATTCGCGCGAACACCCGGCGTGGCGCCTTCTCAACACCGTGGCCGAAGCCTGCGCCGGCAACCATGGCTCCGCGCCGCAGGAACGCGAACTGCTCGACCACGTCGACCGCACCATCGACCGCGTCGTCGCCGAGTTCAACGAGGACGTGGCGATCTTCGAGACGCTCGAGCAGGAATTGCGCGCGTACCTGGTCCAGAACCGCAAGCGCTTCGAACTGGCGGAAAAACGCGCGGCGCAGGCGCGGCAAGGCCGCGAACGGCTGGAATCCGCGCGCAAAACCGCGACCGGCGAGTTGCGCGAACGACGGGGCGAACGCGCGTTGCCGGCGGCGGTCGGTACCTTCCTCGACCTGCATGCCGCGCACCACATCGCCCAGGTGATCCTGCGCGATGGCCACGGCTCGCCACGCCACGCGCAGGCGATGGAAGCCGTGGACGGGCTGTTGCAGGCCTTCGATCGCAACCAGGGCGCGCAAGCGGTCGGGGAACCGTCGCAATTGCCGCGCGCGCAGATCGAGGCGATCCTCGCCAGCTCGGGCTACGTGGGCGAAGCCGCGGCCGCGATCGTCGACGAACTGCAGGACGAACTCGCGCCTCCGCCGCGCATGCCCGATGCCGAACCCGAAGCCCCGGAACCCCGGGACGAGCCTGCCTCGCCCGATGGCGTCGAACCGGAACCGCCGCGGCTGGCGGTCGTCGGCGGCACCGACCTGCTCGATTTCGAAACCGACGTGCTCGCCCGGGTGCGCGAACTGCGCGTCGGCGACTGGCTGCAATTGCTGGATTCGTCCGGGCGCATGGAACCGGCCAAGGTGTCCTGGGTCAGCCCGATCTCCTCGCGCCTGCTGCTGGTCAACCGCCGCGGCGTGCGCGTGCTGACCGCCTCCACCGCGGAACTGGCGGCGATGGTCAAGCTCGGCAAGGCCCGGATCGGCGCTGCCTGAGGCCGCCTTGTCGGCATCCGGCGGGCCGGCTAGCCTGCGCTGCATGGACGTACCGATCCGATTGCTGATCCACGGCGCCAACGGCCGCATGGGCCGCGCGCTGCAACGCCTGTGTCGCGAAGGCGAGGGCGGCGAGGTCGTCGCCGCGGTTTCGCGCAAGGTCGAATCGCGCGTCGTCGACGGCGTGCCGCAATTCGCGGCCAGCGAACTCGCGGGCGTGCCGCAATTCGATGTCGCCATCGATTTCAGCCTGCCGGAAGGCTTCGATGCCATCCTAGGTCTGTGCCTGCAGCGCGGGACGCCGCTCGCATCGGGCACCACCGGTCTCTCGCAATCGCAGCAAGCGGCGCTGGACGCGGCCTCCGCACGCATCCCGCTGGTCTGGGCCAGCAACTTCAGCCTCGGCGTCGCGGTGCTGCACGACCTGGTCGAACGCGCGGCGCGCGCGCTACCGGGTTGGGATTGCGACATCGTCGAAGCGCACCACGCGCGCAAGCTCGACGCGCCTTCCGGCACCGCCTTGACCCTTGGCCAGGCCGCGGGCGAGGGCGGGGCGACGCCGCGTTACGCCTCGATCCGCGCCGGCGACATCGTCGGCGAGCACCTCGTGCAATTCACCGGCATCGGCGAACGCATCGAACTCATCCATCGCGCGACCAACCGCGACATCTTCGCCCGCGGAGCCCTGCACGCGGCGCGTGCGCTGGTCGGGCGCGCGCCTGGGCGCTATCGCGTCCGCGACCTGCTGGATTGAGCCTGCGCAATCGCGATCGGCTCAGTGCCAGTTGCCGAAACCGCCCAAGGCGAGGATGCCGAAGCAGGCGGCGACCAGCAGCAGGCCGACCGCGAACAGGCTGAGGAAACCGAAGGCGATGCCCTGCGCGGTGCGGGTCTTGCCCTTGTTCGCGAGCCAGATCGCCAGGACCAGCGGCGCGATCCATGGCAGCAGGCCGGCAAGCGCGAGCACGGGGCCCGCCACGCCGTAGTGGAGCACCGTGCCCATGATCGAGGCCACGATTCCGGACAACATGCCGCCACCGATGAGCGTCAGCCAGAACAGTCCGAACCCCAGCCAGCGCGAACCGCGCGGATCGGGTTGCGGGGCGTTGGACGGATTCGGATCGTTCATGCGGCGGGTTCCCCTTCGGTTTCGAGTCGCTGGCCGGCCTCGACCATGCGCCGCAGTTTTTCCAGCTGCCGTGCGCGGTCGTCGCGATAGAACAGGTTGAAGGTATCGAACGGGATGATGCGCCCGTCCGGCTGCGCGATGTGCACGCAGCTCTTCTTCACCGAGCGCAGGTCGAAGCCTTCCGCGTCGATGAAGGCCATGATCAGCACGCGGAACACGTTGCGGTAGCCCAGCCCTTCCGGCGCCTGTACCTGCGGCAGGCAGCACAGCAGGTCGGACAGCGAGCAGGCCTGCGAAGCCGGCGAATGGTTGGTGGCGAACAGCTTGAAGATCGCATCGCGCAGGCCTTCGTCCTTCTCCAGCACGATGCTGTTGCGGCCACCTTCGATCAGCACCTCCGGCGGCACCAGCCCGGTCAGCGGCAGCAGCTTGTCGTCGAGCTTCAGCGCATACGCCATCGCCAGGCTGTCGGGATGGCAGGGCACCGGGATCAGGTCTTCTGGGCGGAAAAGTCCGGATTGCTCGAGGATGCGCCGGCGCACTTCGGTCAGCGTGAGGCGATCGCGCGCCGGATCGTAATGCTCGGTGCGGCCCGCGTTCTGGATCGGCTGGAAGGTCACGCCGCGCACGCAGGGCTGCTTCAGCGCGAAATCGATGATCTCGCCGAGTTCGCCGTCGTTGAGGCCTTTCTTCACCGTGACCACCAGCGTGGTCGAGATGCCGTGTTTGTTCAGCGCTTCCAGCGCGCGCAGGCGGATTTCGCGCAGCTTCGCCCCGCGCAGTTGCTGGTGCACTTCGTCGCGCAACGAATCGAACTGCAGGTACAGCTCGAAACCGGGCATGTAGCCGGCGAGGCGTTCGACGAATTCGGGTTCCTTGGCGATGCGCAGCCCGTTGGTGTTCACCATCAGGTGCTTGATCGGCCGTGCCTTGGCCGCATCGAGGATGGCGAAGAAATCCGGATGCAGGGTCGGTTCGCCGCCGGAAATCTGCACCACGTCCGGCTCGCCTTCGTTGGCGACGATGGCATCGAGCATCTTCTCGATGACCGCCAGGTCGCGGAAGCCGGGGCGATGCGGGCCGGAATCCGCGTAGCAGATCGGGCAGCGCAGGTTGCAGTGGTCGGTGACTTCGACCAGCGTGAGGCAACTGTGCTGCATGTGTTCCGGGCACAGGCCGCAATCGTAGGGACAACCCCAGCGGCGTTCGGTGTTGAAGCGTTGCGGCAGTTCCGGCGGCTTGACGAACTTCTCCCGGCACAGCCGGTAATAGTCGGCATCGTCGGCCAGCAGCACGCGTTCGCGGCCGTGCTGCGGGCACCACTTGTCCATGTACACCGCGCCGTCCTTGATCAGGATGTTGCCTTCGACCCGGCGCAGGCAGGTGCCGCAGACCGACACCGCGCTGTCGTAGAACAGGTATGGTCTTACTTTCGCGGCCACAGCAAGTCCTTGGCGATGCGCGGGATGTCGCGATGGTAGTAGAGCAGGCCGGCGACGCACAGCAGTTGCAGGCCCGACAGGACGCCGAAGTAGTGCAGCGGGATCGGCCGGATGGATTCGATGCACAACCGGTAGGCCAGGTAGCCGACCATGAAGGCGCGGAAACGGTCGCCCGGGCGCGACAGGCGGTCGCCGCGCCAGGCGAGCAGCGCGGCCCACAGCGCGAGGAACAACACCTCGTACAACTGGGTCGGGTGGCGAGGCACGCCGTCGCCGAAATCGATGCCCCACGGCAGCGCGGTCGGGTTGCCGGCGGTGTGGTCGTCCAGTCCGGACAGGAAACAGCCGATGCGGCCGATGGCCATGCCCAGCATCAGCGGCCAGACGAAGGCGTCTCCGGTCGAACCGCGCACGCCATCGAGTTTCTTCGCGATTTCCACGCCGGCGAGCCCGCCGAGCAGGGCGCCGATGATCGACTTGCCTCCCAGCAGGTGCTTCCAGTCGGGGACATCTCCGTTCAGAAGCCCCGCGAAGGCGTACGCCGGGTCGTACAGCCAGTAGGCGATCTTCGCGCCGAGCGCGGCGCCGAGGATGGCGCCAATGCCTATCGCGAGGCTGGATTCGCGGTCGGCCAACGCGGGCAATGCGCTGCGGCGGCGTTCGCGCAGGAACAGGCGGAAGCCGACGGCATAGGCCGCGGCCTCGAACAGCGCATGGAGCAAGGTGGGCGACATCGCCCGAGTCTAGCGATGCGCCCGCGGCTGGCGTGGCCCGGCGCATGCCGGTACAATTCCCGCTCGCCTGATCCACCTCCAGTTCCGAACCGGTTCCATGCCGCTTCGGCGCTTTCTTGCAACCCGACGTAGGCGAAGCCCGTGACCACACCCGCCATCCTCGCGCTTGAAGACGGAACGGTCTTCGAGGGCATTTCCGTGGGCGCGAACGGCTTGTCCGTGGGCGAGGTAGTGTTCAACACCGCCATGACCGGTTACCAGGAAATCCTCACCGATCCGTCCTACGCGCGGCAGTTGGTGACGCTCACCTATCCGCACATCGGCAACACCGGCTGCACCGACCAGGACGACGAAGCCGGCAAGGCCTGGGCCGCGGGCCTGATCGTGCGCGACGTGCCGCGCCGGCCCAGCAACTGGCGCAGCCAGGTCCCGCTGCCGGAATGGCTGCAGGCGCGCGGCATCGTCGCGATTTCCGGCATCGACACGCGCAAGCTCACGCGCATGCTGCGCGACCGCGGCGCGCAGAACGGTGCGCTGATGGCGGGCGAAATCGATGCCGACAAGGCCATCGAAGCCGCGCGCAAGTTCCCGGGCCTCAAGGGCATGGACCTGGCGAAGGTCGTGAGCACCGATGCCGCCTATCCGTGGAGCGAGGGCCAGCTCGACCTCGACCGCGGCGAATTCGTGCGCGTCGAGCCGAAGTTCAAGGTCGTTGCCTACGATTTCGGCGCCAAGCGCAACATCCTGCGCATGCTCGCCGAACGCGGCTGCGACGTCACCGTGGTCCCGGCGCAGACGTCCGCATCCGATGCCCTCGCGATGAAGCCGGATGGCATCTTCCTGTCGAACGGCCCCGGCGACCCGGAGCCCTGCGATTACGCCATTGCCGCGATCCGCGAATTCGTCGCGAAGAAAGTCCCGCTCTACGGCATCTGCCTCGGCCACCAGCTGCTCGGCCTCGCGGTCGGCGCGAAGACGATGAAGATGGCGCATGGCCACCACGGCGCCAACCATCCGGTGATCGACGTCGATTCGGGCCGGGTGATGATCACCTCGCAGAACCACGGCTTCTGCATCGACGAAACCACGCTTCCGGCCAATGCGCGGGTGACGCATCGTTCGCTGTTCGATGGCAGCAACCAGGGTATCGAACTCACCGACGCGCCTGCGTTCTCGTTCCAGGGCCATCCGGAAGCCTCGCCCGGCCCGCACGACCTGGCGCCGCTGTTCGACAAGTTCGTCATGACAATGCGGGACTCGGGACCGGGGACCGGGGACCAGGAGAAGCCGGTTTGAGCCCGAGCCATTTCCGGGAGCTGGATGTCTGGCAAGTGTCGATGTCGCTGGCCAAGCTGGTATATTGGCTCACTTCGAATTTCCCGCGCGAAGAGCGATACGGCTTGACTTCGCAGCTCCAGCGCTCGGCTGTCTCCATACCTTCCAACATCGCCGAAGGCAATGCGCGATCCGGAATTAGGGACTATGCGCGCTTCGTTTCGGTTGCCCAAGGTTCGTGCGCCGAACTGCAGACGCAATTGCTGTTGGCCAGGGATCTGTCCCTGGCCGATGCGGTGGTGGTCGACGAATGCCTGTCCGCTTGCGACAGGGTCGGTCAAATGCTGCTGAAGCTCCACCAGGCGTTGTCCCGAAAGCTCGAATCCGAGTCCCGAGTCCCGAGTCCCGAGTCCCGGAGCCACTGATGCCAAAGCGCACCGACATCAAGACCATCCTGATCATCGGCGCCGGGCCGATCGTGATCGGCCAGGCCTGCGAGTTCGACTATTCGGGCGCGCAAGCGTGCAAGGCACTGCGCGACGAGGGTTATCGCGTGGTGCTGGTGAACAGCAACCCGGCGACGATCATGACCGACCCGGAAATGGCCGACGCGGTCTACATCGAGCCGATCAACTGGCAGACGGTCGAGAAGATCATCGCCAAGGAAAAGCCCGACGCGCTGTTGCCGACCATGGGCGGACAGACCGCGTTGAACTGCGCGCTGGACCTCGCCGACAACGGCGTGCTCGAGAAGCACGGCGTCGAGCTGATAGGAGCGAAGCGCGATGCCATCCGCATGGCCGAGGACCGCGAGCTGTTCCGCGTGGCGATGAACGAAATCGGGCTGGAATGCCCGAAGGCCGAAGTCGCGCGCAGCTTCGAGCAGGCGGTCGCGATCCAGGCGAAGGTGGGCTACCCGACCATCATCCGCCCCAGCTTCACCCTCGGCGGCAGCGGCGGCGGCATCGCCTACAACCGCGAGGAATTCGAGGACATCGTCAAGCGCGGGCTCGAGCTCTCGCCGGTGCACGAAGTGCTGGTCGAGGAATCGGTGCTGGGCTGGAAGGAATTCGAGATGGAAGTGGTCCGCGACACCGCGGACAACTGCATCATCGTCTGCAGCATCGAGAATTTCGATGCGATGGGCGTGCATACCGGCGACAGCATCACCGTCGCACCGGCGCAGACGCTCACCGACAAGGAATACCAGCGCCTGCGCGATGCGAGCATCGCGGTGCTGCGCAAGATCGGCGTCGACACCGGCGGCAGCAACGTTCAGTTCGGCATCAACGCGCAGAACGGGCGCGTCGTCGTGATCGAGATGAACCCGCGCGTGTCGCGTTCCTCGGCGCTGGCGTCGAAGGCGACCGGCTTCCCGATCGCCAAGGTCGCGGCCAAGCTCGCGGTCGGCTACACCCTGGACGAACTGAAGAACGAGATCACAGGCGGCAGGACGCCGGCGTCGTTCGAACCGGCCATCGACTACGTCGTGACCAAGATCCCGCGCTTCGCGTTCGAGAAATTCCCGGCCGCGGACGCGCGCCTGACCACGCAGATGAAATCCGTGGGCGAAGTGATGGCGATCGGCCGCAGCTTCCAGGAATCGCTGCAGAAGGCACTGCGCGGGCTGGAAACCGGCAAGGCCGGGCTGGATCCGACCGGCCTCGACCTGCAATCCGAGGAAGGCCTCGCCAACCTGCGCCGCGAACTGAAGGAGCCGGGACCGGAACGCATCTTCCACCTCGCCGATGCCTTTCGTGCCGGCATGTCGGTCGAGGACGTGCACGCGCTGTCCTTCGTCGATCCGTGGTTCCTCGACCAGATCGAGGAACTGGTCGAAACCGAGAACGACGTTGCACAACGCGGCCTCGACGGACTCGATGCGAAGCGCCTGCGCGCGCTCAAGCGCATGGGCTTCTCCGATGCGCGCATTGCGAAGCTCGCCGGCACCAACGAATCCGCGGTGCGTGCGCTGCGCAAGGCCTTCGGCGTGCGCCCGGTGTACAAGCGCGTGGACAGTTGCGCCGCGGAATTCGCGACGACGACCGCGTACCTCTATTCGACCTACGAGGACGAGTGCGAGGCGCAACCGACCGACCGGCGCAAGATCATGGTGCTCGGCGGCGGGCCGAACCGCATCGGCCAGGGCATCGAGTTCGACTACTGCTGCGTGCACGCCGCGCTGGCGCTGCGCGAGGACGGGTTCGAGACCATCATGGTCAACTGCAACCCGGAAACCGTGTCCACCGACTACGACACTTCCGACCGCCTGTACTTCGAACCGCTGACGCTGGAAGACGTGCTCGAGATCGTCGAAGTGGAGAAGCCTTTCGGCGTGATCGTGCAATACGGCGGGCAGACGCCGCTGAAACTGGCCAAGGCGCTGGAAGCCAATGGCGTGCCGATCATCGGCACTTCGCCCGATTCCATCGACCTCGCCGAGGACCGCGAACGCTTCCAGCAACTGGTGAACGACCTCGGCCTGCTGCAGCCGCCCAACCGCACCGCGCGCAGCGCCGAGGAAGCGTTGAGCCTGGCGCGCGAGATCGGCTATCCGCTGGTGGTGCGTCCGAGCTACGTGCTCGGCGGACGCGCGATGGAAGTGGTGCATGCCGACGCCGACCTCGAGCGTTACATGCGCGAAGCGGTGAAGGTGTCGAACGATTCGCCGGTGCTGCTCGACCGCTTCCTCGACCATGCGGTGGAAGTGGACATCGACGTGATCGCCGACACCCAGGGCAACGTGCTGGTCGGCGGGGTGATGCAGCACATCGAGGAAGCCGGCGTGCATTCGGGCGACTCGTCCTGCTCGCTGCCGCCGTATTCGCTGTCCGAACCTACCCAGGAGCGCCTGCGCGAGCAGGTGGTGGCGCTGGCGAAGGCGCTGCACGTGGTCGGCCTGATGAACACCCAGTTCGCGATCCAGCAGGACGACGACGGCGAGGATGCGATCTTCCTGCTGGAAGTGAACCCGCGCGCCTCGCGCACGGTGCCGTTCGTGTCCAAGGCCACCGGCCGGCCGCTGGCCAAGATCGCCGCGCGCTGCATGGCCGGGAAATCGCTGCAAGAGCAGGGCGCGACCGCGGAAATCGTCCCCGATTACTACTCGGTCAAGGAAGCGGTGTTCCCGTTCGCCAAGTTCCAGGGCGTGGATCCGATCCTCGGTCCGGAAATGCGCTCCACCGGCGAAGTCATGGGCGTGGGCCGCAGCTTCGGCGCCGCGTTCGCCCGCGCCGAGGAGGCCGCGAACATCAAGGCGCCGCCACCGGGCAAGGCCTTCATCTCGGTGCGCGACCCGGACAAGGCGCGGGTGCTGCCGGTCGCGCGCGACATGCTCCGGCGCGGCTTTTCCATCGTCGCCACCGGCGGCACCGCCGACTACCTCGGCGCGCACGGCATCGCCTGCGAGCGCGTGAACAAGGTGATCGAGGGCCGCCCGCACATCGTCGACCTGATCAAGAACGGCGAAATCAGCTATATCGTCAACACGACCGAGGGGCGGCAGGCCATCTCCGACTCCTTCTCGATCCGGCGCGAGGCCTTGCAGCAGCGCGTCACCTATTCCACCACCGTGTCCGGCGCGAGCGCGTTGCTGCACTCGCTGGACCATCGCGGCGCGGGCGACGTGCTCTCGCTGCAGGAACTGCACAAGGAACTCGCATGAGCCGCGCACCCATCACCGCCAAGGGCGCCACCCGCCTGCGCGCGGAACTCGAGGAACTGAAGTCGGTCAAGCGCCCGGCGGTGATCAACGCGATCGCCGAGGCGCGCGCCCACGGCGACCTCAAGGAAAACGCCGAGTACCACGCCGCGCGCGAGCAGCAGGGCTTCATCGAGGGACGGATCAAGCACCTCGAGGCCGAGCTTTCGCACGCGCAGGTGATCGACATCGGCACGCTCGCCGCCGGCGACAAGATCGTGTTCGGCGCCACCGTGGACCTCGCCGACGCGGATTCCGGCGAAGAGAAGACCTACCAGATCGTCGGCGACCTCGAGGCCGACATCAAGCAGGGACTGATCGCGATTTCCTCGCCGGTGGCGCGCGCGCTGATCGGCAAGCACGAAGGCGACGGCATCAGCATCGAGGCGCCCGGCGGCACCCGCGAATACGAAATCCTCTCGGTGCGCTACCTGGACTGAGCGCATGCCCCGCGCGGTCCTGCTGCTGCCTCCGCCAACCCGGGTTTTCGCGGGAACGCCGCCGGACGCTCTCGCTCGCGCGCTCGGTCGCGCGGACCGCGTCGATGGCGATTCCGGGCGCGCGGCGCAATTGCGGCGACATTTCGCGCTGTTGCCGAATCGTTGGGCGGAAGCGGCGATCTCGCGATTGGCGGAATCGAAGGCCGATCCCGATGACGTGCGCCGGCATGCATGGCTGCGGGTCGATCCCGCGCACTTGCGCGCCGGCATCAACGGCGTGGTGCTGCTCGGCACCGGCGAAGCGCTGGGCCTGGATGCGGACGACAGCGCCGCGTTCCTTCCCGCGCTGAAACCCCTGTTCGGCGATTCCGGCTTCCAGCTCGAAGCGCCGCACCCGGTGCGCTGGTACCTGCGCCTGCCGAAGGAGGCGAAGCTGCCGGCCTTCGCGCCGCCGGAGACCGCGCTGGGCGACGATGTGTTCGAACATGCGCCGGACGGGCCGGAAGCGCGGCGCTGGAACGCGCTGATGAGCGAAGCGCAGGTGCTGCTGCACAACCACCCGCGCAACGTGCAGCGCGCGGAAGCGGGCAGGGTGGCGGTGAACGCGCTGTGGCCCTGGGGTGGCGGGCAGGCCCAGGGCTGCGTGTTGCCCGACCACGCCACGACGACTTTTCCGAAGCTGCATTCGGACGATGTCCTGCTGCACGGGCTGGCGCAACTCGCGAACATCGACGCCATGCCCGCGACGCCACCGCTTCCCGAAGACGCGTTGTTCGACCTGCGCAAGGCCGATGCCGCGACGCTGCGGCCGATGCTGGACGCGTTGCATCGCGACGAACTGCACGAACTCGTGCTGGATTTCGCCGACGGCGCGCAGTTCACGCTGCGGCGCGCGCAACGCTGGCGGTTCTGGCGCAAGCCGTTCGCGATAGCGCAGGAATGACCGCGGTCCGCATCCGCCGCCGCGAACCGGGTCCGCCGGGCGATTGGCCGGAACGCTATCCGGAACTGCTGCGCCGGCTCTACGCCGCGCGTGGCGCGACCGGTCCCGAGCAGGCGCAGCCGCGGCTCGCGGGCCTGCCGTCGCCCGACGCGATGCCGGGCATCGAGGCCGCGATCGCGTTGCTCGAAGACGCCATCGCAAACGACCGCCGCATCGTCGTGGTCGCGGATTTCGATTGCGACGGCGCCACCGCCTGCGCCACCGGCGTGCGCGGGCTGCGCGTGCTCGGCGCGCGCAACGTCGCCTATGCGGTCCCGAACCGCGCGGTGCATGGTTACGGACTGACGCCCGCGCTGGTCGCGGGACTCGTCGGGCTGGAACCGGAACTGCTGGTGACCGTCGACCACGGCATCGCCTGCCATGCCGGCATCGCCGCGGCGCGCGGGCGCGGCTGGGACGTGCTGGTCACCGACCATCACCTGCCGGGCGAAACGCTGCCGGACGCGAACGCCATCGTGAATCCCGCGTTGCCCGGACACGATTTCGGCAGCCGTGCGCTGGCCGGCGTCGGCGTGCTGTTCTACCTGCTGCTGGCGTTGCGGAAAAAATTGCGCGAAGCCGGACGCCTGCCGTCGCCGGAACCGGATCTTTCGGCATTGCTCGACCTGGTCGCGGTCGGCACCGTCGCCGACCTCGTGCCGCTGGATGCCTGCAACCGCGCGCTGGCGTCGGCCGGACTGCGCCGGCTGCGCACGGGCAAAGGCAATCCGGGCTTGAACGCATTGGCCCAGGTCGCCGGCCACGAGCTCGCGACGCTCACCGCGACCGACATCGGCTTCGGCATCGCGCCGCGCATCAACGCCGCCGGCCGACTGGAAGACATGACCGTCGGCATCGAATGCCTGCTCTGCGACGATCCGGTTCGCGCGCTGGAACTCGCCACCGCGCTCGACGCGATCAACCGCGAGCGCCGCGCGCTGCAGCAACACACGACCGACGAGGCCGAAGCCGCATTCGCCGGGCTCTCGAACGATTGGGATTCGCCGCCGGTCGCGCTGTGCCTGTTCGATCCGGAATGGCATGCCGGGGTGGTCGGGCTGGTCGCGTCGAAGCTCGCGCAACGCGCGCACCGGCCGGCGGTGGTGTTCGCACCCACGCAACCGGGCAGCGACGAATTGCGCGGTTCCGCGCGTTCGATCCCCGGCCTGCACATCCGCGACGTGCTCGCCGCCGTGGATGCCGCGCGTCCCGGCCTGATCGAACGCTTCGGCGGCCACGCGATGGCCGCGGGCCTGACTCTCGCGAGCTCCAACTTTCCCGCGTTCGAAACCGCGCTGCGCGAAGCGGTGGCGGCGATGCTCGATCCCGCCGTGCTGCAGGCCGAGCTCTGGACCGATGGCGAACTGGAACCGTCGCAATTCGATCGCGCGACCGCCGACCTGTTGCGCGACGGCGGGCCCTGGGGGCAGG
>Ga0209023_10004389_pt1 | contig 16085 bp, 22 predicted proteins | sample LakOneMetagenome_FD_187468 | JGI IMG/M metagenome (GOLD analysis project Ga0209023, IMG submission 187468) | Freshwater and sediment microbial communities from Lake Erie, Canada (SPAdes) (version 2) | ecosystem: Environmental > Aquatic > Freshwater > Lentic | place: Lake Erie, Canada... | reverse complement strand
GGTACTGGCCTGTTTTATCCTGCTCAAATTACGTTCGATGCACAGAATAAGAATCGCGGAACGTACGAGCCCCGCCTGTCCACCCTCAGTCTGCGAAGCCGTTCCCCTCACGAACCGAACAGCTCGCCGAACCAGCCGAAACCGACTCGAATTCCAGCATCTTTCCCGTCGCGTTGCTGCGAACCGTTGAAACGCCTGCACCGGCCTTGCCGGTCAGAACCTCGGCGGAGCATGACGATGCGCCATCGAACGTGACGCGGATGCGTCGCCCGAGCCCGCCATTATTGGTGGTCGAGATCAGCGTGTTGCCCTGAAACGAGATTTGGCCGGACCCCTGGCTGTCAGATCCTCCCGAGCCGACACGATCCTTCGAACCGGAGACGCCGCGCTGGGATGTGGATGTCACCCGCCTGAAAATCTGGCCTTTGCTGCTGACGTAAACCGTGAAGGACATCGGCACGGACATCGACCTGAAAGCGCCCTCGCCTTGCACGCGCTGGCTGCGCGTCTCGTTCCAGCTTACCTTCAGCGTCTTCCCGTAATAGCTCTGCGGCGCAGCGTGAGCAGCCACGGAGGAAACGGCAAGCGTCACGAGGGTCGCGCCCCACACCTTCTTCATCAATCATGCTCCCAGCAGCCGACTAACGGTTCACTTGGACAGGCAAAGCTCTCGCCCTCGGATACCGCCCGAGTTCTTTAGCTGCAGCGATCCAGCTCTCGCAACCATTGTTCCCGCAAATTGCAAAAAACGAAGATAGAGGCTCGCCTTCGCGTTCGCATTGCGAACGGCAGTTGGGTTCCGCATGGAACCAACACGGCCACGGCGCTTTAACATTGCAACCAGCGAGGTTTGCCGATGAATGTTGAAGATACGACAATCGAAGAAAAGTGGCAGAAGATCGCGGAAGAGGCCCGCCGTGAGGCCCATGCGATGCCGCCCTGCGAAAAGCGGGATAATCTTCTGAAAAAAGCGCAGCAGCTCGACGTAGCCGTGAACCTGAATAACTGGCTGACCATCGACGGGACCGGTGGCCGCTAACATCTGAAATTATCAGGCAGCAAAGCCCTACTTCGCGACTGCTTTCGGTTTCGCGGCCTTGGTGCCCGAAGCCGTAGGCTCGCTACGAACCGTCGCCCACGGATCGGAGCTCGGCTTGGCGTCGGGGATTTTCGCGCGCGCGGCTTTCGCTGCATCCTCGTTCGCCTTGTTCCGCTCTTTCTCCTCTTCCGTAAGCTGCTTTCCTTCGTTGAGGCGGAAGCCGGGCGTCAGGTTTTGGGCAACGGCCTGCGCAGCAACGGGGACTGTCATCAGCCCGATCAGCATCGCGATCCGAAAAACCTGCATCGAAACTCTCCCGGCCATTCTCAGTATCAAATACTTGATTTTGTGAAGGTGCCTTAGTCTTAGCGCACCACGAAACGATGGCCAAGACGCGGCAGACGCCTCTCATCCAGACTAAAACGCTGTTTTCTTGAGGGTTCGACCTGCTCAGCCCCGTCTGGCTTCGTGAATCAAATCTGAACGCCGGCTCGACCAGCAAGGGGTATCGATTTATGGCCCGGAAATGCGCCCGCGCTAAGGTCAGGACAATATTTTGACAGGACTTCTGCCATGGTCGAGCAATTGGTGAGAGAAAGACGGTCCGAAACGCGGCGTCGCGTTTTCAAGGGCGGGCTGATTTCGTATGACGGACGGACGATGAACTGCACCGTGCGGAATATCTCCGAGGGCGGAGCCGCGCTGGATGTCGGCTATGCAGTCGCTGTCCCGCAAACCTTCCGGCTCGCGATCATGGCGGACGATGTCATCGTCCCCTGCCGGCTGGTCTGGAGTCAGGGCACGCGCGTCGGCGTCGCGTTCGACTGAGGCAAATCAGAACGACACGCCGAGCTTGGGACCGTTCACCCACACAACGCGGCATTTCTTTTTGGTCGTGCCGTAGATGAGGTCGAAGCGCTTCGGCAGCGTTGTTTGCGGCGCGACCTCGAGACACGCGCCGCCTGCGGAATAATCGACCACATTGCAGGCGATCATCGGCGATTTCGGATCGGCGATGATCTTGCCGGATTTTGAAGCCAGCCCGGAGGGACGGACGCGGGTAAAACGGCGCTCTTGATGCATGAATCACCTCGAGAACAGCGCAACGCCCGTCACGCGGCGCGCGCGGGGTTAAACCTCATCGCTCACTTCCACACGCTTTCCTGTCGTAGAGGACTTCTTCTTGCCCTCCGTCTTGATGAATATCACGCCGACCTGATCACCGTTGACGCGGACCATCTTGCATCGGCGATAGGCCAAACCTGTCGAAGACAGCAGGAGAAAGAATTCTTTCAGATCGAGGTCTGCGATCGAGCCCTCAATGGTCAGCAGCGCGCCGCTGTCGGAAACATCCATCATCCGGCACGAACGGCGCCAGGTGCCATCGATCCCCATGATCTGAACATCGACACCGCGCTCAAAATCGATACGCGGATTTTTACGAAGGTCTTTGCCCATGGCAACCTCGTCGTGAGGCAAAACGACTTGAGAATGCTTTCGAGAAACAGCCGCTAAAAAATGAGTCTGATTTCAAGCACAACCCGGTAGCTCAACACCGCGAGGCTAGAGAGAATTGCTTAACATTCCCTGATCAAAAATGCGGCAACACGAGCGTCGCAAGATCGTTAACGAGCGATGAAGATATCGCCGCGGATTTAACATTCATCCCAAATCCCCTTTTGATGTTTCACGCGTAGTGTCGAACATCAACGACGCATAAAAACAGCGCTGGAATGGGGTTCGGGACGTGGTGGATATTGCCGATGCAGCGCAGGTTGCCAGCGCAGGCCGAAAGGCTGGCTTTGTGCGCGCGCAAAATAACACGATGAAAAATGAAGACTCGGGCCGCGCACTTGCGGCGCTTGATACGATCGATGCTACCTGTTGGCAGCAGCTCAGCGACAACGCCGCCGAGCCGAATGGCTATTATCTTCCCGAATGGCAGTTGGCCGTGAACGCCTTCGCGCAGGGCCGCACCAATGTCTCCGCACTTTCCGCCACAGACACGGCCACCGGCAACGACACGCCGCGCCTGATCGGATTGCTCCCTGTAATTTCGGCTTGGCGCGCTTACGGCATTCCGGTGCCGGCACTTGTCAGCGCCGATCCCTACGGAACGCTCGCCACACCCCTGCTCGATTGCACCTGCACCGATGAGGCCGCAGGCAAATTGATCCAGCAGGCCCGCGACGCCGGTGCACACGCGCTGGTCCTGCGCGATATCGCGCTCGACGGCCCGGTGATGCAGACGTTCACCCGCGTGTTGGAACAGCGCGAGCTGAAGCCGCACGTCTTGCAGAAGCATATGCGCGCCAGCCTCGACGCAACCCGCAATGCCGACGAACTTTTGCGCGACGCGCTCGGTCCGAAAAAACTGAAAGAACTTCGCCGCCAGCGCAATCGTCTTGCCGAACACGGCGAGGTGAGTTTCACGGTCGCCACGCAGCCAGACGACATCGCGCGCGATCTTGAGATTTTCCTGACCCTCGAATCGAGCGGCTGGAAGGCCAAACGCGGCACGGCGCTGATTCAGAACGACGGCGACGCGGCCTTTATCCGTCGTGCAGTCACGGAAGCAGCCGCACGCGGCGCTTGCGAAATCGTGACGCTGCGCGCAGGCGCAACACCTGTTGCCGCCGCCGTGGTGCTGCGTCATCTCGACCGCGCATTTTACTTCAAGCTCGGCGTAGACGAGGCATTCGCAAAGTATTCTCCGGGCGTGCAGCTCACGCTCGATCTGACGCGCCACATGTGCGCGGACAAGACCATTGCGATGGTCGACTCTACTGCCATGCCCGGTCATCCGATGATCGATCCGATCTGGCGCGGACGTCTGGCCATTGGTGACGTCCTGATTCCGCTCAACCGGCGCGATCCGCTTGTGCCGTTGATCCGCCTCGCCCTCAGCCTGCGCAGACTTGCTCGCGAACCGGCGCGCCGCGCCGTTCACTTCATCAGAAAATTCCGGGAGGTACGTCCATGAACGCCAACTCGCAGATTTCGCCGGTGATCACCGCGGACAATCAATCGCTGACGCAGGATTTCCCGCTAAAGCCTTTCGCGATCCATCATAAGCTGTCGGGCCATCCGCTGCTCACGTTGCCGCTCATTGCGCAGCTTGCATCCGAATTGCCGCGCGACTTGATCGAATACAATTCGGGCAACGCCTCCGTCAGCCAGAACCCGGATGAAGTGAAAAACATCGATCTCGATCCGGTCGATGTGGTCAACCGCATTCAGACCGCGGGCGCATGGATGGTGCTCAAGCGCGTCGAGACCTCGCCCGCCTATCGCAAGCTGTTGGAAGACGCGCTGACCTCGGTCGCCCGCGCGCGCGGCTTCAAGTCCGTCGAGGATGCAGGCTTCGAGCAGATCGAAGGCTTCCTGTTCGTCTCCTCGCCGAATTCGACCACGCCATTCCACATGGATGCCGAGGACAATTTCTTCGTGCAGATCCACGGCGAGAAATTCTTCCGCGTGTATGACAACCGCGACGGCGCGATTGCCGACGACGCGCAGGTCGAACATTCGACTGTGAAGCACCGCAATGTGCCGTACAACGACAGCTTCAAGCCCCGCGCCACCGAATTTCACATGTTCGATGGCGATGGTTGCTACATCCCCTATCAGTGGCCGCATTGGGTGCGCACAGCGGACTCCTATTCGATCTCGCTGGCCATCACCTGGAAGACCAAGGAAGTGCGCCGCCTAAACGACCTGCATCGCTTCAACTCGATGCTGCGCAGCATCGGATTGCCGCAGGCGGCACCGGGCGCGAAGCCCGCCCTCGATGCAGCGAAACTCGCGATCTATCGCACGGCGGCTGCGATCGTGGAACCGCTGCGCAAGTCTGAAAGCATGCGGCGGGTCATCCGCCGCATCGCGCTCGGCAAGAACGCCAACTACTATTTGAAAAAGGCGTAACGGCCTAAGCCGCCGTCGCGCCGTTCACTTCCGCCGAGACCTGACGGATCGCACGCGCAAGCTGGTCCGCTGGCTGCGCGCCGGAAACCGCGTATTTCTGCGCGAACACAAATGTTGGCACGCCGGAAATTCCCTTCTCGGACGCTTCCTGAGCCTGCGCTGAAATCACAGCGATGTCTTCATCGGTGCCAAGGCGCTTGCGCACGCTCTCCGCATTCATGCCGATGTCGGCGGCGGCTTGCACCAGCACATTCGTATCGGTGAGATCATCGCCGTCGCGGAAATAAAGCTCCATCAGCCGCTGCTTCATCGCTGCCGCTTTGCCATCCGCGTCCGCCCAATGAATCAGGCGATGGCAATCGATGGTGTTGGGCTGACGCCGCACGCGGTCGGTATTGTATTCAAGCCCCTCCTCGGCAGCTGCCTCGGCCACGCGACCCGCAATAGTCTTGTAAGCGTCGACCGAGCCGAATTTCTTGGTGAGATATTCGTCGCGCGAGATGCCCTCGCGCGGCACCCATGGATTGAGGAAGTAAGGCCGCCAGTTGACCTCCACCGGCACGTCGCTGGCGAGCGCCAGTGCATCCTCGATGCGCTTTTTGCCGATATAGCACCACGGGCAGACGACGTCGGAGACGATGTCGATTTTCAGCGGTTTGAGAGTGCTCATAATCCGGCTTTCTTGCTTGTTGTGCCCGCAAGATAAGCAGCCCAACCCGCAAGACAAGTCACTTAAACGAGCGCCGCGTCCTCAGTTTGCGCTGGCGCGCGCCTGGCTTTTCGAGAGCACACGCGGTGCGAGCGGCTTTGTCCGCGCGGACTTGGTTCGGGTCGGCTTGCCGGTGCCGCGCGCATGGGCGTTGGCTTTTCCTGTTGCGACAGATTTAGCAACAGTCTTACGCTTTGGCGCGAGGGCTTTCTTGTCCGCCTTCGCCGACTGCTTTTCGGCCTTTTTGGCGGCCTTCTTCTCGGCCTTCAGCTTCAGCCGCTTCTTCTCAGCGCGCGCTTCAGCGCGTTTCTTGGCGCGCTTCTTCTCGCAGTGCTCGCACTTGCAGCCGATGGGCTTGAGGAAAATCTTGAAATAATCAGTGCCGTAATCGTAGTTGATCTCGTCGCCCGGCTGGATGGTCTTGATCGCGCGGATCACGACCTTGCGCTTGCGCGAGCTCACATCTGACTCAGCATTCGGCCTGCAGGCATGATTGACATAGCGCGCGATGTTCTTGCGCACCGAACCGTCGATGGTCCAGCGGTTGTTGATCTCGAATAGATACTTGTTGTCGATATCGTCGTGCTTCTTGTTCTTTGAATCGAGCATCGGCCCGAAATAGCGGATGATCTTGGTGCCCTTTTTGATCTTCTTGGTGGCGAAGAGACCGAGCCCGGTCTTGGACCGGCCGATGCGATAGGGCTTGTTCGACGAAATGGAGGGCATGGCTCACTGGACTGGAACGAGGACACTGACGCTGGAAACACTCTACCTAAAGCGATTCCGCGCGTCATGACATGATTTTCGCCGTCAACACCTGAACGATCCACACGCCATAATGGGCACAAGACGACAAAAATCTCGGCACGGCCGCCTCCCGCCGGGTTCCGGAGCAACCGCTAGGCTTTTTTCTTCGTCCGCCGGTATCTTTCCAGCAGCCGTTCGCCCTTGGCGGCGATCTTGCGCGCAGCCGCGACGGTTCGCGGAACAGGCTCACCCCACGCATGAGCCGACAGTGCGTGCCGTGTCGGCTTTCCGTTTGCTTCCACCAGCGGCGGGAGTTTCTTGCGGCCATAGAACCGCACGGCCCAGCTTCCCTTGCGGCGCATGTCCGCTGGACTCATCTCGGATGCGCTCTTGGTCACGCCGGGCTTCAGATGTGAGCCGTCTTTTTTAGCGAACGCCCGACGGCCTGCCGCGGTCAGTCCGCCGCGCGGGTCTTTCTCCCGGGCTTTGCGCGCTTTCTTGCGAGAAGACTTTTTCGCAGTCTTGTTGCGCCCGGTACGCTTCTTTGCCGACTTCTTGGCGGTCTTTTTCGCGGCGGATTTCTTCGCCGATTTCTTCTTCGACTTGGATGCCATGCGCATGTTGTCCACGAGATTGGGATAGCGGCGCCCGGCGCGTTTTGCGCTTCGCTTGGCCGCCGCTTTTTTTGCAGGAGTGAGATGTTTGGAAGCCTTGCCCGCGCGTTTGCGGGGATTCGACTTTTTCCAGGGAGCGCGTGCTGATTTTGCCATGCGGTCTTAACGCAAGACACCGCAAAGGGTTGCGTCAGTGGCCGCGCGGATCTTTCATCATCGACACGAGCAGCATTTCCTCGGTCGTGCCCGGTGGGGATGCATCCAGAATCTGCTGGATTCGGCCATCGAGCCGCAGCATCGCAAAGCCATGCACCAGCGACCAGATGCGCGCGATGTCAGCGGCCTGCTCCAGCGTCAGGTGATCCGGCGCAACGTCTTCGTGCCGCCGCGCGGCGACGATCCCGGCTAGCTTGGTGAAAGCATGCTCGGCCGACTCCTGCAGCGCGGGCCGCTTGTTGTCGAGGCGCTCGGCGCGGAACATCAGTTGAAACATGCACGGATTTTCGCGCGCAAAGGCGACATACGCACCGGCGCGGCGCAGCGCTGCATCGGTTTCTGACGCGCCCAGACTCGCGGCAGCATCCAGTGCTGCGGAAAATCTGTTGAAGCCAATGGCGGCCAGTTCGCTGAACAATCCCGTCACGTCGCCGAAATGATGCGCCGGTGCGGCATGCGAAACGCCCGCTTCCCGCGCTACCGCCCTTAAGGTCAATCCGTTGAGACCTTCACGCTCGGCCACGCGCGAGGCTGCCTGCAGCAAGGCGCCGTGCAAATCGCCATGATGATAAGGCTGATCGGCGTCAGACTTTCGTGGGGACTTCGTGGCGTGAGCGTCTTTTTTAGGCGAAACGGACGCAGCTTTGGCCGCCGCAGGCCCCTTTCGGCGCTGCGTTGACGCTTTGATGGACTCAGCCAGCTTGGTGAATGTGCGCGTTGCCATGACTGCAATCTAGGTATGCATTTTGACGCTGTCAAGATTTTGCTTGACGGGACGTTCCGGGTCGCCTAAATGCATCTTTACAACGTAAAGATATTCACCAGATTGCTCTTGGGATTGCCCCGATGACCATCTTCCTGATCCTCGCTCCGTTCGCTGCCTTTGCCGGTCTGATGCTGGTGACTTCGGTCAAAATCAGCCTCGCGGTCGCTGCTGCTATCGGCATGGGCGTGGTCGGATGGGACCTGTTCAAGGGCCGCACGCTGAAGGCGCTTTCATTGGGCGCCGCAATCCTGTTCGCGACCCTCTGTGGCTACCACATGCTGGCGGTGCAGGAGATGAGCCCGACCACCGTGCGTCTGATTGTGGATACATCAGTGCTGGCCATCGCGCTGGTTTCCATCGCTATTCGTAAGCCTTTCACGCTGCAATATGCGCGGGAATCCGTGGATGTCACCACGGTCGATCAGCAGAGCTTTATCAGGACCAACTACATCCTCACCTGGGTATGGAGCGCCGCTTTCGTAGCGATGCTGGTTGCGGATATCGTTTCGATTTACGTGCCCAGCATGCCGCTGTGGGCCTGCGCCGCCATAGCGTTCGCCGCGCGCAACAGCGCCGTCTACTTCACGCAATGGTACCCGAACCACGTTCGCGCTTCGGTCGCTACATCCGCCGATACGGCAACGGCCTGACGCGCAAAACCACTCTCACTTGACCACCTAAGGAGGGCATCATGGCCCGCACGACTCTCAAGATTTTCTTCGGCTTCCTGTCCACCGCCGGCTTCGTTGCAGCATTCGTGCTCGCTGGTGACGTGCTTGTGGCCGCCCTCGCCGCCGTCACCATTGCCGTTGTGCAATTCGTGTTCGGCCAGACCACGCAAGCCAAGCCCGGCGCGCTGATGTGGGTGAGCATCGCGCTCGTCATCGGTCTGACCAGCCTCAGCTTGCGCGACGACGATGCGCTTGCTCTCGCTGCACCCGCGCAGGTCAGCACGCAGACCGACTGCGCTTGCAAACCGCAAGCCGACTCGATGCAGGCAACGATTGGCTCTGTGTTTGAGCGCATTTCAAAGACGCTTGCTCCGGCTGCCCCCCGCGTGTGACATTGCCTGCATGGCAGCGGTCTTTCGTCAGCTTTTCGTCGATTTCTTTTCCACCATCGTCTTCCTCGTGGTGTATGCCGCGACCGGCGACATCCTGATCGCGACCGGCGTTGCTATTGCCGGCGCGGTCGGGCAATTCATCTACGCCCGCATCAAGCAGCAGAAGCTGGACATGATGACATGGGCAAGCCTCGCGCTTGTCATCGTGCTGGGTGGCGCGACGTTGCTGACCAAAGATCCGCGCTTCGTTCTGATCAAGCCGAGTATCGTGCATTTCGCGATCGGCGGGATCATGCTGCGCAAGGACTGGATGCTGCGCTATTCGCCGCCCATCGTGCGCGACAACATCCCTCACCTCGTCACCATCGCGGGCTACGCCTGGGCTGGTCTGATGATCGCGCTCGGCTTCGGCACCATCGCTGTGGCCATGACCGGCGACGTGAAGCTGTGGGCGATCTATGTGTCGGTGGTTGCTGTGGGCGCGAAAGTTCTGGCGTTCGGCATCCAGTATGCGGTGTTTCGCTACACCATCACACGCAAGCTGCGCGCGGAAGCTCGCGCCAAGGCGCAGCTCGAAGCCCAAACGACATCTGCCGCCTGATCCCTGCAACAAGCGCGGCTTAACGCTTTGCGCCGACTTTCTTGGTCTTTGAACTGTCTTTGATGAAGCTGGCGCCGAGCCGGTCGCCTTCCACCCACGCCATTTCGCAGCGGCGATGCGCGGTGCCGACCTTGGACAGAACGAGGAAGAATTCCTTCAATTCAAGACCGGCCAAGCTGCCTTCAACGCGCAACAACACGCCGCTCGCGGACACGTCGAGCATTTCGCATTCGCGGTGCCATGCACCGTCGATGCCGAGGATGCGGACAGACACTCCGCGCTCGAAGTTGACGCGGGACGCTCCCCGCTTATCGTTTTTCATGGCGCTACGTAAAAATCCTTACCCCGGCAACCTAGGAACCGCGCCCTAACATTTGGTAAAATGCCACTGTCGCGGTGCTCGGACGCGACAATTGGCGCAGGCCGAATTGCTTTGCCGCCCCGAAAATGCGTTATATCGGCGCAAGCCGCGTCCCGCTGCGGGCCAATTCAGGTCTCGCAGCACGGCACAGGGGGAAACAGATGGCAGTTGATGGTAACTGGAAAATCGTGTTGAGCACGCCACTTGGTGATCGCGACGCGACACTCACGCTCAAGTCGGACGGCAACACGCTGACCGGCAAGCAGGCCGCAGATGGCGCAGAAGCCGACATCACCGATGGCACCGTGAACGGCAACGACGTCGCATGGTCGGCGGCGATCACAAACCCGATGCCGCTGACGCTGGAATTTTCCGGCAAGGTCGATGGCGATTCCATTTCGGGCGATGTCAGCATCGGCCCAATGGGCAGCTTCCCGTTCAAGGGATCGCGGGCTTAAGCGCGCAATATTCGAATTTCGAAATCGCTTACGACCCTGAGTCCTCGCGCGTGCGCGAGGCTTTGGCGCGCTGGGCCGCCCACATATTGTCGATAAGATTGGGATAGCGGCGGCCCGCTTTGGCCGCGCGATCGCGCGCGGCCTCAATCAGTTCAGGTGAGAGCTTTGACGAGACCCCGCCTCCGCTCTTGCGCGGAGACGGTTTGCGCCACGGTGGCTTGCCTGACTTCGCCGGCATCAGCCGAGATTCAATTCCTTGAAGAAGTCGTTGCCTTTGTCATCGATGATGATGAAGGCCGGGAAGTTCTCGACCTCGATGCGCCAGATCGCTTCCATCCCAAGCTCGGGATATTCCAGCACCTCGACCTTCTTGATGCAGTGCTCGGCGAGATTCGCCGCCGAACCGCCGATGGAGCCGAGATGGAATCCGCCGTACTTCTTGCAGGCATCGCGCACCTGCGGCGAACGGTTGCCCTTCGCCACCATGACCAGCGAGCCGCCTGCCGCCTGGAATTGATCGACGAATGAGTCCATGCGGCCCGCGGTCGTCGGACCGAACGAGCCGGATGCGTACCCTTCCGGCGTCTTGGCAGGACCGGCGTAATACACCGGGTGGTTCTTGAAATAATCCGGCAGCGGCTCGCCCTTCTCCAGACGCTCGCGCAGTTTCGCATGCGCACTGTCGCGCGCCACAATCATGGTGCCGGTGAGCGACACGCGCGTCTTGGTCGGATATTTCGTCAGCGTGGCGAGAATGTTCTTCATCGGCTGGTTGAGGTCGATCTGGATCACCTCGCCGCCGAGTTTCGTTTCCACCTCGGGGAGATACTGCGCCGGATTGTGCTCCAGCTCCTCCAGATAGACACCGTCCTTGGTGATCTTGCCAAGCACCTGACGATCCGCCGAACACGATACGCCAAGACCGATCGGCAGCGACGCGCCATGGCGCGGCAGCCGGATCACGCGCACGTCGTGGCAGAAATACTTGCCGCCGAACTGCGCGCCGACGCCGGTCGCCTGCGTCATCTTCAGGATTTCCTGCTCCATCTCCAGATCGCGGAAGGCGTTGCCGTCCGGCGAGCCTTTGGTCGGCAATTCGTCGAGATAGCGCGCGGAAGCGAGCTTCACCGTCTTCATGCACAACTCAGCCGAGGTGCCGCCGATGACAATGGCGAGGTGATATGGCGGGCACGCGGCGGTGCCGAGCGTCAGAATTTTCTCTTTCAGGAAGGCGGTCAGCCGGTCCTTGGTCAGCAGCGCGGGCGTTCCCTGAAACAGGAAGCTCTTGTTGGCGGAGCCGCCGCCCTTGGCCATGAACATGAACTTGTAGGCGTCGTCGCCTTCCGCATAGATCTCGCACTGTGCGGGCATGTTGTTGGCGGTGTTCTTCTCCTCGAACATCGACAGCGGCGCGACCTGCGAATAGCGCAGGTTGCGGCGGAGATAAGCGTCGCGCGCGCCCTCGCTCAAAGCGGCCTCGTCGTCACCCTCGGTGATGACGCGGCTTCCCTTCTTGCCCATGATGATCGCGGTGCCGGTGTCCTGGCACATTGGCAGGATGCCGCCGGCTGCGATGTTCGCGTTCTTGAGAAAATCGAACGCAACGAATTTGTCGTTGTCGCTGGCCTCGGTGTCATCGAGGATCTTGCGAAGCTGCGCCAGATGTCCCGGCCGCAGGTAATGGTTGATGTCGCCAAAGGCCGCTTCCGACAAAGCCCGCAGCGCCTCGCGCGACACGAACAGCATGTCCTTGCCCATGACCTTTTCGATCCGGACGCCATCCTTGGTGATTTTGCGATACGGCGTCTTGTCCGCGCCCAGCGGAAACAGCGGCGTGTGCTTGTAGGGCGGGACGGCTTTGGGTGACGGCACGGGGATCGGAGCGTTCATGGCGGGGTCTCGCGAGGGGTTGAGCAAAAGGCGTCCTGCAAGACGGACGCCAATACCAACGTGTGGCCGGATTGAAATCGATTTGAACCGTTCTAATCCCTTTTCCGACAAAGAAAAGTCTTTCACAGAGCGCGCGCCGCGCAGCGCAGAAACCCTCGTAAAAGGCCGGAAAACCGGATTATTGGACGGAAATCCGGCCAGCGAAAACGCAAGAGACTGACAATGAATTCCGGGACTTTTGAAATGCCGTTTGAAAATGCTGCGTCTGCGTTGTCTCAGCCCCGGTGGGGCGTGCGCATCGTGCTGATCTCGCTGGCCCTCATCGAAACGTGGCTCGGCTTTTCGGACGCCACGGCCCTGTTCGGCGATACCGCAACAGCTTCCGGCTCGAGCCTCGGCGGCTTCGTAACCAAGGTACATCTCGCGGCGCATCCAGTGTTGGCCATAGCGGCGCTGGTCTTCGCGAGTCTCGGACGCATCCGCCCGGCGATCATCGCGCTCGGCATAGTGATCCTTTTCGGCTGGCTGAACGACATGCCGTCGGTCGTGCTGCACGGAATGGAGTTCAAGAGCACGTTCAGCGCGGTCGAGACCACCGCGCGGATCATCGCCTTCCCGCTGATCGCGGCCTGCGCCATCGCCTATGCGGCGCGCGGCGAACATCTCGGCCGCGCCACGCTGCTGGTCGCGGCCCCGACGCTGTTCAACATGGTGTTGCTCGTCGGATTCTTCGTCAGCGTGATGATTTATGGGTTCTAGCCTTTACTTACCTCTCCCCATTTACGTGAAGAGGTAAAGACCGCCCGCCCTTGCACTCCTGTCATCCACACGCTTCAATGGCGCGGGGGAAAATCATGACAAAACTGACATCGCACTTCAGACTTCCGGCTGCCGCAGCGGCGCTCGCACTGGTCTTCGCCGCAGGCAGCACAAGCCCTGCCCGCGCCGACCGCTGCGAAGACATCGCCAAGCAACTAACTCAGCAGATCACCGGCCTCAAGCTCGGCAAGACGGTCGCGGGCGTGATCTATCTCGAACATCCGGCAGTGACGCAGGCCTCGCTCGGCTGTTCGAGCAAGAACCGCAGCAACGAAGTGTTCGCGGCCACTGACAAGAAGAAGCCCGCACCGGAATTCTACGATTTCGTCGGCACTGCGTCCGCGCTGGTGTTCACCATTCCGAAGCCGGACGCGCTCAACGGCGCAACACGTTGCGTGAAGCGCACGAATATCATTCGCGGCTACGACATCAAGTCGCGCTACCGCCGCCTCGACATCGCCTGCTCTGTCGCAAAAACCGGCGTGAGGATCACGGTGTCACGCGAAAAAGGTGTGTGAAAAGAACTGACTTCCAAGGTTCTCACCAACGGGCGAAGAATATTTATCACCGCGAGTCGCCGATTTGGATATTCAATCTCTTTGCATCATAGAGCCTTTATCGTGCTGGGCAGTAAATCTCTCCCCACCTGATTCGGAAGCTCGCACCGGATGTGAAATCCCTTTTCTTTGGATGTGCTTAGTTACTCCGAAAAAACAGGATGGAAAAATTTTTGGTTTTGCAGAATTTGTTCAAGCTTTTGCGTTGCTTCTCCTTGTCTACACCCTCTCAGACACGCGCTACCGCTTTCGGCTAGCGATTTCTCCTATTCCGCTATTTCGCTGGACCTACTATGCCTGCGCTCTAATTGGCGTTGGGACGCTCGCGACCGATATTTGGTTCACACATAGCCTCCCCCTTCCTTCATACTTAGCCGATCAGCTTCTTTGGCAAGCTGTATTCGGGATAACTTTTCTTGGCGTGGCATTAATTTGGATGCGCTATGCGTTTATCCGTCCCGCCATTTTCGGCAAAAGAAATGCCGAAAAATTCGCTCGAACGATCTATAGCTACATCGTTCGCGGCTCGAATACCGAACTTCCAATTATTGCATCTGAACTTATCGTTTCTGCTCAATCAATCGTAGCATTTGTAAAAGAGTATAATGGAAGTGATCCATCGGAGACAGTCACGCCGGGCCGCATTGCTCATGAGGTAATGCTGTTGATGGGCAGCCGCACCTTCTGCCGACATGTCATTATGTCTTCGCCCGGCACAGCAATCGCTTTCTTCACAGAGATGTCTCGCCAAAAATCCCCAGCCTTGTCGATGAGTCAGTTTGCTTCAAATATTTCGACAGAAGCGGTGCTTAACAAAGATTCCCTCTTATACCACGAAGACAGTGGGTACTATTCTGGCTTATTGGGTTACATAAAGCCCTTTAGTAAAGCCGTATATGGAGATTGGACCCTAGTCGAAACTCTCGCACAAAACCGCTCACCACTGGATATAAGTTGGGATGACAGGTCCGGCTGGGATGCACCAAAATTAGAAGCATACTGCCGAGTAGTACTCATAACATTCGAGAACTACCTCGCTAACAACGGATGGCATCAACATTCTTACGCGCTGTATCGAGCCTTCCATAGCATCGAACACGCATGTTCCGATCTTACGAATCTTGATGGACTGTCCGAGTATTACAAGCGCGATGAAAACCACCGCTTGGAAGTCGTGCTTCGATTCATACAAGATGCGATCAAGCTTTTGGACAAATACAAACTCGTCCCGCGGAAATTGCGTCAACGCGAAACCAACGGGCCAATGCAAGATGACTACTACGACACAATCGCAAAAATGTATTTTGAGCTAGTACTGCGTGGCGGTTACCTCAAAGGTCCTCCAGAAACGTGCTGGGGGATTCAACACAATGGAATTTGGTACGCGCTCTTTAGCCTTCACAGCGGGCGCGCCCTCGAGATCGTTCGATTTAAGGTAAGGCGCCTGATTTACGATGAGATTCTTTGCTTGCAGGATTTTCCAAACTTCAAGTCGTCTCGTATTTTAGGCTTTTGTTTAGCGGTTATGGGCGTGAAAATAGGTTCAAAGAAAGGATTTGGAAAAGAAGAGTATGCAATCCGAAAAGCCGTTGTCAGTTGGTGTAAGCATAATTTTCAAACTTTGCACAAGGCTCAGCCTTTCGTCGCGGAAACTTGTCTGCTCGGCTCAATCTCATTCGATAAAGAGAGCGGTCATTTAATAAGGACCTACGCACGAAACTTAGATCTAACTCCACGTCAGGATATATTGGAACTCGATCCTGCGAAGCCAAATCCCAATCAGTAAATCCATCGAAAAACCAGAACAAACTGCAAGAAGAAACTAAAAACAATTGAGAGACATCACTCGTCATGGCAGCGAGGCTACAAGGCATAAGGCTTCATGCTTGTTGACATTTATCACTATAAGACTATATTCCTATTCATCCCGCCTCACCATTGAGGGGCGGCTCGCGATCGTCACAAGACGCGGGGCGGGATGCGGTGGCCGCGCGCGGTGTTCGAACGTGGGTTAGATGATCGGGCGCGTTTCTCGCAAGAAGCCGAGCCATTTTTGTCCTGCCCTGTTGACGACCACACCGAGCACGGACGGCCCAAGTCGCGATATCCCGGCGCAACGTCCTTGCGCCATGGGGCCGCGCCAATGTTCTCGTCTCGTACAGAGAGAGGGCGGCGGCACATAAGCCCCCTCCAGCGGTGGATCACTCAGGATCGCCCACCGGGGGTCTTCGCGAAACAAGCCGTTCCAACCATTGCGTGCGGAACGCCGGATGATCTTCGGCGTGTTCGTGGTGACTACGCTCGTGTGCTCAAACTCACCT
>Ga0209023_10004388_pt1 | contig 16085 bp, 18 predicted proteins | sample LakOneMetagenome_FD_187468 | JGI IMG/M metagenome (GOLD analysis project Ga0209023, IMG submission 187468) | Freshwater and sediment microbial communities from Lake Erie, Canada (SPAdes) (version 2) | ecosystem: Environmental > Aquatic > Freshwater > Lentic | place: Lake Erie, Canada... | reverse complement strand
CGCGACGCCTCGGGGGTGACGATGCCGCTGGTGATCGGCGACTCCGATCCCCGATTCGAACAATATGTCGACGCGCTCGCTTCTGTGACCACCGAACCACTCGACGCCGAACCGGCCGGTGAGATGATGCTCTACTCCTCGGGAACGACCGGTCGACCCAAGGGTATCGAGCGACCCCTGTCGGGCCGATCCGTGACCGACGGGATGACCGTCGGCGCGCTCGTGGGTGGAGTGTTCGCAATGGACGCTGACACCGTGTACCTGTCTCCCGCCCCCCTCTACCACGCGGCACCCATAGGGTTCACCCTCGGGGTGCAGGCGCTCGGCGGCACTGTCGTCGTGATGGAGCGCTTCGATCCCCTCGACGCGCTTGCCGCAATCGAGCGCCACCGTGCGACGCATTCGCAATGGGTGCCCACGATGTTCATCCGCATGCTGAAACTTCCGATAGCGGATCGCAACCGTCACGACCTCTCATCGATGCGAGTAGCCGTGCACGCGGCGGCACCCTGCCCCGTGCAGGTCAAGAAGGAGATGATGCAGTGGTGGGGGCCGATCCTTTGGGAGTACTACGCGGGCACCGAACTCAACGGTTTCTGTCTCGTCCGACCCGAGGAATGGCTGGAGCGCCCCGGCACGGTCGGAAAGTCCCTCATCGGCGAGATCCACGTGCTCAACGAGAACGGCGACGAGCAGCCGGTCGGTCAACCCGGCGCCGTCTACTTCGGCGGCGGCTCCCCATACCAGTACCACAACGCCCCGGAGAAGACCGACAGCGTAAAGGACCCGAAAGGAAACGGGTGGACGACGCTGGGCGACATCGGCTACGTCGACGAGGAGGGCTGGCTGTTCCTTACCGACCGCGAAGCCTTCATGATCATCTCCGGCGGGGTCAACATCTACCCCCAAGAGATCGAGGACTGTCTCGTGATGCACCCGAAGGTGGCCGACGTGGCCGTCTTCGGCATTCCCGACGACGAGATGGGCGAAGCGATCGCCGCCGCAGTCCAACCCGCCGAGGGCGTGACCGGCGACGACGCCCTCGCCACTGAGCTCACCTCGTACTGCCGGATGCACATCGCGGCCTTCAAATGCCCGAAACACTTCGAGTTCCTCGACGAGCTGCCCCGACTCCCGACAGGAAAGCTCTACAAGCACAAGCTCCGAGAGAAGTACTGGCAGGACAACGACACCCGGATCTGACACCCCGCGGTGGCGTCAGCCTGGTGGCGATTCCGTCGAGCCTCCACCGAACCCGGGGCGCTTCACTCTCTCGCCCGTCGGGCCTCGTATCCCGGTCTTGGAGAGGTTTGGGGAGCGGACCCACGGCGACTACCTCGTCGTTGGCGATGCCGCTGCCGTATCGGTCGTGGACTCCACGGTCCACGGGTGCCGCTCACGGGTATCTGCCAGAACTCGCCGTCGATGCTGAGCAGGTCATCGCGTCAGGCGGAGGTGACGATCTGGAAGCACTCCTCGAAGGCCCGCCGGTTGGTGGTGCGGACAGTGGCGTCGACCGCGTCGTGCTGATGGGGTTGGACGCCGAGTTGGGCCTGTTCGATGAGCTCGCGGAGCATCGGCTGGTAGAGGTCCGGTCGTAGCGCAACATAACCGGCCTCGATGTCGGCCCGACTCCCAATCGAGGGCAGATAGAATATCGAAGCTCTCATGGTGCCGCCTTTCGTGCCCGTCGGGCTGGGGTGGCGCCCACACGCGATGGCGGATCGAGAAGCGCGGCGGGCGCGGGTCGGCCGTCAGGGGGCCAGCTCTGGGTGCCTTCCTCGAGCGGGATTGCCAACGACCGCAAGAGCTGGGCGAACATCGACCAGTTGGCGATGGCGATGACGACCTCGATGCGGGCTCGCGGGTCGAGGGTCGCGTCGAGTTCAGCCCAGGTGGGCGCACTGATGAAGCCGTACTCGAGTGTTTCGTCGGTCGCGGCGAGAACAGCCCGGTCGGTGCGGTCGAAGCATCCGCTGCGTTCCCAGTCTCGCACGGCGAGAAGGTGCTCTTCGGGGATCTCGAAGAGCCGGGCAACCCGCCAATGCTGGGTCCATTCGTAGTCCGAACCGCGAACCCAGCCGATCCTCATGATGAGCAGCTCGCGAAGTCGCGGCTCGAGGATCCCGTTCCACAGCAGCTGGTGCAGGAGACCGTTGAGCGCAGCGGCGACCTCCTCGTGACCGAGCAGCGCCCGGAACACTGAGAGCTCGGCCATCTGTGCCGGGATGCCAACCCGTTCCGCTGCAGCGTGAGCAGCATCGAGGTCCAGGAGTTCAACTCTCGGCGATGTCATCGCTGCCACTGCACCGGCACCTGACGGGGACCGCGGACTTGGCCCGCGGACCAGGTGACCGCGTCGGGATCGGTAATCGTAAAGGTCGGGACCCGATGAAGGAACACCTCGATGGCGACGCCGAGCTCCATACGAGCCAGGTTCGAACCGAGGCACCGGTGGATCCCGGTCCCGAACGCGAAGTGGCGGTTGTGGGACCGGTCAATGCGGAACTCGTCGGGGTCGGCGAAGCTCTCGGGGTCGCGGTTGCCGGCGGGGAACGCCATTAGGATCTTGTCGCCCTCTTTCATGGGGCAACCGTTGAACTCGGTGTCCCGGGTCACGTAGCGGGCCATGGTCACGGGGCTGTAGAAGCGCAGGAACTCCTCGACCGCGCTCGGCAGCAGATCGGGGTTATCGCGTAGGCGCGCTTGGTCGTCGGGGTGGGTTGCGAGGTGCCAAAGGCTGGAGCCGATGCCGCTCCAGGTGGTGTCGATGCCGGCCAGCAGCAACAGGAAGCAGGTGCCGATTCGATGTTTCTCGTCGAGCGGCTCGCCGTCGTGGCGACCTTCGACCAGAAACGTCAACAGATCGTCGGGACGTTCCTCGGCTGGCACCGCCTCGCGCTCGGTCACCTTCTCGGCGAAGTAGGTGATCAGCTCCATCACCGCGTCGGTCGCCACTTCGATGTTCTGGAACCCTTGCTGGAGGATGCGCACGGCCCAGTCGGTGAAGGTCGGCTCGTCCTCCAAGGGGATGCCGAGCATGGTGGCGATGACCCGCACGGGGATGTGTTGGGCATAGTCCGTGGCAGCGTCAGCGGAGTCGGCCTCGATGAACGAGTCGATCAGCTCGTTGGCAACCTGGCGGGTGATCGGCGTCATCGCCTCGATCGCCGCGGGCCCGAACCGCGGCAGCAACATCCGTCGGGCCCACGTGTGATAGGGCGGATCCGAGGTGATCGGCGGCGCGACAAGCATCATCGCTTGTTTCGGATCAAACTCCCGCCACGGGGTGATCACGGCGATGTCACGAGATGAGAACCGTTCGGTGTCATGGGCGATGGCCTGGATGTCCTCGTAGCCCACCGGTAGCCAGGTCGAGCCGCGCCGGTCGGTGTGCGCGATCGGGCAGGATGCCCGCAGCTGCCCCCACACCGCAGAGGGGTCCTGCACGTAGCCGGGTTCGAGGATGTCGAAATCGCTGTCCCAGTCGATGACGGGGTCCGGTGTCGGATGAGTCGAGGTCATTTGTCCTCCGCGCTTGGGTCGGACGTCCTGTCGGTGGTGATACAGTGCCCGACACTTGTCTCACCATGCTACACGGAACACGAGGCGTCTCGCATTCGCGGACTTGGAGGAATCGGGCATGAACTTCGCAGGCCAGGCGGCGCTCGTCGGAGTGGGCGAAACCGATTACGTGCGCGGTAGCGAACGCCACGTGTGTGACCTGATCCTCGACGCGGCCATGGCCGCAATCCGTGACGCCGGCCTCGAACCTTCTGCCGTCGATGGGATCATCCCTCCGCCGGGGTTCATGAGCACCGAAGAGATCGCCGCTCATCTGGGCATCGTTGATATCGCCTATCACGTGACCGTGTTGATGGGCGGGGCATCACCGGTCGCCGCATTGCAGACGGCGGCCATGGCGGTGAGCTGCGGGCTGGCCGAGACCGTGCTGATCTGCATGGGCTGGAACGGCTACTCGGCGCTGCGACCCAAAGCGGATGCCTCGCCCACAAGCCGCAAGATGAACGTCGGGCCAATGGGCGAAACCGTCAAGAACTTCTACGCCCCATACGGCTTGTTGTCAGCAGCGCAGCACTACAGCTTGTACCTGCGCCGCTATGTGGAGACGTTCCAGGTCTCCGAGGACGCGGCCGCGGCTGTGGCGCTTGCGTGTCGAGCCCACGCACAGCTCAACGACAAAGCGCTGATGAGGGGACGACCCCTGACCCGCGACGACTACGACGCCTCGCCGTACATCGCGGAGCCGCTGCGCAAGTTCGACTGCTGCCTCGAAACGGACTGCGCCACCGCCGTCGTGGTCACCTCGCTGGAACGGGCGCGGGACCTCCCCCACCACCCGGTGGTGTACCTCGCCGGCGCAGAAGGTCACCCCAGCCCCGCGGACGAGATCATCAGCCGACCCGACCTTCTCCAGCTCGGCATCCACCGCGCCGCACCGCGGGCGTTTGAACGAGCCGGGCTATGGCCCCACGACATCGACGTGCTCGAGATCTACGACTGCTTCACCTATGTGGTACTCCTGCAGCTCGAGGCGTTGGGCTACGCCGAACCGGGCGGCGCCGCCGACTTCGTCAGCGGCGGAACGATCGAACTCGGCGGGCAGTTCCCGCTTAACACCCACGGAGGCCTGCTTTCCCAAGGGCACTGCTGGGGACTCAACCACGTCGTCGAGGCCGTCCGCCAGCTCCGCCACAGCGCGGGTGAGGCGCAAGTCCACGACGCCGAGGTGGCTCTGGTGACCGGCTACGGCGACCTCGGCGACGGCAGCGTGGCCATCCTGGGGCGGGACCGATGACCGCGACGTACACCCCCCGCAGCGAATGGCTCATCCTGCAATGGCACCGCGCCACCGTCGCCGCCGGTGTGCTGTGTATCCAGCGTTGCGACAACTGCCAGCTGTGGCGTCACCCGCCGCGCCGGTACTGCCCAGCCTGCCAGGCAGCCGCCTCGAGCTTCGAGCCCGTCGCCGGCAACGGCACGATCATCAGCTTCGCCGTGAGCCACCGCAGCCTCGACCCCGGCTGGCAGGAACGAGTTCCCTTCGTCACCCTCGTCGTCGAGCTCGACGAGGGACCCCGCGTGCTCGCCGCGACCGACCTCGATCCGGCCCACGCTTCGATCGGGACGCGAGTCGCACTACGCAGCGAGGCCCGCGGCGAGGACTTCGCGCTCTTGTGGGCCGACCCCACCCCGGACCGCTGACCCGACGCCGCCTTCGATGCTTGTGAGCCACCACGCAGAAAGGGACCCGGCACAGCGCCGGCGATGACCATGCTACGTACGCGTCTGACCGAGATCCTGGAATGCGAACATCCGGTAATGCTCGCGGGGATGGGCGGCGTCTCCTATGCGGATCTGGTGGCCGCGGTAAGCAGCGCCGGTGGGTTCGGCACCCTCGGCGCCGCGCCGATGGGACTGGACCGTATGAAACACGAGATGGAGTTGGTCCGGGCCAAGACGGACCGGCCGTTCGGTGTCGACCTGTTGACCGCACTGCCCGGGGACATGGAGGCGCAGGTGGAAGCAATCATCGCCGGGGGAGCGTCAGTGTTCGTCGCCGGGCTCGGCGTGCCTCGCGAGGTGATCGAACTGTGCCACAGTCGCGGCGTCCTGGTGGTGAACATGTGCGGCAAGGTCCGCCACGCCGTCGCCGCGGTCGCAGCGGGATGCGACATTGTCGTCGCCCAGGGCACCGAGGCAGGCGGGCACACCGGCACCGTGGCCACATTGCCCCTCGTACCCCAAATAGTGGACGCCGTGGGTCACCTGGTACCGGTGGTGGCCGCCGGGGGAATCAGCGACGGGCGTGGGTTGGCCGCGGCTCTGGTCCTGGGTGCCGACGGGGTCTGGATCGGCACCCGCTTCATCGCCACGCCCGAGGCGCATGTGGTGTCGGGCTACCGCGAAGCGATTCTGGCCGGACGAGACGACGACACCGTTATCACCCGCGCATACACCGGCAAGACGCTGCGGGCGATCCGCAACGCCTACACCGGGCACTTCGAGAGTCACCCCGAGGAACTCGAGCCATTCCCCCAACAGATCGGGCGTTCTCTCAATGACGGTGCGATGCACCTCGGTGCGGCACAAGACGTCGCAGGCATCGACCCCGACAAGGAGTGCTATGCAGCCGGGCAAGGCTTGGGGGCGATCGACGAGGTCGTTCCAGCTGCGCTACTGGTGCACCGCATCATCGAACAAGCAGAGGCTGCACTCGGTACCGCGTCCCGCTTCTGTGTTGCCTCGACGTGACCCACGCACCGCGGCCGGCGTTCGGGTGCCGTGATGTAGTGGCGACCTCGGGCTCGACACCCTTAGTGTGCTGGCGCGGGCCCGGGCTGGCCCGCAAGGGTGCATCGGATCGCCCCACCTGTTCTGCCTTCGATTGATCCCGCCGTCGCGGCGCGGTCCCGCAAGTCGGCTGTCGCGTTGGTCCGAGACAGCCGGGGCCGGTTGTCATTCGTACCAGTCGCGCGGGGGTGGCGGTCCTTCCGTGTGATCACGATTTCTGCCCGCGTCGGGCAAGGCGCGCTGGTTGGGTCGCCACCTCACGCGCTCGGGCCGGGGGACCGTCAGGTGCCGGTGAACCGGGGTCGGCGCTTTTCGATGAAAGCGAGCGGGCCCTCGACGGCGTCGTTCGATGACATGACCGTTGCGGCGGCGCGGGACTCTATCTTGAACGCTTCGTCGAACGGTCGGCCGTTGCCGGTGAGCATCACCTCTTTGGCCTTTCTCATGGCGAGGGGTCCGTTTCGGGCCATTCTCCGAGCGAGGTCTCGGGCGGCGTCTACAACGTTTTCCGCAAGAACGAGCCGGTTGACGAGGCCCATGTCGAGGGCGTCCGCCGCGCTGATGCGTTCACCGACCAGGATGATCTCAGCCGCCCTGGCCCAGGGCACCTGACGGGCCAATCGGGCGAGTCCGCCTCCGGCGGGGATGATCCCGCGGGTGACCTCGGTCAGACCGAACTCGGCGTCCATCGCCGCGATGCGAAGGTCGGTGCCGAGGAGCAGCTCGGTGCCGCCGGCGAGCGCGAAGCCACGCACCGCCGCGATGACGGGAACGGTGAAGTCGGTTCGCCGCAGCAACGCCTTGTCGAGAAGGGTGAGGTCGGCCAGCAGCCGCTCGTCCCATGCGTCTTCGGGTGGTCGAGCCCGGGTGAACAATGGGATGAGCCGACCGAGATCAGCGCCCGTACAGAACGCTCGCTCCCCGGCCCCGGTGATGATGGCGACTCGGACAGCGGGGTCGGCGGCGAGTGCTTCCCACGCGTCGGCGAGCCGACACACCAGCTCGGGACTCAGCGCGTTGAGCTTGGCCGGCCGGTTCAGCGTGAGCGTCGCGACGCCTTCGTCGTCGCAGGCGACGATCAAGTGCGGCGCCGAGGCAGTCTTCTCCGGTGGCTCAGGGCTTTCAGGCGCCATCGGTCACCATCGATTCGACGGCTCCACGCACGCTACGTGGCGACGCAAAGGACCATTCGTCGTGACCTCTCGCCGTTGCGGTGCGGGTTCGCGCCCTGGGGGTGGGCGAAGGCGTTTCGGGAGTGGCCGACGGTTCGCATCGTCGGACCATGAAGGTCATCGAAGCGGTCGACGACCGAGTCGATGGTGCCGCGGCGCACGTCATGGCTTCGCGAAGAGCTGGGCTATGGCGTCGAAGGCCTGCGCTTTCACGGCGGTCGCGCCAATGGCGGCGAGGATGGTGGCACCAGCGAGCTCGATGCTGCGCTGGTGACGCAGGAAGCGGTGCGCCTCGGCAAGGATGTCCTCGACGCTGCACTCCACGCATCCATCGATGATCACGAACGGGGCACCGTGAGGCGGGCGAAAGAACGAGTCATGCATGATAGACGATACAGCATTCGTCCTGCGTCTTGCCATATCTTCGCCGGCTTGTCGTCGGGTTCGAACATCGCCAAGGTGCTCAGGCGGGGGCCGAGCAGGAGCGTCGCCGCGAAGCCACGGCCTTGAATTCCGTACTGACGCAGTACGAACGGCGAAGAACGGACCGCCCGGTGATGAAATGGCCTCGGGGTCATCTCCGCTGGAGAATGTGCACAACGCAGACCGATCCGGCGCCAGCCATGTGACACAGTCCGGTGCGTGCGTCGACTACCTGCCGGCCCCCAGCAGTGCCGCGGAGCTGGATGACAGTCTCGTGGATCTGGGCGAGCCCGGTCGGTCCGCCGGGGTGGCCCCGAGCACAGAGGCCACCGTCGGTCGAGAAGGGGATCCGGCCGCCGATCGAGGTGACCCCGTCGGCGACGAGCATGTCGCCCTCGCCGTCACCGCAGAGGCCGAGCAGCTCGTAGTACACCAGCTCCTCGATCGGGAAGGCGTCGTGCACCTGGACGAGATCGAGGTCTTCGGGACCGAGCCCGGCTTGTTCGTAGGCGGCCCGTGCGGTGTCACGGGTCATCTGTGCCGGGCCGATGACCGCGCCGAAGAACACGTGACCGTCGGTGTAGGTCTCGGACTGTTGTTGGGATGCGACCACTTCGATCCGTAGCCCGCCAACGCGTCGGGCGACGGCTTCGGTGGCGACGATTGCAGCGGCGGCACCTCCACCGGCGGCGCAGGCCATCTTCGAGGTATGCGGATAGGAGATCATCGTGGAGGCGAGCACCTCGCCGGGCGTGACGTGGTGGTCTGCGCGGCGTTGGGCCATGGGGTTGTGTCGTGCGTGGTTCCAACTCTTCGCCGCGATCGACGCGAACGTCTCGGGGGTCGTTCCGACGTCGTGCATGCGCCGGGTCGCCCACATGGCGAAGAACGCGGCCGGCAACATGACGTCTTCCGCGCCGAGGCCGTTGCGAGATCGCCGCCCGAGTCCCGACAAGCGGTTCAGATCGTCGAAACCCAGCGCCATAGCGACATCGACCCGGCCGCCGGCGACGGCGTGGACGGCCTCCCCGAAAGCAGTGGACCCGGTGGCCGATGCATTCTCGACGTGGGTGATTGGAAGGCCCGAGAGCCCGAAGTCCTTCGCCAATCGCACCCCCGCTCCGATGGGGCCGCCGAGATGGCCGTTGTACAGAGCGCCCACGTCGCAGAAGTCGAGGCCGGCGTCGTCGAGGGCTGCAATGCCGGCGTGATAGCCCATCGCCGAAGCGTCGATGCCGTCGTTGTTGAAGCGGTGCATCCCGACGCCTATGACGTAGACGTCGCGTGCCAGTCGAGTGGACATCAGCGCCGCTCGAAGCGGAAGGTGACGAGCTCGTTGCCGTCGGCATCGACGCCGACCGGGAAGATCGTCAGGGCCATCTCGTCACCGATGGACCAGTCCTCAGGTCCTCCGGACAACACGGCCTGCACGCGAACGCCTTCGACCAGATCGACCTGTCCGACACCGTAGCCACCCGCGTCGCCGAACGAGACGGTGCCCATGCGGGGGACCTGCAAGAACGTCCAGGCGTAAAGGGTCCCGACCGGACCGAGCTCGGCGTCGACCACAGGGGTGCGGCTCACGGGGCAGCGCTGCCGACGTGGCCAGAAATGCAGTCCCGACTCGGGGGCGTACGACCCGAGCAGGCGGGGCCGGTCCTCGTCACCGACCGGTAGACGGAACAACGTGGGATCGGTGGGGATCATCACGGTCGCCACCGACGGGGCGCGCGACGCTGATGTGGCCGGTCACCGCGCCAGAGTCTGACTCGAGACATGCCTGCACGGCGCGGGGTTCCCGCGGGATCGGTGGACTGGCCGAGTCGAATCATCGCTGCGTTCCGATCTGCAGCTCGTTGAACGGGCGGTCCTTGTCGAGACGAGGCTCGCGGGGCAGGCCAAGGACGCGTTCGCCGATGATGTTGCGCTGGATCTGATCAGTGCCACCGGCGATCGAGATCGCGGGGCTGAAGAGGGCGAGCTGCTGCAACATCCCGCCGAGGGGGGCGTCGGCACCCATGAGCATCCCGTGGGCCCCCAGGGCCGAGAGCCCGGTGTCACGGATGCTGCGCACCAATTCTGACGCCAGAAGTTTCCCAGTCGACACCTCCGGGCCGGGCCCTTTTCCGGCCGCCATGGCCGCCTGTACTCGCAGTCCGGTATAGCGGGCGATCTCCATCAGCGTGTAGATCTTCATGACCTCGTCGCGCAGCACAGCGTCGTCGGGCCGACCCGAGAGTGCCGGCAGGCCCTTCACCAAGTCCCCACCCCCGCCGAACGCGGCGGCCATCCCGGCCATCTCACCTCCCCCACGGCCGCCGGCTTGGCTGACGGGGGCATCGAGGTCATTGCGACCGATGATCGCGCCCCCAGCAGCGGCCATCCCCGACGCACCGAGGGAGTTGCGTTCGTGGGACAGGGTGGTGACCGCCACAGGCCACCCCCGGTGAACGTCGCCGATCACGTTGGCATGAGGGACGCGAGCATCCGTCATGAACACCTCGTTGAACGTCGCCCCACCAGTCATCTCTTTCAGGGGACGAACTTCGATTCCAGGCTGGTGCATGTCGATGACGAAGTAGGTGACGCCTTCGTGCTTGGGCACCGACGGGTCGGTGCGGGCGATGAGGATGCCCCAGCGCGCGTACTGCGCCCCCGACGTCCAAACCTTCTGCCCGTTGACGACCCATTCGTCGCCGTCGCGCTCGGCGCGGGCCTGCAACCCGGCGAGGTCAGAGCCCGCGCCCGGCTCGGAGAACAACTGGCACCAGATCTCCTTGCCGGTCACCATGGCCGGCAGGAAACGGCGACGCTGCTCGTCGGTGCCGTGATCCACGATCGTCGGGCCGGCCATCATGACCCCGATGCCACTGGGCGGCCCGAACGCGCCGGCCTCTGCTCTGGCGGACTGCACGGCCCGGGCTTCTTGTGCGGACAGCCCCTTCCCAAACCAGGTCGTGGGCCAGGTCGGAAACCCCCAGCCCGACTCCCCCAGGCGCTCCCACCATTGCCCCAAAGTCAGGTCAGGGTCCCAGTTCTGCTTGAACCACGCGGCGGCTTCTTCACGGTTTGATGTCGTCACCTTCGTTGATCTCCTCGAGGTCCCGTGGGTCCGCTAGCAGTGGCCGGCTAGCTTCGGACCCAATGTAGGACATAGGATGCTGCTTGTCACATGTCCGTTCGCGGGACGCGGTAGTTCGCCTCGAGGAAGACCACAGACAACCGGGCCGCCCGGACCCCCCACTCTTGGACCAGAAGGATCAGCAGCCATGGAGGACATCGGATTCGACGGACAGGTTGCCATCGTGACCGGCGCTGGCAATGGCTTGGGTCGATCCCACGCACGTCACCTGGCGAGGCGGGGCGCTCGGGTGGTGGTCAACGATCTCGGCGGGGCCGTCGACGGCACGGGCCGCGATGCCAGCCCTGCCCGGCAAGTTGCGGACGAGATCATCGCCGATGGTGGCGACGCGGTGGCGGACACGAACTCGGTCGCGACCCCGGAAGGCGGTAGGGCCATCGTGCAGAGCGCACTCGACGCGTACGGTCGGGTCGACATCGTCGTGAACAACGCGGGCATCCTGTTGGACAAGGCGTTCCACAACCTCTCCGCGGAGAGCCTCGACGCCGTGTTGCGCGTGCACCTCTACGGTACGTTCTGGGTGACCCAGCCGGCTTTCGTGCGAATGCGCGAGCAGGGCTACGGCCGCATCATCAACACCTCGTCGGCGTCGGGGTTGTTCGGCAACTTCGGTCAGACCAACTACGCCGCGGCCAAGCTCGGCATCGTCGGATTCACCCGGGCCCTGGCCCAAGAGGGTGCCAAGCACAACGTGCTCGCCAACGCCATCGCGCCTGGCGCCCGGACTCGCATGACCGAAGACCTCCTTGGCCCGATGGCAGACCGACTCGATCCCGCTGCGGTATCACCCGTCGTCGTGTTCCTGGCATCGGATCAGTGCTCGGTGAACGGCGAGATCCTTTCGGTGGCTGGGGGACGAGTGAGTCGCGTTGTCATCGCCGAGCCACCCGGCTTCTACTCCTCGGCGCTCACTGCGGAGGCCGTACGCGACAACTGGGACACCATCTCATCGATCTCGGATCTCGTCGTACCCACCAACGCCATGCAAGACATGCGACTCCTCCTCGACGCGGCCGGCTGAGCGGCCCGAAGCGGGGACCTAGGGCGAGACGTGAGACAGGCGTCATCTTGTGCTGCGGTCGGCCCGCCGACAGAATGAGCGCCATGACACAACCGATCTCCGCGACACTCGTTGGACTCGAGCTCGAGCCAATCGACTACAAGTGGAATGACAAGGACGTGATGCTCTACGCGCTCGGCGTCGGAGCGCGACCCCCCGCAGATCTGCGCTTCGTGTACGAGGGGGCCGGACCGGTCGTTCTCCCCACCTTCGGCGTGATTCCCGGTCTGGCCGCAATGGCGTCGCTGTTCGGCTCGGTCGAGGTCAACCCGGCGATGATCCTGCACGGCGAGCAGTCCATCACCTGTCACCGCACGATCCCGCCCACCGCCTCGGTTCGCATCGCTGGCCGCGTCACCAACGTATGGGACAAGGGCAAGGCCGCGGTGATCGAGTTCGAGGGGACCGCCGCTGACGCCGACGGCCCGATGTTCACTGCAGCCGCCAGCCTGTTCGTGCGCGGCGCGGGTGGCTTCGGCGGCGAACGGGGTCCGACAGGCGTCCGCAACGCCCCACCTGACCGTGACCCTGACGTCGTGGTCGAACAAGAGACCCGGCCTGAACAGGCTGCGATCTACCGGCTCTCCGGGGACCGCAATCCCCTACACATCGACCCCGAGTTCGCCAAGCTGGCCGGCTTCGACGCTCCCTTCAACCACGGGCTGTGCACGTTCGGGTTCGTCGGGCGCGCCGTCCTCGAAGGGGCGTTCGACGGCGACGTCGACGCCTTCGGCAGCCTCGAGGGCCGATTCGCCGACCAGGTATGGCCCGCCGACACCATCGTGACCCGGATCTGGCACCAGGAAGACGCGGCGATCGTCGAAGCCAGCACCGGCACAGGCAACGTCGTGCTGAGCCAAGCACGAGCGCGACGCCGCCCGTGACCGATCGCGACGCCGATGAGCTGGCCGATTTGGCGGCCCGGACCGAAGCGGCAGCCGCGCTGAACCGCCTCGCCCACGCCCTGGTCGCACATCGGGCCGATGATGCTGTGCTGACGCGTATCGCGTCGGCCGCGACGCGGTTGGCGACCGACATCGAGGGCCAGCCCCGACGAACGCGCGGCACCGAACTGTCCGACAGTCCGCGCCTGCTGCGCGCCATCCTCGAACACCAGGGCCTACAAGTCGTCGTGGACGACGGCGCCTTCATCGACATGTTCCACGATTCTCCCATCTCTGGATCGGCGAACCCGCTCAGTGTCGGACTGGCCATACAGCGGGCCGGAGATCAGGCCATCGGCACCGTCGTCCTCCACGCGGGCTGGGAAGGCGCGCCCGGCCGCGCCCACGGCGGGATCGTCGCGTCCTGTATCGACGAGACGATCGGCGGTCTGCTACCACTGCTCGGTGAGATGGCGTTCACCGGCGAACTCAGCTTGCGCTATCTGGCGCCGTGCCCGATCGAAAGCGAAGTCAAGTTCCGCGCTCGGCTCACCGGCCGCGACGGACGCAAGCTCTACATCGCGTGCACAGGAACCCACCGCGACGTCGCGTTTGTCGAGTGCACGTCCACGTTCATCACCGTTGATCTCGAGCAGTTCGCGGCCGGTCATGCCGCGGCACCACGGTGACCCGCCGGCTTACGTCGCCACCGCCATACGGTCACTTGCAACACGGGACTCCCTTGGAGGGTTAGCGCGTGAACACCAGCTCGTCGCGTGCGGGGACACCGCGGAACGGCTCGTCATTGCGGCGCCGCGTTGGCCGCGTACGGGTCGAGGTTGCCGAGATAGGACTCCAACACCCGCGGGTGCACCAGCACGTCGTCGGGGTTGCCGATCGTGACAACCTCACCGAGGTCCAGCGCCACGAGTCGATCCGCGAGCTCGCGTACGAGGCCCATGTCGTGTTCAGTCAGCACCAGGCTGGCTTCGAGCTCGTCGCGGACTCGCAACAACAAGGCGGCCAGACGCGCCGTGTCATGGCGCGAGATTCCCGACGAGGGCTCATCAAGCAGTAAGACCTTCGGGTGAGCGGCGAGCTGCGCCCCGATCTCCACGACGCGACGGGTAACGGCCGAGACGTGACCGAGCACAGGCGGGAGACCAATGAACTTCGCCACCGCGCGACACATGACCCGCTCACGGATCTGCTCAACCGCGCCCAGTTTCTCGTGGACCTGCGAGAACAGCTGGCACGCAACACGAGCAAGCAACTCGCTGTGATTGTCATCGGCCTCGACAGATTCAAGGTCGTGAACGACAGTCTGGGACACGCCGCCGGCGACGAGGTGCTAGTCGCTGCCGCGAGGCGCCTCACTCAAGCCCTACAACACGGACTGGTCGCTCGCCTCGGCGGAGACACGTTTGTGGTCACCGAGCCCACCCTCACCGGAGCGCGTCAAGCCCGCCTGCTGGCGCAGCGACTCCTCGCCGTGCTTCGCGACGTGATCGAGGTCGATGGCCACCACATCATGATCAACGCGCGTGCCGGAATCGCTCTGAACTCGCCCGGTGACACGGCCACCGAGCTTGTCCGCGAGGCCGACGCTGCGTTACATGAGGCCAAGGCCCGTCACGAGACTCCGATCGTGTTGTTCGACTCGGTCCTGAAGGAACGAACCGAAGGCCAGCTACGTCGAGAACAGGCCCTCCATGACGCGGCGCGAAACAACGAACTCCGCCTTCACTTCCAGCCGATTGTTTCGCTGGACACCGCAGCCACCGTTGCTGTTGAGGCGCTCGTGCGTTGGCAGCATCCCGAGGTTGGGCTCGTCGCACCGACCAATTTCATCGCACTCGCGGAGGAAACCGGCGACATCGTCGCGATCGGGGCCTGGGTCCTGACCGAGGCCTGCCGAATCGTGTCGGAGTGGAACCGTCGAGGCAACTCGCTCCCCGTATCCATCAACGTCTCCGCGCGACAACTCCTTGGCGACGACTTCCTCTACCTCGTACGCGAGACGCTCGCTCAGACTGGGATGCCGGCGTCGCTTCTCACGCTGGAAGTGACGGAGTCGGTTCTGCTCGAGGACCGCCGCGAGGCTCAACATACTCTGTCTCAGCTTCGCCAGATGGGGGTACGACTCGCCATCGACGATTTCGGTACCGGATACTCGTCTCTGCTCCACCTACGTCGCCTCGACGCTGCCACCCTTAAGATCGACCGGTCCTTCGTCGACGACTTCGGCCGCGACGAAGACGACACCACGATTGTGCAGACCGTCATAGCACTCGCCAAGTCTCTTCGCCTTGAGGTGGTGGCAGAGGGCGTAGAGACTGACCAGCAGCGTCGACTACTGCTCGACCACGGATGCCGCTACGCCCAGGGCTTTCTCTTCTCAAGGCCCCTCCCATTCGAACAGCTGACGCTGCGGTTAGCGGCCCCCCGGGGCAATCCCTGACGACACCTTGAACGTCAGCCGGTAAGTCCGGCCAAATACAGGTGTCACCTTCACATACGCGGTGCTGACTCCTCGAACTGCTCAGCCCAGGCCAGCACCTGGCTTGGGCGGAATCGAACGGTGCCGCCGATCTTGAGGTGCGGCAGGCGGAGGCTGTACTGCCAGGTTCGAACCGTTCGCTCGGTGACGCCGAGATGCGCGGCGACTTCAGCGACGGTCCACAACTTCTCAGGCGGCATCGCAGTCGCCGAGGAGGAGGCGCTCGAGCTCGTCGGCTCGGATGCGCCACTGGCGGTGCAGCTTCACGGCGGGCAGCTCGCCGCTCGCGATCCAGCGGCGAACAGTCTTGGGCTTCACGGCGAGCGCGTCGGCGACCTGCTCGGTGGAAAGGAGTCGGCGGTTGGCGGCCTTGACGTGACTCGGTTGCATAGTCGTCCCTCCTGGGGCGGCGACACGCCCACGCGTGCCTCTCCCTACACACCCACTGCGAAGTCGGCGAGCGTCCGGAAATTCGTAGAGCGGACGCGAAATCCCCGGACGGAGACGCGTCTGGGGGTGGGTTAGGAGGCATGAGCAAGATGCTGACGAACCTCGATGCCGTTGTCGTGAACCCTGCGCCGGACGCGTC
>Ga0209023_10004387_pt1 | contig 16086 bp, 12 predicted proteins | sample LakOneMetagenome_FD_187468 | JGI IMG/M metagenome (GOLD analysis project Ga0209023, IMG submission 187468) | Freshwater and sediment microbial communities from Lake Erie, Canada (SPAdes) (version 2) | ecosystem: Environmental > Aquatic > Freshwater > Lentic | place: Lake Erie, Canada... | reverse complement strand
CGGAACGCCCGTGACGCTGGCCACCTCGACGCCGCAGCTGCGGCCCGCCGCGCTTGAACCGGCGGCCGCCGCCGACCTCAAGGCGCGTGCCGCCTCGCTTCAGCCGCGCGCCTTCGACCCCGACCGGGACGGCCTGTTGAAGCGCCTGCAACAGGCCTTCGGCAAGCAAGAGGGCCTGCGGGTGATCTGGATTTCGGATGGCATTGATGATGGCAAGGCGAAGGATTTCGCCGCTGGCCTCGTGGGACTCGCCAACGGCACGGCCATCGTCACGGCCGTCATGCCCTCGTCCGGGCAACTGCCGCTGGCACTCGCCACGCCGAGCTTCGAGAGCGGGCACATCAAGGTCACGGTGTTGCGCGCACCGGGTGGCCCGGCCCGCACCGCGGAAGTGACCGCGCTGGCCGGCAATGGCCGCAGTTTTGGCGATGTCGCGGTGAAGTTCGCCGCCGGCGCCACCTCCGCCGAAGGCGCCATCGATTTGCCGACCGAGCTTCGCAACGAGGTCGGCCGCATCGCCGTCAAGGACGAGCGCAATGCTGCAGCGATGTTCCTGATGGACGACCGCTGGCGGCGCAAGACGGTGGGCATGATGTCCGGCGCCGCCGCGGAGATGTCGGAACCGTTGCTGTCGCCGCTCTATTACGTGTCGCGCGCGCTTGCGCCCTATGCCGAGGTCAGCGAGCCGGACGATACCGCGGCGCTCAAGAGCCTCCTCGACCAGGGACTGTCGATGCTGGTGCTGGCCGACATCGGCGTTCTGCCCGGGGAGCAGCAGGAAATGATCGCCCGCTGGGTCGGCGATGGCGGTGTGCTGGTGCGCTTTGCGGGTCCGCGTTTTGCCGGCGCTCAGGACGGTCTGGTGCCGGTGACGCTGCGCCAGGGCGACCGCTCGCTCGGCAGCGCACTGAGCTGGGAGACGCCGCAGCCCATGCAGGCCTTCCCCGACAAGAGCCCGTTTGCCGGCCTGACGCCCGACCCGTCGGTCACCATCACCCGCCAGGTGCTGGCCGAGCCCGATTCCGACCTGCCGGACAAGGTGTGGGCCAGCCTCGCCGATGGCACGCCGCTGGTCACCGCACGCAAGGAAGGCAAGGGGCTGATCGTCCTGTTCCACGTCACCGCCAATGCCGACTGGTCGAACCTTCCGGTCTCTGGCCTGTTCGTCGACATGCTGCGCCGCGTGCTCGACGTCGCACCGGCCGCGGGAAGCGGCGCCAAGACCGGCGCCACGGCCTCCGATGCCCAGGCCTACGCCCCGTTCCTGGCGCTCGACGGCTTCGGCGACTTCGTCAGTCCCGAACCCGAGGTGCAGCCGATTCCCGCCGCAGCGATCGACAAGGCGACGGCCACGGCCGCCACGCCGCCCGGCCTCTACCGCCGCGGCGAGCAGGAGCGCTCGATCAACATCACGCGCAGCGGCACGGCCCTTGCGCCGATCACCGATCTGCCGTCGGGCATTGCACAGCGTGGGCTGGCGCCCTTGCCCGCCGTGCCGCTGGCGCCCTTTGCGTTCATCGCCGCCACGCTGCTGTTCCTCGCCGATTGCCTGGCCGCGCTGTTCCTCGGCGGCGGTCTGACGCGCATCCGCCAGCGCCGCGCCGCGGTTGCCGGCATGCTGGTGCTGGCCCTCGCCGCCATCTGGCAGCCGATGCCAGGCCATGCCCAGACGGCCGATGACTTCGCCATGCAGAACGCGCTGGAGACACGGCTCGCCTTCGTCAGGACAGGTGACGCGGAGACCGACAGGATCAGCGAGGAAGGCCTCAAGGGCCTCGGCGAGATGCTGCGCGAACGCACCTGGGTCAACACCGGCGATCCCACCGGCGTCAACATCGAACGCGACGAGCTTGTGTTCTTTCCGCTGCTCTACTGGCCCGTGCGGCCGGAGGCCACGGTGCCGTCGGACGCCGCACTCGCCCGCATCGATGCCTATATGAAGGGCGGCGGCACCATCCTCTTCGACCTGCGCGAGGACGGCGCCAGCGCCGATGCGCTGAGCGGTGGAGCCACAGCCTCTTCCGAGGCGTTGCGCCGCATTCTCGCCAAGCTCGACATTCCGCCGCTCGAAGCCGTTCCGCCCTCGCATGTGCTGACCAAGAGCTTCTATCTGCTCGACCGCTTCCCCGGCCGCTATGACGGCGGCAAGCTGTGGGTGGAGCGGCCCGACAGCGAAGGCGCCACGACGGGCAATACCGACGGCGTCAGCGGCATCATCATCGGCTCCAACGACTATGCCGCGGCCTGGGCGATGGACGACAACGGCGACCCGCTCTACGCCTCGGTGCCCGGCACCGACCGGCAGCGCGAATTCGCCTTCCGCACCGGCATCAACATCGTCATGTATGCGCTGACCGGCAACTACAAGGCCGATCAGGTGCACGTGCCGGACCTGCTCGAGAGGCTGGGCCAGTGATGAGCTGGAACCTGTCCTTCGAGCCCGTCCTTCCCTGGGCACTCATCGCCGCCCTCGGAGTCGCGGGCCTCGCGCTGATCATAGCGCTGGCGTTCGGCCGCTCACGCGGCGTGGTGCTGCGCGCCCTGTCCTTGGCACTGCTCATTGCCGCGCTCGCCAACCCGGTGATCCGCAGCGAGGAGCGCCAGCCGCTCTCCGACATCGCGGTGGCGGTGGTCGACAATTCGCTGAGCCAGCAGAACGGTGAGCGCCCGCAGCGCACCGCCGCAGCCGCCGAGGCCCTGAAGCAGGCGGTGTCACGCCTGCCCAACACCGAACTCCGCGTCGTCGAGGTGAAGTCGGGTGCCGGCAGCGAGGACGACGGTACCCGCGCCTTCGAGGCGCTGAACCGCGCCCTCGCCGACATTCCGCCAGAGCGCTTCGCCGGTGCGGTGATGATCACCGACGGCCAGATCCACGATGCGCCGGCTGACCCGGCGAGGAGCGGCATCGGCGGGCCGCTGCACGGCCTCATCACCGGATCGAAGAGCGAAAAGGACCGCCAGATCGTCATCGACAAGGCGCCGCGCTTCGGCATCGTCGGCCAGGATCAGACCATCACCTTCCATCTCGACGAGACCAACGGGCCGGGGCAGGCCGTGCCGGTCACCATCACCATCGACGGCGAACAGCCGACCATCGTCGAGGTTGCGCCCGGCGAGAGCATCGACGTGCCGGTCACCGTCGACCACGCCGGCCAGAACATCGTGGAGATCACCGCGCCGCCGCTCGATGGCGAGATCTCGCTGCAGAACAACCGCGCCGTGGCGGTGATCGAGGGCGTGAGGGACCGGCTTCGCGTGCTGCTGGTCTCGGGCGAGCCGCACCCGGGCGAGCGCACCTGGCGCAACTTGCTGAAGTCGGATGCCTCGGTCGACCTCGTGCACTTCACCATTCTCCGCCCGCCGGAGAAGCAGGACGGGACGCCGACCAAGGAACTGGCGCTCATTGCCTTCCCGACGCGCGAACTCTTCGTCGACAAGCTCGACCAGTTCGACCTGGTGATCTTCGACCGCTACCGCCGCCAGTCCGTGCTGCCCGCCGCCTACATGTTCAACATCGCGCAATATGTGAAGAACGGCGGTGCGGTGCTCATCGCCTCGGGGCCCGACCTCGCCGCCGATGACGGCCTCTATTCCACCCCGCTCTCCGACATCATGGCGGCGGTGCCAACCGGCGAAGTGCTCGACGAGCCGTTCCGCCCGCAACTCACCGAGCAGGGTCAGAAGCACCCTGTCACCAAGGACCTGCCGGGTTCGGGGGGCGACAAGCCGAGCTGGGGCCGCTGGTTCCGCCTCGTCGACACAACGCCCACAAGCTCCGGTGAGACCGTGATGTCGGGCCCGGACGACAAGCCGCTGCTCGTGCTGTCGCGCCAGGACAAGGGCCGGGTGGCCCAGCTCCTGTCGGACCAGGGCTGGCTGTGGGCGCGTGGCTACGAGGGCGGCGGGCCGCAGACCGAACTGCTGCGCCGCCTCGCCCACTGGCTGATGAAGGAGCCAGACCTCGAGGAAGAAGCCCTCGACGGCAAGCAGAAGGGCAGCAACCTGGTCATCGAGCGCCGCACCATGTCGGACAGCGCCGAGCCCGTGACGGTGACGCTGCCGTCAGGCAAGACCGAGACGGTGAAGCTCGAGAAGGTGTCGCCCGGCCGCTTCCAGGGATCGCTGCCTGTCGCCGAGGCGGGACTCCACCGTCTCAACGACGGCAAGCTGATGTCGGTGGCCGCCGTCGGCAGCGGCGATGCCCGCGAGATGACCAGCCTGCTCGCCACCGCCTCGGTTCTGGCGCCCGTCACCAGGGCGACGGGCGGCGGCATCGACTGGCTCGAGGACGGCATGCCGCAGGTCGTCAAGGTGGACGCCGGCCGCCAGATGGCGGGCTCCGGCTGGATCGGCCTCAGGACCAACGACAAGTACCGGGTGGAAGCGGTCTCCGACACGCCGCTGTTCGCGACGCTGCTAAGCCTCGCAGTGCTGCTCCTGGCCCTTGGTGGCATGTGGTACCGCGAGGGGCGCTGAACCGGGAACCCGGGCCAGCCCTTCGACGCCAGCCAGGGCGCCAGGGCGCAATTCGAGATAGAGGAAGCGTGCCGGATCGACGGATCCCGGAAGGCCGATCAGACCCTCGGGAAGCCGGGCGAAGCCGACCCTGGCGTAATAGGGCTCATCGCCCACCAGCAGCACCAGCCCGTGACCCTGTGCCCGCGCCCGCTCCAGCCCCTCGCGCATCAGCGCCAGGCCGATGCCAAGGCCCTGCCGGTCGGGGTGCACGGCGAGCGGCCCCAGAAGCAGCGCCGGCGCCTGCCCGGGCCCGATGGCCAGCGGCCAGAAACTGATGGTACCGGAGATTCCCACCCCATCGTCGCGTGTCACCAGCGACAGGCCGGCAACCGCCCGGTTGCCCTCGCGCAGGCGATAGGAGGTCTTGCTGTGGCGGCCGGAGCCGAAGGAGAGATCGAGCAGGTGCTCGACCAGATCATGATCCTGGGAGTTGGTGTCGTCGCAGACGATGGTGCCGCACATGGCTGTATCTCGGGAAATCAGGGCTTTGCGAAGGGCGCCCGGATGCCCCGGTACACACGACACAGACGTCTTGTGCGGGAGGAATGACCGGACGTGTTCAGATGCGCGCGCTGCCGCGCAGGGCGCGGGCTCGTCGTCGCAGGCTGATCTGGTGCATCGCAGTCATGGTCCGCGCATAGCTTGTAGCGGACGGAACGTCAAGACTGGGTAAACGGTTCACCATGTGCCGGGGGCCGGTTTGCCCTCCGCCACTTCGACTATCCGCCGCCGCGTTCCGGGCGTGGTGCCTTCGGGAAGTGACGCAAAGGGAAAGAAGCGGGCCTCGGCGATCTCGCCATTGGGGGTGAATTTCTCCTCGCGGAAACGGTGGAGCACGTAGCATGCGACGTGGTCGCCGGGGAACTGCGCATCATTGAGGAAGATGCCATGCAGAACCGGCTCCTCCCCGGCGATGATTCCCGCCTCCTCGCGCAGCTCGCGAATGGCCGACTGCACCAGCGTTTCGCCGCGCTCCACCCCGCCCCCCGGCAGCAGCCAGCCCGGCGCATAACTGTGGCGCACCAGAAGCAACTGTTGCGGCTCGCCGCGGATCACCAATGTGCGGGTGCCCAGCGTCATGCCGCGTGTCTGGCGGTACGCGGCATGCAGAGCGGGCTTCGCGGCCCGCATCAGCCAGCGCTTCAGAGTTTCGGACATGACTTTGGTTAGCGCGCCGCAGGGTTCTCGCCAAGCTTGAGTTCCGCGGGCTCGCTTGTTAAGCCTCATGGCATGACCCAGTCCGTCACGGTGCGTCCGGTCCGCGGCAAGGAAGACCTCAAGGCCTTCCTCGACGTGCCGTTCGCGCTCTACGCCAGCGACCCCAACTGGGTGGCACCGCTCTATCTCGAGCGCTTCGAGCATCTCGACCCCAAGAAGAATCCCTATTACCGGCATGCCGAGGTCGAACTCTTCCTCGCCTTTCGCGGCGACAGGCCGGTGGGCCGCATTTCGGCCCAGCTGTGCAGCCTGCGCAGCGAGCGCTACAAGGACGGCGTCGGCCAGTTCGGCTTCATCGAGGCGGAAGACGACCCGGCGGTGTTCGAGGCCCTGCTCGGCGCCGCGTCTGCCTGGCTCAGGCAGCGGGGTGCAACGGCCATCCAGGGCCCGTTCAGCTTCTCGATCAACGACGAGACGGGGCTGCTCATCGAGGGTTTCGACACGGCGCCGTCCATGATGATGGGCCATGCCCTTCCCTATTATGCAAGGCGCCTTGAGGAAGCGGGGTTCACCAAGGCGAAGGATGTGATCGCCTATGATTTCCTCGACCAGGCAGATATGCCGCGCGCCCTCAAGTCGGCCTATGACAAGGCGATCGCCGACAAGGACGTGACGCTGCGCCCGCTCGACAAGAAGCAGCTGATGAAGGAACTGCAGATCGTCGTCTCCATCGCCAACGATGCGTGGTCGGAGAACTGGGGCTTCGTGCCCTGGACCGACGAGGAAATGGCAGCACTCGCCAGCAATCTCAAGATGCTGGTGACGGGCGACTACATCGCCATCGCTGAATACAAGGGCGAGCCGGCGGCGATGGCCATCACGCTGCCCAACATCAACGACTGGATCGCCGGCCTCGACGGCAGGCTGCTGCCCTTCGGCTGGGCCAAGGTCGCATGGAACCTCCTGGCGAAACCGCCCAGGTCGGTGCGCATGCCGCTGATGGGGCTGCGCCGCAAGTATCATGGCACGGCACTCGGCGCGGTGCTCGGCATGGCGGCGATCGCGCGCGTCAGGAACTATCACGTCGGCCGCGGCACGACACGCGGTGAAGCCTCGTGGATCCTCGAGGACAACATGCCGATGCGGCGGATGATCGAGAGCTTCGGCGGCAAGCCCTACAAGACCTACCGCATTTATGAGAAGTTAATTGCCTAGGCGCTAGCCGCCTGTGGCGGCGGCGTGCTGCCGCCTCGAATTCGCCCGTCAGCCAGGTTCCGCCCCGCATCGTGTTCACGCTCGCCCATCTCTCGGATCTGCATCTCGGACCACTTCCGGCGGGGTCGGCGCGCCGCAACTTTGCCCTCAAGCGCGCCATCGGCGTGATGAACTGGCGGCTCAACCGCCACCGCGTGCACAGCCCCGCCGTGGCCCTGGCCATCGCCGACGATATCCGCCGCAGCACACCTGACCACGTGGCGCTGACCGGCGACATCGTCAACGTCGCCGCGCGCCAGGAATTCGTGGCGGCAGCGCGCTGGATGGCGGACTTCGGCCCGCCCGACTGGATCAGCTTCGTGCCCGGAAACCACGACTGCTACGTGCGCGTCGCCTGGCAGCACGGGCTCTGGCATCTCGATCCCTACATGCAGGGTGACATGCGCGTTCCCCTCACCCAGGAGACGCCACAGGTCGCATCGCCTTTCCCCTATGTCAGGCTGCGGCGCAACGTGGCCCTCATCGGCGTGTCATCGGGCGTTCCGCAGCCCTGGCACCGTGCCTGCGGCCAGCTCGGCCGTACCCAGATGGAGTCGCTTTCCCACCTGCTTTCCGACCTACGCGAACGCGGCTATGCCCGTGTGGTGATGATCCACCATCCGCCGCTGCCCGGCCTCGCCAAGCCCGCCAAGGCGCTGATCGACGCGCCGCTGCTGCGCGGCGTGCTCGAGGAACAGGGAGCGGAACTGGTGCTGCATGGCCACAACCACGAGCACATGTTGAACACCATCGGATCGCGCTTCGGAGCGGTGCACGTCCTGGGGGTGCCCTCGGCATCGGTGATTGCCGACGACGAACACCCCCTGGCGGCCTGGAACCTCTACCGGATCCAGCGCCAGGCCGGAAAGTGGCTGACCGACGTGTCAATCCGCAGCTATGACCCGGCCAGCGGGCAGGTCGTCCCCCTCACAGAATTCGCCCTTTCTTCCTGAGCGGCGGGTGGCTAGATTGCGGGCCTCGATGCACCACCTCCCCTCCGGAAGCTGAACCGATCTTGCTGCTCCCCATCGTCGACAGGCACGTTATGCGGCAGGTTTCGCTGCCACTCGCTGGCGCGCTGGTGATCGGCCTCCTCATGCTGCTCGCCGACCGCATGGTCCGCCTGCTCGACACCACGCTTGGCAAGAAGAACTCCTTCTCGGTGGTGTTCGAAATGCTGGCGTACCTGGTGCCGCACTATCTCGGCACGGCCCTGCCGGCGGCCCTGTTCCTCGGCCTGCTCCTGGGCTTCGGCAAGATGTCGGCAAATTCCGAGACCGATGCCTTCATGGCTTCGGGGATCGGTCTCAACCGCATGGCTCGCCCGGTGATCCTGATGGGTGTCGCGATCTGCCTGATGTCGGTGATCATCATGGGCTGGCTGCAGCCCTATGCACGCTATGCCTATCGCTCCGTGGTGTTCGACGTGCAGAACGTCGAGGTGTTCTACCTCGCGGAGGAAGGCGTCTTCATGCAGGCCGGCGACCGCACTTTCATCATCGACAAGCTGAACCGCAGCACCAACGCCTTCGACCACGTGTTCATCTACGAGAACAAGGGCGACAAGGGGTCCGACACGGTCACCGCCTCGCGCGGCCGGCTGCTGGAGAGCCCGGCGGGCCAGCGCCCCACGCTCCACCTCGAGGACGGACACCGCCTTACCTTCAAGGTACCGCCCGACGTCAATTCCTCCGATCCCGCAATCGGCGATGCGACCGAGTTCGCGCTCGCCGACACGCCGCTGGGCCGCATTTCCAAGGACATCTTCCGGCCCCGCGGCGAGGACGAGCGTGAACTCACACTGCCTGAACTGGTCACGGCGCTCGACAACCCGCCCCCCAAGGCCAGCTACGCCAACGTGGCCTCGGAACTGAGCGAGAGGCTGGTGACGGCGGCAAGCATCCTGATCCTGCCCTATCTCGCCATTCCCTTCGCCGTCGGCAACAGGCGCAGCGCCCGCGGCTTCCGCACCGGTGTCGCGCTGGTGCTGATCGTGGTCTACAACGAGATCATCCACCAGGGTGCGTCGCTGTCCAACCACGGCGTCGCTTCGCCGCTGATCACCATGTGGCTGCCCTGCCTGCTGCTGGCGCTGTTCGCCGCCTGGCGCTACATCGGCACCTGTTTCACCCTGCGCAACGACCCCATCGGCCTGCTGATCGACCGGGTGGGCGACTTCTTCGGCAACCTGCGCCATGTCGTGGTCCGCCGTCTTGGATGGGGGGCTTCGTCATGATGAAGATCATCGGCTGGATGCTGAACCGCATGGTGGCCATCCGCTTCTTCGGCATCCTGCTCGGCATCTCGTTCTTCGTGCTTTCGCTCGACGTGCTGACCAACGCCAAGGACCTGCAGGCGCTGCGTCCGAACGACATGACGATCCTGCTTCAGTACATGCTCTACCGTGCGCCCTCGGTGCTGGTGAACTACATGGGCATCTCCATGCTTCTCGCGATGCTGCTCAGTCTCACCGAACTGAGCTACCGCAACGAGATGGCGGCGATGTGGGCGGCAGGCGTGTCGCCCGCCCGGCTCATCGTCATGCTGCTGCCGCTGGCCTTCGTGGCGGGTGGCCTGAACTTCATCCTCTCGGACTCGGCCATTCCCGCCACCACGCCGCAACTGCGGGACTGGGGCGTGGGCGACTATGGCGCAGAAAAACTGAAGCTCGGCGAGAAGGACCCGATCTGGATGCGCGCCGGCCCCGACATCCTGCGCGCCGGCAGCGCCAACGGCGATTCGACGAAGCTCAACGACGTCATCATCTTCCGCCGTGACGACCAGGGCCTGTTGCGCGAGCAGATCTACGCCAAGGATGCACTGCTCGAAGGCGGCCGCTGGACACTCTCCAAGGTGCTCGTCTACTACCGCGACAACCTGCAGCCCTCGCATCTCGACACGCTGGTCTATTCCGGCAACATGAAGCCCGCCCAGGCCGGGGCGCGCTCCGGTGCGCCGGAGGACATGTCGCTCACCGAGCTCTTCTATTTCATCGACAACCAGGGCTTTGGCATCCGGCCCGTCTGGGTCTACGAGACCTGGGCCAACAAGCGCATTTCGCTGTTCTTCTCGGGTCTCCTGATGATGGGCCTGTGCATTCCGCTGGCCACGCGCTTCCGCCGCGGTGGCGGCCTCGGCGCGCTGTTCGCGGTGGGCGTGGGCATCGGCTTCGTCTATTTCATCATCGACGGCATCGCGCTCACCATGGGCGAACTCGGCTTCGTGAAGCCGTGGCTCGCCGCATGGCTCCCCATCCTCGCCTTCGGATCGCTGGCCGTGGTCATGACCCTCAGGTCGGAGACCGTGTGAGCGGCCCGCCGCAGCACTCGGGGGTGATCGTCAATCCGCTGTCCGGAAGGGGCAACGGCAAGGGACAGGCTCTGGCTGACAAGCTTGCCGGCGACGGCAGCATTTCGCTGCGCCTGCTCGAGCGCTTCGAGCAGCTCGAAGACATTGTCGACTCGATGGCACGCGCCCGCGTGACAGACCTGTTCATCAGTTCCGGCGACGGCACCGTCCAGGAAATCCTCACGCTGATCATCGAAGGCGGCAGGTTCGACCCGGTACCGCGCATTTGCCTGCTGCCGCACGGCACCACCAACCTGAGCGCCAATGATCTCGGTTTCCGGCGCCACGCAATCGATGCCCAGGCCAGTTTCGTGAGGCAACCCAGCGGTGGCGAAGTCGCTGCCCGCAGCACCATCCGCTGCATCAATCCCGGCGATGGCAAGATCAGGCACGGCATGTTCGTGGGAACGGGTGCCGTATCGGTGGCCACGCGCCACTGCCAGAAGGTCTTCAACGATCAGGGCGTGAGGGGCCAGTGGGCTGTCGCCAAGACGCTGATGTCGGCGGTCGGCAAGTATCTCTTCGCCGCCCCCGATGCCGCCGACGAGTCGCGCTTCGACCGGCCCTACGCCATCTCGGTCGAGGCTGGAGGACGGCAGCTTGCCACCGGCACGCAGCTGCTCCACATGTCGACGACGCTCGATACGCTGCTGCTCGGCTGCCATCCCTTCTGGGGCGGCAAGACGGGACCGATCCGCACCACCGTGATCCCCTACCCGGTGCCTTCGTTGCTGCGCTGGATGCTGCCGGTCATGTATGGCGGCGAGAACCACGCCAGCCCGCCCGGCGCGGTAAGCTTCTGCTCGGATGAACTCGCAGTCGCCTCCGACGCGATCTTCGTCATCGACGGCGAATTCTTTCCACCGCCGAAGGGCGAGCCTCTCCGCATGGAAGCCGGGCCGGAATTCACCTTCGTCCGAGGCTGAAACTCAGCCGTTCACGACCTTCTTGCCGTGGCCCTGGGCCACCACCGCGCCGAACAGTTCGATGATGCGGTCGATCTCGGCCTCGGAATGTGCCGCCGAAACCGAGCAGCGCAGCAGGCAGAGCTTGTTGGGCGTGCCGGGCGGCAGCGCGATGTTGACGTAGACGCCTGCCTTCAGCAGGGCGTTCCACATGGCGATGGTCGAGGGCTCGTCCGGGCACCTGACGGCGACGACCGGGCTCACCTCGTCGCAGCCCAGTTCCAGACCCAGCGCCTTGAAACCGTGGAACAGCCGCGCCGAATTCTCGGCGAGTCTCTTGCGGCGCTGCGGTTCCGCCGCCAGCTTGCGGATTGCCGCGATCGAGGTTGCGATCGAGGCCGGCGAGGACGAGGCGGTGAACATGTAGGGCCGCATCGCATAGCGCAGATATTCGAAATAGGGGTGGTCGCCAGCGCCGAAGCCGCCGATGGCGCCGACACTCTTCGAGAAGGTGCCGACCACGAAGTCGACCTCCTTCTCGAGCCCCGCCTCGTCCGCCAGGCCGCGGCCATGGGGGCCCAGCACGCCGAAGGAATGGGCCTCGTCGACGAGCAGCTGGAAACCGTGCTTCTTCTTCACGTCGATGAAATCGGCGAGCGGGGCGCGGTCGCCCATCATCGAATAGATGCCCTCGAGCACCACGAGCTTGCCGCCGCCATCCTCCTCGCCGCGCGCCAGGCGTTTGTCGAGGTCGGCGGCGTCGTTGTGGCGGAAGCGCACCAGTTTGGCGCCCGACAGCGTGCAGCCATCATAGATCGAACTGTGCGAGTCGGCGTCGAGATAGATCGTGTCGCGCGGGCCCGCGAGCCCCGACATCATGCCGAGGTTGGCCTGGTAGCCGGTGGTGAAGACGATGCAGTGCTTGCGGTCGAGGAAGCGGGCGAACTCCTGCTCGAGTTCGCGGTGGAGCGAGAACGAGCCGTTGGCGATGCGCGAGCCGGTGGTGCCGGTGCCGAATTCGGCCAGCGCCTTCTGCCCCGCCGCGATGCAGTCCGGGTCGAAGGTAATGCCCATGTAGTTGTTGGTGCCGGCGAGGATCGTCTCCCGGCCGCCGATCAGCGCGCGCGTCGGCGACAGCAGCTTGTCGTTGACGACACCCACCGCGTCGGCCCCCATCGACGTGATGCGAGCATGGCGTTCGGCAATGCCTTCGAGCTTGGCGAGCAGGTCCATGCCTTACCCCTTCCTGGTCCGCGCCTCGACCACATTTGCGAGATCGGCGACGGTGCGCGTTTCCGACAGCACGTTGAGCGGTATCTCGATGTCGAAATGGTCTTCGACCTCCATCACGAAGTCCATCACGGTGACGGAGTCGATGTTGAGGTCGGTCGAGATGTCGGTCGCGGCAGAGAGAACGGTGCCATTGCTGTTGAACGGTTCGAGCAGCTTGCACAGCTGGGAGACGGTGTCGGTCATTGGGACGTCCTTGAACTGGCGGTCCTTGTATCTTTGCCGGGCACCTGAGGCAACCACCCGGCCTGGCGGTACCATGTCACGGTTTCGGCGAAGCCGGCGGCAAAGGGAATGGGATCGGCGAGCACCAGCGTGTCGGGCCGCGCCACCCAGTCCGGGTGATAGAGTTCGGCGATCTTGCCGCGGTTCACCATGCCGGGCTTGCGCTTGCGCCAGGCCCAGAGTTCGGCGAACCAGGCTGCCGTCACGGGAACGGGCCGCGGCAGGAACATCGGGATCACCTGCCGGCCGCAAAAGGCCACCCCGGTCTCGATCAGCTCAGGCCAGCCATAGCCGCCAGGCTTGCCGTCGCTCACCTCGTGGACGCCCTGTCCGCCTTCGGTGAGGGCCATGGCGATGAGCCGCGCCAGGTCTCGCACGTGGATGAGCGAGAAACGTGCCTCCCGCCGGCCCGGAATGACGGCCACCGGCCGCGTCAGTTCGGCGATCAGCGGCAGCGTGCCGCGGTCGCCCGGGCCATAGACGGCGGGGGGCCGGATGATGATGGCATTGAGGGCCGCCATGCGCCCGCCCACCACCTCTTCACCGGCCCGCTTGCTGGCGGCATAGGCCGAGAGCTGCGGCTCGCGCGCCGCCAGCGACGAGATATGAACGAAGCGCCGCACCCGTGCCGCTTCTGCCGCATCGGCCAGCGCCCGCGTGCCGAGTTCGTTGACGCGAAAATAGTGCTGGCGCTTCAGCCCGGTGAGGGCCCCGGCGAGGTGGATGACGGCACCCGCGCCATCGACCAGCTGCGCCAGCGCCGCCGTGTCGGCAAGGTCGCCCTGGATGGTCTGGATGCCGTCGGGGAGTTCGGCCTTGGCCGGGTCGCGCACCAGGGCCCGCAACCGATGGCCCCTGGCCAGCAGTTCGGTCGCGGCGTGGCGTCCGGCAAAGCCCGTGGCGCCGGTGATGGCGATGATTTCGCTCATGTTGGACTGCGCAGCGGCCGGAGCCGCCTCAGAGGGCGACCTCGAGGCCATCGGCCCCGGCGATCATCGTCAGGAGGGTCACTTCGGCAATCTCGCCCGACAGGAACTTCTGCTTGGCGGCAGCGCGCGACAGCTTGCCTGACGAGGTGAAGGGCAGGCTCTTGGGCGGTACCATGACGACCTTGCACTCGACGCCAGCCGAGCGGTGGACGATGGCAGACACCTCGTGGCGCAGGGCCTCGATCGAGGCCATGTCCTGCAGGCGGCACTGCACCAGCACCGTCACCTCGTCCTCGCCCTCGTCGTTCTCGACGGCGAAGGCGGCAACGTCGCCCGAGCGCAGCGGCTCGATCTGTTCGGCGGCCCATTCGATGTCCTGCGGCCAGATGTTGCGGCCATTGTGCAGGATGAGGTCCTTGGCACGGCCGGTGATCACGATCTCGCCGTCGAGCCAGTAGCCCATGTCGCCGGTGTCGAGGAAGCCGTCCTGGCCGACGACCGCGGCGGTCGCCTCGTCATTGTGGTAGTAGCCGGTCATCAGGCTCGGCGTGTTGACGAAGATGCGGCCCACGGCGCGCCCACCCAGCACGGTGCCGTGCTCGTCGCGGATCTCGACGATGCTGCCTTCCATCGGCCGGCCGCAGACCACGAAACCGCGGGCGTTGGCGCCACGCGCCGGAACGGCCCGGCCCTCGAGCTTCAGGGCATGACGGTCGATCATGTCGATGCGGATCGGCGCGTCGGCGTCGACAAATGAAATGGCCAGCGTCGTCTCGGCCATGCCGTAGCTCGGCAGGAAGGCCTCCGGGCGGAAGCCGGCGACCGAGAGATGCGCGGCGAAGCCTTCCAGCACATCGGCGCGCACCATGTCGCCGCCGATGCCGGCAATGCGCAGGCGCGAGAGATCGAGCGTCACCGCCTCGCCATTGATGCGGCGGGCGGCAAGGTCATAGCCGAAGCTCGGCGAATAGGTGATCGTCGACTGGTTGTCGGACATCAGCTTCAGCCACAGCGCCGGGCGGCGGGCAAAGGAGGTGGTGGCAAGGAAGTCGACGCTGACCTGGCCCATGGCCGGCGACAGGCAGAACCCGACGAGGCCCATGTCGTGATACAGCGGCAGCCACGAGAAGGCGCGGTCTTCCGGGTTGATGCGCATGCCGTCGCGCAGAATGCCGCGCGTGTTGGACATGATCGCCTTCTGCGAGATCAGAACGCCCTTGGGGTTCGACGTCGAGCCCGAGGAATACTGGATGTAGGCATCCTCGTCGGCGCGGAAGGGTTCGAGCTTGGCGGCGGCCTCGGGCAGTGCCTGAAGTTCGGCGTGGGTCAGCACCCGGCGGGCGCCGGCGCGGGCCGCGCCCTCGGTGATGTGGCCGAGCAGGTCATCGCCCGTCACCACGGTCTGCGCCTTGGCAGCAGCCAGCATGCCGGCGACCCGGTCGATGTAGCTATCCTTGCCGCCGATATACATGGTGTAGGGCATCGGACAGGGAATGAGGCCGGCATACTGGCAGCCGAAGAACACCGCCATGAACTCGGGGCCGGTCTCTGCCACTACGGCGACGCGGTCGCCGCGCTTCAGGCCGAGAGAGAGAAGCTTGCGCGCGGTGGAAATCGCCTGGCGGCGCAGTTCGGCATAGGGCAGCACGCTCTGCAGCTGGCCGCGCGGAGAATAGAAATTGAAGCCGGTGACGCCCTTCGCTGCATAGTCCAGGCCTTCGGCGAGCGTGCCGAACGCAGCGAGCTTTTGGGCAAGGCTGCGATTTGAGGTCGGCGTGACCGATCCGGACGTGTCGGCGTCAGTGCTCCGCTTCAAAGCGCTCTGCATGCAATCGATACCCTGCGAATTCCAAACATCAGACGCAATGCCCTTCGAACCCTCGGGGTTCTAGGCGGCATGCGGTAATTTTTCGTAACAGGGGCCCTGAGTCCGGGGAAATCAATTGTTGTTTCAGTTTGTAACGATCTTCGGCCGCTTACTAATCATTAAGGTAAATCAATACTTTAAAAGGCCTGTGTAAAGCGCTGCCGCGACCAGCGCGAGGGCGCCGAACGCGAAGCCCGAAATCCATGCCAGAATGAGCGTGGCAGAACTGTATCCGACGCCTGGAACCGGCGGCAGACCGGGGCTCTGGCGCTCCCGCGCCACCATCCGGTGGGCCATGTGGCGGCGGATTGCGGCAGCGGCCTGTTCGCGGTCGGTTCCTTCGAACAGCAGGTCGCGGCTGTCCTGTCGGTCCTGGAGGACGCGGTAGGTGCGGTGGTCCGGCTCCATCACCACGAAGGCAGTGAGATCAACCCAGAGTTTCGGCGGCTCGCCGGGCAGCAGCGTGAGATCGAACAGATCTCTTGCCTCCGGCGAGGCCTGGACGGTGGGGAGAAGCTCGTCCTTGAGGATCTGCAGGCGCAGCGTCTTGGAATCGCGCAGGTCGAGGGCGGCCTCGAAATGAGCCGCCTCG
>Ga0209023_10004384_pt1 | contig 16092 bp, 15 predicted proteins | sample LakOneMetagenome_FD_187468 | JGI IMG/M metagenome (GOLD analysis project Ga0209023, IMG submission 187468) | Freshwater and sediment microbial communities from Lake Erie, Canada (SPAdes) (version 2) | ecosystem: Environmental > Aquatic > Freshwater > Lentic | place: Lake Erie, Canada... | reverse complement strand
GACAATGTCGAGCGGTTCGCGCGAATTCACGACCCGCGAATAGATCGCCAGGCAGGTGCCCTTCAGCGGAAAGCGCTTCTGGGTGCCGGTCAGGCCGATCTCGTGGCGCACCATGCCCATCAGGTCTTCGGAGTCGCCACGGTCGTGGATGGTGAACGATTCGTCCAGGCCGATGCGTCCGGCGAACTCGCGCAGCAGGCGCGCGCCGATGCTGTGGAAGGTGCCGGCCCAGGGCAGCGTGACGGTTCCATTGCTGCGGCCCATGACCCGCTGCAGCACGTTACCGGCGCGCTGGCTCATCTCGTTGGCGGCGCGCCGCGAAAAGGTCAGCAGCAGGATGCGCTGCGGGTCGGCGCCGCGCATGATCAGGCGCGCCACGCGGTGCGCCAGGGTATTCGTCTTGCCCGAACCGGCGCCCGCCACCACCAGCAAGGGGCGCGTGCGGGCGGCGCCGATGTCGTGCTCGACAGCGGCGCGCTGGTCGGGATTCAGGCTGGCGAAGGGATCGTCGGCAGCGGCGGCGGCAGGAAGGTCGGCGGCAGGGTCGGCAACAGCGGCGGTCATGGAAGAAGTGGCAATGATGAACCAGCGCAACTGTATATCTGTCCAGTAAGCTCGCGCAAGTGCATTTTTGGTACTTGGCAGGCGAAGCTGTCGTAAAAAGGCCGCGTTCGCTTTTTACCTAGTTCAAACGGCTTGCGAAGAGTCTGTGCTAAGTCTGTGGAATTAAAGAACTTTTCTGGATATCCACAAACTTTGTGAATAACTTTGTGGAAAAGGCGGGGCTTGACATCGCGAAAGCGCGTCGGGATGCGGCTTTCAACAAAATGCCCAAACGGCGGGCAAGGTCGAAGCTCAGCAAAATCAATGACTTGCACGCATTTATACGCGTAAGGATAAAAATCGGTTCAACTTAGAAAAAAGAAATTTTTGTGTATAACCGGGCTTCCCAGCGCGCCACAAACATGCCTCTTTGGTAACGAAAAGTCGAACTGTAGAGCAACTATTTACTGCTGGGAACGGCGCCGTGCCGGTTCCAGCAAGACGCGCTCGATCACGGCGCGTCCGACATTGCGCGAACGCAGGTACTCGACGGCCGACATCGTGTTCGCGCTGAACTGCACGGCAATCCCGTCGTCGACCACGGCGCGCTGCTGGATGTCGGTGCGGGCCTCGCCCGTGCTGTCCGCGGCCATGCCACGCAAAAATGCTGGTGCCTGCTCCATCGTTCCTCCGCCCTGTCATCGTTGATCGGTACTCTGCGTAACGAGTATTGATCAAGACGCGGCAATGTCAATGTCAATTTTCCATTGAACAGAATAAAGTTGTGTATGCATGCCGGACGGCAGCGTAGCGCCGCCCCGCGCGTAGCAGGCCTAGAATGGTCGCGTTGGCACTCCCTTTCCGACCTTTTCACCAAGCGCGAGGCAGCGATGAACACGACACCGCAACCGGATCTGAACCCTGGCGACGAAGCCGCTCCCGGCACACCCGGCGCCGGCGAAAACATCTGCGATGCCTGCTCGGGCAGCGGCAAGCTGGCCGACGGCAAGCCTTGCCCCGAATGCGGCGGTAGCGGCAAGGTCATGCGAGGCATCGGCGGCGGCTGACAGCCCGGCCAGACGGTCCGCGCACGATTCGACGTTTCGTGACAGAAATGTTTGATGGCGAGATAATCGCCGGATGACTCCTGCGCCTCTTGCGGACCGTCCGCGCCCTGCCTCCTGCCCGACCTGTTTGTCGCCTTTACGCTGCTGGCCCTGCAGGGCTTCGGCGGCGTGCTGGCCGTGGTCCAGCGCGAACTCGTCGAGCGCAAGCGCTGGCTGACCCAGGACGAGTTCATCGAGGACTGGGCGGTGGCGCAGATCATGCCGGGCCCGAACGTCGTCAATCTGTCGATGATGGTCGGCGCGCGCTACTTCGGCCTGCGCGGCGCCATGACCGCGCTCGCCGGCCTGCTGGCGGTGCCGCTGGTGCTGATCCTGCTGCTGGCCACCCTGCATGCGCGCTTCGGCGGCAACCCGCATGTGGAAGGCGCCCTGCGCGGCATGGCGGCCGTATCCGCCGGACTGATCGCCGCCGCCGGCCTGAAGCTATCGAGCGCGCTGGCACGCAGCCCCTTGCCGCCCGCCTGGTGCGCCGCAATCAGCGTGCTCGGCTTCGTGCTGGTGGCGCTGCTGAAGGTGCCGCTGGTCTGGGTCCTGCTCGGCCTGGGCGGCCTGGGCTGCGTGCTGACTTACCGGAACATGAAGTCGTGAACGCGGAAACGATCCACCTGACGCTCAGCTGGCACGACTGGCTGAATCTGTTTGCGCATTACCTGATGCTGTCGCTGATGTCGCTCGGCGGCGCGATTTCCACCACCTCGGAGATGCACCGCTTCCTGGTCGAGCAGCACGGCTGGCTGACCCAGGCCCAGTTCAACGATTCGATCGCCCTGGCCCAGGCCGCGCCGGGGCCGAACGTGCTGTTCGTGGCGCTGATGGGCTGGCACGTCGGCATGAACGCGGGCAGCACCACGGCCGCCTTCCTCGGCGTGGCGGTGACCATGGTCGGCATCCTGCTGCCGTCGACGATCTTTACTTACCAGGTTGCGCAGTGGGGACACCGCAACCGCGAACTGCGCGCGGTGCGGGCCTTCAAGCAGGGGATGGCGCCGGTGGTGATCGCGATGCTGTTGTCGACGGCGTGGATCCTGGCCAGCTCGGCCGGGCGCGGGGTGGCGGACTGGCCCTTGTGGGTGCTGGCGCTGGCGAGTTGCCTGGTGATGTGGCGGACCAGGCTGCATTTGCTGTGGGTGCTGGGGGCGGGGGCGTTGCTGGGGGCGTTCGGGGTCGTGTGATCGTTGGCTCTGTGTTCGGACCCATCTGCCTTTGTACCGCGTGGACACAGGTGTCCACCCTACGAAACCCGGGGCTGTAGGGTGGACCGGGCCGCGCAAGGCTCCCGAGTCCACGCGGTTGCGGCACAGGATGGTCGAAAACCGAACCGCTACCACCACCCGATGCCAAACTGGCATACTTGCACCATCGACCATTCACGGACCTGACACCATGCCCCAACTCCTGAGCGAGCACGCCTGCTTCGGCGGCGTCCAGCGTTTCTACCAGCACGACGCCGCGGCCATCGGCCTGCCGATGAAATTCTCGGTCTACCTGCCGCCCGGCCACAAGGACAAGCAGTTGCCCGTGCTGTTCTACCTGGCCGGCCTGACCTGCACCGAAGAGACCTTCATGATCAAGGCCGGCGCCCAGCGCGTGGCCGCCGAACTCGGCGTCATCCTGGTCGCCCCCGACACCAGCCCGCGCGGCGCCGGCGTGCCCGGCGAAACCGACAGCTGGGACTTCGGCGTGGGCGCCGGTTTCTATGTCGACGCCACAGCCGAACCGTGGTCGCGCCACTACCGCATGTACAGCTACATCCTGGAACTGCGCGAGCTCGTCATGCAAGAATTCGGCGCCGACCCGGCGCGCTGCGGCATCTTCGGCCACTCGATGGGCGGCCATGGCGCCCTGATGCTGGCGCTGCGCAATCCGGAGCTGTTCCGCTCGGTATCGGCCTTTGCGCCGATCGCCGCGCCGACCCGTTGCCCCTGGGGCGAGAAAGCCTTCGGCGGCTATCTCGGCGCCGACCGCGCCGCCTGGAAAGCCTACGACGCTACCGAACTGGTCGCCAGCGGCCCGGTGCGCTTCCCGCAAGGCATCCTGGTCGACCAGGGCCTGGCCGACAAGTTCCTGCCGGACCAGCTGAACCCGGACGCCTTCGAGGCCGCCTGCCGCGCCGCCGGCCAGCCGCTCGAACTGCGCCGCCACGAAGGCTATGACCACGGCTATTACTTCATCTCGACCTTCGTCGAAGACCACCTGCGCTTCCACAGCCGCCAGCTCGGCTGATCCTCGCAAGGCATTCGCTGGCATGGCACTCGGCTTGCCAGCGAATGCGCTCCCTCCCCTTTTCCTCGCTATCTCGTCCCCTGAACCCTGTTCCGGCGGCACTGTTTTCGCGGTGCCGCACGGCCCGTCCGCGCCTCGCCGCTGAGGAAAAATGCCGCTGGGCAAACGGGCGCATGGGCCTGAAAACGTGGTGTATTCTGAAACTTGAATAGGCAAGCCCGCAAGCCTGGGGCGAAGCAAGTGGCAGACCTACAGCGTTTCAAGAACCGCGCACAGGCTGGCAGGCTGCTGGCGAAGCGGCTGGCCGGGTATGCGTACCGGACCGGTGCGCATGCGCCCGGCGCCATCGTCCTGGCCCTGCCGCGCGGCGGTGTGCCGGTGGCGTATGCGGCGGCGACGGCGCTCGGCCTCGAGCTCGACCTGCTGCTGGTGCGCAAACTCGGCCTGCCGTATCAACCCGAGTTCGCCATCGGCGCGGTCGGCAGCGGCGGCGTACAGGTGCTGCAGCCGGGCGTGCCCGGCTTGATGGGTGTGACGCAGGAACAGGTCGACGCGATCAGCGCGCGCGAGCTGGTGGAACTGGAACGCCGTGCGCGCCTGTACCGGGGCGGACGTCCCGAACCGGCGCTGGCGCAGCGCCAGGTGATCATCGTCGACGACGGCATCGCCACCGGCTCGACGATGGAAGCGGCGGTCAAGGTCGCACGCCAGCGCCAGGCCGCGCGCGTGATCGTGGCGGTGCCGGTGGCGCCGCCGGATACGCTGGAGCGGCTCGCGCCCGAGGTGGACGAGCTGGCCTGCCTGCTGTCGCCCTTGCGCTTTCGCGCGGTGAGCCAGTGGTACGACGCATTCGACCAGACGAGTGACGAAGAAGTGCAGGATTTGCTGGCGACGGCCTGGAACAAGCAGGCCGATCGCCCCTTTGACAAGCAAGCTAACGGAAAGGATAAACCATGAAACAGACCCGCACCGAGACCGGATACGAGGCAAGCGACCTTGCCAAGCTGCTGGGCGGCGCCGCCGCCGGCGCCCTCCTGATGTACATGCTCGACCCCGACCGCGGCAGCGCCCGCCGCTCGACCTCCACAGCGGCCCTGCGCAACGCGGGTTCGCGCACCGGCAGCGCCCTCGGCCATGCCTGGCATGGCGTCAGCGAGCGCGTCGGCTCGCTCGCCAGCAGCGCGAGCGACAGCGCCAGCCACCTGTTCGACAAGGCCAGCAGCCGCGCGGGCGACCTGGCCGACGACGCCGGTTCGCGCGCCAGCCGCGCACTCGAAGCGGCCAAGCCCGACGGCGCCGCCCACCGCGCCTGGGACAACACGGTCGATAGCGTCTCGCGCATGGCCAGCTCGGCCGGCTCCGAACTCGATGTCGCCGGCTCGCGCCTGAGCCGCCTGGCCAGCCAGGCCGGCAGCAGCGTCATGGGCGCCCTGCACCTGAACGACCGCGACGACCTCGCCGCCCTGCTGCGCAATCCGGCCGTCGTCAGCGGCGGCCTGCTCGGCATCTTCGGCCTGATGCGCCGTTCGCCGCTGGCCGGCGCGCTGGGCCTGGCCGGACTGGCCCTCGCGGCCCGGAGTATCGGCAACCAGGGGGCCGGCGGCCAGAGCGGCGGCGGCCTGCTGTCGAACCTGCTGGGCGGCCGTAGCTTGGGGCGCGGCCAGCGCATCGACCTGGAAAAAACCATCCGCATCGACGCCTCGCCCGAAGACGTCTATGAACTGTGGAGCAACTACGAAAACTTCCCGCGCTTCATGTCGCACGTGGTCGAGGTGCGCGACACCGGCCGCCGCCGCTCGCATTGGGTGGTGCAGGGTCCGGCCGGCAGCCAGTTCGAATGGGATGCGGTGCTGACCGAACAATCGAAAGGCAAGCGCCTGGCCTGGCGCAGCGAACCGGGCGCGCAGATCGCCAACGAAGGGTCGATCACCTTCGAGCCCTACCGCGGCGGCACCCTGGTCACCGTGCGCCTGTCGTACACGCCGCCGGCCGGCATCGTCGGCCATGGCCTGGCGGTGCTGCTGGGCTCGGACCCGAAACGGCAAATGGACGACGACCTCGCGCGCATGAAGCACTTCGTCGAACGCGGCGTCGTTCCGCGCGACGCGCAAGGGCGTGACAGCGCGCGCGACAAGTCGGGCAGCCGCTTCCTGCACTGACAGGTACCCGCGCATGGTAACGGCGACAGACATCGGCGCGGCCGCCCTGGCCGACGCCGCCCACCCACTGGGCGGCGGGCCCGGCGACTACGACGCCCTGATGAACCTCGTGGGCGACGCCCGCTTCGTGCTGATCGGCGAAGCGACCCACGGCACCCACGAGTTCTACGAGGAACGGGCGCGCATTACCCAGCGCCTGATCCGCGAGAAGGGTTTCACGGCGGTGGCGGTGGAGGCCGACTGGCCCGATGCCTACCGTGTCAACCGTTACGTGCGCGGAGAGGGCGGCGACAAGGATGCCAACGCCGCCCTGTCCGGCTTCGAGCGTTTTCCCGCCTGGATGTGGCGCAACACCGATGTCACCGCCTTTGTCGACTGGCTGCGCGCACACAACGAGGGCTTGCGCGCCGGTCCGAAGGTCGGCTTCTACGGGCTCGACCTGTACAGCCTGTTCACCTCGGTGCGCGAAGTCCTGAATTACCTCGACAAAGTCGACCCGACGGCCGCCGCCGAGGCCAGGCGGCGCTACGCCTGCTTCGACCATTACGAGGAAGACAGCCAGCATTACGGCTACGCCACCGGCGTCGGCCTGTCCGAATCCTGCCAGCAAGGCGTGCTGACCCAGTTGCAGGAACTGCAGCAGCGCGCTTTCGATTACATGCAGTCCGACGGCGCATCGAGCGAAGACGCCTTTTTCTACGCCCAGCAGAACGCACGCCTGGTCAAGAACGCCGAGGAATACTACCGGACCATGTTCCGTGGCCGTGTCTCGTCCTGGAATCTGCGCGACAGCCACATGGCGGAAACCCTGGACGCCCTCACCCGCCACCTGTCGCGCGACGGCGAACCGGCCAAGATCGTGGTCTGGGAACACAATTCCCACATCGGCGACGCCCGCGCCACCGACGTCGGCAACCTGGGCGAGTGGAATGTGGGCGAGCTGGCGCGCAAGGCCTATCCGGGCCAGACCTGCCTGATCGGCTTTTCCACTTACGACGGTCACGTAACGGCGGCGTCCGCCTGGGACGGCGAGGCCGAACGCAAGCGCGTGCGCCCTGCCCTGCACGGCAGCTACGAGGAATTACTGCACCACGTGGGTTTGCCGCGCTTCTGGCTGAACCTGCGCGACGACACGCCGGTACGGCGCATCATGATGGAGCGGCGCCTGGAGCGCGCGATCGGCGTGCTGTACTTGCCGCGCACTGAACGCCAGAGCCATTACTTCAATGCGCAAATGGCCCAGCAGTTCGATGCCGTGATCCACATCGACCGCACGGAAGCGCTGGTGCCGCTCGATGCGACGAGCGGTTGGCATTCGGGGGAACCGCCGGAGACCTACCCGGAAGGGATTTGATTTCGCGCTCAGGGAAGGGGCGGATTCGTGGCGGCGACCGAGTCCCAGCCGTCGGTGTTGCGCACCGCCTGTACACGCTCCCAAATCGACTCGGGCATCGTGTATTGCCAGACACCACCAAGCACCCATGCAAATGTCGGATCGGTGCGAGCGCATTCCTCCACTCTGTCGATAAATGCAGGCCCATGTAAGCTCAACAAGTCTTCGAGCGGCGCAGCCGCAAGCAGGCCAAGATAAGTCTGCATCCTTGGCTGCTCGATCGCTTCGAGAATCGCCTGCCATGCCAATTCCGGTTCATCCTCGACGACCCAGTTGAACTCGAACCAACCCGTCAGGCCTTCGCCCTCCGCCTCGTCACGATCCTTTGAACTGATCCACTTGGCCCAGAGATACCACGCGTCGAGCAGTTCCGGTAGTGGCAAAGGGCCATTCATCTTCAGTCTCCTTTGAGCAAACAACGTAGCGACGCTGACTTCACCTGGGCACGCGCTGGCGAACGCTTCACGTTGACATGCGCATTCCTGCCGGGGTCAGCTTGACCGGGGCATCTTCGACAAAGCCAGTTTCAGGTTCGTCATACTTGAATGCCTGGGGCCTGAAAAATCGCCGGGAACCTCCAGCAACATGCCATCCGCGTCGACAAACACAAAGATGCCGTAGTGATTGTCGACGTCATCGAAACCAACGAAGGTCACGCGCTGGCCTTCTTTCAGGTCACCGATATCGTTTGTGATGAGGAATTCCTCGTCCGGCCTGATGTCCAGCTCGTCCAGTACCCAGGAATCATAGAACCGGTAATCGGAAATTTTCTTCACTTGTCGCCCCTCCCGGGATTCAGCTCTGCCGCGTCCCGCACTCGGTGCAGAATTTGGTCCCCGGCTGCAGCATCGTCGCGCACCCCGTGCACGCCACCTGCTGCGCCATCTTGAATCCGCACTCCGGACAAAACTTGGCGCCGTGGGTCTCGCAGCGGCATTGCGGGCAAACCAGTTGCATGGCTTGCGTGACGTCGCGCCGCGCGCCGCGCACCTTGCCTTCGTCGTTTGCGATTTCCGATGCGGCGCTGACTTCGCCCTGGGCGCGCGCCTGCGAGATCTTGACGTTGACGTTCGGCGCGCAGTTGTAGCACAGGCCGTTCTGGCCATCGAAACAGGTGGCGCACACGTAGTCGTGGCAATTGCCGCAGCGGTTGAAGTGGGCCTTGCCGGCCGCGATCGCTTCGGTGAACGCTTCGTCGCGCGCACTGTGCCAACCGGCCTGGGCCATGCCGGACAGGACGCTGCTGGCATTGCCCAGCATGCCGCCGAACATGCTCGCCCCTTTTTGCAGCCAGCCCGAGGCCTGGGCGCTGCGGTAGGGTTTGAAGTGGGTGCGCCAGCGGTCGCTGCAACGCTCGCAATAGAACTCGAACTGGAACCCGGCATCCACGCCTTGCGAATCGCTCAGGTCGCGGTAATTGTTTGAGAACTGCATTTCCGACATATCAGTGACCACTTGTCTGTACAGGGAGTGGCCGATTATATCCACTTAGCAAAAAAACAGCAGCTTTCGACTGCGCCCGTCCGCGCGGCGTGGCACGCCCGCCACGCGCAAGCGGGGCCATCCTCATTGCAACAATTTGCTAACAATAAACTCTCCCAGACGTCATTTTTTCCTGCTGGCTTTTGGTAGCATGCTCGGGTTTATCATCCGGCAAGGAACGGTTCATGAGTACATTTACGCTGAATATCAACGGCAAGCGCCAGCAGGTCGATGTCGAGCCCGATACCCCCTTGCTCTGGGCCCTGCGCGATACCCTCGGCCTGGTCGGCGCCAAGTATGGCTGCGGCGCCGGCATGTGCGGCGCCTGCACCGTCCACATCGACGGCGTACCGACCCGTTCCTGCCTGATGCCCGTATCGAGCCTCAGCACGCAAAAAATCACCACCATCGAAGGCCTGGACAAGAGGCACCAGCACCCGCTGCAGCAAGCCTGGCAGGAACTCGACGTGCTGCAATGCGGCTACTGCCAGTCGGGCCAGATCATGACCGCCTGCGCCCTGCTGAAACAACACCCGAAGCCGACCGACGCCCAGATCGACGAAGCCATGGCCGGCAACCTGTGCCGCTGTGCCACCTATACCCGCATCCGCGCCGGCATCCATCGCGCCGCCGAGATCGCCAACGTAGAGCGTGTTAAAAAAACTCCAGGGCAAAGCGCATCGGCGAAGGCAGTACAACTGTACGACGAGGCGATGCAACGCCGCCATGGAGAATTTTTTAACACGCTCGGAAAGGGCAAGGCATGAACGCGCCGCTCTCTCCTTCGCGCCGCCGCTTTCTTGGTACAAGCGCCGTCGGCACCGGCGCCCTGGTCATCGGCATGAGCCCGGCCGGCGTGCTGGCCGCGCCAGGCACCGCAAGCGCAACGGCCTTCACCCCGAACGTCTTCATCACGATCGACCGCAAGGGCATCGTCACCCTGGTGTCGAAGCAGCCGGAAATCGGCCAGGGCATCAAGACCTCGCTGCCCATGGTGATCGCCGAAGAACTGGAGATCGACTGGAAGGACGTGCGCATCGTCCAGGGCGACCTGAACCCGGCCTACGGCAGCCAGGGCGCAGGCGGCTCGACCTCGACGCCGACCAACTACGAGAATTTCCACCGCCTCGGCGCCACCGCGCGTACCGTCCTGGTCCAGGCCGCGGCCCAGACCTGGAAGGTGCCGGTCGCCGAATGCAGCGCCGCGTATGGCGCCGTCGTCCACGGCCCCACCAAACGCAAGCTCGTCTACGGCGCCCTGGTGCCGCTGGCCGCCACCCTGCCGGTGCCGGACGCGGCGCAGGTGCAACTGAAGGATCCGGCCAGCTACAAATTGCTGGGCACGCGCATCGGCGGCGTCGACAACGCGGCGATTGTCAGGGGCAAGCCGCTGTTCGGCATCGACATTCAGTTGCCGGGCATGCTGTACGCGGTGTATGCCAAGTGCCCGGTGTTCGGCGGCAAGCCAGTGAGCGCCAACCTGGATGCGATCAAGGCCATGCCGGGCGTGAAGGATGCCTTCCTCATCGAGGGTACCGAGAACCTGAACGGCCTGCGTCCGGGCGTGGCCATCGTTGCCACCTCGACCTGGTCCGCCTTCAAGGCACGGCGTGCGCTGGAAGTGAAATGGGACGAAGGCATCGGCGCCGGCCACAGCTGGGCCGACTTCGCCGCCCAGGCCGCGGCTGCCGCCGGCAAGCCGGGCACGACCACCCTGCGCAAGGATGGCGACGCGGCCGCCGCCTTTGCCGGCGCTGCGAAAACGGTCGAAGCCAGCTACGTCTACCCCTTCATTTCGCACGCCAGCATGGAGCCGCAGAACTGCACCGCCTGGTTCAAGCCGACGGACGGCACGCTGGAACTGTGGGCGCCAACCCAGAATCCGGGTGCCGGCCAGGCCCTGGTGACCACCACCTTCGGCATCCCGAAGGAAAAGATCACCCTGCACATCATCCGCAGCGGCGGCGGCTTCGGCCGGCGCCTGAGCTCGGACTTCATCGTCGAAGCGGCGGCCATCGCCCAGAAGGTGAATGCCCCGGTCAAGCTGACCTGGACCCGCGAAGACGATGTGCAGCACGACCATTTCCGTCCGGGGGGCTTCCACCACCTGCGCGGCGGCCTCGATGCGAACGGCAAGCTGGTCGGCTGGCACAACCACTTCGTCACCTTTGCCAACCGCGTCGAACGCGAGGCCAAAAGCATCCTGCAGCCGGGCAGCGGCGGCAGCCTGTCGGGCGACGAATTCCCGGGCCGCTGGCTGACCAATTGCCTGCTGGAACAAACCGCCCTCGAATGCCGCATCCCGATGGGGCCGTGGCGTGCGCCGGGCAGCAGCGTGTTTTCCTGGGTCTTCCACAGCTTCATCGACGAGCTAGCCCATGCCGGCGGACGCGACCCGATAGACTTCCGCCTGGAGCTGTTGGGCGACAAGGACATCATGCCGGGCAGCGGCGAACGCGGCCAGCCTTATAGCGTGTCGCGCATGCGCAATGTGCTGAAGGAAGTGGCGGAAAAGTCGGGCTGGGGCAAGAAGAAGTTCGCCAAGGGGCAAGGCGCGGGCGTGGCCTTCCACTTCAGCCACCGCGGCTACGTGGCCGAGGTGGCCGAGGTCACGGTGTCGAAGGAAGGCCAGTTGAAGGTCGACCGCGTGGTGGTGGTCACCGACATCGGCGCCCAGATCGTCAACCTGAGCGGCGCCGAGAACCAGGTGCAGGGTTCGGTGATTGACGGTTTGTCGACCTTGATGCACCCGGAGCTGAACATCGAGGGGGGCCGCGTCGTGCAGAGCAACTTCCACGACTACAATTTGCTGCGCATGCCGGACACGCCGGCGAAGATCGACATCCACTTCCTGAAGACGGATTATCCGGTGACGGGCCTGGGCGAACCGGTGCTGCCGCCGCTGGCGCCGGCCGTGTGCAATGCGATCTTCGCCGCGACCGGCAAGCGGGTGCGTGAGCTGCCGCTCAGCAAGACGGACCTGAGCTGGAGCTGATTGGGCGTAGGGTGGACCGGGCCACGAGAGGCGGCTATGCCGTCCACGCATTCAAGCGACGTCCGCGGTTCAATCCGGTTTTATTTCGCGAATTGTCGAGCGATCGTTGAACGCGTGGACGGGGAACCCGTCCACCCTACAACTGCGTACCGCTACGCTGCGCCGCCGCGTGCGCCGGATCGTTGTCCTTCGCCCCGTGGTGCTCGAGAATCTGGGCCGCGCGCGCTGCCTGCGCGGCATCCAGCGTGGTGACGGTGATGATGCACTTGCCGATCTCCAGCCCCGGCGTGTACACATCCTTGTAATCGGTGCCGCCTTTCACCGCAGGCGAGTCGCCGACCGTGAAATTCGCTTCCGACGGGCCGGCTTCGTCGCCGGTATGGCTGATCTCGATACCGTTCGGATCGAATCCTTCGGCCAGCAGCCCGGCACGGGCGCGCTCGGCTTCTTCGACAGTTTCCACTACACGTACGATCTGGTTCATGGTCGCTCCATTGTTACGGTTACAACAACCGTACCAGAATCGGCGCACCGGCGTCGCCCAGTCCAGGACCGCGGCGAAGCGGGCCGCGGCCGGCCCCTTGTCTTCCTTGTATTGATAGACGTGCGCCCGCAAGCAGCCGTCTTCGGTATCCTCGGACGCTGCGCCCGGCCCCGCCGACCTGGTGCTCCGGCCGGTCCTGCACCAGCGGCGCGGCGGCTTCCAGGCTGGCCGGTCTTCTTCCTCCGCACACGCTCGACATCGCGGCGCCGGTCGTCGAATCCGCAGCAAACCGGATGAGCCCATCGTTCAGGCAGCAAATACCGATAGGTACAGCGGCAGGCTGTCCGATTGGCGCTCTCCACCAGCCTGGAATTTAGTACAATCAGGAAATGTTGTGACGGCCGACACACTGGGACACATTTGCAATCGCCTGAAACCTCTATAAGAACGATGAAGATCTCACAAAGGATTGCCCATTCCCGGCCACTGGCGACCACCGCCATGCATGGCCGCGTCGAAAGCATGCGCCACGCAGGCCAGCAAGTCATCGATTTCTCGATCGCCATTTCGCATTTCCCCGCCCCGCCAAGCGTGCTCGACGCCGTCGGCACAGCCGTCGACGACGTGCGCACCATGCCCTACACCAGCGTGGTCGGCGCCCATGACGTGCGCACCCGCCTGTGCGGCAAGCTCGCACGCGAGAACGGCGTCAGCGCCCGGCCCGACGAAATCATCGTCACCAACGGCGCCAAGCAGGCGTTGTACGAGGCGCTGTACGCGATGAGCGACCCGGGCGACAGCGTCCTGGTCTTCAAGCCGCACTGGCCCGCCTATGTCGCCACCTGCCAGCTGCTCGGGCTGCGCCCGGTGCTGGTCGACCTGCCCGACGAAGTGACCCCGGCCTTCCTGGCCGCCTGCGAACCGGCGCGCATCGTCATCATCAACAACCCGCACAACCCAACCGGCAAGGTCTACAGCCGCGCCGAACTCGACGCGCTGCGCGACTGGGTCCAGGCCACCGGCGCCCAGGTGATCGTCGACGAAAGCTACGAGCACCTCTCCTTCGGCCCGGCCCACACCAGCCTCGCCGCCCTGTGCGACTGGCGCGCGCTCGGCGTGGTGACCATCTTCTCGGCCTCGCAAAGCTACGCCATGATGGGCTGGCGCATCGGCTTCGCGCTGACGCCGGTGCCGCTGGTGGCGGCCATGCAGACCCTGCAAGGGCCGATCACCGCCGCCGCCTCGCACCTGGCGCAGGTGGCCACCGTCGCCGCGTTCGACGCCGGCGTGCAGCGCCACATGATCGACGACTACCGCGAGCGGCGCGACCTGGTCGTGCGCCAGTTCCGCGACCTGCCCTGGATCGTCATGCACAGCCCGGATTCCGGCCCCTACCTGTGGGGCGACGTGCGCGCCCTGACCGAGGACACGGTCGGCTTCTCGGAAGCCCTGATCGACGAGGAAAGCGTGGCGATCATGCCGGGCGATGCGCTCGGCGTGCCGGGCTTCATCCGCATCGGCTACATCTCCGACGACATCGCCACGCTGATGGAAGGCGTGCGCCGCGTGATCGCCTTCGGCAACAGGCGGGCCGCGCAGCGATGAACCGGCCCCGCCCATCCTTCCGCCTGAACAGCCTGCGCAGCCGGCTGATGCTGCTGGTCGCGCTGGCGATCCTCCCGCTGGCGATCATGACGGTCATCGGCGGCATGCGCGAGCGCGAGCAGGCGGTCCAGGCTTCCGAGGAAAACCTGCGCCGCCTGACCAACCTCGCCGCCGCCAACGAAGCCCAGTCGATCGAGCGCGCGCGCCAGATCCTGGTCGACCTGGCCAGCGTGCCCGACCTGCTCGGCCCCACGCCCGGCTGCAATGCCCTGCTGGCCGACGTCCTCGACCGCAACGAGGGTTATGTGAACTTCGGCCTGATCCAGCTGAACGGCGAAGTCAGCTGCAGCGCGGTGCCGATGCTGCACCCGGTGAACCTGGGCGACCGCAGCCACTTCAAGCGCGCCGTGTCCGAGCGCCGCTTCATCGCCGGCGACTACGTGTTCGGCCGCGTGATCCGGCGCCACACCATCAACCTCACCTACCCGGTGATCGACCGCAGCGGCAACGTGGCGGCGGTGGTGTTCGCGGCCATGGACCTGGCCGGCCTCGACACCTTCGTCAACGACATCAACCTGCCGCCCGGCTCGGTGCTGGTGACGGCCGACGCCAACGGCACCATCATTTCGCGCCGCCCCGACCCCGAGCGCTGGTTCGGCACCCGCGTGCCGGCGCGCCTGCGCGAAGCCATGCACAGCGCCGGCCGGCGCGCCCTGGTGATCCAGGACGACGACGGCGTCGAGCGCCTGCACACCTTTGCCCGCGTCGGCGCCGCCACCCTGTCCGACTACACGGTCACGATCGGCATCCCGACCGACATCGTCACCGCCGGCGCGCGCCGCGCCCAGCTGATGTCCCTGGTCGGCCTGGCCGCCACCACCATGCTGGCCCTGCTGGCGGCCTGGCTGGCCGGCGACGTGCTGATCGTGCAGCGCGTGCGCAAGCTGAAGGACACCGCCACCCGCATCGCCGCCGGCGACCTCAATGCGCGCTCGGGCATCGCCTACGAGCGCGAGGAGATCGGCCAGCTGGCCGAGGCCCTGGACGGCATGGCCGCCACCCTGCAGAAAAAGGAATCCGCGCGCGGCCTGGCCGAGCGCGAACTGCGCGCGGCCGACCAGCGCAAGGACGAGTTCCTGGCGATGCTGGCGCACGAGCTGCGCAACCCGCTGGCGCCGATCAGCACCGGCGCCCACCTGCTCAAGCTGCTGCACTCGGACAACGCCCAGATCACGCAAACCTGCGCCATCATCGCGCGCCAGGTCGAGCACATGACCGGGCTGGTGGACGACCTGCTGGACGTGTCGCGCGTGACGCGCGGCCTGGTCTCGCTGTCGACCGGGGTGCTGGACCTGCGCAAGGTGATCGACGACGCCGCCGAGCAGATCCGCCCGCTGATCGCCACCCGGCGCCACACCGTGGTGCTCGACCTGCCGCTCGACGCCGCCACCGTGAAGGGCGACCACAAGCGCCTGGTGCAGGTGGTCGCCAACCTGCTGAACAACGCCAACAAGTACACGCCCGAGGGCGGCCGCATCGAACTGCGCCTGAGCCAGGAAGACGGCGACTACGTGCTGCGCGTCAGCGACGACGGCATCGGCATGGAGCCGCAGCTGGTGGCCCGCGTGTTCGACCTGTTCAGCCAGGCCGAGCGCACCCCGGACCGCTCGCAGGGCGGCCTGGGCCTGGGCCTGGCGCTGGCCAAGAGCCTGGTCGAGCTGCACGGCGGCAGCGTGCAGGCCGAAAGCGCCGGCCTGGGCAAGGGCAGCACCTTCACGGTGCGCCTGCCGCGCCATACCCAGGACCTGCCGGTATCGATCGCCCAGAGCCGCGGCCAGGCCACCGCCGCCACGCCCCTGAAGGTGCTGCTGGTCGACGACAACCTGGATGCCGCCCACACCCTGCAGCTGTTCCTGGGCGCGGCCGGCCACACGGTGGAGGTGGCGTATTGCGGCGCCGACGCGGTGGATGTGGCGCGCGTGTTCGAACCCGACGTCTGCCTGCTCGACATCGGCCTGCCCGACTTCGACGGCAACGAACTGGCGCGCCGCCTGCGCCGCATGCCCCAGGCAACCGGCGCC
>Ga0209023_10004383_pt1 | contig 16094 bp, 10 predicted proteins | sample LakOneMetagenome_FD_187468 | JGI IMG/M metagenome (GOLD analysis project Ga0209023, IMG submission 187468) | Freshwater and sediment microbial communities from Lake Erie, Canada (SPAdes) (version 2) | ecosystem: Environmental > Aquatic > Freshwater > Lentic | place: Lake Erie, Canada... | reverse complement strand
GGCGGAACAGCGGCATCGGCAATTCCAGCAGTTTCGCCGGCGGTTCCAGGCAGTCGAGCACGCGCCGGACCATGTCGCGATACGGCAGGGCTTCGCCACCCGGCAGGTCGTAGGCGCGACCCTGCGCCGCCATCGACTGGCTGGCGGCGAAGGCCGCGTCGGCGAGATCGCCCACGTGCACCGGCTGGCGCAATCCGTCGGCATGGCGCGGCAACGGGAAGCGCCGGTAGCGCCGCGCCAGCGCCGCGATCCGCGACAGCGTCGCATCGCGGCCGCGGCCATAGACGAGGGTGGGCCGCAGCATCGTCGCTGCCGCCCCGCGCCGTTCCGACACGTCGAACACCGCGGCCTCGGCCCCGAGCAGGCGGCGCACGACGTCGCGCTCGTGCGCGTCCTCCGAATCGTGCTTGGTCATCGCGCTGGTCGAACCGAAGGCGACGATGCGCGGCGCGTCGATGCGCGCTTCCGCGTACCAGCGCGCGAACGCATCGAGCGGCCCGCAGCTGTAGATCGCGTCCACCGCCTCGGGCAGGCCGGGCATCTGCGCGAATTCGCCCTGCAGCCACCGCCGCCCGGGCGAATCCGAATGCGTAGCGCGCGACAGGGCCAGCACGCGCCAGCCGCGTTCGTTCAGCCGTTGCAGCAGGGGCGCGCCGATCTGTCCGCTGGCGCCGAACACCAGTGCGGTTTTCATCGCGCGCGGCTCACGGCACGCCGGTGAAGTGCCGCGCGTTGACCAGCAGGTGCACGCCGATGCCGGCGGCGTAGCCCAGCGCGATCGCCCAGCTCCACTTGAGGTGGCCGAAGAACGTGTAGCGCCCGCCCGCCTGGCCCATCAACGCCACGCCCGCGGCCGATCCGATCGACAGCAGGCTGCCGCCGACCCCGGCGGTGAAGGTCACCAGCAACCACTGGCCGTGGTCCATCTGCGGCGCCATCTGCAGCACCGCGACCATCATCGGGATGTTGTCGAGGATCGACGACAGCAGGCCGACCAGCACGTTCGCGGTGGTGTGGCCGAGCCCGCCGTAGAACGCATGCGACAGCAGCGCGAGGTATCCGCAGTATCCGAGCGCGCCCACGCACATGATCACGCCGAAGAAGAACAGCAGCGTGTCCCACTCGGCGCGCGCCACCTGCTCGTAGCTGTCGAAGGCATCGACGTCGCCGGGCGCGCCGTCGCGCGCGAATTCCTCGGCCTGGATCGCATTCGCGATGCGGGTGAGGCGCCAACCGTAGAGCTTGAGCAGCGCCAGCCCGGTCATCATCCCCAGGAACGGCGGCAGGTGCAGGAACTGGTGGAAGCACACCGCGAGCGCGATCGTGGCCGCGAACAGCGCCACGATCGGAAGCGCGCCGCGGCGCAGGCGCACCCGCTCGCCGGGCAGCGCGGGCATTCCCACGGGCACCGCGAAATGCATGCACAGCGCGGGGATGCCCCAGTTCACCAGCGACGGCAGGAACAGCGCGAAGAATTCCGCGAAATCGACCTTCCCCGCCTGCCACACCATCAGCGTGGTGATGTCGCCGAACGGGCTGAAGGCCCCGCCGGCATTGGCGGCGACCACGATGTTGATGCACGACAGCGAGACGAACCCCGGGTTCTCGCGCCCCACCGCCAGCACCACCGCGCACAGCACCAGCGCGGTGGTCAGGTTGTCGATGATCGGCGACAGGCAGAACGCCAGCGCGCCGGTGGTCCAGAACAGCGCGCGATAGCCCAGTCCCTTGCGCAGCAGCCACACCCGCAAGGCCTCGAACAGCCGGCGCTCGCTCATGGCATTGACGTAGGTCATGGCCGCGAGCAGGAACAGCAGCAACTCCGCGTACTCGAGCAGGTAATCGCGCACCGCCGCGTGCAGTGCGCCGGACGCCCCCGAACGGGCGGCCGCGACCGCCAGCACGGCCCAGATGGCCCCGGCGGCGAGCATCACCGGCTGCGACTTGCGAAGTCCCGTCGATTCCTCGGCGACCACCAGCACGTAGGCCGCCACGAAGATCACGATCGCCGCCATCCCGGGCCAGTCCGCGCTCAGGTCCTGCACGGGCACCGAGGCCCACGCGGCCAGGGGCGCGAACAGGGCCGCGAACAGCAGCGGCAGGCGCAACCGGCGGATCGATGCGTGCGTCATGCGCACAGTGTATCGGGCCGGGCTTTGCGTGGCCCCGGGTGCGCGGTGTTCAGGCCGTCAGGTGGAACAGCTCCCACGCCAGCCATGCGGCGAACCCGAGCAACAGCACCGCGCCTTCGTGCCGGCTGATGCGCAGTTCGCTGCGCGCCATCGGGAACAGCACCAGCGCCAGCGCGAACGCCGCCGGCAATTCGAATTGCACGAATGACGCCGGCAACGGCATCGGGCGGAAGGCAGCCATGCCGCCGAGCACCACCAGCAGGTTGAACAGGCTCGATCCGATGACGTGCCCCGCGACCATGTCGCCCTGCCCGCGGCGCGCGGCGACGACCGCCGCGGCCATTTCCGGCAGCGCCGTGCAGATCGCGACCGGCAGCAGGCCGGTGACCAGCGGGCCCATGCCGAGCCCGATGCCGACGATCGGCGCGCTCTGCACCAGCCACTTCGCGCCGTAGGACATCGCGACGATCGCGATCGCCACGCGGGCGAGATTGAGGCCGAGGCCGGGTCGGGTTTCGGCGAAGCGCGCGATGTCGGCCTGCAGTTCCGCGGGCTCGCGCTTGCCGCGCAGCAGCAGGAACGCGAGCATCACCACGAAGCCCGCGAGCAGCAGCAGGCCTTCGTTGCGCGAGAGGACGCCGTCGAGCCCCAGGCCGATCGTGACCGCGGTCATCGCCAGCAGCCACACCAGCAGCGGTCCGATCGCGCGGCTGCGCAGCACCAGCGGCGCCGCGAGCGCGGCCGCGCCCAGGGTCAGGCCGATGTTGGCGATGTTGCTGCCGACCGCGTTGCCCAGCGCGAGCGCCTGATGCCCGGTCCACACCGCGCGGAGGTTGACCGCGAGTTCCGGCAACGAGGTGCCGAACGCGACCAGCAGCAAGCCGGCGATGAAGGGCGATGCGCCGAAACGCTGCGCCAGCCCGGATGCGCCCTTGACGATGGAATCGCCGCCGAGGGCCAGCAGCACCAGTCCCGCCACGAACCACAATGCCGCTGCAGCCATGCGCCTCTCCCCGTGCGTGACGCTCGATTCTAGGCCGAACCCGGCGAGCCCAGGAACAGCCCTCGACGTCGTCCACCTGCGGCGGCAGCCCCACGCGCCATTGCGTCACCTTCGCGGCCGCCCCCTGGCCGTCGGACTCGAAGACGAGCACCGCGTTGCCGCGGGCGGAATCGCGGATCCGTACCGGGTGAACGCGTTGCGATTCGCCACGCGCGCGTTCGGGCCTAGGGCTTGAAGTGCTTCCGCAACCCGGCCCAGCAGGCTTGGTAATCGCGCTGGCGGTGCGCCGCGTCCATCGCGGTCCTGGTCGGGCGGATCACGTTGCGCGCCTCGAACATGAAGGCCATGGTGCCGCCGATGTAATCCGGCTTCGTCGTGTCGGCATTGCTCGCCTTCTCGAACGTGGCCGCGTCCGGGCCGTGCCCGGTCATGCAGTTGTGCAGGCTCGCGCCGCCGGGCGCGAATCCTTCCGCCTTCGCGTCGTAGGCCCCGAAGATCAGGCCCATGAATTCGCTGGCGATGTTGCGGTGGAACCACGGCGGGCGGAACGTGTCCCGCGCCACCAGCACGCGCGGCGGGAAGATCACGAAATCCATGTTGCCCACGCCCGGGGTGTCGCTGGGCGAGGTCAGCACGAGGAAGATCGAGGGATCCGGGTGGTCGAAGCTGATCGACCCGATCGTGTTGAACCTGCGCAGGTCGTACTTGCAGGGCGCGTGGTTGCCGTGCCAGGCGACGACATCCAGCGGCGAATGGCCGATGTCCGCCCGCCACAGGTGTCCCTGGAACTTGGCGACTAGCTCGAACTCGCCTTCGACGTCCTCGTACGCGGCGTTGGGCGCGAGGAAATCGCGCGGATTGGCCAGGCCGTTGCTGCCGATCGGGCCGAGGTCCGGGATGCGCAGGAACGCGCCGAAGTTCTCGCACACGTAGCCGCGCGAGGGGCCGTCGGGCAGCGCGACGCGGAAACGGATGCCGCGCGGGACCAGCGCGATCTCCTGCGGCTCGAGGTCGAGCACGCCGAGTTCGGTCTCGATGTGCAGGCGGCCCTGTTGCGGCACGATGAGCAATTCGCCGTCGGCGTCGTAGAACCAGCGTCCCTGCATGTCGCGGTTGGCCGCGTACATGTGCACGCCGATGCCGCTTTGCGTGGCCGGCGAGCCGTTGCCGGCCATGGTGACGAGGCCTTCGACGAAGTCGGTCGGCGCGTCCGGGATCGGCAGCGGGCTCCAGCGCAACTGGTCCGGCGTCACCGGGCCGCTTTCGAAATCGTTGTGGAAGCTCGGCTGCGCGAACGGCCTGAATTCTCCGTGCATCGCCGCCGGCCGGATGCGGTACAGCCAGCTGCGGCGGTTGGCGTGGCGTGGCGCGGTGAACGCGGTCCCGCTGATCTGCTCGGCGTACAAGCCGTGCGCGACCTGCTGCGGCGAGTTGCGCCCTTCGGGCAGCGCGCCCGCGATCGCCTCGCTGGCGAATTCGTTGCCGAAGCCGGATTGGTAGCCGTTGCTGGCGATGGCCATGTCTGCGCCCCGGACCGGTTTACAGCACGCCGCGGCGCATCTGGTCGCGTTCGATCGATTCGAACAGCGCCTGGAAATTGCCTTCGCCGAAACCCTCGTTGCCCTTGCGCTGGATGATCTCGAAGAAGATCGGGCCGAACGCGTTCTGGGTGAAGATCTGCAGCAGCTTGCGCTGGTGCGTCTCCGGGTCGGCGTCGATCAGGATCTTGTTCTTCGCGAGGCGCGGCACGTCCTCGCCGTGGTCCGGCACGCGCTGGTCGATCACGTCGAAGTAGGTGTCGGGCGTGTCCAGGAAGGCGACGCCGGCCTCGCGCATCGCCTCGACCGTGGAATAGATGTCGTCGGTGAACAGCGCGATGTGCTGGATGCCTTCGCCCTTGTACTCGCGCAGGTATTCGTTGATCTGGCTCTTCTCGTCGCTCGATTCGTTGAGCGGGATCCGCACCATGCCGTCGGGCGCGGTCATCGCCTTCGACAGCAGGCCGGTCTTGGCGCCCTTGATGTCGAAGTAGCGGATCTCGCGGAAGTTGAACAGCCGCTCGTAATAGTCCGACCACTGCTGCATGTTGCCGAGGAACACGTTGTGGGTCAGGTGGTCGAGGAAGGTCAGTCCGAAACCGCGCGGATGCTGGTCGACCCCTTCGAACGGGACGTAGTCGGCGTACAGGTCCTCGCGCGCGTCGTCGATCAGGTAGAGCATGCAGCCGCCGATGCCCTGGATCCTGGGTGCGTCGACCGCGCCTCCGGCGGCGATCTCCTCGCCGCCGTTGGCCAGCACGTGCGAGAGCACGTCCTGCGTCGGCCGGGTGAAGCGGATCGCGAAGCCGCAGGCGGATGGTCCGTGCTCGCGCGCGAATCCCGACGCGAAGGAACCCGTGGTTTCGTTCAGCAGGAAATTGATCGTGCCCTGGCGGAACAGGGTGATCTCGCGTGACCCGTGCTTCGCCACCGCGACGAAGCCGAGCGAGGCCAGGTAGGCGCGCATCGCGTCGCCCTGCCCGGCCGGCGCGGCGAATTCCACGAATTCGAACCCGTTGATGCCCATCGGGTTCTCGAAGGTGGTGACGGTCATGCCGAGGTTGGGTTGCGCGTTCATGTGTTCCTGCGTCCGGCTTGCACGTGGGGCCGCGATTGTATAGTTTCATCTGCAACTAATTCAAGCCGCGACGCCGCATGCCGCGCCACGCCTCGCTCGACCTCGAGCATTTCCTGCCTTACCGGCTGAGCGTGCTCTCGAACCGGATCAGCCAGGCCATCGCGACGCGCTACGCGCAGCGTTTCGGCATCGGCGTGACCGAATGGCGGGTGATCGCGGTGCTCGGGCGTTACCGGGACCTCTCAGCCGGCGAGGTCGCCGCGCGCACGGCGATGGACAAGGTCGCGGTCAGCCGCGCGGTCGCGCGCCTGCTCGAACGCGCACTGGTCGAGCGCGAGACGCATGGCGACGACCGCCGGCGTTCGGTGCTCGCGCTCAGCCGCGGCGGCCGGCGCATCTACGACGAGATCGCGCCGCTCGCGCTGGACCTCGAACAGCGGCTGCTGTCGCGCCTGGACGCACGCGAGCGCGCGGCGCTGGACGCCTTGCTGGACAAGCTCGCCGGCGGGCTCGAACACCTCGCGGACGCGCCGCGGTGAATTCGCCGGACCCGCGCCTCCTGGCGCGCTTGCGCGACGCGCTGAGCACCGGCCGCGACGGCGACGCCGAAGCCATCGCCGAGGCGATCCTCGCGCGATCGCCGGGCCATGCGCCGACGCTCGCCGCGCTCTCGCTGCGCGCACGGTTGCGCGGCGATCTCGATCGGGCGAAAGCGCTCGCGCATCGCGGGCTCGGGCACGAACCGCATGCGTCGCTGCTGCTGTTCCACCTCGGCGCGGCGCACGAAGCCGCGGGCGAACCGGCCCAGGCGGAGTCGGCGCTGCGGTCCGCGATCGAGGCAGATGCGGACAACGCGCTCGCGCGCTTCTGGCTCGGCGGCGTGCTGCAACGCGCCGGCAGGGGCGACGATGCGGTTTCGGCCTGGATGCAGGCGCTGGCCCGCGGCGAACGCAGCGGCTTCCTGCGCGCGATGGCGAACGGACCGAACGAGGTGCGCCAGCGGATCGACGCCGCTCGGGCCGCGGTGCTCGCCGCGCGTTCGAAGGCGCTCGACGGAGCCTTGCGACCGCTGCGCGAACGCCACGGCGCTGCCGCGATCGAGCGCATCGAACGCGCGTTCGCCGGCCATCGTGGCGGCGATGCGCCGCAACCGACCCATGCGCTGCAGCAGCCGAGTTTCCTGTTCGTCCCCGGGCTGCCGGACAAGCCGTGGCGGGAACGCGGCGAGTTCCCGTTCCTCGAATCGATCGAAGCCCAGGCCGATGCGATCCGCGAGGAACTGCTGGCCGTGCTCGTCGACGACGGCGCGCTCGCGCCTTACGTCGACATGCCCGACGATGCGCCGGCCGCGCCGATGTGGCGCACGCTCAACCGCTCGCCCAGCTGGAGCGGCTACCACCTGTACCGCCACGGCGAGCGCATCGAGGCGCACGCGCGGCGCTGCCCGCGGACCATGGCGGCGCTGGATGCGCTGCCCCTGCTGCGCATCCCCGGCCACGGCCCGGAAGCGCTGTTCTCGGTCCTGCGCCCGGGCACGCACATCCCGCCGCATACCGGCGTCATCAACGGCCGCCTGACCGTGCACCTGCCGCTCATCGTGCCGCCGGATTGCGGCGCGCTCGCGGTCGCGCGCGAGCCGCGTGCGTGGACCGAGGGCGAATGCCTGGTGTTCGACGATTCGTTCGTGCACGAGGCATGGAATCGCAGCGACCACACCCGCGTGGTGCTGATCTTCGATGCGTGGAACCCCGATCTCGCCCCGGCCGAGCGCGAAGCGCTTTCGGCGGGCATCGCCGCGATCGGCGATTTCCACCGTCGCCATGGCGGCGCCGACCCGATGCGCGAAGATAGCCACTGACGGTGCAAACGAAAACGGCGCCCGAAGGCGCCGTTTTCGCGCCACGGCGTTGCTGCTACTTCACGCCGTGCATCCACTTCTGGATCAGCGGCGCGATCAGGAACAGCAGGACGCCGGAGCCGACCAGGGCATAGAAGCCGAAGGTGTAGCCGGCGTGCGCCGAGGCCACGGTCATGCCGCCTTCGCCGCTGACCCGTCCGGCGAAAATCCCGGCGAGGTTGTTGCCGATGGCGATCGACAGGAACCAGCAGCCCATGGCCAGCCCGCCGAGTTTGGCCGGGGCCAGCTTGGTGGTCATCGACAGGCCGATCGGCGAGAGGCACAGCTCACCCACCGACTGGATCACGTAGACCATGAACAGGGTCCAGAACGGGATCTTGCCGGCGCCGTCCACCATGCTCGAGAGCGCGACCATCAGCAGCAGGAAGGCGAGGCCGTTGAAGATCAGGCCCAGGCCGAACTTGCGCGGGATGATCGGGTTGTTGCGGCCCATCTTCACCCACATCCACGCCATGATCGGCGCGAGCACGATGATCGCCACCGAGTTCACCGACTGGAACCAGGACACCGGGAAATCGTTGGTGCCGGCCAGCGCCTGGAACAAGCCCTGCATGCCGATGTCGCGGTTGACGATCTTCTCGGCGAGGAAGTTGAACGAGCTGCCGGCCTGTTCGAAGAACATCCAGAACAGCACGTTGAACACGAAGATCGTGAGCATCGCCATGACCTTGTCGCGCGAGACCCTGCCCTCGACCACGCCTTCGCGGAACAGCATCACCGCGGGGATGACGAACAGCGCCATCAGGATGTACTGCAGCAACGTCGCGTCGATGGTGAGCAGCGCGTAGAACAGCGGGATGCCGACGATCACCCCCAGCAACAGCACCATGCTGACGTTGCGCATCCCGGTCTGGTGCGCGGCGGGCAGGCCGATGCCCTTGAGCTGGCGGCGGCCGAACCAGAACCACACCAGGCTCAGCAGCATGCCGATGCCGGCGGAGATGAACACGATCTTGTAGGCCGGCATGTCCTCGATGCCGAAGATCTTCTTCGCCAGGTACTGGGTCACCAGCGGCGCCAGCAGCGCGCCGAGGTTGATGCCCATGTAGAAGATGGTGAAGCCGGAATCGCGGCGTTCGTCGCCTTGCGCGTAGAGCTTGCCGACGATGGTGGAGATGATCGGCTTGAACAGGCCGTTGCCGACGATGATCGTGGCGAGGCCGAGCTTGAACATCGTCTCGGTCGGCGATGCCAGCAGGAACAGCCCGGCCGCCATGATCACCGCGCCGAGCAGGATCGAGCGCTGGAAGCCGATCAGCTTGTCGGCGACGTAACCGCCGAAGATCGCACCGGCATACACCAGCGCGAGATAGGCGCCGTAGAGCTCGCTCGCCGGCTTCTCGCCGGAGGCATCGCCGCCGTGGAACTGCGCGACGACGTAGAGCACCATCGCCCAGCGGATGCCGTAGAACGCGAAGCGTTCCCAGAATTCCGACATGAACAGCATCCACAGCGGACGCGGATGGCCCAGGACGGTGGGGAAGTCCGGCGGCTGCGTGCCGCCGGGCGGCGCCTGCATGCCCGGCCCGGCCGGTTCGACGTTGGTGGCTGCACTCATTCGACGGATTCCCCCGTGATGTCGTTTGCGTATTCAGGAACAAGGCCCGCGACGCGGGACGGGCGAGCATTGCCGACGATGCGATGCGGCGTCAAACCGCGTCGCGCATGCTGCGGCGCAGCAGGCGCGGTTCAGTAGCCCGCGGCGGGAGCCCCGATCGCGGTGCGGACTTCGAACAGTTCCGGGAAGAAGGTCAGGTCGAGCGCCTGCCTCAGGAAGCCCACGCCGCTGGAACCGCCGGTGCCCGGCTTGAAGCCGATGATGCGCAGCACCGTGCGCATGTGGCGGAAACGCCATAGCTGGAACTGGGTCTCGAGGTCGACCAGGTCCTCGCACAGGTGGTACTCGGCCCAGTGCGCGTCGGTATCCTCGTAGATGCGCTCGAACGCGGGCAACAGTTCCGGGTCCGAGACGTGCGGCCGCGACCAGTCGCGCTGCAGGTGGCGCCCCGGAATCGCATGGCCGCGGCGCGCGAGGTAGGCCAATGCCTCGTCGTACAGCGACGGCGATTCCAGCACCTCGCGCAGGCGCGCCTGCGCTTCCGGGTCGTGCGCGAACACCTTCAGCATCGCGGCGTTCTTGTTCCCGAGCTGGAATTCGATGATGCGGTACTGCAGCGACTGGAACCCCGACGACGGGCCGAGGATGTGGCGGAACTCCATGTATTCGGACGGGGTGAGCGTTTCCAGCACCGACCACATCGCGGTCAGCTGCGCGATCACCTGCTTGCAGCGCGCGAAGATCTTCTGGCAGGGATCGAGTTCGTCGCGGCGCAGGTGGCCGATCGCGGCGCCGAGCTCGTGCACCAGCAGCTTCATCCACAACTCGGAGACCTGGTGCTGGACGATGAACAGCAGTTCGTCGTGGTGCGGCGGGTTCGACAGCGGCTTCTGCGCGGACAGCAGGCGGTCCAGCTGCAGGTAGCCGGCATAGGTCATGCGCCCGGCGAGGTCGGTGTGGATGTCCGCCTCGAGCGGGCGCTGGTTGTCGTCGATCGGCATGGCGGGATTCTCGCATGGGCCGAATCGGGCCCGAGCGTCATCCCGCGGACACGCGTTTCGGGCACAATCGGGCCATGGCGCCGGGTGAGCGCCGATTCGGGGAAAGTCCATGATGTCCAGCCTCAAGCGCCGCCTGGCGCTCGTCCTCCTGTTGTCGCCGGCGGTCTTCGCCGCGCATGCGCAAGTCGTGGTCAGCCAGGTGTGGGGTTCGAACGGAACCACCAGCGCCTACAACCAGGACTACGTCGAACTCTTCAATCGCGGCTCCTCGCCGGCGTCGCTCAATGGACTGACGGTCCAGTACGCGAGCGCCACCGGCACCGGCAACTTCCAGCTGGCCGCCACGCTGCCGGACGTCTCCCTCGGCGCGGGACAGCATTTCCTCGTCGGGCTCGCCGCCACCGCGGGCGGCACCTCGCTGCCGACGCCGGATGCCACCGGCAGCACCAACATCAGCGGCAGCGCCGGCAAGATCATCCTCGCCAATTCCACCAGCGCGCTCGCCTGCAACGGCGGCAGCACGCCCTGCAGCGGTGCGCAGCTCGCGCTGATCGTCGACCTCGTCGGCTACGGCACCACCGCGAACTATTACGAAGGCAGCGGCCCCGCGGCCGCGCCGAGCGCCACCAACGCGACCTTCCGCGCCGCCAACGGCTGCACCGACACCGACGACAACAGCGCGGACTTCTCCGCGGCCGCGGCCGCGCCGCGCACCACGGCGTCGGCCTCGACGCCTTGCAGCGGCGGCGGAACGCCCGTCGTCTCTTTCGGCAGCACCTCGGCGGCCGAAGGCGACAGCGGCACCACGCCGTTCTTCTTCACCATCAGCTCGAACATCGCCCCGAGCAGCGACCTCGTCATCGGCTACGCCACCGTCGACGGCAGCGCAACCACCGCCGACAACGATTACGTCGCCAAGAGCGGCACCGCGACCATCGCGGCGGGCACGACCTCGGTCACCATCAGCGTCGACGTCAACGGCGATACCACGACCGAACCGGACGAAACCTTCAGCGTCGTGGTGACGAACGCCGGCGGCGCGATCATCGGCAACGGCACCGGCACCGGCACCATCACCAACGATGACGTGACGATCACGCCGATCCACGACATCCAGGGCAACGGCAGTTCCTCGCCGCTGGTCGGCCAGTCCGTCTACACCCGCGGCATCGTGACTGGCCGCAAGAGCAACGGCTTCTTCCTCCAGGCCGCCGATGCCGATGCGGACGCCGACCCGGCAACCTCCGAAGGCGTGTTCGTGTTCACCAGCGGCGCGCCGCCGGTCGCCGCCTCGGTCGGCAACCTCGTCCAGGTCGCCGCGACCGTGCAGGAGTTCTCGCCGTCGCAGGATCCGCTGCAGCCGCCGCTGACCGAACTCGGCTTCGCCACCGTGACCCTGCTTTCGACCGGGAACGCGCTGCCGAGCGCCGTGCCGCTGACCGCGACCTTCCCCGATCCCGAAGGCGCCTTCGACCAGCTCGAGCGCGTGGAAGGCATGCGCGTGAGCGCGTCCTCGCTGACCGTGGTCGGCCCGACCGACGGCACCACCAACGAGCCGAACGCCACCGGCACCAGCAATGGCGTGTTCTACGCCACCGTGACCGGCCTGCCGCGTCCGTTCCGCACCCCGGGCATCCAGGCACCGGATCCGGCGCCGAGCGGTTCGATCCCGCCGATCCCGCGCTGGGATACCGCGCCGGAAACGATGGAAGTCGACAGCGACGCGATCGGCGGCGCCAAGCTCGACCTCGCCGCGGGCGCGGTCGTCACTGGCGTGGTCGGCCCGATGGACTACGGCTTCCGCCGCTACACGATCCTGCCCGAGGCGACGCCGACGGTGGCCGCCGCCGGCGAGGCCGTGACCGCGGCGCGCCTGCCCGGCGACGACGAGTTCACCGTCGCCAGCTACAACCTCGAACGCTTCTTCGACACCGTCAACGATCCCGCGATCGGCGAGCCGGTGCTGACCGCGACCGCGTTCGCCAACCGCCTCAACAAGGCCTCGCTCGGCATCCGCGAAGAACTGCGCACGCCCGACGTGCTGGGCGTGATGGAGATGGAGAACCTGTCCACGCTGCAGCAGCTGGCGAGCAAGATCAACGCCGACGCGGTCGCGGCTTCGCAACCGGACCCGCAGTACGTGGCCTACCTGCAGGAGGGCAACGACGTGGGCGGTATCGACGTCGGCTTCCTGGTCAAGACCGCGGACGTGGTCGCCGGCACCCCGCGCGTCGAGGTGGTGGACGTGACCCAGTACGGGAAGGACACGACCTGGATCGATCCGAGCACCAACGCCGCCGACCTGCTCAACGACCGCCCGCCGCTGCTGCTGCGCGCGATCGTGCACTACGCCGACGGCCGCTCGTTCCCGGTCAGCGTGTTCGCCGTGCACCAGCGTTCGCTCAACGGCATTTCGGACGAAACCGTCTCCGGCCTCACCACCGCCGGCGACCGCGTGCGCAAGAAGCGCCAGGCGCAGGCGGAATACCTGGCCGGCCTGGTGCAGGCGCGCGAGAGCGCGGACCCGGCCGAACACCTGGTCGTGCTCGGCGACTTCAACGCCTTCGACTTCAACGACGGTTATGTCGATCCGATGGGCGTGGTCACCGGCCTGCCCACGCCCGACGACCAGACGGTGGTCCCGAACGACGGCGTCGACCTGGTGAATCCGGACCTGCTTAACCTGCATTACCTGCCCGATGCGAACCAGCGCTATTCGTACGTGTTCGACGGGCAGGCGCAGTCGCTCGACCACATCCTGATCAACCAGGCGCTGGGCACCGACGTCGCCGCGTACGACCTCGACCACGCGCGGATGAACGCCGACTTCCCGGAAACCAACCGCAACGACGCCAATTCGCCGTCGCGCTTGTCCGACCACGACCCGGCGATCGCGTATTTCGCCGTGCCGACGGTCGAGCATGCCGACCTCGAGATCGTGGCGGATGCGACGCCGTCGACGATCAGCGTGGGCCATCCGGTGCAGTTCACCGGCACCGTGACCAACCAGGGCCCGGACGACGCGACCAACCCTGGCATCGGCTTCGCGTTCGACCAGGCCCTGCCCGACCTGCAGCTCGCAAGCGTCCCAAGCGGCTGGAGCTGCGGCACCCCGCAGGTGTCCGGCAATACCACGAGCGTCGCGTGCAACGCTTCGGCCCTCGCGTCCGGTGCGTCCGCGGCGTTCACCCTGGAAGCGACCGCGACTGCGGCCACCTTGCCTGCGACGTTGACGATGGCCGCAGCCGCCACCGCCGAAACCGACGATCCGGATGCGTCTAACAACGACGCCCAAGCAACGGTCCAGGTGACGCCGCCGCAGGCCGATCTCTCGATCGGGTTGGCCCGGACCGGCGTCACCACCGGTACGGTCGCGAACTTCCGCGTGCCGGTGGCGAATGCCGGACCGGATGCAGCGGACAACGTGCATGTGGTGATCACCGGCAATACCAGCGCGAGCCCAACCATCGCCAAGCCGTCGGGATGGACCTGCACGCGCACCACGGGCGGTACGGTGCATATCGAATGCGACCGGGCGGGAGCGATGGCGTCCGGCCGGAGCGAGGCGATCTCGTTCTCGCTGGTGGTGCCGAGGAATGCGGCGCTGCACTTCGACGCGACGGTGACTTCGGCCACTGCGGATCCGGACACCGGCAACAACGGCAGCGGCTACTCGAGCAGCATGCGCGTCCGCGCCATGTACTGACGCCCGACCCTCGCAAACCTCGGAAAGCCCGGCCCTGTGCCGGGCTTTCCGTTTCCGTACGCAGGCGTCTGGCGGCATCGCGCGACGGGCCGTTGCACGCAGCCGGTATCATGGGCGGATCGTCCAGAAGACAGGCGTCAGATGACCACCGCCGCCACGTTCGAAATCGAGTACCTGCAATACCTCAAGCCCGATGGCACCCTGTCCGCCAAGCTGCCGCCGGCGGTGCCGGACGCGAAGGCCCTGCTGCCGCTGTTCAGGCAGATGCTGTTCGTGCGCACCTTCGACACCAAGGCGATCGCCTTGCAGCGCACCGGCAAGCTCGGCACCTACGCCGCCTGCCTGGGCCATGAAGCGACCCACGTGGGCATCGGCGCGTCGATGCGGCCCGAGGACGTGTTCGCGCCCAGCTACCGCGAGTACGGCGCGCAGTTCATGCGCGGGGTCAAGCCGCGCGACGTGCTGATGTACTGGGGCGGCGACGAGCGCGGCAACGATTTCGAGGTGCCGCGCAACGATTACCCGTGGTGCGTCCCGATCTCGACCCAGTGCCTGATGGCCGCCGGCGCGGCGCTGTCGTTCAAGCTGCGCAAGCAGGACCGGCTCGCGGTCTCCTGCTGCGGAGACGGCGGTTCCTCGAAGACCGATTTCTACGCCGCGGTGAACTCCGCCGGCGCGTACAAGCTGCCGCTGGTGCTGTGCGTGATCAACAACGGCTGGGCGATCTCGGTCCCGCGCAAGGCGCAGACCGGCGCGCAGACGCTGGCGCAGAAGGGCCTGGCCGGCGGCCTCGCCTGCCTGCAGGTCGATGGCAACGACCTGGTCGCGGTGCTCGAGGCGATGCGCCGCGCCACCGAACGCGCGCGCAACGGCGAAGGCGGAACTGTGATCGAATTCCTCACCTACCGCCTGCACGACCACACCACCGCCGACGACGCGCGTCGTTACCGCGGCGAGGACGAGGTCAAGGCGGCGTGGGAGAAGGAGCCGTTCCTGCGCCTGCGCAAGTTCCTGGTCGACCAGAAGCTGTGGGACGAGGCGCAGGAAAAAGCCTGGGTCGAGGAATGCGGCAAGCTGGTCGACGTCGAAATCAACGCCTACCTGGAAACCCCGGTGCAGCCGGTGGAAGCGATGTTCGACTTCCTCTACGGCGACATGCCGGCGGACGTGCTCGCGCAACGCGATGCGGCGATCGCGCAGGAGAAGCGCCCATGAGCGCGCAACCCATCACCCTCATCGAAGCGATCACCCAGGCGCTCGCGTACGAGATGAAGCGCGACGACGCGGTCGTCGTACTGGGCGAGGACGTTGGCGTCAACGGCGGCGTGTTCCGCGCCACCGCCGGCCTGCAGCAGCAGTTCGGCGACCAGCGCGTTCTCGACACGCCGCTGGACGAAACCACCATCGCCGGCCTCACGGTCGGCATGGCCTCGCAGGGCATGAAGCCGGTGGCCGAGGCGCAATTCGACGGCTTCATGTACCCGATGGTCGACTTCATCGTCTGCCACGCCGCGCGCATGCGTTACCGCACCCGCGCCCGCCTGCACTGCCCGATGGTGCTGCGCGTGCCGTGGGGCGGCGGCATCCGCGCGCCGGAACACCATTCCGAGGCGAATGAATCGATCTTCACCAACGTCCCCGGCCTGCGGGTCGTGATGCCGTCCTCTCCGCAGCGCGCCTACGGGCTGCTGCTCGCCGCGATCCGCGACCCGGACCCGGTGATCTACATGGAGCCCAAGCGCATCTACCGCCAGTACAAGGAACTGGTGCCCGACGACGGCGAGGCGCTGCCGCTGGACGTGTGCTACGTGCTTCGCGACGGCAGCGACCTCACGCTCGTGACCTGGGGCGCGCAGGTGAAGGAAACCCTGGAGGCGGCGGACAAGCTCGCGGCCGACGGCATCAGCGCCGAAGTCATCGACGTCGCCACGCTGAAGCCGCTGGACTTCGCGACCATCGCCGAGTCGGTGGCCAAGACCGGGCGCTGCGTGATCGTGCACGAGGCCGCCAAGACCGCCGGCTTCGGCGCCGAAATCGCCGCGCGCGTCGCCGAGGAATGCCTGTTCGACCTGCTCGCGCCGGTCGAGCGCGTCACCGGCTACGACACCCACATCCCGCTGTTCCGCCTCGAGATGAAGTACCTGCCGAGCGTGGACAAGA
>Ga0209023_10004382_pt1 | contig 16096 bp, 14 predicted proteins | sample LakOneMetagenome_FD_187468 | JGI IMG/M metagenome (GOLD analysis project Ga0209023, IMG submission 187468) | Freshwater and sediment microbial communities from Lake Erie, Canada (SPAdes) (version 2) | ecosystem: Environmental > Aquatic > Freshwater > Lentic | place: Lake Erie, Canada... | reverse complement strand
ATAGTCGACTTCGATGCCGCCCTCTTCCACCATCGTCACGGTGACGGTGATGATCGAGCCGCGCTTCACGCCGTCAACTGCGTCCGAGAACGTGTCAGCATCCAGAGCCTTGACGGAGAGCGAGATGCGCTCCTTCTCGATATCGACTTCGGTGACAGCGGCCTTGACCATGTCGCCCTTGCGATAGTTCTGGATGGCGTCTTCGCCACGGCTGTCCCACGACAGGTCCGAAAGGTGGACCATGCCGTCGATGTCGTTGTCGAGGCCAACGAACAGACCGAATTCGGTGATGTTCTTGACTTCGCCTTCGATGACGGTGCCGACCGGATGCGTTTCCGCGAACACTTCCCACGGATTGCGCTGGGTCTGCTTCAGGCCGAGCGACACGCGACGCTTCGCGGTGTCGATCTCCAGAACCATGACGTCGACTTCCTGGCTGGTCGAAACGATCTTGCCGGGGTGGACGTTCTTCTTGGTCCAGGACATTTCGGACACGTGAACCAGGCCTTCGACGCCCGCTTCCAGTTCCACGAACGCGCCGTAATCGGTGATGTTCGTGACGCGGCCGTGATGCACCGAACCCAGCGGGAAGCGGCTCTCGACCGAATCCCACGGATCGGACTGGAGTTGCTTCATGCCAAGGCTGATGCGGTGGGTTTCCTTGTTGATCTTGATGACCTGGACCTTGACGGTCTCGCCGATCGACAGGATTTCCGAAGGATGGTTCACACGGCGCCAAGCCATGTCGGTCACGTGCAGCAGGCCGTCAACGCCGCCGAGGTCAACGAACGCACCGTATTCGGTGATGTTCTTGACGACGCCGTCCACGGTCTGGCCTTCGGTCAGGTTGCCGATAACTTCGGCGCGCTGTTCCGCACGGCTTTCTTCCAGAATGGCGCGACGCGACACAACGATGTTGCCACGACGACGGTCCATTTTCAGGATCTGGAAGGGCTGCTTCATCCCCATCAGCGGGCCAGCGTCGCGCACCGGGCGGACATCGACCTGCGAACCGGGAAGGAAGGCCACTGCGCCGCCCAGATCGACCGTGAAGCCACCCTTGACGCGACCGAAGATTGCGCCATCGACGCGCTCTTCCGCTGCATAGGCTTTTTCCAGACGGTCCCAGGCTTCTTCGCGACGGGCTTTCTCACGGCTGATGACAGCCTCGCCACGGGCGTTTTCCACGCGGTCCAGATAGACCTCGACTTCATCGCCAACAGAGATGTTGGGCTGTTCGCCGGGGTTCGCAAATTCCTTGAGATCGATACGGCCTTCCATCTTGTAGCCGACATCGATGATGGCCTGGCCCGCTTCGATCGCGATGACCTTGCCTTTGACAACCGAACCCTCTTCGGGGGTGTCAATCTCGAAGCTTTCCTTCAGGAGGGCTTCGAAGTCTTCCATAGTAGCTTTAGCGCACATGCGTTTTCAGTTCCTTTTCATCATTTTACTGGCCATGCGGTTGTCTCCGCCGGTCTTTGGCTTGCCGTACAGGGACGCCGATTCCCGAAAAACAATCAGGGCCGGAGACTCCGACCCTGCCCATCCTCGTAAAACCCAGGCTCGTCCCGGCCTGCTCACCGCCCGCGCGTATAGGCGGAATGGCCGGCAATGGCAAGAGGGTCACGGCATTCCGCTGCGTTGGCCACCACGGAACTGACAAGACCTCGCGACCAACCAATACCAACGGCGCTGCGGTGCTGCCTGTTGCAAGAGTGGTCCGATGGTCACCATCCGGCAATATCCGCTCGTCAGCATGACGAAAGCCATCCGCAACGCATACCTGCCTTTTTGGACAAGCCATTGTTTCTTCGGTACTTCCTCAAGAACTGCCGCGAGCCTTTAACACCCGTTTAACCACCGCCACCGCCCGCGCCACCGCCGCCTCGATCGTCATATCCGACGTGTCGATCACCACAGCATCGTCCGCCGCCTTCAGCGGCGCGTCTGCCCGCCCCATGTCCCGCGCGTCGCGCTCCCGCACTTCGGCCAGAACCTTGGCTGCATCCCCACCAACCTCAAGCCACCGCCGGTGCGCCCGTACCTCGGCACTCGCTGTGACATACAGTTTCACCTCGGCCTCGGGGCAAATCACCGTCCCAATATCTCGGCCATCCAGCACGGCGCCACCCTGCCTGCGCGCGAAATTCCGTTGGAAATCAACAAGTGCCGCCCGCACCTCCGGGATCACCGCGACCCGGCTCGCCGCCTGCCCCGCTTCAAGTGTCCGTAGATCGTCGCGCCTCAGATCACCCTCAGCCAACTCCCTTGCCGCCACGATCGGATCGCCGCCCTTGACCCCGACCGCCCGATAGAGAAGCCCCGTATCCAGATGTGCAAACCCGAACTCCGCCGCAACCGCCCGGCTGATCGTCCCCTTGCCCGCAGCCGCCGGTCCGTCGATTGCCACGGTAAAGATCATGCGCCGCCCCCTGTTCATTCGATGGTTCTCACCCTAGGCTCTGGGCCTGTCAAACCGAAAGTCACCGACATGGGCACAGGCACCCCTCCCGCCCCTTGGGCACACCTCATTGCAGAGTTCATGGTCACTGATTTCGACCGAACTTTTTCATTCTGGACCAATATCTTGGGCTTTTCAGTGGCCTTCGCGCGCCCGGCACAAAAGCTGGCCTGCCTGACCCGTCCGGAAGGCACGCAAGTGATGTTCTACGAACGCGACGGTCACTGGGAAACCGGCCCGCTGGAACCGCCCTTCGGTCGAGGCGCCATCACACAAGTGTTTGTCAGCGACGTTGACGCCCTCGCCCGAAACGTTACGGACGCTGGCCTCGCCTTTTATGTCGCCCCGCGTGAGAAATGGCGTGACTGGGGCGACCGCCTCGGCGGCCAGCGCGAGTTTCTAGTACAAGACCCTGACGGCTACCTGATCATGGTCGCCCAGCGCATCGGCGAGCGTCCGCTGCCTCAGTCCTGAGTGCGGGAAATCTCCGCGCCAAGACTGGCCATCAGCGATTCAAACACCGGAAACGAGGTCGCAATCGGCGACCCGTCGTCGATGCTCACCGGTTTTTTCGCAGCAAGTCCCAACACAAGGAACGACATGGCAATGCGGTGATCGATATGGGTCTTGGCAGTGCCGCCACCCGGCACCCCTCCCGCCCCCATGCCATGCACGATCAACGTATCCTCATCCTCTTCGACGCGGACACCCATGGCCTCCAGACCGCGCGCCATCGCATCAATCCGGTCGCTCTCCTTGACGCGCAACTCCTTGACGCCACGCATGATCGTCGTCCCTTCGGCGCAGGCGGCAACGACCGACAGCACCGGATATTCGTCGATCATGCTCGCCGCCCGCTCAACCGGCACCTCGATGCCTTTCAAAGCCGAGAAGCGCACACGCAGGTCGGCAACAGGCTCGCCACCCTCCTCGCGCGGGTTCTGAAACTCGATGTCTCCACCCATCTCGACCAGCGTCGTATAAAGTCCGTTCCGCGTCAGGTTCTGGCTCACGCCAGGAACCAGAATATCCGATCCTTCGACGATCAGCGCCGCACAAACCGGAAATGCCGCCGATGACGGGTCGCGCGGCACAGCCACTGTCTGCGCCTTCAGTTCCGGCTGACCGGTCAGCGTAATCACATGACCTTCCTTGGTTTTCTCCACGGAAAGCTCCGCACCAAAGCCCCTGAGCATCCGCTCGGAATGATCGCGGGTCGGCTCTTTCTCGATCACAACCGTCTGTCCCGGCGCATTGAGCCCCGCCAGCAGGACCGCCGATTTCACCTGCGCCGAAGGCACCGGCACCGTATATCGCACCGGCACCGGATTTGCCGCACCAACCACCGTCATCGGCAACCGCCCACCCTTGCGACCAAAGGCCTGCGCCCCGAACATCGCCAGAGGATCCGTCACCCGCCCCATCGGTCGCTTGCGAAGGCTTGCATCGCCGGTGAAAGTCGCCGTCAGCGGCGAAGTTGCCATGCAGCCCATGATCAATCGCACGCCAGTTCCGGAATTGCCACAGTCGATCACGTCGGCAGGCTCGGCAAAGCCACCCACGCCCACACCAAAAACCGACCAGCGTCCCTCGCCGTGCCGCAAGACCTCCGCACCAAAGGCCCGCATGGCCTTGGCTGTATCCAGCACGTCCTGCCCTTCCAGAAGCCCGGTCACCTTCGTCTCACCAACCGCCAGCGCCCCGAGGATAAGCGACCGATGCGAGATCGACTTGTCGCCCGGCACTTCCGCCCGCCCTTTGAGAGGCCCCGACTTGCGGGCAATCATCGGAATAGGCGTAGCGTGGCCAGACATGGCGATCTCCTTGAAAATCGCTCCGCTGATAGCGCACACAGCACCGTCGGTCCATGCCTGCCAGGCGTTGCGATGAAAAAGTTGGGCGGTTCTAGAGCCGCCTGAAGGTCAGATAGTGCGGCACGCGCCCCTCGCGCAGCGCCTTCTGCTCATAGCGGGTCGAAACCCAGTCCGCCCACGGCTCGCTCCCCTGATGCACAAGCTCGAACCCGGCCTTTGGCACTTCCTCAAGCGTCTGACGCACATAGTCGGCAATGTCTGTCGCAACCCGGAACTCCGCGCCGGGCTGAAGCACCCTATGCAGGGCAGCCAGATAGCCCGGCGTCACAAAACGGCGTCGATGATGGCGGGACTTGGGCCAGGGATCTGGATAGTTGAGGAACGCCTTGGTGAACACGCCATCGCCCGATACGTCGAACAGATCGCGCACATCGCCAGGATGAAGCCGCAGGTTCGTAACCCCTGCCGCACGGATCTTGCCCAGCAGCATGGCGATACCGTTCACAAATGGCTCGCAGCCGATGATCCCGACTTCGGGATACTGCGCAGCCATATGCACCAGATGTTCACCACCCCCGAAACCAACCTCCAGCCAAAACGGGCGCCCACCGAGGTCGACCGAAAAATCAACGGACGTCCGCGCTGCATTTTCCTCGCGCGTGATGCCTTTGAGGCTGTAAACCTCCAGATCTTCGGCAAGATAGGTCTTCTGGCTCTGCCGAAGCGTCTTTCCATGGATGCGCCCATAGAAATTGCGCCGCTCTGGTTGTGGCTGATCGGTCATGCTTATGCTTTCAGATATGTCGCAGCGCCTCTAGCAAACTCACCGGCAAAGGGCAAATCTGCGGCCATCCATTTTCCGACGGCAAATATCCCGGAGGCTCGAGTGCGGCACCCCCGTCCTTGCACGTCTAGGCGTCAGCCGCGGCCTCGGTAAGGTGCCACGCCTTGATCCGGAATCCAGACTCCGTCCGGCGGGCTTCCGGTTTGCCAAAAGACGTCAATCGGTATTCCACCGCGAGGATACCAGTAAGCACCGATCCGCAACCAAACCGGATCAAGCAGCGAAACCAGACGTTTCGCGATATCCAAAGTGCAATCCTCGTGGAAAGCGCCGTGATTGCGGAAGGCATGCAGGTAAAGCTTCAAGCTCTTGCTTTCGACAAGCCAGTCCTGCGGAACGTAGTCGATCACGATATGTGCGAAATCCGGCTGCCCGGTCATCGGACAGATCGAGGTGAACTCCGGCGCGGTGAAACGAACCACGTACAGCGTCCCGGCATGGCCCGCTGGCACTCTCTCCAGCACAGCCGCTTCCGGACTTTCCGGCGCGACCGCCGCCGACCCAAGCTGCGTCAGCCCCGAAACATCGGTCCTCGTCATGATGTTGCCTCCCCTCATTCATCCACATCCGGCACCGATACCGGCACCGGACCCTTTCGGCTGCAACGCTAATGACCCATGGCCGACCCCACAAGCGCCTGCCCTGACAGCATCCAGATCGCCATTCCGATCATGAATAGATTTTCGGTCAAGGACACGAACCCCAACGGCACATTCGTATCTCCCCCGACACAGGCGCACTTCAGCTCCCTGCCATCCAGATAGACCGCCTTGACCACCGACATTGCGCCAATCGTTCCAATGAACAGCGCCACCGGCACCGATATCCACATCCCGACCCCGGCGATCATCAATATCCCGGCCAGCAACTCAGCAAACGGATAGACATACCCATAGGGCACCCACCGGCGCGCCAGAAGATCGTAGTTCAGGAACATCGTCGCAAAACCTTCGACATCACGCAGCTTCATCAATGCGAGAATGGCCATCGAGAATGCGATGAACCACTCCACGGCCCGTACGGTCGCCGGCGAACCAAAAGCAGCCTGGCTCGCCGCCGCCGCCATCAACGCCGCTACCGAGAAAATCGCGAAAACCGGCTTATAGGTCAGTGCCTTCGGATCCCGAATGTTCAGCCCGAGATATCGGCGCAGATCGTCGTAACCTCCTACCCGTTCACCGCCGATGAAGACCTGAGGCGTGGTCGCGACCTTAAGGTCCACCTTGAGCCTGTCTACTTCGGCCCGAGTGTGAAGAAGGTGGTCTTCCACTTTATAACCCCTCCGGCGCAGCAGATCGCGCGCCTTCAGTCCGTAGGGGCACAGGTGGTTGTCCATGGCCATCCGGAAAAGGACAGCGGATTTCGGTGACAAGTCGTTCGGCATAGCTACTCTCCAGCTTGCGTGATCAGGAACGACTCCCCATATAAGGTCCGTACCATAGTACGGAGTCAAGCCGTGAAAGAGCAAACGATCGCGGGCCTCGCCAAGGCCGCCGCCGTCGGCGTTGAAACGATCCGCTATTACCAGCGACGAGGCTTGATGAATGAGCCGCCGCCGAGCGGTGGCAATGGACTGAAAGGCGGAATCCGCCGCTATGGCAGGGAAGACCTTCGACGGCTGCGCTTCATTCGATCGGCGCAGGCCGCCGGATTCACGCTCGACCAGATCGCTGAACTGATTGAACTCGATTCGACCCATGACCGGACCAGAGCTCTTGATCTGGCAAACGAACGTCTTTCCGCTCTCGACCGCAAGATTGAAGAGCTTCTTCGGGCAAGGGCAGCGCTCCAACACCTCGCGCATGAATGCAAGTCAGGTGACGCTGGTCCCTGTCCGATCATCGCCGCCTTCGACGAGCATTAACGGAAAACGGCGGGCACAGGACCCGCCGCTTTGTTCATTCATCGAAGGGCCTCTCCGTCAAACTGCCTTCTTAAGGGCCTCGACGAGATCGGTTTTTTCCCAGCTGAAACCACCGTCAGCCTCCGGTGCGCGACCGAAATGCCCGTAAGCAGAGGTCCGCGCATAGATCGGCCTGTTGAGACTCAGATGTGTCCGAATACCACGCGGGGTCAGATCCATCACCTGAGCAACCGCCTTTTCGATCTGAGCTTCGGACACGAGACCTGTGCCATATGTGTCAGCGTAGATCGCAAGCGGTTTTGCAACACCGATGGCATAAGCCACCTGAATGACACAGCGCTTGGCGAGTCCTGCCGCGACCACGTTCTTGGCAAGATAGCGCGCGGCATAGGACGCAGAACGGTCGACCTTCGTCGGATCCTTGCCGCTGAATGCGCCGCCCCCATGCGGAGCCGCTCCACCGTAAGTGTCCACGATGATCTTGCGCCCCGTCAGGCCCGCATCACCGTCTGGCCCACCAATCACGAAGGTCCCGGTCGGGTTGACCCACCATTCGGTGCGGTCGGTCAGCCATCCATCCGGCAGAACATCGCGAATATGGGGTTCGACAATCGCCCGGATATCCGCCGAAGTCTGGCTCTCCAAAGCGTGCTGGGTCGACAACACCAGCGAGGTAACCTCGACCGGCTTGCCATTCTCATAGCGCAACGACAGCTGCGACTTTGCGTCCGGACGCAAGGATGGTTCCTGACCGGACTTCCGAACCTCGGCAAGGCGACGCAGGATCGCGTGAGCATACTGGATCGGCGCTGGCATCAGTTCAGGCGTCTCGTCGGTCGCATAGCCGAACATGATCCCCTGATCGCCCGCACCGTCTTTGTCCACGCCCTGCGCGATATGCGCCGACTGAGCATGCAACAGGTTGGTGACTTCGACGGTCTTCCAGTGGAACTTGTCCTGCTCGTAACCGATGTCTTTTACACAGTCGCGAACGATCTGATCAACGCGACCCATGTAGTCCTTAAGACGATCCTTGTCAGAAAGGCCGACTTCGCCTCCGACAACCACACGATTGGTCGTCGCAAAAGTCTCGCAAGCCACGCGCGCATTGGGTTCTTCCGTCAGGAAGGCGTCCAGTACCGCATCCGAAATTCGGTCACAGACCTTGTCCGGGTGCCCCTCTGACACACTTTCAGAGGTAAAAATGTAGTTCGAACGTGACATGGGAGTGCTCCATTGGGTTTCCGCGCCACGCCAGGAAGCCGTTGTGGCGGAATGATGCGAGAGCGGTACTTTGCCTCGCCCCGAAGGTCAATGCGTCTTCCGACGCTGGGCCGCCGTCAGCATCAATAGGCCCAGAGCGATAAACATTGTTGATGGCCAATCGCCCGTCCGGGCATAAAATGTCGGCGGCATCGCCGCAGGAACTGCAATGTCGAAATATCCGACACTGTTAAGCGGAAGCGAGCGCAAGACACGCCCTTTGGAATCTATCGCCGCCGTCACGCCGGTATTGGCAACCCGCATCAGCGGCAGCCCCTGCTCGATAGCCCGCAGCCGGGCTTGCGCCAGATGCTGATAGGGACCGGCAAGGTTACCAAACCACCCGTCATTGGTGATCTGCAAAATCCAATCGGCCCGCGTCGGCGCCGACCTCAGATCTTGTGGAAAAACCGCCTCATAGCAGATCAATGGCAAGACCTTGCCGGCAGACCCAAGATCCAGCACAGCTGCTCCATGCCCCGCCGTGTAACCCTTCCCTGCCTTGGCAGCGAAAGCCTTGACGCCAAAATCGTAAAGCAGATCACCGAAAGGGATATACTCGCCAAAGGGCACCAGATGGTGCTTGTCATAAACAGCCCGGATTGAGCCGGCTCCGTCCGTTGCGACAAGCGAATTGAAAGAACGCTCGCCATCATCTCTCTGGATTCCCAAGGCAACCGGCACGCCACCTGACGCGGCCACGATCTCGCGAAGCAGGTCCGCAGAATCTTCCAGCAACCACGGCACGGCCGTCTCGGGCCAAATCACCAGATTCAGGGGTGCGTCCTGATGCGCAGCAGTCGCGTCCATCTGTCGCCGCATGAACTCGCCCCACATCTGCGGGTCCCATTTCAGACTCTGGGTCGCATTCGGCTGCACCAGCCTGACGCGGATCGGAGGATCTCTGACGGGATCGGTCCTTGCCAAACGCACTGCCCCGCCACCCCAAAGTCCCGCAAGCAAGACGAGGCTGATTGCCAGTCCAAGCCAGCGCCTTTTCTGGAAAGCCACTGGCAGGCACGCCATCGCCATCGTTGACAGGCTAAGACCAACGGGACCGACAAACGCCGCAGCCTGCGCCACCGGAGTGTCCACCCAGACATGTCCGACCAGCGCCCAGGGAAATCCGGTAAAAATATATCCCCGGATCAGATCGGTGGCCGCAAGACCCAATCCAAAGCCCCCGACCCTTGCTGGAAGCGTACGTCCAAGCCCTGCAAAGGCCGCGGCCAGCATCCAGAAAAGCGCCATTCCACCCGCCAGGAAGACCAAAGCGAACGGCGCCATCCAGCCGTCGCGCGCTGCATCGACCATGAATGGCTCGACGATCCAGAACAGGCTCGCGGCAAAGTACCCCGCACCTGCGGCCCATCCCTGCCACAAACGTCCACGCCAGCGCTCTTCGCGGGACACGAAAAACGCAATGATCCCAAGCGCGGGTACTGTAACCCACCACAGCCCCAAAGGGGCTTGCCCCGATGCAGCCAGCACACCCAGCGCGCCCGGCAAAGCCGCAGATTTCAGTGCCCGCACAAAGCGTATCATTCGGCGGACTGAGGCAACCTTACCCGCAGCCGCTTGATACGGCGCGGATCAGCGTCCACGATCTCGAACTCGGCGCCGCTTTCATGCGGAACCACCTCGCCGCGGGAAGGCACCCGCCCGGTCAGCATCACCACCAAACCGCCGATCGTATCGATCTCCTCGCCCTCATCTTCATGGGCCAGTTTCATGCCGATCTCGGCCTCAAACTCGTCCAGCGGAGCACGTGCCTGAATCAGATACTGGCCCGGCTTCTCCATGATCCACAGGCCGTCCTCGGCCTCGTCATGTTCGTCGTCGATCTCGCCTATGACCTGCTCGATCAGATCTTCGATGGTCACCAACCCGTCAACGCCACCATATTCGTCGATCACAAGCGCCATGTGAATCCGCTCACTCTGCATCTTCTGCAACAGCACCCCGATCGGCATGGACGGCGGCGCATAAAGCAACGGCCGCAGCATCTTGCGCAGATTGAAGCGGGGCTTGGTCGTCGCAAAAGCGTGCTGCAGCGCGAGATCCTTCAGGTGGATGATCCCCAGCGGGCTGTCCAATGTCCCCTTGAAAACCGGCAGCCGCGAAAACCCGCTTTCCCGGAAAGTCGTGACCAGATCGTCCATCGAGATCGAGACCGGAACCGCAACGATCTCGACTTTCGGTATGGCTACGTCATCGACACGCATGCGGCGCAGGTTGCCCATTCCCGGCAAAGCCAGGCTCGTCGAACCACCGGCGCCAGACTTGCGCTGGTGATCTTGCTCGGCACCTTGATCCGGCGGAGAAAACGCATCCAGCAGACGCCCTAGAAGTCCCTTCTGCCCGCTACTGTCAGAAGAGTCTGATGCTTCGCCCGTGGCCTGAGCACCGTCTGCCGATTCACCCATCGATCCGTCCAACTTTCTTCAACTCAATGACCAGAATCCAGATAGGGGTCAGCGACCCCAATTCCGGCAAGTATCCGGGTTTCAGTGCCTTCCATCAACCGGGCATCGCCGTCGCGCAGATGATCATAGCCCAGAAGATGCAATGTTCCATGCACAAGAAGATGACGCACATGGTCGCGCATGTCTTTGCCTTGCTCGGCAGCCTCGCGCTCGCAGGTCTCCCATGCGATCGCAATGTCACCCAATTCCTGCGGCATTTCTTCGGGTCCGGGGCGTGGTCGGGCGGGCTGTCCACCGTCTGTCGCAGAACCCAGTTCGTCTGATGGCCACGACAACACATTCGTCGGTTGCGGCTTGCCGCGGAAATCTTCGTTCAGTTCGGCAATACGCTTGTCGCCACATCCGAGCAGACTGATCTCATAACCACTCGCCGGCAACCCGACCGAACTCAACGTCGCACGCATGACTTCGTCCGCAAGCGCCGCAAGCCCCACGCCATCCCAACGATGGTCCTCGATCAATGTGTCAACCAGTTGCTCCATTATCGCGGTCATAAGCCTCGATGATACGAGCGACAAGGGGATGACGCACAACATCCTTGGCAGTGAAATAATTGAAGCTCACGCCCTTCACCCCATCAAGGATGCGCTCCGCATCGCTTAATCCCGACGAGACACCCTTGGGCAGGTCAACCTGAGTGCGGTCCCCGGTCACCACCATCCGGCTCCCCTCACCAAGTCTGGTCAGGAACATCTTCATCTGCATCGTGGTCGCATTCTGCGCCTCATCCAGCACCACGAACGCATTTGCCAGTGTGCGACCGCGCATGAACGCCAGCGGTGCGATCTCGATCCGCTTTTCGGCGATCAACTTCTCCACCTGCTTTGATGGCAGGAAGTCGTTCAGCGCGTCGTAAAGAGGCTGCATGTAAGGATCGACTTTCTCCTTCATGTCGCCCGGCAAGAAGCCCAACCGCTCGCCAGCTTCCACCGCCGGTCGGCTAAGCACGATCCGGTCCACATGTCCGCCGATCAGCATGGTCACACCAACAGCAACCGCCAGATAGGTCTTGCCAGTGCCTGCCGGACCGATACCGAACGCCAATTCATGCTGGAACAGGTTTTTTACATAAGCCTTCTGGGCTTCTGTTCGCGGCTCGACCTGCTTTTTGCGGGTCCGAATCTCAATTCGACCCTGAGCAAACATTTCGAGTTGCTCATCAAGACTGACGGGCGCCGGCGTACCTGCCTCCCCGGTCAGCCGAATGACTGCATCAACCTCGCCGGCATCTATCGCGCGCCCTGTCTCCAGCCTTCCATACAATGTCTGGAGTATGGCCGCAGCCTGTCCCCGCGCACCCGCAGGGCCAACCAGCGCCAGATGATTCCCTCGCCTGAGAATATGAATGCCCAACTGATGCTCGATCTGCGCAAGATTGCGGTCAAACTCCCCGCACAGATCAATCAAAAGCCGATTGTTGGCAAATTCCAGAAGCGTCTCGTGAAGATCTTCCGGAGTCGGAGGCGGGGTCAAGGCACTGATGCCCAATAATCTCTCCCAAGCAAAGGTTTATACCCTAGATGGTGCCTGTGCTTCAGCGACAAAGCAAGCGCCCAATATATGCACAAAACATCCGGCGGCCATTCGGCGCCAATTGCCCGATTTAAGGGCGAAACCGCCCCCGGCGCTCAGCGAAGTCGCTGCCGCAGATAGCGCCCGAAAGCCTCGGTCCGACTTGAAAAGCGTTGTTCGATCCTGGCGCGGCCAAGCTTGGCTGTCTGCAATATTATTCGTGCCGCCAAGGTGCGCGGTCGGACATCGAGATCAACGCTCAACCGGGTAAGCTTCTGCGCCAACGGCAACAAGGTCATGCTGATCGTAAACTCGAAGCCACCGCTCTTGCCTTGGAAGCTCAATGCCCGCAGAGGTTCCAGCGCTGTCAGTTCCGCCACCAGATGCCTGCCCTTGCCCCGGTAGCGGAAATGCACATTCCAGGTCGATCCCACCCCGTAGCCCCGAAGCCGGTCTGTCCTTTCCACCTCAGCCCCTTGTCGAAGCGCTACTTTCTCGAAGTGGACGAAGTCCGTCAGCACCGCAAAAACATCCGTTGCGGCCACCTCTATATCCGTCCGACCAGACAGCTTCATTGCTGCTTCCCATGGCCAAACGGCAATGCGATCCTAAAGCGCATCTTCAAGCCACCGTGACATCAGGTACTGCGCAATCGCACCTCTTCTGGGTTGCCGAATTCTGGGATGAACGCCAGCCATCACATCCGCCAGATCTTCGCGCGAAAGCCACAGCGCATCTTCGATTTCATTCGGATCAAGAGTGATCTCGCCAGACTCCGCCTTCGCCGAGCAGCCAATCATCAACGACGCAGGAAATGGCCAGGGCTGCGTCGCCATGTATCCCACATCGCCAACCCGTACGCCGGTCTCCTCGAACACCTCACGGCGGACTGCCGTTTCCAACGTTTCACCCGGCTCCATGAAACCCGCAAGAAGCGAATACATTCCTTCGGGCCATCCCGGCGACCTTCCCAGAAGAACGTTGTTTCCGCGCGTCACCAGCATGATCACCACCGGGTCCGTCCTCGGAAAATGCGAAGTGCCGCAGGCAGTGCATTCCCGCTGCCAGCCGCTCATCACAATTCGGCTGGCGGACCCGCATTTCGCACAGAACCGATGCGTCTCGTGCCAAGACAAAAGCGCCTTGGCGGTCGCCGCGATTTCCGCATCCAGCGGGCTCAGGCGCGCCATGACAGCGCGCAATTCACCAAAACCGTGGTCCGTCGGCACCTGTGGATGATGCTGAATAGAGGTGTCGAAAAATATCTGAGCATCCGGTCGCTCATCGGCTTGAGGCTCCCAAGCACCGATGTCACCCGCAAAGTAGGCGGTATCGCCGCCTAGGCCCAAGAACAGTTGCTCGTTCGCAGCAACCGCCAGGGGGTGACCCATTTCCAGCGCACCCAGCGCATCACCCCGCAACAGCGGACGTCCTCGCCAGAACGGCACGAACGCGAGACTGCCGATTCGTCCTATCTTGGCTATTTCGTCCGAATTGCCGCGCAGATGCGCCGCACGATCAAGCTGACCGCCGCCGAAAGTCAGGTTCGGACCATTAAGTTTGACCATCGCTGTTCCAGAAGTCCGTTCAAACACGTTTCGCGGCACAATAACGATCAAGCGTCGCTGCACCAGACGTGTTGCAAGCCCGCGAACTATCATTAAGTTGAGTTTGTACAAAAGTGCGTACTTAAGGCGCGTGGCTCAGCAATTCTTGCGAGCTTCATACCGTCAGGGCGTGAAATCAGTAGTCAGTTCGCAAGGTGCTGTAAGCAGTGAACCAGAGTAACGACCGCTCCACACCGCGAACCGAACCTGCAACTGACCGGTATCGCCTGAAAATCCTCGCGACGACAGACTTACATGCTCAATTGATGCCCTATGACTACGCCTGGGACCGCCCGCTGATCGGTGCAGGTCTCACCCGTACCGCATCACTTATCCGCGCAGCCCGTCTGGAAGAACCAAATTCCGTCCTGTTCGACAATGGTGACTTTCTCGAAGGTTTCCCCTTTGGCGATCTCGCCGACGAGATCAGCCGGAAGACCGGCGAAGACACCCATCCGGTGATCGCTGCCATGAATGCGCTCGGCTATGACGCAGCGGGCCTAGGCAACCACGAGTTCGGCTTCAGCCTCAACGACCTCGAGCGCACTCTCGCGGCAGCAGATTTTCCGGTGATCTCCACCAACATCTCCTACACGAAGGGCGCCAGCCCGGCGGGTCGCGCTCATTTTGTGCCGCCCATCGCGGTGATCAATCGTGAAATGATCGGTACCAACGGTCAGCGCTCTCAAATCCGGATTGGCCTTTTGTCGTTCCTGCCCCCGCAAGTTGATCTGTGGGAAGCGCGCCATATCGCGGGCAGGCTCGAAACTCAGGACATCCTCGAAAGCGCGAAAGTCTGGATACCCCGCCTCAAGGCGGAAGGCGCCGATCTGATCGTCGCGCTGTGCCATTCAGGTATAGGCTCGGCGCTGGCTCTTGATCGTATGGAAAACGCAGCAGTCCCGCTCGCCGCGCTGCCCGGAATCGATGCCTTGATCACGGGCCACGTCCACGGTGTTTTCCCCGGCGCTGATTTTTCGCTCCCCCCGGAAGTTGATCACGTCAACGGAGCACTCTGTGGCAAGCCTACGGTCATGCCGGGTTTCTGGGGGTCGCATCTCGGTGTCATCGACCTGAACCTTTCGAAAGATCAGGCTGGCTGGAAGGTGGTCTCTTTCTCCGTCGCCGCCCGCCCGATCGCCATCAGGTCAGACAGCGGTGAATTGATCGCTCGCGTTGACGACGACCCCGACCTGACTGCGGCAATCCGGCCGTCTCACAGTGCAGTGCTTGACCATATCCGGCAGCCAATTGGCACCACAGACACGCCCTTGCACAGCTATTTCGCCCGTCTGACCGATTGCCCGTCCCTTCAGCTGGTGCGCGATGCGCAACGCGATTGGCTCGAACAGGCTCTGCAAGGCACAGCATATGCCAGTTTGCCCATCCTGTCGTCGGCAAGCCCCTTCAAGTCTGGAGGTCGCAGCGGTCCGCAGTTCTATACCGACATCGCGCAAGGCGATCTGCTCCGCCGACACGTCACCGACCTTTATTTCTTTTCCAACACATTTCGCGCGCTGCTCATATCCGGAGCAACGCTCAAGGAATGGCTCGAACGATCCGCCGCGCAGTTCTGCCAACTCACTCCCGGCGTGAAGGACCAGCCACTCTTCGAGCCTGACTCCGCCGCCTTCAACTTTGATACCATCGACGGCATCAGCTATGCATTCGACCTGCTGGCACCCTCGCGCTACAACGAGCGTGGTCACCTTGTTGCCCCCCAGGCAGAACGGGTCCGCGACCTGTCGTTCATGGGACGGCCGATCGACGCGAACGCCCACTTCGTCCTTGCCACCAATAGCTACCGCGCGTCGGGTGGTGGTCAGTTTCCCGGTCTGGAAATCTCTCCTGTGATCCATAAAACCGAAACCCGCATTTCCGACATCTTGCAAAACTATATCGAGCAGAAGCACGTCTTGTCGCCCCGTGCCACTCAGCGCTGGCGTATCATGCCACCTCCCGTGGACACCTATGCATGGTTTGACACCGGGCCCAACGCGATCAACCACATTGCCGACGAGACAACGCTCACCATCAAGCCGATAGGCACCACGGCAGTTGGGTTCCTCCGCTGCCGAGTCCAGATCTGAAAAGCCTCGCGCTTGCATTTCTCACTTGTCCGCACTATTTGATCGCTCGAGAGGTTGGCGCGGGTAAGCGCCTCGCCAACCCGGTCAGGTCCGGAAGGAAGCAGCCGTAACGAGACCCGCTTGGGTCGTTGTCCAGCCTCTCACCTTCTCCC
>Ga0209023_10004381_pt1 | contig 16096 bp, 14 predicted proteins | sample LakOneMetagenome_FD_187468 | JGI IMG/M metagenome (GOLD analysis project Ga0209023, IMG submission 187468) | Freshwater and sediment microbial communities from Lake Erie, Canada (SPAdes) (version 2) | ecosystem: Environmental > Aquatic > Freshwater > Lentic | place: Lake Erie, Canada... | reverse complement strand
TAGCTCTCTCGTAAGATCATGTCGGCGCAGACGCCGGCCGACTGCACCACGCCGGTATAGCCGCCGAAGCCGGCATAGGCCGAGGCGAGGTAAAATCCCGGGATCGCCGTTCGCGGCGAGCGGAATGGATTGTCCGACGTCGAGGCTGGCGGTGAGGGCGCGAAGCCGTAGACGGCGCCATCGGGCGCGTTGAGATATTGCCGCACCGACAGGGCGCTGTTGAACGACGACGCCACCGCGGCATCGCCGAGCCCTGGATAGATCGAGGACAGATAACTCACGATTGCTGTCTGCCAGCGGCCGCGCTTCTCGCGATAGGCATCCATGTCGGAACTGTCCCAGTTCGACAGCAGGTCGGGTCCGAGCACCGACAGCACGAAAGGCGGCGTCGGCACGCCGGAATCGATTGCCGCATAATCGACGATCGACATCGGCGGCATCCGTTCGCCGGGTTCTTCTGCCATGAGTCCTGCGCCTTGTCCGTAGTCGGCGAACTTCTGCATCCACGGCGGCAGCAATTGCGTGGAGTAGGCGGCAACGCCGAATTCGCGCGGTGGCTTCGACAACCCGAGCGTCAGCGCAAACAGCGAGGTCGAAGGCGTCTGCTGCGCACGGCTCCGGCTTAATTTCCCGGCGGCGTCCGCTGCCATCAACGGCTCCAGCGCCGCCGGCGCGGCGTTGCCGACGATCCGCACGCCCACAGCCGTCTGGGGATCGCTGCCGTCCTTGGCGGTGTGGGTGATGGTCGCGTCCGCGCCATTCAGCGCAATGTGGCTTACGACACGCCGCAGCAGCACCTTGCCGCCGGCGCCCATGATGGCGCGGGCCAGCGCGCTCGACAGCCGCTGCGAACCGCCCTGCACATAACGGCCGCCGCCCTGCAGATAGCATCCCTGCGCAAACGCAAAGAACACCCACCACAGCGTAGTCGGGTCGTCATGGAAGTAGGAGAGATTGGCGGCGAGCGCGCACTTGATCGCCTCGTTGTCGCCGAAAACCCGGTCGAGCTTTTGCGCGAGCGACAGCGTCCAGTCGCCGGGATCGGTGAGCTGCGCGAGCAGCGCCTTGGTCGGATCTGCGTCGTGTGAGATCGCAGCCATCCGGCCTACGATCTGCGCCATCTCGCCGAGCAACTGTTCGATGCCCTGGCCGGCTTCCGGGAAGCGCGCGATCAGCGCGCCCCACGCGGCCTCGAAACTGTCCGGCATCAGGAACGGCTCGCGAAGCGGGCCGCCGCGCGCCTGGTAGAAGGCGCCGGAGGGAATCCACTTCACCTTGTCGATCACGCCGGCGCGCGTCAGCACCTCATGCTTGGGATCGCTGACATGGTTGGGGTCGCTGGTCTCGTGCAGTGATCCCTCGACAAACAACTCGCCGGATTTGTAGCTCGATGCCGCGCCGCCGACCGAGTTGCCGCGTTCGATCACCAGCACCTTGCGGCCCGCACGCGCCAGGATCGCGCCTGCCGTCAGCCCGCCCAGGCCGGCGCCGATCACTACGACATCATAAGGCGCCATATCAGGTGAAACCCGTGAGAAACGCGTGGGAACTCATGCGCTTGTTGCAGCCGTTCATTGCCGCTCAGGCACGGCATGTCAAATGCGCTGCTGCATGGGTTTCGTGCGCGCAGGGCGTACGGTGCAGCCCGGCGCCGGATCGCGACGCGCGGCTACTTCCAGACCGACTTGTCGGCGTCCCAGCGCTGGCCCTTGAGCATTTTTGCCAAGGCATCGACCGAACCGTTGTCGTCCTTGGGTTCGCCGCCTTCCTCGTCACCGGCGGCTTCTTCCGACAGGTTCAGTTTGGGGCCGGTGCTCTCGTCCGTGGTCGAAATCACCGGGCTCGAGATCCACAGCATCAGCCGGTCGGAGGTGCCGGGCTTGTCGGCCGAGACCAGCGCGGTGATTTCGAGGCTTTCGGTCAGGCCGAGCGCGGGATAGGTCTGGCTCGGGCGCTTCAGGGTCAGTTTCAGTTTGCCGGTGTTGGCGTTCCATTCGGCGCCGGCCGGCTTGGCCGACAAGGTCTTGCTCAGCACGTCCGAGATGGCGGATGCGATCTTGTCCTTGTTGATCTTGTCGCCCGTGCGCCAGTCGGCGGCGGCAAAGCGGATGGTGCGGTCTATCTCGACGGCGCCGGAGGTCCAGCCCACCGCGGTCACGCCGGGCGCGGATTTGGTCTTGGCGATGAGGGCTGCCGCACGCTCCGGATCGACGTTAAGGGTAATGGTCTGCTCGCCGGCGCGCATCGCGTCGCAGGTGATCGCAAGGCTGCCAAGTCCGATCTCGACGGCTTCGCCGCGCAGGCTCTTGAGGTAGTCGAGCGCGGAGTCCAGTTTCACCCGCACGCCGACCGATTCCGGCGAGACCTCGGTAAAATCCTTCGGTGCCGGCGTGATGCCGTCATCGCTGGTCTGGTTGTCGAGAAACTCTTTCTCGCTGAGATCGGAATTGTCGGTCGAGGTCACTTCGGTGACGCTGCTGCCGACGGTGATCTGGCCGCGGAATTCGAAACTGTCGCCGGCAGGCTTGCGCAACAGCTTGATCGTCACCGGTTTCTTGTCGCCGGTGGTCTGCGCGGTCCCCGTCAAATTCTGGCCGTTGACGGCAAGGTTGGCGACGAAGCGGTCCTTGCGGTCGATTCCCTTCTCGGCGGGATAGCAGACGTCGAGCACGGCGGCAGTCACGGTCTTGCCCTGGCGCGTTTCCTTCAGGACGACGTCGGCATTGCCGTCCATCAGCCCGTCGATCGAGGTGAAATAGCGGGTCTCGGTCGTGCCCGGTGCGGTCTTGGTCGGGAGTTGTTTCATCTGGGCGAAAGCGAGATCGGGAGAGACCGTCACCAGACCGAACAGGCAAAGCATCAGCGCGCGCATATGAAATTCCCTGAAACGACAGAATCGAGGCTACCTAACTAGCAAACCTGCATAACATCATCAAAAAAGAAGGCCGCCCGGAGGCGGCCTTCTAGCTGATTTAGGGGATCGCGAAAGCGGCTTAGAAGCCCATGCCGCCCATTCCACCCATGCCGCCGCCACCGCCGCCCGGCATCGCCGGCGCCGGCTCCTTCGGCAGTTCGGCGACCATGGCTTCGGTGGTCACCAGCAGGCCGGCCACGGAAGCTGCGTCCTGCAAGGCGGTGCGGACCACCTTGGCCGGGTCGATGATGCCCTTTTCGACCATGTCGACATAGGACTCGGTCTGCGCATCGAAGCCGAAGGTCTCGGACTTGTTCTCGAGGATCTTGCCGACCACGATCGAGCCTTCGACGCCGGCGTTCTCGGAGATCTGCCGGATCGGGGCTTCCAGCGCCTTCAGCACGATATTGATACCGGCCTGGACGTCGGAGTTGTCGTTGTGGATACGGCCGACCGCCTTCTTGGCGCGCAGCAGCGCCACGCCGCCGCCCGGCACGATGCCTTCCTGCACGGCCGCACGGGTCGCGTTGAGGGCGTCCTCGACGCGGTCCTTCTTTTCCTTCACTTCGACTTCGGTCGCGCCGCCGACGCGAATGATCGCAACGCCGCCGGCGAGCTTGGCCAGGCGCTCCTGCAGCTTCTCGCGGTCGTAGTCCGAGGTGGTTTCCTCGATCTGCGCCTTGATCTGGCCGACACGGGCCTCGATGTCCTTCTTCTTGCCGGCGCCCTTGACGATCGTGGTGTTCTCCTTGTCGATCACCACCTTGCCCGCGCGTCCCAGCATGTTGACGGTGACGCTTTCGAGCTTCATGCCGAGCTCGTCGGAGATCAACTGACCGCCGGTCAGGATCGCGATGTCTTCCAGCATCGCCTTGCGGCGATCGCCGAAGCCGGGGGCCTTGACGGCCGCGACCTTGAGGCCGCCGCGCAAGCGGTTCACCACCAGCGTCGCCAGTGCCTCGCCTTCGACATCCTCGGCGATGATCAGCAGCGGACGGCCGGACTGCACCACGGCTTCCAGCACCGGCAGCATCGTCTGCAGGCCGGACAGCTTCTTCTCGTGCAGCAGCACGTAGACGTCTTCGAGCTCAGCAGTCATCTTCTCGGCGTTGGTCACGAAGTAGGGCGACAGGTAGCCGCGGTCGAACTTCATGCCCTCGACGATGTCGACTTCGGTCTCGAGCGACTTGTTTTCCTCGACGGTGATGACGCCTTCATTGCCGACCTTCTGCATCGCCTGGGCGATCATCTTGCCGATGGCGGCATCGCCGTTGGCCGAGATGGTGCCGACCTGGGCGACTTCCGAGGAAGCCGCAACCGGCTTGGCGCGCTTTTCGATGTCCTTGATCACGGCGGCGACCGCGATGTCGATGCCGCGCTTCAGGTCCATCGGGTTCATGCCGGCCGCGACCGACTTGCCGCCTTCGCGGACGATCGCCTGTGCCAGCACGGTGGCCGTCGTGGTGCCGTCGCCGGCGGTGTCGTTGGTCTTGGAGGCGACCTCGCGCAGCATCTGCGCGCCCATGTTCTCGAACTTGTCGTCGAGTTCGATCTCCTTGGCGACGGTGACGCCGTCCTTGGTGATGCGGGGAGCGCCGAACGATTTTTCGATCACGACGTTGCGGCCCTTCGGACCGAGCGTCACCTTGACCGCGTTGGCGAGGATATCGACGCCGCGCAGCATGCGATCGCGGGCGTCTCCGGAAAACTTGACGTCTTTGGCAGCCATTTGAATTGCTCCTGATGAAATTTGAATTCGGTGTTCGTGGCGCTTCAGCCGGGCGTCCCTTCCCCTCTCCCCTTGTGGGAGAGGGTGGATCGAATGAGCGCCAGCTCATTCGAGACGGGTGAGGGGTCTGTCTCAGCAGACTGTGCCGGAGGATAGAGACCCCTCATCCGGCGCTTCGCGCCACCTTCTCCCACAAGGGGAGAAGGGAAGGGGAGTCTCAGCTCAGCACGCCCATGATGTCCGACTCCTTCATGATCAGGAGTTCTTCGCCGTCGAGCTTGACCTCGGTGCCCGACCACTTGCCGAACAGCACGCGGTCGCCGACCTTGAGGTCGATAGGGATCAGCTTGCCGGCCTCGTCGCGACCGCCCGGGCCGACCGCGGTGACTTCGCCCTGCGAGGGCTTTTCCTTGGCGCTGTCGGGAATGATGATGCCGCCCTTGGTCTTCTCTTCGGCATCGATACGCTTGACCACGACGCGGTCATGCAGCGGGCGGAATTTGGATTTGGACATGAGGTTTCCTCTTCATTCCTCTGGGAGGCCGGTTTCAGGTCTGCTTGCCATCGAAATTGGCCGGGATGCCGGTTGTTCGAACCCGTCCCGGGCCGGACGGCAAGTCCCCTTAGCAATCGTTGCATTTGAGTGCTAATTGTGGCCCGGGGAATATGGCTTGGCGCGGTTCCTGTCAAGCAACGGAACCAGTCGGGGCCAAAACCCGAAAAAGGTTAAGGCCTTGGTGAGGCCAATATAGGATGCTCCCTGAGAAACCAAATCGGAATGATGGCGTAGTTAAAGGGACGTCATTGCTCCGGCAGGCGTTTTACGATTGGCTGCGGGATGGGCGGCTAAAGGAATGGGTCGGGGGAATGCGATGATTGGGTCAGGTAATGTGCGTACAGTTGCCGGTCTGGCGATCGCCTCGGCGCTGACGATTTTCCTTGGCGGTTGCGGCGGTGGCATGAGTTTGCCGTCGTTTTCGTCGAGTTCCTCAGCGCCCGAGCCGGCCGAGCCCGGGGTTGCCCCGGAAATGCCGGCCTCGATCCGCGCCGACGAGATCGTCGGCCGCTGGGGCCTTGCCTCGTTCCAGAACCCCGCCGACCGTGCCCGGACCGAGGCGGCGGCGAGGGGGCAGTGCAAGCAGCCTTACGTGATCGGCGCCGGACAGTCCGGCGGCGTGGTCATGCATCTGGCCGACCAGGCCACCCCGCAGGAGTTGCGCCTCAAGGGCAGCCCGAGCGGCAAGAATTACATCGGCCCGCCCGGCCCGACCCCCGGCGAGCAGGACCGCGAGATCGTGTCGTTCGACGGCCGCGTGATGGTCACCCGCTTCGTCGACAAGGACGCCGCGGTCCGTTACGGCAACATGGTCTACGTGCGCTGCGCGCCAAGGGCGTGAGCTAAGTTTTCATTTACTATCGTTCGTCATTCCGGGGGGATGCGAAGCATCGAACCTGAGGGGTGCAATTGCACCCCGGGGAAGTTCGAACTTCCGGGTTCGCTTCGCGCCCCGGAATGACAGTGCCCCAACAAAAAACGCCGGCATTTCTGCCGGCGTTTTTTATTGGTGCGTGAAACGCAAATCTCAGTCGAACAAGGCGTCGATGTCGTCCTGCGAGGCGTGACCGACGTCGCCGTCCAACTTCGGGCCGTTGAGCAGCTTGGCGTCGCCTTCGCGGGTGTCGACGATCGGCATGGCGTGGGCCTTGATGGCGTCGACGCCGCCCCAGATCTCCATCATCGCGTTGATGTGATTTTCGATGAACTTCATCGTCGTCATCACCTTGCTGATGCGCTGGCCGGTGAGGTCCTGGAAGTTGCAGGCCTCGAAGATCGAGATCACGCGTTCCTGGATTTCCTCGGCGAGCAGCTTCTGCTGGTCCGGCGAGATGTTCTTCGACAGCGCGCTGGCGGCCTGGTCGATCGCCTCGGTGGCTTCGAGAATCTGCTGGGTGGCCTGTTCGGTGCCGCCGACGACGGCGCCGAGTTCACCGTTGACCTTGGCCATTTCCTCGCCGTCGAAGCTGCGGCCGTGCAGGGTGGCGATTTCGCGCTTGGTGCGGTTGATGGCGTCGTGAATGAGGTCGAGCTCGACCTTGAGCTTCTCGCACTGTTCGATCTGGGCGCGATAGGTTTCCAGAAGCGTATGCGCATCGGCGATTTCGCGCGCGACGACGGCTTCCGTGGTGTCAGTACCGGTTGCGCGGGCGCCCGCAGCCATCTGGGCGCGGATCGAGCGCAGCTCGGACATGATTTCGCGATGCATCGGGCCGATGTCGCCGCCTTCAACGGCGACCGGCATGGACGCGTCGCCCATAATGGCTTCTTCGATACGAAAACGTTTGCGATTGACCGACATGAGTTTTTTCCCACCCCTTCACTCCGGCTGTTCTAGACCGATGCGATTTAACGTCAGGTTCACGCGGGAACATTGCGGTGGAACGATTTGTGAAGGCCGCACACCAACGATTAACCATGAGCGGTCCGCGTTCACTCAAAATAAACGCTACCGGATAAATCAGCCCCGGGCAGGCGACATGGTGAATCGAAACGCCGTTTTCGTTTACCAAACCGATTAGGTTTTCGTTTGTATTGATTGCGTGCAACGGCGTCGTGCAGACGCCGATGCGAACAACAGTGACGAAACAGTAACGAGTACGTCGATGTCGAAAATCTCTCTCGCGCTCCTCGCGAGCGTCTCCTTCCTTTGCTTCGCCGACCAGGCCCAGGCGATCGACGCTTCACCCGCAGCAGAACCCTCCGTCATTTACGCCCGTGAGCCCGCGCAGCCGGCGCCGGTGCGGATGGCTTCCGCGCAGAATTCCAACATGGGCGGCGGCTTCATCCAGTTCCTGTTCGGCGATGGGCCGCAGGGCGGCCGTTACCAGGAGCAGCAGCCGATGTATCAGCAGCAGCCGGACAACTATGGCCGCCGTTCGCTGCTGCCGCCGATGGATCCGCAGCAGTCGATGCGCCAGCCGCAACAGGAAGAGCTGCTCGACGAACGGCAGCGGGCGATCGATCCGAAATTCGAGAAGCAGATGGTCGAGTATCACGGCAAGGAAGGCGCCGGCACCATCGTCGTCGACACCCCGAACAAGTTCCTGTTCCTGGTCCAGGGCGACGGCAAGGCGCTGCGCTACGGTATCGGCGTCGGCCGTCCTGGCTTCACCTGGTCGGGCGTCAAGACCATCTCGGCGAAGAAGGAATGGCCGGCCTGGACGCCGCCGCCGGAAATGCTGGTGCGCCGCCCCGACCTGCCGCGGCACATGGAAGGCGGCCCGCAAAATCCGCTCGGCGCGCGGGCGATGTATCTGGGTTCGTCGCTCTATCGCATCCACGGCTCCAACGAGCCCTGGACCATCGGCACCAACGTCTCCTCCGGCTGCATCCGGATGCGCAACGAGGACGTGATCGACCTCTACGGCCGCGTCGGCGTTGGCGCCAAGGTAGTGGTGATCTGATCACTGCGATGCCCGGAATCAAAACGGCCGCCCATCGGGCGGCCGTTTCTTTTTGGATCTAGTGCGGCTCAAGCGAGATCGCTGTCGCCATCGCCGCCGTCGTCATCGAAGCCGTCGGAGTCGTGGTCGTAACTGTCGTCGTTCGATGCCTGGTCGAACAGACCGGCGCGTGAATTGTTATCGTCGGCGAAACGCTGTCCGGAACCGGACGAACCGATATCGTTGATCCCGGCGTCACGCGCGAGATCGCTGCTGGACTGATCGTTCCACGGCTTCTGGTTGCCGCCGCCGAAGTTGGACGAATCGCCGAACGCCTGCTGGTGGTGGCCGCCGCCCATCATGGAGCGGATCGAGCCGAGCAGCAGCGAGCCGCCGACAACGCCGGCTGCAGCGGCCGCCGCGGTTCCGAGGAACGAGCCGCCACCGCCACCGAACGCCGGCTGCTGTCCGCCATAGGGCGGGCCGCCGTAGCCCGGCTGAGCGTATTGCTGGCCGTATTGCGGCGCCGCCTGCTGCATCACCTGGCCGCTGTTCCATACCGGGCGGCCGCCGCCGCCGATGTCGGGCGCGCGGACATGCGGCACCGAGCCTCCAGCCTGACCCTGCGGCTGGCCCTGGCCGAAGATCGCATCGCGCATCGAATCGAGGAAACCGCCTTGCGGCTGTTGCGCGGCCGGCGCGCCTTCCAGTTCCTGAATGCGGTCGTGGGCACGCTTCAGCGCCTCGTCCTGCACCAGCGTGGTCTGCACCAGCGCATAGACCGCGTTGGGCGCGGTGCGCAGGCCCTGCATGATCGCGGACATGGCCTCGGGATCGCGCGGCGTGGTTTCGAGTTTGGCGAGCCGGTCGAAAAGATCGTCAATCAGTTGGCGTTCTTGCGGTGTCATGGCCTTCTCCTCGCGCCGGATGGGGATCGAAGCGCGCAGGAGATGTAGGCCGGCTTTGCGCCGCAAATAGTGGGCGGCTGAATTAAATTTTTGTATGCGACAATCCGCGCGGGCGGATTTGGTGAACCTTTTCAGGCCAGTGAATATGAGGGGGGCCGATCAGGCCAGTGTTATATTGTTCGCCTTCAAGAGCACGGGAAACTGTTCGCCTCCGAGAAACGCATGTTCCGCCTCGCGCTGGGTGGTCAGCGGATCGAGGCTGACCAGCGTCTCGTCGACAAAGCCCGGATGGCACATCACGAGGCCGCCTTGGGGCATTCCATCGAGGAACTGGCGCATCAGTTCGCCGAAATCAGGCTGCGTCGAGAAATCATAGGCGCCGGCAAAGGCTGGATTGAACGCGATGTCGGCGCGCGCGGCGCGCTTGCGGAATTGCGCGCTTAGCACATCGAGCAGCAAGGCCTTGGGCGTACCGAGCCGCTGCGACAGCGGCAGCATGCGTCCGCACTGGCGTACCCAGGCGCCGGGCGCGGCTTCCTTTACCGCGCGCAAAAATCCGTCGCGCGCCTGCGGGAACAGTTGCGCATGCTGATGGCCGTCGACGTAATCGGGCGCGCGGCCGAACAGGTCCTTGAAAACAGTGATCTGCTCCAGCAACTCGGCGTAGATCATCTCCGCATCGAGCCGCCGCAGCAGGCCGCCGCGCAGCATCTTCGGCAACGGCAAGAACATTCCGCCGTCGGTCGGGCGGAAATGCATCGTCAATGGCCGGAACGGCGCGGTCAGTGTCGCGTGCAGGCCGATGGCGCAGCGCGGGCTTTTCGCCACGCTGTCCTGCAACGCCTTGACCTCGCCGCGGCCGATTGCAGCGCCGACCACCATCACCGAGGTCGCATTGAGGCGGCCGCGTTCGATCAGGTCGCGAATGGCGCGGTTGACGCCGTCGGCCATGCCGTAGTCGTCGGCGCACAGCCAGATCCGGCGCGGCGCAGCATCGTTCATTCGGCGGCGGTCCGCTCGGCGGGGCCGGCCGCGGTCTCGCCGTCGGCGCGCTTCTCGGAATGTTCGGCGACGAAGTAGATCGGCCGCGCCTTCAGCTCCGAAAGAATCTTGCCGATATATTCGCCGACGATGCCGATCATGATCAGTTGCACGCCACCGATCGTCATCAGGCCGATCACCAGCGAGGGATAGCCCGGCACCTGCTTGCCGGTGGTCCAGACCTCCCACAGGATCGAAAGGCCGAACAGGAACGCGCCACCGGCCAGCACCACGCCGGCGAGGCTGGCAAAACGCAGCGGCGCCACCGAGAACGAGGTCAGCCCCTCGATCGACAGGCCGACCAGCCGGCCGGGGCTGAAGGAGGTGACGCCATGGGCACGCGGCGCCGGTTCGTAGTCGACGCGGATCTGGCGGAAACCGATCCAGCTCGCCAGTCCCTTGAAAAAACGGTTGCGCTCGGGAAGCTGCTTCAGAGCCGCCGCTGCGCGCGGCGACAGCAGCCGGAAATCGCCGGCGTCTTCCGGGATCTTCTGTCGCGCGCCCCAGTTGATCAGGGCGTAGAACCCGTGCACCGCCTGGCGGCGCAGGAACGATTCATTGTCGCGATGCGCCTTCGCGGTATAGACCACGTCGTAGCCGTCTTCGATCCAGTGCGCGACGAGCTGTTCGACCAGCGCCGGCGAGTGCTGGCCGTCGCCGTCCATGAACAATACCGCGCCGCGGCGGGCGTGGTCGAGCCCGGCCATCAGGGCGGCTTCCTTGCCGAAATTGCGCGACAGCGACACCACCTGGACGTCGAGCGCGTCGGCCTTGAGGCCGCGTGCGATCGAAAGCGTGTCATCGCGGCTGCCGTCGTCGACATAGACGACTTCGCACGCCAGCCGATAACGGGTGCGCAGCACCTTGGCGAGCCCGATAAGGCGCTCGTGCAGCGCAGCAAGGCCGGCGGCTTCATTGTAGACGGGTACGACGATCGACAGTCCCTGCGCCGCGGCATTTACCGCGGTGGTGGACAGTCCGGAGACATCGGTACCCAGCATCATCGTGTCAGATCCAAGCTTGCTCATATCAAACATATGGCAATCGCCGCGCCTTGTCGCCACAGACGCGGCAACCGGCGCTACGCTTTATCGCCGCAGGAACGCCTCGAGCCTGGCGAACAGCGGGTTTTCGCGGTCGAGCACGTAGTCGAGCGAGGCCACCGACACGGTGTCGGCGCCGTGCTCGCGCAGGAAGCTGCCGAGCGCGTAGATCTGCATCGGCGGGCAGTGCAAGGTCAGCATGCCCGACGAAGTCGGGCCGCCGAACGGGGCCACCACGCCGAAGCGGTTATGGGCCTCGGACAGCAGGGCGTCGTTGCAGCCGGCAAAGCGCGTCCGCACTTCCTTGTATTTGCTGGCGCGGGCGCGGGCGGCGATGTGGTCCAAAATCACCCGCGCGGTCTCGCGGGCCTGGTCCGACCAGTCGGCATCCTTCGACGCCACCAGGTTGGCCTGGCTGCGCAGCATCACGCCGTCGTCGAGCACTTTCAGCCCGTTGGCAGCGAGCGTCGCGCCCGTGGTGGTGATGTCGACGATCATCTCGGCGGTGCCGACGGCGGGTGCGCCTTCAGTGGCGCCGGCGCTCTCGACGATGCGGTAGTCGACCACACCGTGGGAGGCGAAGAAGTTGCGGGTCAGGTTGATGTACTTGGTCGCGACGCGCATCCGCCGGTTATGCTGGGCGCGGAAGCCGGTGGTGACGTCGTCGAGGTCGGCCATGGTGCGGACGTCGATCCAGGCCTGCGGCACCGCGACCACGACATTGGCGCTGCCGAAACCGAGGCCGTCGATCAACAGCACGCGCTTGTCGGCGTCGGCAATGCTTTCGCGCAACAGGTCTTCGCCGGTGACGCCCATGTGGATCATGCCGCGCGCGAGCTGCGAGGCGATCTCGCTGGCCGAGAGATAGGCGATCTCGACATTGGCGAGGCCGGGTATGGTGCCGCGATAGTCGCGAGCGCCGCCGGGCTTGGCGAGCGAAAGTCCGGCGCGGGCGAAGAAGGCTTCGGCGTTTTCCTGCAGGCGGCCTTTGGAGGGGACCGCGAGAACGAACGGCGCGGTCATGCGGCGCTCCCTTGAGCATTGGTGTTGCCGAGCTGCGTCAGCGCCTCGACCCAGATCGAGAAACCGACGGCGGGGATCGGCGACGCCGAGCCGAGCTGGGTCATCAGCCCGTCATAGCGTCCGCCTGCCACCAGCGGTTCGACGCCGTCGCCTTTGAAGTTTCCTCGGGCGTGCAGTTCGAATTCGAAACCGGTGTAGTAGTCGAGGCCGCGTCCGAACGAGGTCGAGAACCGCGTCTTCGACGTGTCGATGCCGCGCGCGGCCATGAAGCCGACGCGGCTCTCGAGCTGGTCGATTGCCGCCGTGAGGTCGAGCCCGGCATCGGCCGCGAGCGCGCGCAGTTGCGCCACCGCTTCATCCGGATCGCCCGAGATTGCGAGGAAGCGCTTGATGGTGCCGAGCGCGTCGCGCGGCAGCGCGCCGCCCTTCAAGGTCGACTGTTCGAGGAAGCGGTCGGCGATTTCGGAAACCGTGCGGCCGCCGACATTGGTGGTGCCGGCGATCGACATCAGGTCGGTGACCAGCGCCAGCGCCGCCTTGCGGTCGGAGCCGGCCAGCGCCGCCAGCACGCCTTCGTATTCGTTGCGGCCCGGTGCGGTGGCGAGCGTCAGCCGCTCGATGTCTTCGGTGAGGCTGACCTTGCGGTTGAAATCCTTGATCAGCCGCCGCCGCCAGACCGGATAGAGGTCGAGCGCGTCGATCAGCGCGGTGAACAGCGCGACGTCGCCGGTGCGGATTTCGACGTCCTTCAATCCGAACGCAGCGGTGGCCTCCAGCGCCAGCGCCAGCATTTCGGCGTCGGCTGGGGCCCGGTCCTGCCGGCCAAAGGATTCGATGCCGGCCTGCAGGAACTCGCTCGGCTGCCCGCCGCGATAACGGAACACCGGGCCGAGATAGCTGAAGCCCGCGGGCTCGCCGGCGCGGCCGGAGGTGAGGTAGTCACGCGCCACCGGGATCGTGAGGTCCGGCCGCAGGCACAGTTCCTCGCCGCCGGCGTCGGTGGTCAAATAGAGGCTTTTGCGGATGTCTTCGCCCGACAGGTCGAGGAACGGTTCGGCCGGCTGCAGGATCGCCGGCTCGGCCCTGACGTAGCCGGCCTGCGCGAACGACAATAGCAGCGCGTCCGCCCAGGCGGCGGATCCGGCAGCCCCTCGGGTGGCGGCATTTGCGGTCATTTTAGCGTCCAAATGCCCGGAAAAACCGGGTTTCAGGGGTGATCGGTGCGTTGGCGCACGCCTTAGCATGGCCCGCGCAGGGTTTCGACAGGGATTGGGCAAGTCGCTTAATAGGAGCTGGCGGGTCAGGGCGCAGGTGGATGCCCCGGGCCGGCCCAGTCCCCCAGCGCCGCCTGCACCAGCGCCAGTGCGGCGACGCCTGCGGTGTCCGCCCGCAGGATTCGAGGTCCCAGCGCCAGCCGCAAGGTCTTGGGCTGCCGCAGCAGCAGCGCGCGTTCTTCCTCGGCAAATCCGCCCTCGGGGCCGATCAGGATGTCGATGCCATCAGCGGCAGAACCCCGATTCAGCGCCTCCACCGGATTGGTTGTCTCCGCCGCCTCGTCGCAGAACACGAGCAGGCGGCCTGGCTGGCGCTGGCTGAGAAAGCGCTCGAGCGGCACCGGTTCGGCCACTCCGGCAAGGCTCAATATGCCGCATTGTTCGGCCGCCTCGATCACATTGGCGCGCATCCGCTCGGTGTTGACCCGCGACACCTGGGTGTGCCGGGTCAGCACCGGCTGTAACGACGAGGCCCCCATCTCGACTGCCTTCTGCACCATGTAGTCGAGCCTGGCATGCTTGAGCGGCGCAAACACGTAGGCGATGTCGGGCAGCCGGTCCTGCGGCCGCGTCGAGGCTGTGGGCACCAGCGCGTCGGGTCGCTTGCGGCCGGCGATCTCTGCCTGCCACTCGCCGTCATGGCCGTTGAAGACCAGGATGGTGTCGCCGGCGTTGAGCCGCAGCACGTTGCCGAGGTAGTTGCTCTGGTTCCGCTCCAGCGGTACGGCTTGCCCCGCCTTCAGGGGGGCATCGACGAACAGGCGAGGGGCGTTGAAGTCGAATTCAGGCATCGGGGATCATCCAATCGGAGGGTCTTTTAACCGAAACGACCCGAATCAAGAGCAAATATTGGTCTCCGATGTGGCCCTACGCCGCGCTGTTGCCCTATTCGACGGGTTGTTAAGGGCATCTAGCAATCGTAAAAAGCCGTTATCGGAAACCGTGCTTCGATTGGGAGCACGAAGGGCCCCGCTGGACCTTGCCGGAGAAACACCTTTGATGATCCGCCGTCTCATTGCGCCTTTGACCGTGGCCGCCATGACCCTCTGCGTTGGTCCTGTTTTTGCGCAGGGCGCGTTTCCAGCCCCGCTGCCGAACGGCCAGATGGCGCCGCCTTCCGCGGCCGCGCCGGCCAATGATTCCGCATTTACCCGTGGCGCCGCGCCGATCTCCGGCGGCGCCTTCGGCGGCGGTGCGCCGCAACCGCCCTCGGGCGGACCTCCCGGCGGCGGCGAAGCCTGCATGAAGGCGTTCGTTCCCCTGCGTGAGGAAGCCGAAAAGCGCGGCCAGCTCATCAAGGCCGCCAGCGAGCGCAAGGCGCCGCCGGATGAAGCCTGCAAGCTGATCAAGAATTTCGCGGCGTCCGAAGTCAAGATGATCAAGTACATCGAGACCAACGCCACGAAATGCGGAATTCCGCCGCAGATCGGCGACCAGATGAAAAAGGGTCACGCCAACACCGAGAAGATGCAGAACCAGGTCTGCAACGTCGCGCAGCAGGCGGCCAACCAGCAGCGCGCAGCCGCTCCGAGCCTCAGCGACGTGCTGGGTACGTCGGGTGCGCTGCCCGAGGCGCAGACCGTGCGCAAGGGCGGCAGCACCTTCGATACCCTGAACGGTAACGTTCTGACGCGATGAGCGACGTCACCGCCCGTGTTGCCGATGCGACCGGCAACTGGGTCGATACGCGTGCGCCATCCTGGTCGCGGCCCTATCTCCGTCTCTCCCGTTTCGACCGCCCGATCGGATCCTGGCTGCTGCTGATGCCGTGCTGGTGGTCGGCGGCGCTTGCTGCCGGCGTCGCCCGCGACATCAGCCATCTCGCGCTCGTGGTCGTGCTGTTCTTGATCGGCGCCTTCGTCATGCGCGGCGCCGGGTGCACCTGGAACGACATCACCGATCGCGATCTCGACGGCAAGGTCGAGCGGACCCGGTCACGGCCGATCCCGGCAGGACAGGTCAGCGTATCGCAGGCCCTCATCTTTCTGGTCGTCCAGGCCCTGATCGGGCTCGCCGTGCTGCTGCAGTTCAACCGCTTCGCGATCATGACCGGCATCGCTTCGCTCGTCATCGTCGCGGTCTATCCGTTCATGAAGCGCATCACCTGGTGGCCGCAGGTCGTGCTTGGGCTGGCGTTCTCCTGGGGCGCGCTGATGGGCTTTGCCGTCACGCTCGGACGGATCGACCTGACGGCAGTGGTGCTCTACGCCGGCTCGATCGCCTGGGTGATCGGTTACGACACCATCTATGCGCACCAGGACGCCGAGGACGACGCGCTGATCGGCATCAAGTCGACCGCGCGGCTGTTCGGCGCGCGCACCCACCGTGCGCTGGTCGTGTTCTACACGCTTGCTGTCGTGTTGATCGGCGCAGCACTGGCGCTCGGCGGCGCGCGCTGGCCGGCATGGATCGGCCTGATGGCATTCGCGGGGCATCTGGCCTGGCAAATCCGCCGGCTTGATATCGGCGATCCCGCACTGTGCCTGCGGCTTTTCAAATCCAACCGCGATGCCGGGCTATTGCTGTTCGCAGGCCTGCTGGTCGACGCGGTGATGCGGGCGGCGTAACGCGCATGCATGCTTCGCCTGCGCTGTCATCACCCGCGCAATGTTTAGCCCGGACAGATCACTGACAGGTGTTCGGAGACATAGCTGACACATCGATAATGGCTGGAAACCCCGTTTGAGGAGGCTTCCATGCCGTGGCGAGAGGTGTCGGTGATG
>Ga0209023_10004380_pt1 | contig 16097 bp, 23 predicted proteins | sample LakOneMetagenome_FD_187468 | JGI IMG/M metagenome (GOLD analysis project Ga0209023, IMG submission 187468) | Freshwater and sediment microbial communities from Lake Erie, Canada (SPAdes) (version 2) | ecosystem: Environmental > Aquatic > Freshwater > Lentic | place: Lake Erie, Canada... | reverse complement strand
CTTAGCCGATTGGACGGCTGTTTCTGACCGGAGCACACATCACGAAGCAATCAGTCTACCCGATTTGTTGCTACATGGGAAAATTTGGACAGCTCGCTTAGGACGGACTCGACGTCCGCTAACGACCCGAAGCGGACCTAGGAGCTTATTGAGAAACGTTCTTTTGCCGATGCTTGAGAAACATCACCCAGCCGGCAGTGAAGAGCATCGCCGTTACGAAGCTTAGAACCCAGTGGTAGTTAGCCCCATCGCCACGAGTGTGAACATAGGCTATGTTCCCTAAAATTCCTCCGAGCACTGCGAGGACAAAAACGCGCAAAATTTCTCTCATACAAACTTCCACTATTCAATGTCGAAAAGCTAAGGACTGCTTGAGATAGCCCCCTGATTCACCAGACACGGTCGGTGCGGTATCCTTACGGATAGGAATACGACTGTGAATATGACTAGGAACAACCAAACCATCGAAGTAGTGACGGTGTCCGAAGAGCGACGCCGCCGCTGGTCAGTGCAGGAGAAAGCTGCGCTGGTCAAGGAAACGTACGAACCGGGCATGAGCGTATCGCTGGTGGCCCGCAAACACGGCATTAGTGCAAGCCAGCTGTTCAATTGGCGCAAGCTCGAGCGCGAAGGCGCCTTGGTGGCAGTGCAGTCGGGCGAATCGGTGGTGCCGGCAAGCGAACTGGCTGCCGCGCGCGCCCAGATCGCCCAACTGCAGCGCATGCTCGGCAAGAAGACGATGGAAGCGGAAATCCTGCGCGAAGCGGTCGAGGTAGCCCGCGAAAAAAAGTGGATTGCGCGCTCACCCTTATTGGACAAGGACGGCCAGTGAAGCCGGTCTGCGCTGTCCTTGGTGTAGCGCGCTCGAACGTGATTGATCGCCTTGCGCGTCCCGCGGACTGGATCGACGGACGTGCGTTGGCCAGGCTTGACCCGGTCGCGGATGCGATGATTGCCGAGGCCGTGCGTGCCGAGATCACGGCATTGCCGACGTACGGCTATCGCCGCGCCGGCGCCCTGGTGAACCGTACTCGCAGCCTGATGGGCCTGCGTCCCGTCAATCACAAGCGCATGTACCGCGTGATGAAGGCAGAAGGTTTGCTGCTGCCAAAGTCGCCCAAGCGCCGGGACAGCGGCCGCGCCCATGATGGGAAGGTAGCTGTCGAGGAATCGAACCAGCGCTGGTGCTCGGACGGCTTCGAGATCGCCTGTGATAACGGCGATGTCGTAACGGGCGTATTCATGAAGGACTGCTGTGACCGCGAGATTATCGCCTGGCGTGCCTGGATCGGCCGTGGCCTGCCAGGCGAACCGGTGCGCGACATGATGATAGAGGCGGTAGAAGCACGCTTTGGCAGCACGGACGAGCGGGCGATTACGCTTGAATTCTTGAGCGATAATGGCGGCGCTTTCCGGGCAATCGAGACGCACGCCTTGGCCCATGAGCTGGGCATCAAGCCGGTGCACACGCCTGTCAACAGCCCGCAATCGAATGGCATGGCTGAGAGCTTCGTGAACACCTTGAAACGCGATTACGTGGGCAACATGGACCGCAGCAACGGCGCAGTCGTGCTGGCCCAGCTGCCCGACGCCTTCAGGCATTTTAACGAAGTGCATCCTCACTCGGCGCTGGGCTATAAATCGCCACGCATGTTTAGAAAAGAGCGACCGCGTCAGGCTCTGGAAACTGACGCTAACTAAGCATCAGGCTGTGTCCGGGAATAGCGGGGCAACATCATGCTCTTGGACGAGAGCAGCCAATCACGACCGTCTGCAACCGACCCGGAGCGGACCTTGTGCTCTTCGCTTCAACCTTCCGAACATCTAATCGGAAGGTGCGACTGACAGCATCAAGGGCCTTTATCTCACTTCTTGCCGAGCGCAAGCCTGACCAGTCGCAGCTCACTGAGCGCCTCGTCAAGAGGCACGCTTGGTGCTGTCAACTCACCCGGACGGTTGGCGTCACTGAAAACTAGCCAGCGCTTGATGACCGCATCTTTGTCACGAATTGGGCTGTCTGGCCCGAACGGAGTGCCTGGCCAAGCGCTCACTCCGCAGCTAGCGCCGAAGCCGGAGGTCACTGTATGGTATCGCTCGCCTGCCCGCACCTTACCCTTGTAGACCTCGTCAATGCGCAATACCAATGACTCGGTCTGGCGCTCGGTAGGTTGGCCACGAGGCCTCCGATCGGCGCGCACGATCGTAGCGATGAACACTTTGTCTGCCTCGCGCACCTGGGCCCGTATGCGCTGTTCTTCGTTTGGGTAAATTGGTGGCGGCGCGCATGCGTATGCCCCGGCACTGGCAAGCATTAGCAGCAGCATTGCCTCCCAACGGCGGACTCCGAGCTTGCACTGTCTCTTATGCATTGCCCCGTCTCCAAAGTAATAGGTAAGAGTCTGGCATTACGTTGTTGCCGGCATCGAGTCGGGGGCAGTGGCGGTTCATTCGCTGGACTCTCAAACTCATTCTGACAGCCTGCGCCTGTCCGATCTCTGCCTTTGCAGAGGACCGCTTCTGGCCGATCTCGGCCGTTCAATCTAGCATAGCAGGCTGCCAAGGCGAAAACTCGCGAAATCTCACGACAGGCAGTTCCCGACCCAATCGGACGTTTGCCCTCAAGGGGCAGGAATTTACCCCCAAGTACGCAACGGCAGCGGGCCGGACGCGCTGGAGGCGCGCCGGGATGGGCAGAGGTGGCCCTAACGCGCCATCCTCGTTCCCTCGCCTCCGGCTTCGGTCCTCGGACTCAAATCGCCCCTGTCGTCTGCTCAACTGTCCGAAGGTAGCCTCCAGGTAGTGGCCTGGCGCGGTCGCGGGCCGGGGTTTGGTTTTCCGGGTTTAAGTATTTACGGTTTTAAGAGAAACTGGGCGTGCCCATTTGCGGAGCAAATCGGTGCGTAAGCAAGCGAGGACGCCCGCGCGCGCTAAGGCAGTCATTTGTCCTTTACAGGCTCACGGAACGCATACCGGTTTGCGCATGCATCGTAGAGTGCATGATGCTCTGGTAGGCCGTTTTTCTCGTGGTACTCGTACCGTAGAAGCTCGTTCACGCTGGAGTAGCCAATGTGACGCAGCCGCGCCCAGGTCGGCACTCGATTGTCGAGCGCATGGCTGAACAGGTCCCAATCGATCTGCGCATCGACGCAAATCTCAACCATTTGATCGCTTTGGCGGACGATTTCCAGCCACTGGATGACTGCGCGGCCCAGCTCGTAATGAGAGTTGTAGTTGGCGTGGGGAATCCTCCCTAACAGCTCAAGCACGTTCTCTTTAACGAACTCGCTGCACTTGTGATGAGCGTAAGGCACTTCAGCGTAAAACTCTTCACCTGACTCGGCTGCCATGCCAAGGCTAATCAAATCCGGCTCAAGGAAGTCGGTGAACTCGGTGTCGATGAACACCTTCAATGGAGGGAAATTTTTCATGGTTCGGCGCTTGGGCTCCAAGGTTTTGCGTTAGTCGAGCGAGGTAGTCAAGTTGCCTTTCTCGGACAGAAGCGCATCGCCCTTGGCTTTCCAACTGCCCCAATGTTCCGGGTTGGCCTTCGCTGAGGCGACTGCGGCAATAAGCGCGCCTAACCTAGACGTTCATTTTGTAAGGATCAATTCCAGCTGCTTGCAAACGCTTTTGTAAAGAAAGCAGAACCCGCTCTGCGGCTGCAGGCCCGGTCATCGCTACATCAACTTCTTCTTTTGAGATCTCGTTCCGCAACCGAGGGACCACCATGCCATGTGGGCACGTCGTAGCGGACGAAGAATCTAGAGTCTTCTTGGAAGATTTCAATGCCGTGCTGCTCGTAAATCTTTGGGCGCATGTGTTTTGCAGCCGTTCGGTTATTCATGGAGGCGGTCGATGACTGCTTTTGGCCGATAGCGGACGGTCGGCACGGCTCAGTGTACCTGGCTGTTGCCCTTGGAGCAACTATAGGGTTTTGTTAGGCGTTCTTACAGGATGTGTAGGAAATTAACCTTTAAAAGTTAATCTGTTGAGTAACATTCGGGGCTTCGGCCAGCCAGACTTAAGCAGCCGAAATGGTCAGGTTTCGGTCGTGATGCATTACGGTACGGCGCCAGCGCTCAGTTCACGCGTGCGTGCGCTCAACGACCCAACGCTTTGGCAAGGCTACGAATCCCTTTTCGATTTCCATAGCCGGGGCAGCTGCCTGTGCAGCATCGTGCAAAGTTCCGGTCGTGCCATTACCGGGCCCCCGTACGACTTCGACACGGATATGATGCTGCTGCTCGATGTCGCGAGCACACTTTCCGCTGTACGCCCCGTCCGTGTAAAGCTTCTCGAGCCTGGGCGCCTTCGCACATGCTTGTGCGATAACGGCTGCAGCGGCGTCTCGGTCCTGCACGCTTGCAGCGGTCACTGTCACGGCAAGCACTAAGTCCAATGTGTCGACGACGAGGTTGCGCTTTCGGCCCTTAACCTTCTTGCCTGCATCGAAACCGCTTTCGCCGCCCTGGGGTGAACTGCGATTGGACTGGGCATCGATAACGGCCGCAGTCGGCGTATCCGCATGACCCATACGTGAGCGCCATTGCGCGCGCAGCCGATCTTGCATTTGCTCGAACACACCTGCTGCGGCCCAGCGCGCGAAGGTTTTGTAGACTGCTTGCCAAGGTGGGAACGTCTTGGGCAAGAGCCGCCAGGCGCACCCCGTGCGCAAGACGTAAGAACAGGCGTTGACCAGCTCACGCCGGCTGTAATGTGCAGGGGTACCTCGTTGGCCGGGGGCCCGCTCGAACAAATCGGCGACCAGCTCCCATTCCGCGTCCGTCAAGTCGGTGCTGTAGAAAAGAACGCCTTCGCGCCGGTGCGCCTCCGTATAGCCGTAGCGTTTGGGCCCTTTGTCGGCCGTCGCCGAAACCCGTCGAGCCGCCTTGAGCCGTACGATTCCTTCTGTGCGTAATGCCCGCCGGATCGTTGCTGTACAAACGCGCACGCCGCAGCGACGATCCAATTCGTCGGCAATTTCATCTAAGCTTGCTTGCGCACGCTCTGACACGATTCCATGCAAAGCGACGATATGCTCAGGCTTCAATGCTGACGGCCTGCCACCAAGATTGGCTGGTGATTGAGGATCAGACTGCTGGTTCGATGCCATGCCATGCCCCTCCATATCAGGAATAGCATGCCACAGGTACGGCAGCGATTTTGTCTACACCCTCTAAGAGCCGCTGCCAGCAACGGCCGGTTACATGCACATGTGATGCGAATTTGGTACTAGAGCTATACACACTAACCCTTCATCGCTATAATTTCCGCCTGGAAACTCTGGGTTTCTGCTTTTCGATAACTTTCCCGTGGGTACTGTGTGACTAAAAAATTCTCGTCCTTTATGGCGGCTGCAGCTGCTACCCTGATATTGCAAGGCTGCGGGGGGACGAAAGTCATTCCGCCGGAGGAAGTGCAAGCGCGTCTCAAGAGCACCCTAAACGTTTATGAAGACAACCAGGTTTGGTTCAGGTCAGGTGGCAATGTTTCCTGGACAAACGATCCCAAAGATATTTTTGCCCTCGAAATCGAAGGCAAAATCTATAACACCAAAGATATCAACAAGATCGAGATTGTCGAGAAAACCAGCGAAATCGTGGTTTTGTTAAAATCCGGCGAAAGGATTGTCGCGCGAAATTATTTCAACGATTCCAAGCGCGAATGGGATGTCATGTGGCACATCTGCAATGCGCGCAAAGAGTGCGAGGTGGGCGGCAATTTCTACCGGGGACACCCCAACGGTCCGATTGGTAAATATCTTACGAGCGTCTATGAAAGTAATTTCAGCAGGACGCCAGAACGGGACCCCGCCGGAGACATCATAAAAGACTCGAGAAGCATACCTACCAATAGCAACGTGCAGTTCCTAACCAGAGCGGATGGCGAGGCTGTCGACCAAAAGATTGCGGCACTGTCTGAACGGTGGGCGAAGATTGTCCACGATCGTCAGCAAAAGCAAGCAGAAATACGACAAGCGACTCAGGAGCAGGAACGCAGGATTGAAGCTGAAGCGATAAAAGTGCGTGCCAATCTTCGCGTCGGGTCTCAAACCAATTGCGGCCAGGTCTTTGAAATCCGTTCTCCCATGGCGGGCGTGCAGACCATTGTCGGAATGCAGTTTATCGACGTGTCACGCCTCTACGGGCCGAGTGCTAATTGCCGCTTTGTCAACGGCCAATATGTTGGCAGGTAACAGGGCATCGGTGTCCACGACGCGATGATATCCCCCGACCTGGCCAATGAAGGACATGCCTGGATGACCGCCTGCGACCTGAAAGACATGTCAACGTGGACCTCACACCATTTAGTTGGACAGGCGTAGGCTGATCCAGCGGATGGTACGATCTCAAGCGTTACGATGAATGCGAAAGGGAGGGTGAAAAAATCGCCCGAGCCGTTTTCGTCTTTTTGCCATGGACGAGATAGGTATCACGTCGCAACCTTGCAAGCCTGTGTGTGTACGTCCGCTATCGACCCGAAGCGGACTTAACGCTCGATAAGAGTTACCAGGTGATTTGCACGTTCCGTTGACTGTTTATCTGACGCTGGGAAGTGCACGCCGAAAGACAGAACCTGCGGCGGTGTATTGTCAGCAGTAAGGTTCAATTCATAAAACACCGGTTGCCCATCACTGGCAGTGGACGCGTACCGAACCTGGAGAAACTTCTGGACTTTAGACACAACGGCCTTATGCGCCGGGATTTCCAATTTGATAGTTTTGCCGTCGGGTAGCGTTGGGATAGGATGTATCGTAGAGAGACCGCCTAGGCTCTCGTCGATCCTTTTCAAAGCGCGCTCGGTCGCCGAGGAGTCTTGCGCCTGACCTGGAGGGAACATTGATGAAGCTTCCTTGTAGTGTTGATGCTGTAACGCGTCGACAAACTTGCCGGCGGTAGCAACAGGACTGAGGCCTCCGGTTTCAGCGGCATGTGCCGTGACCGATATGCAGAGCAAAAGAGCACCGATGCTGGGTAAGCTGAATTCCATGTTCGCGTGTCTTCCTTTATTGATGAGCAAGTAGGATACCCGGTCTGAAACGCGCAAGTTCCTCACAATCTCACCCGCATGGCAACGACCGCTTCTGGCCGATAGCGGACGGTCGGCACGGCTCAGTGTACTCGGCCGTTGCCTGCTGAGCAACTAGAGGGTTTTGTTAGGCGCTCTTAGCAGGATATTTTTGAATGTCAACGGTATAGAATGAAATCAATTAGATTATTTATGATCAGATAGCACGGTTCCAGTTGACGCAGTAGACTGAGAGGCATATACTAAATTCTGTCCTAATTTAGTATCACCCTTCAACCTGGAGCAGATCATGGACTTGTCTAAGCGTTTCCACCCTATCTCCTACCTCAAGACCAACACCGCTGATGTGGCTCGTGAACTGGCAAGCGAAACCAGTAGCGTAGTTGTCACACAGAACGGCGTCCCTGCGTTCGTGTGTGTGAGCTTTGAGCAGTACCATCAACAGCAGGAAACGAACGCCCTACTCAAACTGTTGAGCTTGGGTGAGAAAGAAAAGGCCGCAGGCAAAGTTACCCCTCTTGAGCAGGCCAAGGTCGAGATGGAAGCCGCCATCTTTGGCGACCGTACAGCCCAGCGGAAAGCAGGCTAACCCATGCCCTTCACTGTTGACATTCTGGACTCGGCCAAGGAAGAGATCATTGAGAACATCCTGTATGTGATGGAAAAGTGGGGTCGTGAGAAGGCTCAAGAGTCGTATGCAGCGATCACCGCGAAGCTAGACCTGTTGGCGACTCAGCCCTACATGGGGATTGTGGTACCGGGACTGGCAGCACTTGGCATGACGAACTACCGGATCTACACCCATGAGCACCACACCAAGTTCTTGTATGACGTGAACGAAAACTTGCAGAAAATTACGGTTCACATGGTCTTCGGTAGCACTCAAGACTTTCAATCTTTGCTCTACAGAAGAATCATTCGCTACATTTAAAAGAAGAAGCCCTCATACGAGGGCTTTTTTTTGGCTGTTTCAAATGCTTAGGTAGCATGATGAAAAGTAAGATGAAAAGTATAGTAGCTCGCCAGCTTTTACTTACATGTACATCTAGCAGGTTTCAAATGAATGTCAACACCCCTTGAAGATGTCAATCTTTCTTAGACCATTCCGAGACGTATTTAGCAACATCCTCACCAAACGCATTAGTTAACGCCTTACCTTCTATACCTTCCATAAAGTACTTGGAGATAGCAATGGCAAGCTTGTCATCTTGTGTGACCTCTACAGCTTGTTTTTGTTTGACCTTCTTGCACTGTCCGACAAGTGCAATGACTCCAACTAAGAATCTTGGCTCAAGAACGACTTGAGCTTCATTGAGTACGACAGCCAAGTAGTTCTTCTCTTCCTTCACTAGGTCCTCTAGATCCCTGTGGTTTTGCCAAACGGGCGCAAGCCTTTCGCGCAGCAATAACTCAAACAGAACCTTCCACTTCTCTGTGAGGGTTCTCTTCCCTGAATACATATCAAAGCTACCGAGCAACCTGGTCAGGCCAAGCTTTGCCTTCTTCAAATCACCCTCAAGGATAGGCCACAGCGGAAGGCGATCAGGGCCATCAAGGAACCAGTCAGAGGCGTGCTGCATCACGCGATCAACAGCCAAAAGTAGCTCCCTACTCGGAGACGAACCACCGTGGCTGTAATGGTTCCAGTAGACCTCAACACCTCTAGCCTGAAACCAGACACCAAGCTTTGGCAGTGAAGTCGTACCTGATTCCTTATAGACGTGCTTGAACCAGCAAGCAGTTCTTAACTTAGAAAGCCCTACAAGCTTCTTATCTGACTTCTCAATCTCTGGCATTACATCGTCACGAAACATTCACCCGCTCCTCTTGCGTTTGGGCGATTTTACCACTGCCCAACTACAACTGAAACAACATGATAGCGATGCGAGCAACCCCGGATGCTTGCATCGTTTTAATTTTTTAAGAGCGTAAAGTTCTATTCATGCAAACGAAACACAGCAATAAGTTTTCAAAAGCAGATTAAGAACCGATGCGAGCCAACCCAAAACCTTGCATCGTTTACAAAAATCAAACGAGTAAAGTGACAACATGCAAACAACAACCGAAAGGACATAAACATGAATCATAAAAATTCAGCATCGAATAACGACCTTAACACCCACATGGAGTTCCTTGGGTATATCGTTGAAATGAACAACTTATTTAATCTGGATTTTATTCCAGCTATGAATAAAGTTGGTGCACTAGGATTCACGCCGTTCTTCAAACCAAGCAAGGTAGCGAAAGAAAAGTGTGAAGAACGTGGGGTAAACATTGTTGCGATGGGCGAGACAACGCTTACAAACATGTCTCTCATTAATCGTGAAGCCTACGTGTTCAGTGTAGTCATCTACATGATGGCAAAAGATAAGTTGAAAAATGATATGACTAAAGTCAAAAGTATTGACGTTAAACCTCATAGCCCGACGAAGTCTATTTGGATCTTTGAGAAGAATGACAAAACTCAGTTGAGGCTAGAGGTTACAGAAAGCACAGTAGCAAAATTTATCAATAACAAATTTTAATTAGAAACGGAGAAAGCAATGAACGCTAACAAAAACTATCTACTAAATATGGATTCACTCAATGGCATGAAGAACATGCAGGCTAATACCGTGGACCTTGTTCTGACTGACCCACCGTACGGAATTGCCGATTCTGCGAAATTGACGAAAGTTGGAAGCAAGATTGTCTCAACTAATGATGCGTGGGGTAACGACTTCAAAGATGCATGGGACAACGTTGAGGACTATTGGAATTGGTTTAAACCCTTTGTTGAAGAGATGGTTCGTGTCATGAAAGACGGCGCAAGCATGATTCTGTTCCTGGACCGGAAGTACACCGGCTACATCACTTACATGATTGAAAAAGAGTTTGATGTGACCTTCAAGAACAAGGTGTATTTCAGGAAAAAGAACCCTATGCCTTCTATTCGTAAGAACAACTATCGCTCCAGCATCGAGGAAGCTATCTGGTTCAGCAAGGGCAAAGCTAATTTTAACTTTGGAGAGCAAGCTGAAATGACCCAAGTGTATGAAGGTCCGATTGGCAAGAAGAAGACTAAGCACCCTACCGAAAAGTACACATGGATGTTGGAGCCACTTATCAAGAACCACAGCAATCCTGGTGACGTGATTCTTGATTGCTTCTCAGGCTCAGGCTCTACCGTTCGCAATGCTATCAAGATGGGGCGCCACGGTATCGGCTTTGAAATGAGTCCAGTGTTTCACGCAATGGCAAAGGAACAGGCAGCTAACGAAGAGCTTGAAGTTGTCTGCAATGAAGAAGAAGTAGAAATGATTGAAAGCTTCTACGAGTTTGTAGAAGCTAACTAACTAAAGTAGGAGATTGAAATGGAAATGAACATTGAAACTGAAAACCGCAAACGCCTTGTTAGCTATAGCAACAAAATTGGTAAGCAGCTTAACAAAAACATTGAAGCATATGCAGAGAACAACAAAGACGGACGACTAGCAAAACATGCTATTGAAATCGTTGCGCCACTCGCTCCGATTCTCGCTGGACTTTATCAAACATTGTGGCAAGAAGACTTCGGCACCTGGATGAACCAATCTCTCAAGGGCGCACATTACCACGCTCTTGCATGCGAGGCTGGACAGGAGTTTATGCCACCTAATGACTATCAACCCAAGCTGGTCAAGGAATATACCAAACTCGTGCTTCCGCAAGTGGATTACAGCGAAATCGTAGGGATGATAACTAAGAAGGAAGTGAATCGCTACAAGAAAGCCGTTGAAGAAAATGTGCGCGAATTCTTCAGTAAAAACTTCGCTACCTTCTACAACATTAAGAAGACGGTAGATCAGTATGAGGCAGGAAACGATTGGATTCTAATGTCAGCTATAGGCGTGTATATCTACTTCGCGCTTAGCGTAGCAGAAGAGTTTGAACATGAAGTAACCATACCAGTAGAGCTAATTGACCAACTAAGGAGGAACTATGAACAAAACTGAACAGTGTATTGATGTGTTACAGCGGGAAATTTCGGGTATTGCCGAGCATGCATATTACTCAGCATGTGACGGACTAGATGAAGCAGAAAAATTTTTAGACTTCATGGAGGTTTTGACAAATCAGATTGAGCATCTCGCTTGTGAGTATCTTCTTATGGAGGTGTTTGGAAAAAGGCAAACTTATTTCGAGAGTTTGACAGGACAGCCGACTGCGTATCACGTACAAAAATTTATCAATCAGCAGAAGGAGAAGAAATGAAATATGAAATCTATATGGAGGGAATGCTTCCGCAAGTAGCGACAGTGATCATCGAAGCAGACGACAAGGATGAAGCTGAGTCAATCGCTTTGAGTATGGCAGAGGACGGTGAAATCGATTGGGAAGATTGCGACTACTCATGCTACCGGACAGAGATCGTGGAGATTAGCGAGTACGAAGAACATGACAGTGCAGACGACGAAAAGCCCGACGAAGAGGAGTAAGCACAAAACACACTGATCAAACGATTCAAAAAAACCTAACTTAGGAGAAATTATGGGAAACGATTGTTATAACAGCATTACGGTTTCAGGAGATAACCACAACTTGAAGCGTTTCTACGAACTATATATTAGTCAGCAAGACGGCGTTGAGGACCATCTTGATTTTGACAAGGTAATCACTTTACCTGAGAAATTGCCTCGTGGTTGCGATAACTGGGTCATGTTAAGAATCCGCAAGTGGGGAACGCGCAGTAGTTATGACACACAAATCAGCTTTGACGACGACTTGAACGTCAGTTTTTACACCGTATGGGACCCATGCCTACCTGTTATCAAGAAGCTGATCGAAGAGCACCCTGAACTATCGTTTGAATTCTACTACGAAGAAAGCGGCATGGACATCAGCGGTAAGATTTTAGGCAAGGATGGCCAGATTACTTTTGAAGAGCACGGTGAGTATCAATCAGACGCGGACGAAGACAGTTGGGACGACGATGAAGATGAATAATGAAAGCAAGACAACTTAACTTAATAGGAGAATCGACTATGCAAACAGCGAACGAAAATAATCCAATGAATCACGCACTAACCGAACAGGCTTGCCACCTGGTCAATCAAGACCTAGCTGACCTTCAGGAAGCCGCCTTTCTTATTGATAAAGAATCCAAGATAAGAGATGCATTTGAAGCAATCAAAGCGTTCGTCACCTTCCGATACACCAAACTGGAATACGACAACGCGAAGAGTAACAATACTGAAGGTGTAGAGGCAGCGAAATACGCAAAACATATTTTGCTAACTCATTGCGAGAAGAGAGATCTTCTAAAGATAAAGGAAATCGCCCCACATTTTCTTGAGGACCGTTGGAGTTGGAGCGCTAACTACTACTTCGTCTAAATAATAGAACTGTTGACTTTTGATTATTTCTTATTATATTAGGTATATACCTGAAATAACGGAGGAAATAATGAGAGAACGAATAATGACCAAGCTGGTTTCAATAAAAGTAGGGCTAACAACAAAGGCGAAAATGCGATTTTTACAGGACAGAGAAGTCAATATCTCTGAAGAGTTTAGACAGCTTATCGACGCCTTGTATCTGTCACATAACGGCAAGTAAAAAAGACTCTAAGGTGCAAACTTAGAGTCTTGAAATCTGAACACCCCTAGCAAGGGATTTTATCAACCACACCAATCAAGGAGAGTGGTCAACAAAATTTATGAGGTAATTCTTATGTCTAATAATAATGAAAAATTAGTAGTTGTCAATACCAGTACAGCAGATGAAGTAAAAAATAATGAAATTGAAGAATGCACTGTAGAGTCAATCTTTGGAACTGAGTCTGAAAATTTCGCTCTTCCAAAGATGAAACAGACAGCAGAAGCGAAGCCAGAAAACACTCAGGCCGACAAGAAGAAAAACAAACTTCAAGACGCTCAGTCCAAAACTGATTCTAAAGCAAAGAGCCCTTCCCAAAATCCCAAAGTGACCGCAATCAAGGCCAAGGCTAAGGTATATGCGCTCAACACTGGCGAGCGTGAACCAATCGAGCCAGTCTATGCAGTCACCTTAAAGTGCGACGAAGATATTTGCGTAGCAGAGCAAAACGAAGACCTAGTGTTCTACAAGTGGTCTGGTAATTATTGGAAGTCCCTTACCCGCAAGCGTGCTGAAGCTGATGCGCTTGCCTGGTTAGAAGCCGAGTATCCACTTAGAGCGACTAGCTCACTTGCAATCTCGTGCACCAATACAGCAGGCACCTCACTACTTAACACAAGAACAATTCCTCCTAAAGGAACAAGTATCACTGTGCCTTGCCGCAATCGTTGGCTTGTCGTAAATGAGAACGGAACGATTGATAACGTGGAACCTGACCGTAAGGTCGGCATGACTCACCAAATCAATGCGACTATCAAAAGCATGGATAAGGTCTACAAGCCTGCGCCATTGCCAGAAGATTCATTCTTCTACAAGTTTCTTAACTCTTCCATTCCTAATATGGAAGACCAAGCCTTGCTTCAAGAGTGGGTGGGCTCAACCCTACTTCCAGACACACGCTATCAAAAGGCAATGGTTATGGAGGGTCCTGGTGGCAACGGTAAGGGTGTTGTTACTGAAGTGATCTCAGCATTGCACGAGAACGTTGCGGCAGTAAACCTTGAGAAGCTAGACGGTTTCGGTTTGTCTGAGCTTCCAGACGCTTCACTTGTAGTTGTGTCTGAGACACCAAAGAAAGGCATTAATGAGGAATCGCTAAAGCAGCTTATCGCAGGCGACCGTGTTGTGATTGATATTAAGAAGAAGAGTCAGTTCACATGCAAGCCTTTCGCCAAGTGGCTTATTTCATGCAATGCATTTCCCAAGATCTCAGACGAAAGTGATGGCGTGTGGCGTCGTTTGATAATCATGAAGTTCATGAACAAGTTCACTGGTAAAGACAAGATCAATAAGCTTGCTGACAAAATCATTGCCAACGAAATGCTTTATGTACTAGATTGGGCATTAATTGGCTTACAAAGACTTCTTGAGCGTGGCGAGAACGGTGACTTCGTATTACCAGACCATATTAAGATGAATACTGAGGCTGAGAAGGTCAACAGCAACAACGTTGCAGCATTCGTTGACGATATGTATGTTGCCTACTCTTCTAAGCCGACTATGAGAAAGGATGCTATCTTTGAGAAGTACATTGCGTATTGCGAATCCCGTTCACTAATTCCATTCGGTGACGTCCAGTTCTGGAAACGTATGACACAACGCTTCCCTGAGATGGAAGTCATTCAGAAGCGCGAGGTTGACGGCAAGAAGCGATATGTCAATCTCAACTTTGACCTTAGCCTAGCGACCGAGGATGAACCAGCAGCGCCTTTCTAATTTCCCTCTTCAATGATGAGCTACCCAATCGGTAGCTCTTTTTTTGTCCCAAGTGAACCTAACTTGGAACAGGTGGCACAAGTGCCCAAATTTTCACCCGTTCCGCTCAAGACCCGCATGCACACTGGCTGTCAATGTGCCTGGCACAAGTGGCACAAGTGAAATCGAACATTTCACCGGCCACACCACCTACTGTACAAGTGGTCTAAAAAGTTACTTCCCAGATTCTGAATATTGATTTTCAGTTGTGCCACTCGTTCCACTTATATCTAAACCCTCATGAATAAAGGCTTTCAGCCTGTCCCAAGTAAAAAAACCTTACTTGTGCCACTCGTTCCACCCGTTCCACTTTCTTCGATAAAAGCAAAACCTACCTGAAGGGCTTAGCCCTGGTCTTTGTCCTTTCAGGACATCATGCTTTCAGCTTTTGACTTTTTAAGCTACTCAACTATGGTTTTCCGATATCACCTGTAAAGGTTCTCCGTTGACTTCGTTTCATTTTTCACTATATTAAGATGAAATTGGAGGATTTATATATGAGTAAGATAGGAAATTGGCTCAGCGCTCAAGGCAAAGCAACCACTGAGAAAACAAAAAAATATGTTGGCTATGAAGCAACTAAAAAATTCACTGCTGAGACAAAAGAGATTGCGAGTACTGTGCTCAGCCCAAAGAAGGCAATCGAGAACGCACGCCACGAAACCTTCAAACAAGCTACCGACAGGCTCAAGGTAACTGAAGATGACTTGAAAGCGAACTACAAGAACTTCGCTTTGCTATGTTTCATATCGCTAGGCTTTGCTCTCTTCTTGCTCGCTATAGCTATCACTTCAGTCATGCAAGCCGAGTTCTTCAAAAGCTTCGCATGTCTATCAATCACCTCGTTTTGCTTAGCTAACGCATTCAAATTCTCTTTCAGAGCATTCCAGATCAAACATCAGAAGTTGTGTGGAGTGAAGAGTTGGCTACAACGAAAGAAAGATTGGCTACCTAATCCATTCATCTAATACAGCCCCGAAAGGGGCTTTCTTTTTTGTTCATCCGTTGACTTTACTTCGTATTTTCATATATTAGTTTGATAACTACCTACTAACACATATGAATAACGACAATAGCCTAACAAAAATACTCGCAGCAATAGACCTACTCAAGAAACAGAAAAGACAACTCACCTACAACTCAATTGGTGAGCTTTGCGACATGAGCAAACAGCGTGTTCATAGCGTTATGAGAGCAAACGGTATGAACACAGGAAGGAAGCATGACCGCGACTACGCCTTTCTGTCTGAACTTGATCGCATACGAACCGACAACCTTACAGTCAAACAAATTGCTGTCATTGTTGGCTACACGAAATCTATCGCAAGACTTCGCAGCATTCTGCACGACTTCAACATCCCATGCCAACGAGCATCAGCTAGAACAAGTGTAAAGAGCTTGTTGAATTCTATCCCTACAGAGAACTACACCATAGATCAACTTTACGACATTACAAAATATTCTCATTCAAAGCATTCTTTCAGAAGCTTCATTCGCCTCAACAAAATAAAGTATCAAAAAGTGCGCTCAGTGATATCCAATCAGTTGACTTCAGACGAGAATCTATTATAAGTACTATATACAATAGGAGAACATCATGAACAACTACATCGAATCCATAACAAACTTATATAACCTCTCTGGTAGCGATACTTCTTACACATTAGCTTCCATCTTAGTGTTTGGATTCGTTCTTT
>Ga0209023_10004379_pt1 | contig 16101 bp, 13 predicted proteins | sample LakOneMetagenome_FD_187468 | JGI IMG/M metagenome (GOLD analysis project Ga0209023, IMG submission 187468) | Freshwater and sediment microbial communities from Lake Erie, Canada (SPAdes) (version 2) | ecosystem: Environmental > Aquatic > Freshwater > Lentic | place: Lake Erie, Canada... | reverse complement strand
CATCCCAGTCGCACCGGCGGACACGGCTGGATCGTCGAACTCAACACAATTGAGCGGCGATAACGTCCGCAGCAGTAAGGCATGGCCAGGCACATGGTTGGCATCGACGGAATTTTTCAGGACGACAACGGCACTTCGGCAGCCAAGCCGGGTCATCCCCGGATTCTGGCGCTGGCAAATCAGAAGGGCGGCGTCGGCAAGACCACGACCGCCATCAATCTTGGAACGGCGCTCGCCGCCATCGGCGAGCGGGTGCTGATTGTCGATCTCGATCCGCAGGGCAACGCCTCGACCGGCCTCGGCATCGACCGGCGCAACCGCAACTGCTCGACCTACGACGTGCTGGTCGGCGAGGCTAAACTGCGTGAAGCGATCATCCCGACTGCGGTCCCTCGCCTGCATATCGCGGCTTCGACCATGGATTTGTCGGGCCTCGAGCTTGAACTCGGCACCACACGCGACCGCGCATTTCGTCTGCGCGATGCCATTGCCGATCTCAATGTCCACGTCGCGCCCGACACCGATTACACTTACGTGCTGGTCGACTGTCCGCCGTCGCTCAATCTCATTACCGTGAATGCGATGGCCGCCTCGCACGCGATTCTGGTGCCGCTGCAGTGTGAGTTCTTTGCGCTCGAAGGTCTGTCACAACTGTTGCAGACCGTGGAGCAGGTGCGCTCGACCTTGAATCCGACGCTGTCGATTCACGGCATCGTGCTGACCATGTTCGACTCGCGCAACAACCTGTCGAATCAGGTCGTCGCTGATGTGCGACAGTTCATGGGCAGCAAGGTCTACAACACCATGATCCCGCGCAATGTGCGCATCTCGGAAGCGCCGTCTTACGGCAAGCCGGTGCTGGTTTACGATCTCAAATGCGTCGGCAGCGATGCGTATCTCAAACTCGCGACCGAAGTGATTCAGCGCGAGCGCGAGCTGCGTTCGCACTGAATATTTTTGCGAACATTTGAGATCAGGTTGACGTGATGTCGGGAGTACGTGGTTTGGGTGCGAGGGATGCGGCAATGGCCGAGGAGCGTTCGCGACTGGGTCGCGGTCTTGCAAGTCTGATTGGCGATGTTGGCGGTGAGGCGGCTCATGTCGAGCGTCCGTCGCGCGCGCCGCGCCGCGTTCCGATTGAATTTCTCAAAGCCAACCCGCGCAATCCGCGCCGCACGTTTTCAGATGCGGAGTTGGATGAGCTTTCATCCTCGATCAAGCAGCATGGGGTGATCCAGCCGATTGTTGTCCGGCCGGTGAAGGGCGCGACGGATCGTTTCGAGATCATCGCCGGTGAACGGCGCTGGCGCGCATCGCAGCGTGCCGGTCTGCATGACGTGCCGATTGTCACTGTGGAAGTGACCGACAGTGCGGCGCTCGAAATCGCCATCATCGAAAACGTGCAGCGTTCGGACCTGAACGCGATGGAAGAAGCGCAGGGCTATCACGCGCTCGCGACCGAATACAAACACAGCGCCGAGGACATCGCGAAGCTCGTCGGCAAGAGCCGCAGCCATGTCGCCAACATGATGCGCCTGACCAGACTGCCGGATCAGGTTCAGGTCTATATCGCAGAAGGCAAGCTGTCTGCCGGTCATGCGCGTGCGCTGATCAATCTGCCGGACCCGGCCGCTGCCGCGAAGCGCATTGTCGAAGAAGGCCTGAACGTGCGCCAGACCGAAGCGCTGGCGCATGAGGAAGGCGTTCCGGAGCGAAAGCCGCAGAAGGCGCGGGGCGCCACATCGGCGAAAGATTCCGACACCATCGCGCTGGAAAAGCGCGTCAGCGATGTGCTCGGCCTCAAGGTGAGCGTCGATCACCGAGATCCCGGCGGCACGGTGCAGATCAAGTACAAGGATCTAGATCAGCTCGACGAGATTTTGCGTCGGTTAGAGGCGGGCAAGTAAGTGCTTCAGTAAAAGATGTCATGGCCGGGCATAGCCCGTCGCAGACGGGCGTGAACGCCCTTTTGTCCCGGCCATCTCGATAACTAAGGGTACAGTGCTCACCTGATCGAGATCACCGGGACAAGCCCGGTGATGACAATCATGGATGACGAACGCCGTTGCGTCGTCTCATTATTCTCGTCATCCCCGCCGCCGCGCATTCACGGCAATTGCCAGCAGCGCGCGCTGCGCGATCACTTCCGCCAGCGACGATTGCTTGCGCATGTCGAATGCAGCATCGGCGAGTTGCGCCATCGCCCGCGCCATGCGCTCGGTACTTGCGTTTCGCAATGCTGTCTCGACCGAGGCCTTGCGTGAAAAATGAAGCCGCGGAAATCCACTCTCCAGCGCCTCGAATTCACTCCGCCCTTCATCGACAGACAGGCGTGCCTTGTGCAGCAGGGCGGCGTGGCGCTGCGCCGACATGATGATCAGGCCCGGATAAGTTCCGGCCGCCATCGCTTTTGCAAACAGGGTTTCGACGTCGGCCGCGCGGCCGGCGAAGGCGCTGTCCACGATCGGATCGAGCGCAAGTCCCGACGCATCGGTGACAATCGCGACCACATCGTCGAGCGTAACTTCACCCTTACCGTGGGCGTAGAGCGCGACTTTGCGAATCTCGTTGCGCGATGCCTGACGGTCACCGCCGAGCAGCGATGTCAGTGCGGCGCGTGCGTCGGATGCGATCTTCAGACCGGAAGCGCGCAATTCGTCATCGATCAGTTTTGCAAGGTCGCGTTCGGTGTCAGCATAGCAGGCGATGGCGACGGCGGTTTTTGCTTTTTCGCAGGCCTTGCGCAGCGGTGCGTCCGGGCGCAGTTCACCCGCCTCGATGACGATGCGGCAATCCTTCGGCTGCATCTCGGCCAGTGTGTCGATGCCGCTCGCGAAACTGCGCGTGCCTGCGCGAATGCGGATGGCGCGGCGGCCGCCGAACAGCGGCACCGTCATGGCTTCATCGACCAGGCGCGAGGGCTCGGCGGCGAGTTCGTCGCCGTCCATGCGCACCAGGGAAAATGGATCGTTCGGATCGTCGACAGCGGACGCCATCAGGGCGTCAGCGCGCTCACGCACCAGGCCGGTATCAGGGCCATAAAGCAGGATGATCGGCCGCGACGGATCGGGCCGGGCGAGAAACGCGTCGATTTCTTTCCCGCGAAGCGCGACCACAATTATCTCAAAGCTGTTGGCAGATCAGGTGCCGGCAATGAAGAACGAGGCGAGACGCTGATTGATGTTGTCTGCGATCACCTTGGCGGCGCGGTCTTCCGCATCACGCAGGGCGCGCGAGCGGGCGAAGCGCTGGGCCTGTCCCGGAATGTCGTAGGACACACGCGAGAAGGTAGTGCCGGTCAGCACGGTCTTGTCGGTGGCGTTGTCCTTCAGCTCGTAGACCGCGTCGATTCCGTAATTCTCGATGTCAGGGCGAGCCGTGGTCGGATCGACGATGATCGACAGCCGCGTGGTGCTGATGCGCATCAGCAGGCGATGGGTCGGCGGGCCACCGGTGGCGCTGCCATACATGCTTAACATCAGGTTGTTGCGGATTTCGACGCCAAGCCGCGCCTCGCGCGAACCGTTGGGCAGGTTCAGCGGAGGCACCTCGACGCCCTGCAGCTTTTCCCTGAGCGCCGATCCGCCGGTGGCGCTGCGCTCGCCATACATCGGCTGGAAGCACCCGGCCGTCAGGGCCGCAAGGGCGGCCACGGCAACAAGCCGGGCAGCAATGCGCGTACTAAACCACGACATTCACGATCCTCTGCGGAACGATGATGACTTTGCGGGGAGATTTCCCGTCCAGGGCCGATTTTACTGCATCGAGTGCCAAAACGGCAGCCTCAATTTCCCCGTTTGAAGCATTTCGGCTGACCGTGACATCCGCGCGTTTCTTGCCATTAACCTGCACGGGGAGCGTAATTGTGTCATCGACCAGCAATTTGGCTTCGGTTTCAGGCCAATTCGCCTCTGAAACCAGACCCTGATGCCCCAGGACCTGCCAGCATTGTTCGGCCAGATGCGGCATCATCGGCGAAATCAGAACTGCCAGAATGTCGAACGCCTCGCGGGCTGCGGCAGCGACCGCCGGGTTGGCTTCCAGTGGCTTTGCCGGGCCATCGACAATATCCGCCAGCGTGCCGACGAACGAGTAAAGCTTGGCGATGGCGGTGTTGAATCGCAGCCGCTCGATCGAGGTTGAGATTTCCGCAAGGGTGCGGTGAGAGGCGCGGCGCAGCGCCAGCGCCGCGTCGTTGCTCTCATCGATGGACGTGCCCGGCTTCGGCAGATGCGGAGCCGCGGCATTTACCAGCCGCCAGACGCGCTGCACGAAACGGCCTGCGCCCTGCACACCTTCCTCGCTCCAGATCACGTCGCGATCGGGCGGCGAGTCGGACAGCATGAACCAGCGCGCAGTATCCGCGCCGTAAGTGCCGATGATGTCGTCGGGGTCGACCGTGTTGCGCTTCGACTTCGACATCTTCTCGATCGCGCCGATTTCGACGGTCTCCTTCGTCGTCAGCAAAGTCGCCCGGCGCTTGTCGCCGACTGTCTCGATACTGATCTCGGCGGGCGATGCGAAGGTGCCGTCCTGCTTCTTGTAGGTCTCGTGGACCACCATGCCCTGCGTGAACATGCCGGCGAACGGCTCGTCCATCGCGACATGCCCGGTCGCCTTCATCGCGCGGGTGAAGAAGCGCGAATACAAGAGATGCAGAATCGCGTGTTCAACGCCACCGATATACTGATCTACCGGCATCATGCGGTTGGCGACCGCAGGTGTGGTCGGCGCGTTCGCATTCCATGGATCGGTAAAGCGCGCGAAATACCATGACGAATCGACGAACGTGTCCATCGTGTCGGTTTCGCGCGTGGCCTTGCCGCCGCACTGCGGACAGGTGACGTGCTTCCAGGTCGGATGATGGTCGAGCGCGTTGCCCGGCTTGTCGAAGCTCACATCTTCCGGCAGCACCACCGGTAAATCCGCCGCGGGGACCGGGACGACGTCGCACTTCGGGCAGTGAATGACCGGGATCGGGCAGCCCCAGTAGCGCTGGCGTGAAATACCCCAGTCGCGCAGGCGGAAGTTCACCTGCCGCTCGGCGACAGGTGCATTGCCGCGCGTGGCACTTTCCAGACGCTTGGCAACCTCTTCCTTCGCGGCTTCGATGGTCATGCCATCGAGGAAGCGCGAATTGATCATTCGCCCATCGCCGTCATAGGCGGTGTCCGTAATGACAAACGATTTCGGATCGACATCGGGCGGGCAAACCACCGGCGTATTGCCGAGATTGTACTTGTTGACGAAGTCGAGGTCGCGCTGGTCATGCGCGGGGCAGCCGAAGATCGCGCCGGTGCCGTACTCCATCAGAACGAAGTTCGCGACATAGACCGGCAGCTTCCAGTCGGGATCGAAGGGATGCACGGCCTTGATGCCGGTGTCAAAGCCCTGCTTCTCGGCGGTGTCGATGATTTCCTGCGCGGTGCCTTGCTTCTTCGTTTCGGCGATGAACTCGGCGAGCTTCGGATTCTTCAGCGCAGCCGCCTGCGCCAGCGGATGATCCGCTGCAATCGCCATGAATTTCGCGCCGAACAGCGTGTCGGGGCGCGTGGTGAAAATCTTGAGTTCGCTTTCGCCGCTCGGTGTGGTCGCAGGATCAAGTGCGAAACGGATCAACAGGCCTTCGGAGCGGCCGATCCAGTTGCGCTGCATGAGGCGCACCTTGTCCGGCCAGCGGTCCAGCGTATCCAGCGCGTCGAGCAGCTCCTGCGAGTACTTCGTGATCTTGAAGACCCACTGGTTCATCTCGCGCTGTTCGACCACGGCGCCGGAGCGCCAGCCCTTGCCGTCGATCACCTGCTCGTTGGCGAGCACGGTCATGTCGACCGGGTCCCAGTTGATCTTGCGTTTTTCGCGCTCGGCCAACCCCGCTTTCAGGAAGTCGAGAAACATCTTCTGCTGATGCTTGTAGTAGCTCGGATCGCAGGTCGCGAATTCGCGCGACCAGTCCAGCGACAGCCCCATGGTCTGGAGCTGCTTCTTCATCGTGGCGATGTTCTCGTAGGTCCATGCCTTCGGCGCGACCTTGCGTTCGATCGCGGCATTCTCGGCCGGCAGGCCGAAAGCGTCCCAGCCCATGGGATGCAGCACGTTATAGCCCTTGGCACGCATGTAGCGCGCGACCACATCGCCCATGGTGTAGTTGCGAACGTGACCCATGTGGATGCGTCCCGACGGATAGGGGAACATCTCGAGCACATAGTATTTCGGCCTTGGATCGTCGTTGCGCGTGGCGAAGATCGCGCGTTCGTCCCAGATCTTCTGCCAGCGCGGTTCAGATTCGCGGGCGTTGTAGCGTTCGATGGTCATGGAGCGTGGTTCTGCCGTGAAGGGGGGACGAATTTGGGCGGCAGGTAGCCACAAAAGACCGCGACGGGTCAACGCTTTAGGCGCGAATCTGGCCCGTTAGGGCCTTAGCCGGCGAGCGAAATGGCTGGCTGGGCGGGCCGGATCAGGCCGTGAGCGACCACGGCGTTCCGTCCCCCGCGCTTGGCGGCGTATAGCGCCGCGTCGGCGGCCTCGATCAGGTCATCCTGGGGTTGGGAATCGCCCGGTGTCACGGTCGCGACGCCGATACTGATGGTGACCGCCTTGCCCGGACTGGTCAGATGCGGAATCGCCAGTCCCTCGACGGCTGCGCGGACCTGTTCGCCAACCCACAGGGCATGGGCCGTGTCGCCGCCCGGCAGCAGCAGGCAGAATTCCTCGCCGCCATAGCGGGCCGCGAAGCCGTCGCATGAGTTGGAGATGTCTGCCAGCACTTCACCGATGCGCTTGAGGCAGGCGTCGCCTTCCGGATGCCCGTAGGTGTCGTTGTACAACTTGAAATGATCGACATCGATCATCAGTACCGAGAGCTGTTTGTCGGATTGCAGCGCCTTCATCCATTCGAACTCGAGCCGGCTCTGGAAGCCGCGGCGATTGGCGAGACCGGAGACGAGATCATGTGACGCCATCACGGTGAGCCGGTCGTTGGCGGCGGCCATCTCGCGCTCCCGCTCGGACAATTGCGAGGCCATCTTGTCGAATGCCCTGGCAAGCGGCGTAAATTCGACCGGCAGTGTGGCGCTCGAGGCACGCGCGGAGAGTTCGCCGCGTCCGAACCGGTTGGCCATCTCCGTCATCTTGCGCACGGGCCGCATGATCAGGCGCTCGCCCGCCAGCCATGCACCGAGCAGTGTAAAGAGGCCGACAAGCGCAAGCTGGATATAGGCGGTTCTGATTTCGCGATTGATGTCGCTGAGCATCGCCGATTGATTGATGCTGACAATCATGCGCGCGCGGGTGCCGGAGACGCGGGCAAACGAGACAGCTTTCTGCTCGCCGTCGGCGGACTGGAATGAAATCGAGCCGAACTCGCGGTCGAGATTGATCTCGCGCAAGGTGACGGCTTCGAGCAGCGACGCATCTTTCAGGGGGCGCCCGATCAGATTCGCGCTGTCCTCCGGCGCAGCAAGGATAATTCCGTTGCCGTCCACCAGCAGCACCGACATGCCGGCGCGCAGGCCGCGATTGTTGATGAGCTGCGACATCCATTTCAGATCGACAGCGGCGATGATGAGGGCCTCATTGTTGCCCTCGATGGCCGATACCGGATAAGCGGCAACGATTGTGGGCGCACCGGAAGGCCGCGCGACGATATAATCGCTGACCACGAATTCATGGGTTTCCATCGCACGCTGGAAATAATCCCGGTCGCGGACATTTGCGCCGACAAAGGCGGAGTGCGTCGAGCACTGGATGACACCGTTCGAATCCACGAGATTCAGCGAACGTATCCATGGCAGATCGACGCGCAGGCTGGCCCGCATGATGGCGCAGCCCCGGCCCTGCTGCGCGGCGCTCGCATAGATATACGCAGAGGATTTCAGGACGGCCTGTACTGTCGAGATGATTTCACGCTGAGCGTCGGCGGTATGTTTGGCGAGTTCGGACAGTTCGTTGGCGGCTTGCGCGATCTGTTTGGAGCGTGTCGCTTCAAGGATACGCACCCGGTCGAGCATCAGCGGGACGACCAGAATCAGCGCCAGAATCACAAGGCGCGCGCGAATCCCGAGCAGCGCCTTGAGTTTTGACGTGTTGCGGCCGAAGCTGACGATTGACATTGGTATTCCCTTGCCCCACGCCCATCCTACGAAAAAAGGGTTCAAAGACCCTTTTTTGATTTCGTTAAAAATCGAATGATCTCCATATTTGACGAAGGTTTGTCGCGATGGATGAGGACAAGGTGCCACCGGTAACGTCTGATTCACCAAGCGGGCTTGCTGCGGTGGAGCGCGAAATTGCGCGTGCGTGCCGTGACGCAGGCCGTGAGCGGTCATCGGTGACGCTGGTGGCGGTCTCGAAGACATTTGACGGCGATGCGATCGAGCCGGTGATTCAGGCGGGTCAACGGGTGTTCGGTGAAAACAGGGTGCAGGAAGCGAAATCGAAATGGCCTGACCTGATGGCGAAGCATTCGGGTCTTGCGCTGCACCTGATCGGACCGCTGCAATCGAATAAGACGAAGGAAGCGGTGGCACTGTTCGACGCGATTCACTCCGTGGACCGTGCGAGCCTGTGCGAAGCACTGGCGAAAGAGATCGTTAAGCAAGACCGGCATCCCGAGCTGTTCGTTCAGTTGAACACCGGCGAAGAGCCGCAGAAGGCCGGCGTTGTACCTGCGGACGCCGATGCTTTCATTGCAAGTTGCCGCGATGTTTATGGCCTGCGGATTTCAGGCTTGATGTGCATTCCGCCGGTGGACGAACCACCCGCCGCGCACTTTGCGCTCACAGCGAAGATTGCTGCGCGCAACGGACTTTCGTTGCTGTCGATGGGCATGAGCGCGGATTTCGAAACCGCGATCCAGCTCGGGGCGACACATGTGCGAGTCGGCTCCGCGATTTTTGGAAAGCGGTAGTTACCCGATCACGATCTTGGTCTGCGGCCCGATCCGCTCCAGCAGGCGCAGCATAGCGCCGCGCGTCAGCCCGACACAGCCTGCGGTCGGCCCGAATGTCTCGCGTGCGAGATGAATGAACACGGCGCTGCCGCGCCCGGGAATACGTGGCTGGGTGTTGTGGTCGATCTCGATGATGAAGTCGTAGAGATGATCCTCGCGCATCAGCCGGTCGCCGGCATCGCCAGCCTTGCGCGTGACGGCGCGGTTATAGTGGCGGTCGGCGGGATCTTCGGACCAGGCGTCGGTGGGTGTGATGGCACGAATCGGCAGATAGGTTTTCGGCCGGGGGTGGCGGTCGGCCCGCCACCACAGCCGGACCGGGTGGAAAGTGCCGCGCGGGGTGCCACCGTCGCCTTCGAACTTGTTGGCTCTGATTCCCCCGCGTCCCAGCGCCACCGGCAGGATCTGCGCTCCGGCGACCAGCCAGCCTTGAGTCGGACGGCCAGCGGCGGCCCGAACCGTTATCAAGGATAACGGCCGATCACGGAACGGTGTTCGATAAGCCATTGGAAAGCCTAGATTTCCCATAATTGCTGTCGCGGGTTGCGCACAAACGCAGCTTGCGCTTTCGCCTGCAAATGCTCTATTTCGCCAAGGCCCTTCGTTTTGCTAAGGCTCTTTGAGATATGCCGGTTCGGGGGTGCTCTCAAAGTCCTCTTTTACAAGCCAAATTTTTAAAGGACCGGATCAATGGCCAACGCCCGCAAGATCCTGATCGTGGATGACGATACCGATCTGCGCGACGCCCTTGTGGAGCAGTTGTCGCTGCATGAGGAATTCGAGGCTTCCGCGGTCGATACCGGCGCAAAGGGTGCGCTGGCCGCCAAAAGCAACTCGCCCGATCTGGTGCTGATGGATGTCGGCCTGCCGGACACCGATGGCCGCGAAGTGGTGCGCAGCCTGCGCAAGGGCGGCTTCAAGTCGCCGATCATCATGCTGACCGGCCATGACACCGATTCGGACACCATCCTCGGCCTCGAATCGGGCGCGAACGACTATGTCGCAAAGCCGTTTCGATTCGCCGTGCTGCTGGCGCGCATCCGCGCGCAGCTTCGCCAGCATGAAGCCAGCGAGGACGCGGTGTTCACCGTCGGCCCTTACAGCTTCCGGCCCGGGTCCAAGATGCTCACCGGCGCCAATGCCAAGAAGGTCCGGCTCACCGAGAAGGAGACCGCGATCCTGCGGTTCCTCTATCGCGCCGGACAGATGCCGGTGTCGCGCGAGACCCTGCTGCAGGAAGTCTGGGGCTATAATTCGGGCGTCACCACCCACACCCTGGAAACGCACATCTATCGCCTTCGCCAGAAGGTGGAGAAGGACGCGGCAAACCCCGAAATTCTTGTGACTGAGTCCGGGGGCTATAAGCTGGTGCCATGAGTCGAATCACGGCGCTCTATGGCCATTGAAGACGACATCGCTCTGTTCACGCGCGTCCCGACACTGAGTTTGTTGGGCGGTGCTGCCTTGCAGGTGCTCGCGATTGGCGCCGAGCAGCGCGATTATGGATTCGGCGAAAAACTGTTCGAGCAGGGCGATCCGGCGGATTCCGGCTTCATCGTCCGGCGCGGCGCGTTTCGTGTCGCGTCCGACGACGGGCAGGAAGCGGTGGCCGGCGAGAATGTCCTGATCGGTGAACTCGCGCTTGTTGTGGCGATGCCGCGGCCTGCGACGGCGGTTGCGATCGAGCCGTCATCGGTGCTGCGGATTTCGCGCAGCCTGTTCCAGCGCGTGCTTGAAAGTCATCCCGAAGCTGCGCGGCGGCTGCGCGATGATTTTGCGGCGCGCTCCAATGCGGCATTGGGCGCGATGGCCCGCGTCTCTGCAACGCTGCGCTAATTTCAAACGTCGAGAATGGCCGTCACCGGAACATGATCCGATGGCCGCTCCCAGCCGCGTGCATCGCGGGTGATTTTGAAATCGCGAACGCTGTCGCCGAGCGCCTTCGAGACCCAGATGTGGTCGAGGCGGCGGCCCTTGTTCGCTGCGACCCAGTCGGCTGAGCGGTAACTCCACCACGTATAGACTTTCTCCGAGAGCGGGATGCGCTGGCGGGCAATGTCGATCCAGTCGCCTTGTGACTGCACCGCGAGCAGCTTCTCGCATTCGATCGGTGTGTGCGAGACGATCTTCAGAAGCTGCTTGTGCGACCACACATCATGCTCATGCGGCGCGACATTGAGATCGCCGACCAGAATGTGCCGGTCATTGGCTTTCGGATGCAACGGCTCGCAGTCGCGCATCTCGTCGAGGAATGACAGCTTGTGCTCGAATTTCGGATTGAGCACTGGATCCGGAATATCGCCGCCTGCGGGCACGTAGAAATTATGCAGCACAAGCGGCTTGCTGATCTGCGCCTGCGCGCCGAACGACACCGAGATGTGCCGTGAATCGACCTTGCCGCAGAAGGTACGCACGTCGCGCGATTCGAAGGGAAGCTTCGAGACGATGGCGACGCCGTGATAGCCCTTCTGGCCATTGAGCGCGATGTGCTCATAGCCGAGCCGCTTGAAGCGCTTCAGCGGAAACGCATCATCAATGCACTTGGTCTCCTGAAGACACAGCACATCCGGCCGCACGGACTTAATGAACTTCGCGACCAGATCGATGCGCAGGCGCACCGAATTGATATTCCAGGTGGTGAGGGTAAGGCGCATGTGTGCAGACAGTGAGGGAAATGAGCCAAACCGTTAGCCGGTTTTGTTTACCCGCTCCAGTCCGCCAGGGACGATCTGCACTAGTTCTGGTTGGTCTGATAGTTGGTGTAGTCGATCTTGAACATCGCGGGATCGAGCTTCTTGGTGGTGTCGAGATTATAGACCGCGACGGTGGTGTCATAGCCCTGCGGATCGGTCACGGTCCACTGCTTGAGCTGATTGTCCTTCGCGCCGATCATCAGCATCAGACGGCTGGTGCCGACCAGCGGCTGCTTTTCTTCAATCGTCACGCTGATGAACATGTCATCGGACCCGACGCCGACCACGGTGGTGTCGCGCAACAGGTCAATGCGATCCGACAACAGGAAACGCAGCGGCGTCTGTGACAGCGGATAGACATCCTGCGTCGCGAGCCTGCGGTCGCGCACGATCACGGACGATCCATCCGCAACAAGCGCGATCGGCGACGGATCGTCATATTCGAAACGGATCTTGCCGGGCTTCTGGATATAGAAATCGCCGGTGGAGCGTTTGCCGTCCGGCCCGACCTGCACGAAATTGCCCGACACATTCACAAGCGAAGACAGATAGCTGCTGACCTTGGCGGCGAGCGCCTTCTGGTTGGCGTCGAAAGTCGGTGTGTTGCCGCCGAACAGGTTGCGCAGGTCCGGAATGATCGGGTTCGGCGGGGCGGCCGTGGACGGCGCGGGCGTCACCGGTGTCGGCAGGGCCTGTTTCGGCGTATCGGTGCGTTTCGGCGCGGGTTTTGGCACCGGCACGGCCTGGGCCGAAGCGGCGGGGATCATCAGCGCCGCGGCCATCACGGCGGCGAGCGCCGCCACAGGCCATTTCACATCGAGAAAACCATGCGCGCGGAGCGGTTTGCGGCAGAACGGCTGATGGCGATGGAGTTTTCTCAACGGTCCGTCCTGTGGGATGCCTTGTGATCTGTCCGCCGGGGCTATCCCCAAGCTATGGCGATTTCGCGGCTGCGAATAGCGGGGATTTAGCCAAATCGTTCTTCTTCTTCGCCCACCAGAATTTCGCGTTTTCCGGCGTGGTTGGCCTGGCCGACAATGCCTTCCAGCTCCATCCGCTCCATCAGCGTGGCGGCGCGGTTGTAGCCGATCTGCAGGCGGCGCTGAATGTAGCTGGTCGAGGCCTTGCGGTCGCGTTTGACGATGGCCACGGCCTGTTGGAACAGGTCGCCTTCGCCCCCGTTGGCGCCCATGCTGGTGCCGTCGAACACGGCGTTGCCGTCCTCGTCGGTTTCCTCTTCTGCAGTGACCGCTTCGAGATATTCCGGCTGGCCCTGCGCCTTGAGGTGACGGACGATCTTCTCGACTTCCTCGTCCGACACGAACGGGCCGTGGACGCGACTGATACGTCCGCCGCCTGCCATGTAGAGCATGTCGCCCTGGCCGAGCAGCTGCTCCGCGCCCATTTCGCCGAGAAGTACGCGGCTGTCGATCTTCGAGGTGACCTGGAAGGAAATGCGGGTCGGGAAGTTCGCCTTGATAGTGCCGGTGATGACGTCCACCGACGGGCGTTGTGTTGCGAGGATCACATGGAGACCCGCAGCGCGCGCCATTTGCGCCAGGCGCTGCACTGCGCCTTCGATGTCCTTGCCCGCGACCATCATCAGGTCGGCCATTTCGTCGACAATGATGACGATATAGGGCAGCGGTTCGAGCTCGAGCTTCTCCTCCTCGTAGATCGCCTTGCCGGTTTCCTTGTCGAAGCCGGTCTGCACGGTGCGGGTCAGTTCCTCGCCCTTGGCCTTCGCCTCGGCGACACGCGTGTTGTAGCCGTCGATGTTGCGCACGCCGAGCTTCGCCATGTTCTTGTAGCGTTGCTCCATCTCGCGCACCGCCCATTTCAGCGCGACGACAGCCTTCTTCGGATCGGTCACGACCGGCGTCAGCAGATGCGGAATGCCGTCATAGACCGACAGTTCGAGCATCTTCGGATCGACCATGATCAGGCGGCACTGATCCGGGCGCAGGCGATAGAGCAGCGACAGGATCATGGTGTTGATGCCGACCGACTTGCCCGAGCCGGTGGTGCCGGCGATCAGAAGATGCGGCATGCGCGCCAGGTCGACGATCACAGGCTCGCCGCCGATGGTCTTGCCAAGGCACAGCGGCAGCTTCGCGGTACTCCCGGTCGCTTCCTTCGCGTTGAGCAGTTCACGCAAGTAAACTGTCTCGCGCTTGACGTTCGGCAGTTCGATGCCGATGGCGTTGCGCCCGGAGACGACCGCGACACGCGCGGAGACCGCGCTCATGGAGCGCGCGATATCGTCGGCCAAGCCGATCACGCGCGAGGACTTGATGCCCGGTGCGGGCTCGAGTTCGTAAAGCGTCACGACCGGTCCGGGACTCGCTTTCACGATTTCGCCGCGCACGCCGAAGTCCTGCAGCACGCCTTCGAGCGAACGCGAATTTTCTTCCAGTTCGTCCTTGCTCAGGGTCTGGCGGTCGGATGCTTTCGGAGCGGCAAGGACGGAGATTGGCGGCAGAACGAAGACGCCCTTGCGGCTGGACGGCTTTGGCTCGGCGCGCTTGCGGGCGCGTGGCGCGGGCTCCTCTTCCTCCTCTTCTTCTTCCTCCTCGGCCTCCTCCTCTTCTTCTTCCTCCTCGGCCTGCGGCACCAGCGATGGCGCACGCCGCCCGTTGCCGAGATTAGGCTCCATGCGTTCGAACGAGCGTGCGGAAGAAGATTCCGTGCGTCCCACTGCCATGGCGAACAGCGCCGAGGCCATCCGCATGATGCGCGCTTTCGCGCTCATCGCAGCATGAACCAGCCATCCCAGCGAGACCGAACCGCGATCGTTCTCCTCTTCTTCTTCATCCTCGATCATCGGCGGCCGTGTGCGCGGGGCGATCTTTTCCCTGGCGCCTGCGCCGCATGCGAAAGCGAAACTTCCGATCATGGCTGCGAACAGGATCATGCCGAGCACGATGCGGTAGATCAGGCCGGGCGGGCCGAACACAACGGCCGGGAAGCGCACCAGTGCATCGCCGACAACGCCGCCAAGCCCGGTCGGCAGCGGCCATGCGCCGCTGCGCGGCAGGCAGCTTGCGAAACCTGCCGCAATTACTGCGCAAAGAATCCAGCAGGCGACGCGCAGCGCTTCACGGTCGAACAGACGATGGGTCACCAGCCGCCAGCCCCACACGGCGACCGGCAGGATCAGCATGATCGAACCGAGGCCGAGAATCTGCATCAGGAGATCAGCGCCGATCGCGCCGGGCCGGCCCATCAGGTTGCGGATGGCCCCGGAGGTCGCGTGGCTCAGACTCGGATCCTGCACCGACCATGTCATCAGCGCGGCTGCCACCACGCAGGAGAGCGCGATGACGCCAAGGCCGGTCAGTTCGCGCAGACGGCGTGCCAGCATCTCGCGGATCGGATCGGAGATCTGGCCGACGATGGGAATGACGCGTTCGATCGCTGGCATGATGGACTAACCTTGCGGCTCGCTCAAAACCTCGACCATGCGATGCAGGGCCTCGGCGGTGGTTTCACTGTCTTGCACCATGGCGACGCGGATATATCCGGCGCCGGGATTGGTGTTGTCGGATTGCGGACGGGCCAAGTAGCTTCCGGGAATGACGCGCACGCCGCCGTCCTTGAAAAGCTTCACGGTGGCTGCTTCATCGCCGCCATGGGCGGAGACATCGAGCCAGATGCAGAAGCCGCCCGCGGGGCGCTTGTAACCGAAACGGTTGCCGAGAATCTGGTCGGCGAGATCGAACTTGATCCGGTACAGCCTGCGGTTTTCCTCGACATGCGCTTCGTCGCTGTAAGCGGCGACAGCAACATGCTGCAGCGGCACCGGCACCTGAGGCGCGGCGACATTGCGCAGCTCATGAAAGCGCGCGAGAAATTTCGCATCGCCTGCGACGAAGCCGACGCGCATGCCCGGCAGGTTCGAACGCTTCGAGAGCGACTGGAATGCGACGACGTTGGCGAAATCATTGCCGGCGGATGCGAGCATGCTGCCCGGCGCATCCTGTGTGTAGATTTCCGAATAGCATTCGTCGCTGAGCACGATGAAGCCGTAGCGGTCGGCGAGCTGTTTCACGCGGTCGAAGTAAGCGCGCGAGGCGACAGCGCCCTGCGGGTTGGCTGGGGACGCGAGATAGAATGCAACCGTGCGCTCAAGTGTTTCGGTGCTCAGCGAATCGAGATCGGGCAGGAAGCCGTTGTCGCGAACAGTCGGCAGAAACACCGCTTCGCATCCGGCCGCGCGCGCACCCGCGGCATAGGCCGGATAGAACGGGTTGGGCATCAGGATCGCGGGCGTGCCCTTGCGCGGCGCGACATAGCGGGCAGCGGCAATGGCCGCGAAAAACAGGCCTTCACGGCTGCCGTTGAGCACCAGAACTTCGGTCTCGGGATCGACCGCCCGGGGAAGGCCGAACCGCTTTGTGGTCCAGGCGGCTGCGGCCTGCCGGAACGGCTCGGTGCCCTTGGCGATGGGATAGCGCCCGA
>Ga0209023_10004377_pt1 | contig 16102 bp, 11 predicted proteins | sample LakOneMetagenome_FD_187468 | JGI IMG/M metagenome (GOLD analysis project Ga0209023, IMG submission 187468) | Freshwater and sediment microbial communities from Lake Erie, Canada (SPAdes) (version 2) | ecosystem: Environmental > Aquatic > Freshwater > Lentic | place: Lake Erie, Canada... | reverse complement strand
ACAGGAGCGGAGAAGCATGACGAAGCATCTGGTTGCAGCGGCACTCTTGGGCGCCTTGTGCGCGGGGTCTGCGGCTCTTGCCGCGCCCGCCGACATTCCGGCGGCTATCTACTCCGACCCCGCGCCCGACGCCGCCAATCCGGCGAAGATGGCCGTCCTCCATATCCCGACCCACGGGGTCGAAATCAATGGCGTCGCCTATCTGCCCTCCGGCGCGGGGCCGCATCCGGCCGTGATCCTTTGCCACGGCCTGCCCGGCAACGAGAAGAATCTGGATCTGGCGCAGGCCTTGCGCCGTGCGGGCTGGACGGTGATCACCTTCAACTATCGCGGCTCATGGGGCAGTCCGGGCAATTTCCGCTTCGCACAAAATCTCGAAGATGCCGACGCCGTGCTGGCCTATGCCCGCGACCCGGCCAACGCCGCAAAGCTGCGGATCGATCCGGCCCGCATCGCGCTTGCCGGTCACAGCATGGGCGGCTGGGTGACCGCACTCACAGCTGCCCATGACAAGGGGCTGATCGGCGCGGTCATGATTTCCGCAGGCAATATCGGCCTGGTCGGAGACCTGCCCCGTCCAGACGCGATCAAGCGCATGGCCGACAATGGTGTCGAGGCGCTTGCCGGCACCAACCCCGAGACCATGGCCGACGAAATCATTGCCAATCGCGACGCATTCGACTTTTCAAAGGCCGCGCCACGCCTTGCGAATACAAGGCTTCTTGTCCTGACGTCGGATGACGGCCTCGCCTTCATGTCCGATGCCTTGGCATCGGGGATCCGCGCCGCACACGGAACCCGGCTGACCACGCTTCACGTCGCGACCGATCATGGCTGGTCCGACAAGCGTATCCGCCTTGAAAGCGAAATCATCAAATGGCTGGAGGCGGTGAAATAATGCAAACAGCGGAACTGGGTAGGAACGACTAGTCCCGGAACGTTCCGACCGGTTCGCGCACGCCTTCATTGCCCCGCCGCTTGAGTTCCGCCTTCAGCGTCTCGGGCTTCGGCGCCCATAGGAAGCCGAAGCTAACCGTCCCCGCCCGGGTTTCGACCACGTGGTGCAGCCTGTGTGCCTGGACGATGCGCCTCATATAGTCGCTCTTGGGTATGTAGCGATGGCCGATGCGTTTGTGGACGATCACATCGTGGAAGCCGAAATAGATCGCGCCGTAAGCCGCGATGCCGCCCCCTGCCCAGGCATAGAGCGTGCCATGCCCCAGCCCGATCCCCCACCAGAAAAGCAGGATCGACGGGATCGCGAAGATCAGCGCGTAGAGGTCATTCGCTTCCCACATCCCCAGCCGCGGCCGGTGATGGCTCGCATGCAGGAACCAGCCGGGCCCATGCATCACCCAGCGATGCGCGACATAGGCAACGCCTTCCATCGCGACGATCGTGGCGAGGAACAGCGCAGGTCCGGCAAGCGTGAACATGAACGCCAGTATAACGAGTCATTCAGCTTCGCGTCACCCCGGTTCGGACAGAAGCGGCTTCAGACAGGTTGCCCCTCTGGCGTTGCTCGGGTAGCGTATTGAGCTTGTATGTTGAGGGGCAACTTGTCGTCCCCTCGCCTCTAACGTCCTGGAGACGCGAATGAACCGCGGCTTTGCGCTTATCCTCCCTCTCCTGGCCCTTTCAGCCTGCGCCACTCCGGAAACCCGGCTGCGCACGGGGCTGATGAATGCAGGGCTCAGCGCGGGCCAATCCGCCTGCATGGCGGACAGGATGGTCGACAGGCTGTCGCTCATCCAGCTGCGTCGCATCGCTTCGCTCAAGAATTTCGAGAGGGAGCGGATTCGCGACATCACGGTCGATCGCTTTCTCCATAACATCCGCGCGCTCGAGGATCCCGAAATCCTGACGGTCACGACCCGTGCCGCGTTGAGCTGCGCAATCCTCCGCTAGAGGCTTCCCAACCGTCCGCTCCTGTGCTTTAGGCCGCTGCATTCCAATGCAGAGGACTCGGGCCCGACATGAACATTCATGAATACCAAGCCAAGGAATTGCTCGCGAAATATGGCGTTCCGGTGCCCGCAGGCCATGCGGCGCTGAGCGTCGAGGAAGCGGTCGAGGCCGCGAAGCGGCTTCCCGGCCCGCTCTATGTCGTCAAGGCGCAGATTCACGCGGGGGGACGCGGCAAGGGCAAGTTCAAGGAACTCGGCCCCGATGCCAAGGGCGGCGTCCGGCTGGCAAAGACGCTCGACGAAGTCCGCGCGAATGCGGCCGACATGCTCGGCAACACGCTCGTTACAGTGCAGACTGGTCCTGCCGGCAAGCAGGTCAACCGGCTCTACATCACCGACGGCGTCGATATCGAAAAGGAATTCTACCTCGCGCTCCTCGTCGATCGCGCAACGAGTCGGGTTGCGGTCGTGGCCTCGACCGAAGGCGGCATGAACATTGAGGATGTGGCGCATAACACGCCTGAAAAGATCACAACGATCACGATCGACCCCGCGACCGGCCTGATGCCGCATCATGGCCGCGCGGTCGCCAATGCTCTCGGCCTGAGCGGAGACCTCGCCAAGCAGGCACAGAGTACGCTGGCAGGTCTCTATAATGCTTTTCTCGGTACCGACGCCTCGCAGATCGAGATCAATCCGCTGGCCGTGTGTGCGGGCGACAGGCTGCTCGTCCTTGATGCCAAGGTCAGCTTCGATTCGAACGCGATGTTCCGCCACAAGGACCTGGCGACCTTGCGCGACCTGACCGAGGAAGACCCCGCCGAAGTCGAGGCTTCCGAATATGACCTCGCTTATATCAAGCTCGACGGGAATATCGGCTGCATGGTCAATGGCGCCGGCCTGGCGATGGCGACGATGGACATCATCAAGCTCAACGGCGAATTCCCTGCCAATTTCCTTGATGTCGGCGGTGGTGCGTCGAAGGAAAAGGTGACGGCCGCGTTCAAGATCATCCTCAAGGACCCGGCCGTGAAAGGCATTCTCGTCAACATCTTCGGCGGGATCATGAAGTGCGACATCATTGCTGACGGGATTGTTGCGGCCGCAAAGGAAGTGAATCTCTCGGTTCCGCTCGTTGTCCGGCTCGAGGGCACAAATGTGCAACAGGGCAAGGATATCCTTGCGGGCTCTGGCCTGCCGATCGTTGCGGCCAACGACCTGGGCGATGCAGCCAGGAAGATCGTCGCGGAGGTTCGCAAGGCAGCGTAAGGCTTGCAAAGCGTCGCGCTTTTGTGCAGTGCGGCGCAAAATTGACGTTAACGTAAAGTGATTCTCTGGAGGAAAGCCATGAAAATCCTCGTCCCCGTGAAACGGGTGATCGACTATAATGTGAAACCGCGGGTCAAGCCCGATGGCAGCGGCGTCGACCTTGCCAACGTCAAGATGTCGATGAACCCGTTCGACGAGATTGCGGTCGAGGAAGCACTGCGGCTCAGGGAAAAGGGCGTTGCGACCGAGGTCGTGGCCGTGTCCGTCGGCCCTGAAAAGGCACAGGAAACGCTCCGGACCGCACTCGCGATGGGTGCCGACCGGGCAATCCTGGTCGTGGCGGAAGATGTCGAGCCGCTCGGCGTGGCAAAGCTGCTCGCCAAGATCGTCGAGGAAGAGGCCCCCGGCCTCGTCATCCTCGGCAAGCAGGCGATCGACGACGATTCGAACCAGACCGGCCAGATGCTCGCCGCACTGACCGGCCGCCCGCAGGGCACCTTCGCCTCGAAGGTCGAAGTGTCGGGCGACAGCGTTTCGGTGACTCGCGAAGTCGATGGCGGTCTCGAGACCGTCAGCCTCAAGACGCCCGCGATTGTCACCACCGATCTGCGCCTCAATGAGCCGCGCTATGCCTCACTTCCCAACATCATGAAGGCAAAGTCCAAGCCGCTCGCGAGCAAGACCCCGGCCGATTATGGCGTTGATGTCACGCCGCGGCTGAAGACGTTGAAGGTCAGCGAGCCGCCGGTTCGCTCGGCCGGCGTCAAGGTTGCCGATGTCGATGCGCTGGTGGCGAAACTCAAGGAAATGGGAGTGGCGGCATGAGCGTCCTCGTCTATGCTGAACATGATAACGCGTCGCTGAAGGACGCGACGCTTGCCGTCGTTACGGCGGCAGCCCAGTTGGGCGAAGTTCATATCCTCGTTGCCGGCAATGGCTGCGCAAGCGTGGCAGACGAGGCTGCGAAGGTGGCGGGTGTGACCAAGGTCCTGCTCGCCAATGACGCGGCCTATGCAAACCAGCTTGCAGAGAATGTGACTCCGCTCGTCGTTGGGCTGATGGCGAATTACGACGCCTTCCTCGCGCCCGCGACCGCGCACGGCAAGAATATCGCGCCGCGCGTGGCTGCCAGCCTCGATGTAATGCAGATTTCGGACATCCTCTCCGTCGAGAGCGCCGACACGTTCACGCGCCCCATCTATGCGGGCAATGCGATCGCGACGGTCCAGTCGAGCGATGCGAAGAAGGTCATCACCGTCCGCGGAACGGCGTTTGCCAAGGCCGCGACGGAAGGCGGATCGGCCAGCGTCGAGGCCGTATCGGGCGGCGGCGATGCGGGTCTCTCCTCATTCGTCGGCGCCGAGATCGCGAAGCTCGAACGCCCCGAGCTGACGAGCGCCAAGATCATTGTCTCGGGCGGCCGCGCGTTGAAGGACGCAGAGACTTTCCAGCAAGTCATCTTCCCGCTCGCCGACAAGCTCGGCGCCGCCGTTGGCGCGAGCCGTGCTGCCGTCGATGCGGGTTATGTCCCCAACGATTATCAGGTCGGCCAGACCGGCAAGATCGTCGCCCCCGAAGTCTATGTCGCGATCGGCATTTCGGGCGCGATCCAGCACCTTGCCGGAATGAAGGACTCCAAGACGATCATCGCGATCAACAAGGACGAAGACGCCCCGATCTTCCAGGTGGCGGACTATGGCCTTGTTGCCGACCTGTTCAAGGCCGTGCCGGAGCTGGTGGAGAAGCTCTGAGCATTTACCAATTCGAGGTGCATTATCGGGGGTGGCTGCGGCCGCCCCTTTTGTTGTCAGGCGTCAATTGCCCGACAGCACCCAGATTCCGCCGCCGATAAGCGCGGCGCCGCCGATAAGCGGGAGCGCCGCCACAAATCCCGCGCGCACCCCGCCGAGCACAACGACCAGCACCGATTTAAGGACCGTGTTCACCAGGATCGGCAGCGAAAGAATGATGCCAAGTTGCGACATCGGAAGCGTATCGCGCGGCAGCGTCGTTGTCATGATCACCGCCGCATCGACGTCGTAGAGCCCGGTCAGGCCGACCAGCACGGTCATCCCCTGCGCGCCGTATCGATCGATCGTCCAGCGCGCGGCGATGACGATCACCGCGACCATCACGGCAAAGCCCACGGCGGGCCAGAAATCGAACGGATTGCGCGGGGCGGTCACGCCGCTACCCTGGCTGCGGTCGGCGCGATAGACGGCAACCAAGCCGTAGAGGACGCCGAAGGCCGCCGCGCCGCCAATTCCAATGGCAAAGACGCCAAGCGCCGACGGCAACAACACACCACACAGGATCAGGACGCGCAGCGGCATCATCGCGCTGGCCGCGGCAATGGCGGCGTTCAGCATGGTGCGATCTCCCTTTTCCTGCCGCAACCGGCGGGACAGTTCGGCCGTAACGGCGGTGGACGAATAGGTCGCGCCGATCGCCGCGGCGAGGATCGTGCCGCGCGTGCTGCCGAACCTCTTGCTGGCCCAGTAACCGGCAAAGGACAGGCCTGTCACGAACACCACCACAAGCCAGAGCATTCGCGGGTTGAGCGCGTCATAGGGGCCGATCGCGCGATTGGGCAACAGCGGCAGGATCACGAGCGCGATCGCTCCATATTGCGCTGCCGCCAGGATATCCTCCTCGTTGAGCGTCTGGAGCCAGCCGTGAAGCTTTTCGCGCATCGAAAGGATCAGCGTCGTCGCCCCGCCAGCCACCAGCGCCTCGCGCGCAAAGCCGATGGTCGCGAGGACGCCGAACAGCACCGTCAGCACGCCAACCACTGCGCTTGTTGCCGATACATTGTCGTCGGGTTCGGCCAGCCGGGCGCGATAGGCAAGCATCAGCGCGACCATCAGCCCGGCGAGGCCGAGCAGCCCGAACAGAGGAGACAGCGCCGTCGACACCAGCCCCACAAGGCCTCCGCCCAGCCCTAGCAGGGCGTGCGTACGGATACCGGCCACGCGGCCACCTTCATGTTCCTTGCGCTGCCGCCAGCCGCGCTCCAGCCCGACGAGCAGACCAATGCCCGTCGCCAGCATGATGGCATAGGCAGGCTCAAGGCCCGCCGAACTCATCGGAAGGTTAAGCAAGCCCGGCTGGCTCGACGCCTGAGACAGCAAATACATCACGCTCTGGCTCCCGATGCCGTGGATCGGAGCAGTGTATAGCCTGAAACCGCTGCAAATACCGAGCCCATCAGCACGCCGATCTTGACGCCGTCGCTCATGGCCGGGTCACCGAAGGCAAGGCCGCCGATGAACAAACTCATCGTGAAACCGATCCCGCAGAGCAGCGAAACACCATATATTTGCCGCCAGCTGGCGTGAGCAGGCTGGTCTGCCAGCTTGAATTTCACCGAGAGCCAGACGCTGGCGAAGATGCCCAGCTGCTTGCCCGCAAACAGGCCGAGCGCAATGCCAAGCGGAAGCGGCGCGAGCAAGACGCCTGCCCCCACTCCGGCGAGCGAAACACCGGCATTGGCAAAACCGAACAGCGGGACAATGCCGAACGCAACCGGCTTTTGGAGCAGATGTTCAAGCCTGTGGAGCGTCGAACTTTCGGCTTCGGACGCACCCGGCATCGCCTTGATCGGGATCATGAACGCGGCCAGCACGCCTGCAATCGTCGCATGAACACCCGAAAGAAGCACTGCAACCCAAAGCAGGCCGGCAAGGGCCAGGTACCAGCGCAGCTTTGCCACCCCCGCGCGGTTGAGCGCCATCATCACCCCCATGATGACAAGCGCCGCCAGCAGCGCCGCGCCATTGATCGTGTCGGTATAGGCCAGCGCGATGATCGCCACTGCCCCCATGTCATCGACAATTGCAACGGTCGTCAGGAAAAGCTTGAGCGATGTCGGCGCCCGGCTGCCGAGTAGGGCCAGCACGCCGATCGCAAAGGCAATGTCGGTGGCAGCAGGGATCGCCCAGCCGCGGGCCAACGCCGGATCCCCGCGCGTCACGCCAAGATAGACCAGCGCGGGCACAATCATTCCGGCCGCCGCCGCGATCACCGGCAAGCGCCGATCGGCCCATGTCGAGAGGTGCCCATCGACGAATTCGCGCTTGATCTCGAGGCCGACGAGCAGGAAGAAGATCGCCATCAGCGCATCGTTGATCCAGTGCTGCACCGAAAACGGCCCGACCTTGGCATGGAGCCAGTGGAAATAGTCCGGCGCCCAGGGACTGTTTGCCGCAAGCATCGCAAGCGCAGCGGCAGCCATCAGCAGGATGCCGCCCGCAGACTCGCTCTCCAGGAACTCGCGAAGCGCCGAGCGCGGTGTGGGGCGACTTGCCGTCATACGAGTTCACATAACCAAATTGGAATTTATGTCAAGGAAATAGGATCAAAATAGGAACAATATGTCACCGGACGGTAAACCGCGACTGATCGACAACATGTCCGGAGGGGTCGACCAGCGCGAGCTTGTGAACCCCCGGGCCGGCGAGCACCATCGGAGCATTGGCGGCTTCGCCCAAGTCTCGCCGGTCCAGAACCAGCCGATGGCCGGTCACCTCGCCCGTCACCGCAAAGCCAAGCCGCTGGCGCGCGATGGGAATATCGGGGTCAAGCGCATAGACGCTTCCTGAAACCGGATTGGTTATGCGCGGGCGGCGGGCGGACGCAGGCGCGGCGACCTGGACGGCCTGCCCGGTTCCTTTCAGGAAATATTCCTGCCGCGGAGATTCGATATTCCCGGCAAAGCGGATCGCCCGCGCCTCGATCCCCGGTGGCATTGCCGGCGCCCGGCCCGGAGCGCGGGCATGAAGTGCCATCATGACGTCGCGCCAGACCGGCGCCGCACCGCTGGTGCCGGAGACGGCCTTCATGCTGTCCCCCTCAAGGTTCCCGATCCATACGGCAACCGTGTAGCGATCCGACCAGCCCACGCACCAATTATCGCGCATCGCCTTTGAGGTGCCCGTCTTGACCGCCGCCCAGAAGGGCAGCTTCAACGCGCTGTCGAGCCCGAAGGTGCCGGCGCGCGCCTGTGGGTCGGAAAGGATCGAGCCGACCAGCCAGCTTGCCTGTTCGGACAGCACGCGTCGCGGCGCGATATGCGGATCGCTCGCGCGGAGCCGCAATGGCGACCAGCGACCGCCCAGTGCGAAGCTGCGATAGGCAGCGGCCTGTTCGAGCAACGTCACTTCGGCCGAACCAAGCGCGAGCGAAAAGCCGTAATATTGCCCGTCCTCGGTCAGCCCGCGATAGCCGGTATCCCAAAGCCGGTCGCGAAAGGCTTCGGTTCCGCCAATGACCAGCGTCCGCACCGCAGGCACATTGAGCGAACCGGCCAGCGCCGCGCGGACCGAGACCGGCCCCTTGAACACATGATCGTAATTCTGCGGCACATACAGCCCCGAGGCCGTGTCCAGCTGGACGGGCGAATCGTCGAGGATCGAGGCCGGAGTCAGGTAGCCCCGCTCCATCACCATGCCATAGAGGAAAGGCTTGAGCGTCGATCCGGCCTGGCGATAGGCATCCGCCCCGTCGACCGCCGCTGCAGTCGATCCGCCGCCGACTCCGCCAACATAGGCCAGCAGGTCGCCGCTGGCATTGTCCACCACCACCACGGCGCCGTCTCGCGCGCGCGCCGTACCCAGCCCGAGAAGCTGGCGCCGCAGCGCAACGGTCGCCATGGCCTGAATGTCGCGATCGAGCGTCGTCGTGACGCGCATTCCGGGCTCGGTCAGTAACTTGACCGAAAGGTGCGCGGCGAGCCCCGGATCGAGCGCCAATAGCCGCTGGTTGCCGAGCATCGCATTCGCCATCTCGCGCAAACGCCCACAATCGTTGTATCTGCCTCGACAGGCCCGTGCGGCGATCTCACCCGGCAAGGCCGTCGGATCTGGCAGCAAGGCCGCCACCAGCCGCGCTTCATCCGCGGTCAGTGTCGCGGGCGTCTTTCCGAACAGGCCGAGCGCCGCCGCGCCGATCCCCTGCGCTTCGCCGCGAAACCCGGCGAGATTGAGATAGGCCTCAAGAATCTCGTCCTTCGTCCACCGGTCCTCCAGCGCCTTGGCCGCGCGCATCTGCCGCAGTTTGTCGAACCAGCTTCGCGCACCCGGCGCGGCAAGTTCGGGGGCAAGGAAGGCCGCCACCTGCATCGAAATCGTGCTGGCTCCACGCGACCGCTCGCCCGAAAGCCGCGCCTTGGCCGCGCTACCAATGGCCAGCCAGTCGACGCCGTCATGATCGCGGAAGCGTTTGTCTTCCGAAGCAATGACTGTCTCGACCAGCACGGGCGCCACATCCTTCAGCGGCACCCAGGCCAGCCGTCGCGCGCGGAAATTGACGCGCTGGCTGTCGAGCAGGACACCGTTCCGGTCATAGAGCCAGGATTCGCTCGGCTGCCAGGCCGCAACGACCTTGGCGTGGCTGGGAGGCATGGGTGGGATGGTTGCGAGCCACAACACCAACATTGTCATTCCCGCAAAAGCGGGAACCCAGAGCCTCCATCGCCTGAGCTTATGGATCCCCGCTTTTGCGGGGATGACAGCGGGAGTGCTCACCGCATCGCCACCGTGATCGGCTTGTTCGGCACCTGCGCACGGATGTCGGGCGAATACATGGCCTCGACCCGGGTTGGCGGCAGGCTGAAATTGCCCGTGCCGTTGAGCCGCACGGCATATTCGGTCACGAACCGCCCGCGCGGAACCCATTCGAAATAGCCGCGCCAGGCGTCTCTGCCACGCTCGACATAGGACGGCTGGACGCCCTCCCCGCCCGATGCGGCTGCGCCGAGGATGGCCGATTGCCCGCCCAGATTGCCGATGATCGTCGCACCCGGCGGCACCGGATCGCTGACGACCACCCAGTTGCGCTCGGCAGTGGCATCGACCGTGATCGTAATCTTCAGAACGTCACCCCGGGTCAATTGCCCCGGCACCTTCTGGCTGAGGATCGCGACGGCCTTCGTCATCCTGTATCCGGCAAAGAGCGGCTGTTGCAGCGGAACCGCGGCATAGACGCTGATCATCGCCCAGGGCCCGGCTCCGCCTGCCTGCGACAGCGTGAGCGGCGCGGGCGCGGCGGGCAGTTTCAGCCGCAGCGGCCCACCATCGGTCGGCATCGGCCAGCTCTGCGTCAGACTCTGCCCGGCAAGAGCGACCGTCGTCACGCCCCGGACCGCAGTCGCCGGGAACAGCGTCGCGAACCGCCGCGTCGCGATCGTCCCCCAGGCGTTGGCGGGGGTCGTATCCCAATGGCCGCGCCGCTGCCGGAGCGCAGTGCCGATCATCATCTTCGGCCCTTCATCGCCCCAGCCGGGACGGCCCAGAACCGCGAGCAGCGCCTTGATCGACATTTCGTCGCCCGAGGTCATCATCCACCAAGGCGCATTCGCGGCGTCGGCAAGGTCGAGCCGAGAGCCTTCATAGACGATCCGCTGACGCAACGTGCGTTCGGCCGTCAGCCGCAGATTGGTGTTCGCGCCCTTGGTCCGGTCGATCGCGGTCAGCCAGTCGGTGAGCGCCGAAGTCGGCATGTCCGCCGGGGCGAGGCTGATCGCCCCCAGCATCGCCGGGGTCGAAGCCCCGTTGCGCGCGAGCGCCGCCAGCGCCGCGATCCGCGTCAGCCGGGCATCGCCGCTCCACCGCGTCTCGCGTTCGAGGCGGCCGTCAACCACGGCCTTCATCGCATTGATCATCCGCGCCTTCGGGGCGTCGGGGATCGGGAAGCCCGCCTCCGCCGTCATCGAAAGCACATAGGCGGTCAGCGCTTCCGAGCCCTGAATCCTGTCGATCGGGAAATACCGAAGCAGACCGTCGCTATCCATATAGGCCGGGATATCGCCCGCCAGCATAGTCCAGGCACCGGTATCGCCCAGCACAACCGCCCGCGAGAGGCGCTGTTCGAAGCAATTATACGGATAATCGCTCATGTAACCCCGGACGCCGGTCAGCGGCGGGGCCAGGGTATCGGTAAGCTTCACATCGACATAGCCGCCCGGCAGCGCTCCCGCCGGCGCCGCAACCGGGATCGGCACGCCATTGCCGACACGCGCCAGTGTCGCTGCCCAGACTTCGGTCGGCACCGCCGGGATCACGTCTTGCGAAACCGCAATGCGATCGGCCGCCTTTCCGTTCGACGATTTGGCTTCGACCGTCCAGTCGAGCTTCGAGACGCCTTCGGGCGCGGTCAGGTTCCACGTGACCGGAACCGCCCCGCCCGCCGGTATTGTCACGGTCAAGGGTTCCCCCTTCGCCACGCTTGGCGTCACGGCAACGGTCGCCGTCACTTTCATCGGCTTGTCCGAAGCATTCCTCAGCGTGAAGCTCGCGCCATACCAGTCTCCGGTCCGTACCAACGGCGGCAGGCCGGAGAAAAGCTGAAGATCCTGCGCCGTCCGCACCGTCACCTCGCCCGTGCCGAACAGCCCCGCGCCCTCATTGGCGATAGCCACCAGCCTGAAGGCGGAGAGCGAATCCGAAAGCGGAACGGGTATTTTCGCCCTGCCCTTCTGGTCGAGCGCGACACGCCCGCGCCAGAGCAGGACGGGCTTGAAATCGTCGCGCGTCACGGCCGAGGCATCGCCACCTCCGCCGCCCGCCTCAACGGCCTTCTTGCCATAATGCCGCTTGCCAACGACTTGCGTCTGCGCGGTCGAGGTGAGCACCGAGAGCGGGCGTTCGCCCATCATCGCATCGATCAGCTTCCAGCTGTCATTGGGTGAAAGCTGGAGCAGCGCCTCATCGACGGCGACAAAGGCGATCTCGGCAGATTTCGCGGGCTTGCCGCCGGGTTCGGTCACCGCAATATCGACGCCTGCCGTTTCGCGGACGCCATATTTCGCCTTGTCTGCCTTGACCTTTACGCCAAGCTGATGCCCTTCCCATCCGACCTTCACCTTGGCGATGCCCAACCGGTAGCTCGGCTTGGCAAGATCGACCAACGCCGTCTCGCTTCCGCCTTCGCGATTGAAGAAGGGCAGGTTCCACTCCTTCGCGGTTTCGGCCAGCCATTGCCTGAACCCGCTGACACGGCCCCTTACCGCCAGCACCGAAACGAACACATCGGGCGCATAGGCGCCGGGCATCGGCACCTTGATGACCGGATCCTTGCCAGAAAGTTCGGTGACATAGCTCGAAAGCACGCCTTCACGCTCGACCGTCACCAGCGCGGTCGCGTCGCGGAACGGCATTCGCACCTGGAACTTGGCGGTGTCACCCGCCTTGTAGCTCTTGGCTTCGGCGATCAGGTCCATCCGGTCGCCATTGTCGCCGCCGAACCACCATTCATCCTCGCCCGCGAGCCAGACAGAGGTCACGGCACGCGCGACATTGCCGTCAGCATCGGTCGTCGTCGCGACCACCGTGACTTCGCCCGAAACGCCGGGCGCGAGCTGGCACGAGGCCAGCCCCTGCTTGTCGGTCGTTGCCGAACAGCCGCCGGCAATCTTCGTGACCCGCACCTGATTGTCATATGCGTAGAATCCACCAATCAGCCGCCGCCGCGCCGTCAGCACTTCGCGGGTATAGACGTCGAGCCGCACCGGACGCCCCTTGATGGCATGCCCGTCGGTATCGAGCGCAGCAATCTTCACCCGCAAGTCGCTGTCGCGCATTAGCCAGCCATCGGTCTTGATGCCCAGCTGGATCGCGGACGGCAGCAGCGAAATGCGGCGATAGGCCGTCAGCGTTTCGCCGTTCGCGTCTTCATAATCCATCTCGACCGTCATGTCGGTCGTGTCCTCAATCTCCCGGCCGATATCGATCGTCGTCCTGGCCGTGCCATCGCCGCCGAGCGTGGCAGGCAGGGTCTGCGCCAGCGGCAGTTCCGGCGGCGGATCATCTTCATTGTCGCCCGCCAGCGGGAAGGTACCTTCCTTCACCAGCCGCCCGCCAAAGGTCCAGTCTTCCCATCCTTCGGGGGCATTGTCGCGCACGTCGAAGGCGGTCCGGATGCTGACCGGCAGGCCGGGCGCCGGACCACCCGACAGATAGCCGACGAAAAGGTCAAGCGGAACAGATCTGGGCCGCACGAGCGCCGTCTTCGGCCCTGTGATCGTGGCCTTCATCGTCGGCAGCCGGAACTCGTCGACACGGAAGGTCTGGTCGAGATACATCGACTCCTCGCCCGCCTTGATCTTCATCGAATAATCGCCCTGCGGCGCGCCCTTGGGCACGGTCCAGCTCGTCTCGCCGATCCCGTCCCGGCCGATCGAGACCGGCATCTCGAACTCGGTGCCCGATCCCGAATGGCTGAGCACCAGCGTGCCGCTGATGGCATCGGCAAAGCCGAAGCCCTCACCAATCGGGCGGCGCACGATATGCTTCATGTTGATCGTCTCGCCTTCGCGGACGAGCGTGCGATCGAACACTGTATGGATGATGTCATCCGCCTCCGACCAGCCATAGGGAAGGTCGAAGTCATAGGGGCGGATGCCTTCACCCCATTCGGTGAGGGTGAAGCTGAAATCGCCCGACTGCCGCGCTGAAATCATCAGCGCATGGCTTTCCGAATCCTCGTCGCAACTGCCCGAGGTTTCCGGCTCGGGCAGCCCGCCCTTGACCATCAGCCGCCCTTGCTTGTCGGTCGTGCCACGCGCCAGTTGCCGGCCGTCGCAGCTGTCGGTTACGCGGACATCGGCCCCGGCAACGGGCAAGCCGGTATCGAGCGTCGTTACCCAGGCGAGCGAAGCCTCACGCCCCCATTTGAAATGGACGGCCATGTTGGTGACAAGCGCACCAGCCGCGACGTAGCGCGGCACATTGCGGCCAAGCAGTGTCTGCCCGAGCACCGGGCTGTTCAGTTCGACGACATAGAATCCCGGCGCCTTCAACGGGATGCCGACCACTTCGAAGTCCTTGCCCTTGCCGGGAAGCGCAAGGCTCATTCCCTCGCCCTGGCCGTCGAGCAGCGACGTCGTGCCGGTGTAGTTGACATCGACTTCCTCACCCTTGACGGTTTCGGTGCGGAAATCATTCTCATCGGCCTTGTCGAGATCGCGCAGCCATTGCGCGATCTGTCCGTCGGATGCGTCGACGCGGAGCATTTCCCCGCCGACCTTGCTGATCCGCTGTGCAAGCGCCGGTTCGACGGCGCGGACCGTTACGGGCAGGACGCCGCCCTCATTGGCTTCGATGATCCCGAAAGTCGCAGCGAACTTCACCAGCGGCGGGGCGGCATCGATCTTCACCTCGAGCGGGAAGCGCTGGAGATTGACCAGCTTGCGCCCGCTTTCATCGACGATATTCGCTGGCAGGCTGAGCTTGCCTTTCACAGCCGCGGGCAAGGGCGCCACAAATTTGAGATCGCTGATCGTCGCGCTGTTTTCCTCTTCCTTCGTCAGCTTTGGCGAAAGCGACGTTCCATCCGGAAAGCTCAGGCGGACGGCCTTGGCCACGGCCAGCGGCACAGGTGCCGTAAAGCGCACATAGGCGGGCTGGACCGGATTGCACCCCGCCTGCGGGTTGACGCGACCGCATTCGAACCGCGCCGAAAATTCCTTGCGGACGGTGAAATCGAACCGTTGATCGCGGCCCGCAAGACGGCCGTCCTTGCCCGCAATGTCCTTGCCCCAGACCAGCGAAACATCGCGCCCCGGAGGCAAGGGCCGCCGGCATTTGACCGCGACCACGCTCTGATAGGCCGCCGCACGATCAGCAGCGCTTGCCGGAACTTCCGCCGGCAGCCCGCCTTCCTCGAGGAAATTCCGCAAGCTCCAGTCCTCGGTGCCAAGATCGGCGATCAGCTTGGGCGCAACGGCGGGATCGAGGACATCGAGCGCGATCTTCTCTCCAATGCCATCAACCGCACAATAGCCCTGCGTGGCGACCGATTGCCTATTGGCCGCGACATTGGTTGCGACGAGGAAGACCTGATCCTCCTCAATATCGCCATCATAGGTGCCAGGAAGCACGGCTCGGGCCGATGGCCCGCCGGTGTCGATCTTGTATTCCGAAACGCCGGTGAGTTTGACGCCCTTCACGCTCGCCAGGTCGCTGCGCATTTTGATTGCGCAAGTCACACCGCCGGGAAGCGGCTTTGAGAATTCATGGACAAAGGTCTGCGGATCGACCCACCGCCCCGTGCCGCTGACCGGGCATTTGACCGAGAATGGCGGCGTCGCGCGCGGATCGCCCAGGGGCACCATCGGCTCCGAAAAGCGCATTGTGAAGCGGTCGATCACGCCGCCATTGCCGCCCGCGCCGCCCGGCGTTGCAAGGATCACCTGCGGCGGCGATTCGGTCAGGGCTACCAGCGGGCTCGCCAAGGCGGCCAGTCCGGCCACGATCGCCCAAGGTTTCCACCCCATATGTTCCTCCCCAGCCCGAATCTCTCAGCCGCGATGAAATTGACGCCAAACAAGGCCACGAGTCTAGGCTTTCCCGCAGGCGCGAAACACAATAGTGCGTAAGAATCCCCAACCGCAGCAGGATTGACGATGGCCGGGCTCTATTTCGAGGAATTTCATGTCGGACAGATGTTCCAGCACGCGCTGCGGCGCACCGTGACCGAGACCGACAACCTCCTGTTCAGCGCGATGACGCACAATCCGGCCGCACTTCATCTTGATGAGGAATATTGCCGTGAACACAGCGAATTTGGCACCCGGATCGTCAATAGCTGCTTCACTTTGGGGCTGATGGTCGGGATTTCGGTGGGCGACACAACACTCGGCACGACCGTCGCCAATCTCGGCTGGGATGAAGTACGCTTTCCCAAACCGCTCTTCCACGGCGACACCGTGCGTGTCGAAAGTGAAGTCGCCGAGATTCGCGAAAGCAAGTCGCGGCCGCAGAACGGGATCGTCGTCTTCATCCACCGTGCCTTCAACCAGAAGGACGAACTCGTCGCGCAATGCAAGCGTTCGGCGCTGATGATCCGCAAGCCCCAAGCCGCATGAAGCTTCGCTCGCTCCTCTTCGTCCCTGGCGACAGCGAGGCCAAGATCGCCAAGGACGAAGAAGA
>Ga0209023_10004376_pt1 | contig 16106 bp, 28 predicted proteins | sample LakOneMetagenome_FD_187468 | JGI IMG/M metagenome (GOLD analysis project Ga0209023, IMG submission 187468) | Freshwater and sediment microbial communities from Lake Erie, Canada (SPAdes) (version 2) | ecosystem: Environmental > Aquatic > Freshwater > Lentic | place: Lake Erie, Canada... | reverse complement strand
ATCCGCCTGAAGGCCTTCGATCACCGGATTCTCGACTCGTCGACGCGCGAGATCGTCTCGACCGCGAAGCGGACGGGCGCGCAGGTGCGCGGTCCGATCCCGCTGCCGACCAAGATCGAGAAGTTCACGGTCAACCGCTCGCCGCACGTCGACAAGAAGTCGCGCGAGCAGTTCGAGATCCGCACCCACAAGCGCGTTCTCGACATCGTCGATCCGACCCCGCAGACGGTCGACGCGCTCATGAAGCTCGATCTCGCCGCCGGCGTGGACGTCGAAATCAAGCTCTGATCTTTCACCGGCGCCTCTGCCTTCAGAGCACGCGCCTTTAGGGAATGAACCAAATGCGATCAGGCGTTATCGCACAGAAGGTGGGCATGACCCGCGTCTTCACAGACGCAGGCGAGCATGTGCCGGTCACGGTGCTCAAGCTCGACGGCTGTCAGGTCGTCGCCCACCGCACCATGGAAAAGAATGGCTACACGGCCATTCAGCTCGGCATTGGCCGCGCCAAGGTGAAGAATGTTTCCAAGGCCGAGCGCACGCGCTTCGCCGCGGCCTCCGTCGAGCCGAAGATGAAGCTCGCCGAGTTCCGCGTGCCGGAAGACGGCCTGATCCCGGTCGGCGCGGAAATCACGGCGGACCATTTCGTCGTCGGCCAGTTCGTCGACGTGACGGGCACGACGATCGGCAAGGGCTTCGCCGGCCCGATGAAGCGCTGGAACTTCGGCGGTCTTCGCGCCTCGCACGGCGTCTCGGTCTCGCATCGTTCGCATGGTTCGACCGGCGGCCGCCAGGACCCGGGCAAGACCTTCAAGAACAAGAAAATGGCCGGCCATATGGGCGCCGACCGCGTGACGACGCAGAATCTCAAGGTCGTGCAGCTCGATATCGAGCGCGGCCTGATCTTGGTCGAGGGCTCGGTTCCCGGTCATCGCGGCGGCTACATCTATGTCCGCGACGCCGTGAAGCGGGCGCTGCCGTCCGATGCGCCGAAGCCCGGCAAGTTCAAGGAGCCGAAGGCTGCTGCTGAAGCGCCTGCCGCCGCTCCTGCTGACGAAAACAAGGAGGGCTGAGCCGTGAAGATCGACGTCCTGTCGCTCGACGGTCAATCGGCCGGTTCGATCGAACTCAACGATGACATCTTCGGCCTCGAGCCGCGGATGGATCTCATCCATCGCATGGTCCGCTGGCAGCTCGCCAAGCGCCGCGCCGGCACCCACGCGGTCAAGAACCGTGCGGACATCTGGCGCACCGGCAAGAAGATGTTCAAGCAGAAGGGCACGGGTTCGGCCCGTCACGGCTCGGCGCGCGCGCCGCAGTTCCGCGGCGGCGGTCGCGCCTTCGGTCCGGTCGTGCGCTCGCACGAGCACGACCTGCCCAAGAAGGTGCGCGCGCTGGCGCTGCGCCACGCCCTGTCGGCCAAGATGAAGGACGGCGGCGTGATCGTGTGGGACAAGGCGGACGGCGACGGCAAGACCAAGACGCTGATCGCCAGCTTCGCCAAGGCCGGCCTGAAGAGCGCGCTGATCATCGACGGCGCCGTGCTGCAGGACCAGTTCGCCCTGGCCGCCCGCAACATTCCGCAGATCGACGTTCTGCCGATCCAGGGCATAAACGTCTACGACATCCTGCGTCGCGAGAAGCTCGTGCTGACGCGCGCGGCGGTCGATGCTCTCCAGGAGCGCTTCAAATGAGCAAGGACGTTCGTCACTACGACGTGATCGTCGCCCCGGTCATCACCGAAAAGGCGACTATCGCTTCCGAGTTGAACAAGGTGGTCTTCAAGGTCCGCAAGGACGCGACCAAGCCGCAGATCAAGGCGGCGGTAGAAGGCCTGTTCGACGTGAAGGTCGAGAGCGTCAACACGCTCGTCCGCAAGGGCAAGACCAAAATCTTCCGCGGTAACCGCGGCACGCAGTCCGACGTCAAGAAAGCCGTCGTGACTCTGGCCGACGGTCACAGAATCGACGTTACGACGGGTCTGTGAGCGGGCAAGGAACAGAACAATGGCGCTGAAGACTTTCAAACCCATCACCCCGAGCCTTCGCCAGCTCGTCATCGTCGACCGTAGCGAGCTCCACAAGGGCAAGCCGGTCAAGGCGCTGACGGAAGGCAAGTCCTCGAAGGGCGGCCGCAACAACCACGGCCGCATCACCGTCCGCTTCCGTGGCGGCGGCCACAAGCAGTCCTACCGCATCGTCGACTTCAAGCGGCGCAAGGTGGACATGCCGGCCAAGGTCGAGCGGCTCGAGTACGACCCGAACCGCACCGCGTTCATCGCGCTGATCAAGTACGCCGATGGCGAACTCGCCTACATCCTAGCGCCGCAGCGCCTGTCGGTCGGCGACGAGGTCGTCTCAGGCGCCCAGGTCGACGTGAAGCCCGGCAACGCCATGCCGCTGTCGGCCATTCCGGTCGGCACGATCGTCCACAATGTCGAGATGAAGATCGGCAAGGGCGGCGTGATCGCGCGCTCGGCGGGCAATTACGCGCAGATCGTCGGCCGCGACCAGGGCTATGTCATCGTCCGTCTCAATTCGGGCGAACAGCGCCTGATCCACGGCCAGTGCTTCGCCTCCGTGGGCGCGGTGTCGAACCCCGACCACATGAACACGACGATCGGCAAGGCCGGCCGTCAGCGCTGGTTCGGCCGTCGCCCGCACAACCGCGGCGTCGTCATGAACCCGATCGACCATCCGCACGGCGGCGGCGAAGGCCGCACCTCGGGCGGCCGTCATCCGGTCACTCCGTGGGGCAAGCCCACGAAGGGCAAGAAGACGCGGTCGAACAAGCAGACCACCAAGTTCATCGTGACCTCGCGTCACAAAGCCAAGAAGAAGGGCTGATCCATGGCTCGCTCACTCTGGAAAGGCCCGTTCGTCGACGGCTACCTTCTCAAGAAGGCCGATGTCGCGCGCGGATCCGGCCGTTCCGACATCATCAAGATCTGGAGCCGTCGCTCCACCATCCTGCCGAACTTCGTCGGCCTCACTTTCGGCGTCTACAACGGCCACAAGCATGTGCCCGTCGCGGTGACCGAAGACATGATCGGCCACAAGTTCGGCGAGTTCTCGCCGACGCGCACGTTCCACGGCCATGCCGCGGACAAGAAGGCGAAGAGGGGCTGATCATGTCCAAGCAGAAAACGCCCCGCGCGCTGAAAGAGACGGAAGCCAAGGCGGTCGCCCGCATGCTGCGCGTCTCGCCGCAGAAGCTGAACCTCCTGGCCCAGCTCATCCGCGGCAAGAAGGTCGAGCGCGCGCTCGCCGATCTCGAGTTCTCGCGCAAGCGCATCGCCTTCGACGTCAGGAAGACGCTCGAGAGCGCGATCGCGAATGCGGAAAACAACCACGATCTCGATGTCGACGATCTGGTCGTCGCCGAGGCGCATGTCGGAAAGGCGCTCGTCATGAAGCGCTTCCATGCACGCGCTCGCGGCCGCGCCGGCCGTATCGAGAAGCCTTTCTCCAACCTGACTATCGTCGTGCGCGAAGTCGAAGCGGCGAAGGCCTGAGGAGAGAACGATGGGACAGAAAGTCAACCCGATCGGCCTGCGCCTCGGCATCAACCGTACCTGGGATTCGCGCTGGTTCGCGAACACCGGCGAGTACGGCCGGCTGCTGCACGAGGACATGAAGATCCGCGAAGTGCTGATGAAGCAGCTGAAGCAGGCTGCCGTCTCGAAGATCATCATCGAGCGTCCGCACAAGAAGTGCCGCGTCACCATCCACTCGGCGCGTCCGGGCGTGGTGATCGGCAAGAAGGGCGCCGACATCGACAAGATCCGCAAGGTTGTCGCCAACCTGACGGACTCGGAAGTCGTCATCAACATTGTCGAGGTGCGCAAGCCCGAAGTCGACGCGACGCTGGTCGCCGACTCGATCGCGCAGCAGCTCGAGCGCCGCGTCGCCTTCCGTCGCGCCATGAAGCGCGCCGTGCAGTCGGCGATGCGTCTGGGCGCCGAAGGCATCCGCATCAACTGCTCGGGCCGTCTCGGCGGCGCGGAAATCGCGCGCCTGGAATGGTATCGTGAAGGCCGCGTGCCGCTGCATACGCTGCGCGCCGACGTCGACTACGGCGTCGCCACCGCCCACACGGCCTATGGCACGTGCGGCATCAAGGTGTGGGTGTTCAAGGGCGAGATCCTCGAGCACGACCCGATGGCCCAGGACAAGAAGCTTGCCGAAGCCGATCAAGGCGGCGGCGACCGCCGTCCGCGTCGCGATGAGCGCGACAACCGCGACAATCGCGACCGCCGCGACCGTCGGGATTCGCGCGCACCCGCGGCCTGAGACTTAAAGAGTTCATCCCATGCTGCAACCGAAGCGAACCAAATTCCGGAAGGCCTTCAAGGGCCGTATCCGTAACGTCACCAAGGCTGGCGCCGAGTTGAACTTCGGCCAGTTCGGTCTGAAGGCGCTGGAGCCCGAGCGCATCACCGCGCGCCAGATCGAGGCGGCTCGCCGCGCCATGACGCGCCATATGAAGCGCGCCGGCCGCGTGTGGATCCGCATCTTCCCGGACGTGCCGGTTTCCAAGAAGCCGACCGAAGTCCGCATGGGCAAGGGCAAGGGCGCGCCGGAATTCTGGGCGGCCCGCGTGTCGCCTGGCCGCATCATGTTCGAGATCGACGGCGTGCCGGTCGATATCGCACGCGAGGCGCTGACTCTGGCCGCCGCCAAGCTGCCGATCAAGACGCGCTTCATCGCGCGCATCGCCGAATAAGGGGACGCGACATGAAATCGAAGCAGCGGACCGGCGACCTCAAGGTCATGACCGACGACCAGCTCAGCGAGGAAGTTCTCAAGCTGAAGAAGGAGCAGTTCAACCTGCGCTTCCAGCGGGCCACCGGCCAGCTCGAGAACACCTCTCGCGTGCGCGTCGTGCGTCGCGACATCGCCCGCGCCAAAACCTTCGCCGCGCAGAAGCGCGCCGAAAAGAAGTAAGGTCAAACCATGCCGAAGCGCATTCTCCAGGGCGTCGTGGTCAGCGACAAGCAGGCGAAGACGGTGGTCGTGAAGGTCGAGCGCCGTTTCACCCACCCCCTGCTGAAGAAGACCGTGCGCCGCACGAAGAACTATCACGCCCACGACGAGGCCGGACACAAGGTCGGCGACGTCGTCTCCATCGAGGAGACACGTCCGATCTCGCGGCTCAAGCGCTGGATCGTGATCGAAGCAGCGAAGGCCTGAGGCCTTCGACAGTGAAATAAGGAAGCAATTGCTTCCTTCAGGCGAAGTCCGGGGCTTGCCTCGGAAACCGATCTGAATGAAAGGCTTCAAGCCATGATTCAAATGCAGACTAACCTCGAGGTCGCCGACAATTCCGGCGCCCGCCGCGTGATGTGCATCAAGGTGCTCGGCGGCTCGAAGCGCAAGTACGCCGGTGTCGGCGACATCATCGTGGTGTCGATCAAGGAAGCGATTCCGCGCGGCCGCGTGAAGAAGGGCGACGTCATGAAGGCGGTCGTCGTGCGCACGGCCAAGGACATCAAGCGCGCCGACGGATCGGTGATCCGCTTCGACACCAACGCCGCGGTCCTGATCAACGCCCAGTCCGAGCCGATCGGCACCCGTATCTTCGGACCGGTGCCGCGCGAACTGCGCGCCAAGAACCACATGAAGATCATCTCGCTGGCGCCGGAGGTGCTGTAATGGCCGCCAAGATCAAGAAGGGCGACAAGGTCGTCGTCATCACCGGCCGTGACAAGGGCCGCTCCGGCGAAGTCGTGCGCGTCATGCCGACCGAGGAGCGCGCCATCGTGCGCGGCGTCAATATGGTCAAGCGCCACCAGCGCCAGACCATGCAGGCCGAAGGCGGAATCATTTCCAAGGAAGCCTCCGTCCACCTTTCCAATCTCGCGCTGACCGACCCCAAGGACGGCAAGCCGACGCGCGTGGGCTTCAAGGTCCTCGAAGATGGCCGCAAGGTCCGCTTCTCCAAGCGCTCCGGAGACCTGATCGATGGCTGACGACAAGAAGACAAAGGGCGCCAAGGCCGCCGCTCCCGCCGGCAACGCCGGCGGCAAGGATTCGTCCAAGATCGCCAAGGTCAAGGCCGAGAAGGTCGCCAAGGGCTCGGGCGCCAAGGTTGCCCCGCTGCCGGCTGGCTACAGCCCGCGCATGCGCAAGATGTACGACGAAGTCGTGCGCGCCAAGCTGATCGAGCAGTTCGGCTACAAGAACGCGCTCGAAGTGCCGCGCATCGAAAAGATCGTGCTCAACATGGGCGTTGGCGAAGCCGTCAACGACACCAAGAAGGTGACGACGGCGGCTGCCGACCTCGCGCTGATCGCGGGTCAGAAGCCCGTCGTGACGCGCGCCCGCAAGGCGATCGCGACCTTCAAGGTGCGCGAGAACATGCCGATCGGCGCGAAGGTGACTCTGCGCAAGACCCGCATGTACGAGTTCCTGGACCGTCTGGTCACGATCGCGCTGCCGCGCATTCGCGACTTCCGCGGCCTGAACGCGAAGAGCTTCGATGGCCGCGGCAATTACGCCATGGGCATCAAGGAGCATCTGGTGTTCCCGGAAATCGACTACGACAAGGCGGAGTCGGTGCTGGGCATGGACATCATCGTGTGCACCACGGCGAAGACCGACGACGAAGCCCGCGCGCTGCTCAGCGCGTTCAATTTCCCGTTCCGGCAGTGAGCTTCTAGCTCAAACGCGGTACCACAAGGAAAAGTTATGGCCAAGAAAAGCGCTATAGAAAACAACAAGCGGAAGATGCGACTGGTGAAGCAATTCGCCGGACGCCGCGCCCGCCTGCAGGCGACTGCCGACAATATGGACCTGAGCATGGAAGAGCGCTTCGAAGCGCGCCTCAAGCTCGCCCAGCTGCCGCGCAATTCCGCGCCGATCCGCATTCGCAACCGCTGCGAAGTGACGGGCCGTCCGCGCGCCTATTACCGCAAGCTGAAGATGTCGCGTATCGCGCTTCGCGAGCTCGGGTCGAAGGGTCTCGTCCCCGGCCTCGTCAAGTCCAGCTGGTAAGGAGGCGCCCATGTCGATGACCGATCCGTTGGGCGATATGCTCACCCGCATCCGCAACGCGCAGATGCGCCGCAAGTCCAAGGTGTCCACGCCTGGTTCGCGCCTGCGCGCCCATGTGCTCGACGTCCTCAAGGACGAAGGCTACATCCGCGGCTATTCGACGACCGAGCTCGGCAACGGCCGTACGGAGTTCGATATCGAGCTCAAGTACTTCGAAGGCCAGCCGGTGATCCGCGAGATCTCGCGCGTGTCGAAGCCCGGCCGTCGCGTTTACGCGGCTGTCGACGCCATGCCCCGCGTGGCGAATGGCCTCGGCATCACCATTGTTTCGACTCCGAAGGGCGTCATGGCGGACCATTCGGCCCGCGAGGCGAACGTCGGCGGCGAAGTTCTCTGCAAGGTCTTCTGACCGGACCTCGAGAGGAAAAGCACATGTCACGTATCGGCAAAAAGCCAGTGGCGCTCCCGTCGGGCGTCACCGCCAAGGTCGAAGGCCAGAAGGTCTCGATCAAGGGCGCCAAGGGCGAACTTTCCTTCGTCGTTCCGGATGACGTCGACGTCAAGTTCGAGAACAACGAAATCAAGGTCGACCCGCGCAACGAAACCAAGCGCGCTCGCGCGCTGTGGGGCACGTCGCGCGCCCAGGTGAACAATCTGGTCGTGGGCGTGACCAAGGGTTTCGAGAAGAAGCTCGAGATCACGGGCGTCGGCTACAAGGCCGCCGTCGCCGGCAAGAAGCTGCAGCTTTCGCTCGGCTTCAGCCATGACGTGAACTATGACATCCCGGCCGGCATCGCGATCGCGACGCCCAAGCCGACGGAAATCATGGTGTCGGGCATCGACAAGCGCCAGGTTGGCCAGGTCGCCGCCGAAATCCGCGCCTATCGCGGCCCCGAGCCCTACAAGGGCAAGGGCGTGCGGTACTCAGACGAATTCATCTTCCGCAAGGAAGGCAAGAAGAAGTAAGGATCGGCCATGGCCAAGGACAACAAGGCTCAGGATCGCCGCGTCGCGCGTGTGCGCCGTTCGATCCGCGCGCGCGCCTACGGCAAGCCGCGGCTTTCCGTGTTCCGCTCGTCGAAGCAGATCTACGCCCAGATCATCGACGACGAGAAGGGCGCGACGCTCGTCGCCGCGTCCTCGCTCGAGAAGGACAAGCGCGAGGCGCTGAAGACCGGCGCGACTGTCGACGCCGCCAAGGAAATCGGCAAGCTGATCGCCGAACGCGCCGTCGCCAAGGGCATCAAGAACGTCGTGTTCGATCGCGGTGGCTACATGTATCACGGCCGTGTGAAGGCGCTGGCCGACGGCGCCCGCGAGGGCGGACTGGAATTCTGACGGATCGCGAGCCTTCAGGCTCGCTTTTCCAGAATCGCGAGCTTAAAAGGCTCGTCTAAAGAGACTGCGCGCCTGAAGGCCCGCGGTCCTTTATTTTCGGCGGCGGGCTTTTGGCTCGCCAATGGATTTCGAAGCGAGCGGGCGCTACAAGCGCGTTCCGCGCAAGTGACGGAAAGAGAGAATGGCTGAACCCAGACATGAGGGCGGTCGCGGCCGCGGTCGCGAGCGCGATCGTGAAGAGCGCGATTCGGAATTCGTGGATCGCCTCGTCCACATCAATCGCGTCGCCAAGGTGGTGAAGGGCGGACGGCGCTTCGGCTTCGCCGCGCTCGTCGTCGTCGGCGACCAGAAGGGTCGCGTCGGCTACGGCCACGGCAAGGCGCGCGAAGTGCCGGAAGCCATCCGCAAGGCGACGGAAGCCGCCAAGCGCGCGCTGATCCGCGTGCCGCTGCGCGAAGGCCGCACGCTGCATCATGACGTCGCTGGCCGCCACGGCGCCGGCCGCGTGATTCTTCGCGCTGCTCCGGCCGGTACGGGCATCATCGCCGGTGGCCCGATGCGCGCCATCTTCGAGACGCTCGGCATGCACGACGTCGTCGCGAAGTCGCAGGGTTCGTCCAACCCCTACAACATGATCCGCGCGACGTTCGACGCGCTTGGCCGCGAAGATTCGCCGCGCCAGGTCGCCGCCCGCCGTTCGATCAAGGTTTCCACGCTGCAGTCGCGTCGCCCCGGCGGCGACGCTGAAGCAGCCGATTCCTGAGAGGGGCCGAGATGAGCGACAAGACGTTCACCGTCGAACAGACGAAGAGCCCGATCGGCCGTCCCGCCTTCCAGCGCCAGACGCTGAAGGGCCTCGGTCTCAACAAGATCGGCCGCCGCTCCACGCTGAAGGACACGCCTGATGTCCGCGGCATGGTCGCAACCGTCGCGCACCTTGTGCGCGTCGTCGACAGCAAGTGAGGAGGGGCCGATGAAACTCAACGGCATTTCCGACAATCCGGGTTCTTCCAAGAACAAGATGCGCGTCGGACGCGGTATCGGCTCGGGCAAGGGCAAGACCGGCGGACGCGGCGTGAAGGGTCAGAAGGCCCGCACCGGCGTCGCGATCAAGGGCTTCGAGGGCGGCCAGATGCCGCTGCATCGTCGCCTGCCCAAGCGCGGCTTCTGGAACCCCTTCTCCACCGACTACAACGAGGTCAATCTCGGCCGCGTGCAGGCGGCGGTGGATGCGGGCAAGCTCGATGCGGCCAAGGCCGTGACGATCGAATCCCTGATCGCCGCCGGCGTGATCTCCAAGCCGCGCGACGGCGTGAAGATCCTCGGCAATGGCGAACTGAAGGCGAAGCTCGCTTTCGAGGTTGCGGCCGCGTCCAAGTCGGCGCAGGCGGCGATCGAGAAGGCCGGCGGCTCGGTCAAGCTGCTCGCAGCTGCTGCCGAGGCCCCGTCCGCCTGATTTTTTTCGCGTAGCATTGCGCGTGAAAACACCTATATCGGCGGAGCGCGGGACGCACAGTCCTTCGCTCCGCTTTTGTTTGATGCGCAGGCCGTGAGGCCAGCGCGCGAGGCCTGAGGACAATCCATGGCGTCAGCCGCCGAACAACTCGCCGCCAACGTCAACTGGTCCGCCTTCTCGAAGGCCGACGAGCTGAAGAAGCGCATATGGTTCACCCTGGGCGCGCTGATCGTCTATCGGCTCGGCACCTACATTCCGCTGCCGGGCATCGACCCCGAGGCCTTCGCCAATTCGTTCCTCGGCAAGAGCCAGGGCGTGCTTGAGCTGTTCAACATGTTCGCCGGCGGCGCCGTGCAGCGCATGGCGATTTTCGCGCTGAACATCATGCCGTACATTTCGGCGTCCATCATCATCCAGCTGCTCACCTCCGTGATCCCCTCGCTCGAGGCGATCAAGAAGGAAGGCGAGAGCGGCCAGAAGCTGCTCAACCAGTACACGCGCTACCTGACCGTCGTGCTGGCCGCCTTCCAGGCCTATGGCATGGCCGTCGGTCTCGAGGGGCAGACGGGCGTCGTGACCGATCCCGGCTGGTTCTTCCGCATCTCGACCGTGCTGACGCTGATGGGCGGCACGATGTTCCTGATGTGGCTCGGCGAGCAGATCACCAGCCGCGGCATCGGCAACGGCTCCTCGCTGATCATCTTTGCGGGCATTGTCGCGGCCTTCCCGTCGGCCATCGCCAACACGCTGGAACTCGGCCGCCAGGGCGCGATCTCGACCGGCCTGATCCTGGCCGTGATCGTGATGTCGATCGTGGTCGTGGCCTTCATCGTGTTCGTGGAGCGCGCGCAGCGCCGCCTGCTGATCACGTACCCGAAGCGCCAGCATGGCAATCGCGTCTACGAGGGCCAGACCTCGTTTCTGCCGCTGAAGCTGAACACGGCGGGCGTCATTCCGCCGATCTTCGCCTCGTCGCTGTTGCTGCTGCCGACCACCATCGCCAACTTCTCGGAGAGCGCGGGTTCGACCGGCATCATGGCGACCATCGGTCAGCTGCTCGGCCATGGCCGTCCGTTGTACATGCTGCTTTATGTGGCGCTGATCGTCTTCTTCGCGTTCTTCTACACGGCTATCGTGTTCAATCCCGTGGATACCGCCGACAATCTGAAGAAGCACGGCGGCTTCATTCCGGGCATCCGGCCGGGCGAGCGGACCGCGCAATACATCGACCAGGTGCTGATGCGCATCACGGTGATTGGCGCGGCCTATCTGGCGATCATCTGCCTCATACCCGAATTGCTAATTTCCCAAGCCGGCATGCCGTTCTATTTCGGCGGTACGTCGTTGCTGATCGTCGTGAGCGTGACGATGGACACGGTGGCCCAGATCCACGGCCACCTCCAGGCGCACCAATACGAAGGGCTTGTCCGCAAGGCCAAGCTCCGTGGGAGGAAGAAATGAGGCTGATACTTCTGGGACCGCCCGGCGCGGGCAAGGGCACGCAGGCGGCGCGCCTCGTCGAGAAGTTCGGCATTCCCCAGCTCTCCACCGGCGACATGCTGCGCGCCGCCGTGAAGGCCGGAACGCCGGTCGGCCTGAAGGCCAAGGCGGTGATGGACGCGGGCGGGCTGGTGTCCGACGAGATCGTGATCGGCATCATCAAGGACCGCATCAAGGAGGCCGACGCCTCCAAGGGCTTCATCCTCGACGGTTTCCCGCGCACCGTGGCGCAGGCGGAAGCCCTGACGGCGCTGCTCAAGACCGAGAAGATGCAGCTCGACGCCGTCGTCGAACTCAAGGTCGATGAAAAGGCGCTGCTCGCCCGAATCGAGAACCGCGCGAAGGAAACGGTCGCGGCCGGCGGCACGGTCCGCGCCGACGACAATCCGGACAGCTTCAAGATTCGCCTGGACGCCTATCGCGAGCAGACGGCGCCGGTGTCGGCCTATTACGCGAAGATCGGCGAGCTGAAGACGGTCGATGGCATGGCGCCGATCGATGCGGTGACCAAGGCGCTGGATGGGATGCTGGCGGGGTAGGGACTCCGGCTTCGATTAAGAGGGCGCCTGCGGGCGCCCTTTTTTGTTCCCTGCTGTCCTTTGGGCCATCTGGCCTACCAGTATCTGATTGTAATTTGAAGGATCATTCGGATGCTCGCCGGACACTTCGCTGCTGCGAGCTTTGAATTGAGCTGATCCAATCAACATATCACTTGTGAAGTGGCTGACCCATCAACGGGGTCTGCAATTTCCAGCATTACATGATTACGAATCAGTGCAGAATTGATCTTTGATCTTGTGGAAAATTCAATTTTCCACGATGATTTGCGTTTCAAATTCGTTATTTGGGAGCGCATATGTCTGTTTTGGATATTCCTCTCCGAAAAGCATTACAGTTGTTTTACGCGCCGCAACCATTGCGGCGACGTATTTTAATGAACGATATCGGGCTTGACGGCAAGAAAGAGGCCGGCGGCAACAGAAGCCAAGGTGGTGATTTCTATTTGCCATTTTGGTCAGACGTCAAAAAACATGTGGTGGGTAAGGGCGACCTGTCGCAGCTGACTGATGATCGCATTAAGTCAAACAAGAGTTTTAAGCGATTGTACCCGTTGCTACAGGACGGGGTTCTTGAATTGCTCAATGCGAAATTGCGTTGGTCTAACGAACCCGTCGAACTAGTCCCGGAAAGCGTGCACGGGAATTTGTCGTTCGACGAAGTCGGGGGAACGATTCGGGTGAGGGACGCGCTCCATGTGCGAGTCAGGGGAGAATATACTCGGGTCGTATATCCTTATTTCAGCGAAGAGCCCGCGCTGCCTGAAGAGGGTGGACGATTAGGTTTGTGGGTGATGCAGCAAGTGCTGCCAGACCTTAATCCGAGCGACATGCGTATAATCGACCCCCTCCGTCGCGCGTTCTTTTCTCCAGACTCGACCCCACCGCGAGGCAACGAAAGAGCTATTTTCCTTGAAAATTACCGCTCGCTGATTGGCGACTGGGAGCGTTTGAAGCAAAAATGATTGGGCAGGTCTTGCGCATTTGTTGCGGGGTCGCCTCCATGAGCTAGCAATTTAAATCTGGGCGGTTCGTAGGTTTGAATAGAAGTTTCGACGCGTTTTTTTTTTGTTGACCCCGCCCGCCATCCCCCTTACACACCGCCCATCCGAAGCGATCGCTGCCCGATGGCCCCTTTTGGGGACGCCGGGCTTTTGCGCTTCGGTCATAACCTCCCGCATGGGCCGGCCTCCACCGGCGCGGGGATAACAACCTGAAGCGCTTGCGGAAACGCTCGCTGCTCACCACATGGAGAGTTGAAATGGCTCGTATAGCCGGCGTCAATATTCCGACGAACAAGCGCGTGATCATCGCGCTCCAGTACATTCACGGCATCGGCGCCAAGAAGGCCGAAGAAATCTGCGAAAAGGTCTCCATCCCCGCCGAGCGCCGCGTTTCGCAGCTCACCGACGCGGAAGTCCTGCAGATCCGCGAGACCATCGACCGCGACTACATGGTGGAAGGCGATCTGCGCCGCGAAGTCGCGATGAACATCAAGCGTCTGATGGATCTGGGCTGCTACCGCGGCCTGCGCCATCGCCGCCAGCTGCCGACCCGCGGCCAGCGCACGCACACCAACGCCCGCACCCGCAAGGGCAAGGCGAAGCCGATCGCCGGCAAGAAGAAGTAATCAGCCGTCAGGCCGATCATTCGCGGGCTTGCCCGCGATCCGAATGACGTCGATGGCCGGGATTAGCCCGGCCATGGCGTGAACACCTCCATCCCGAGCGCCTGGCATGACGGGCGCGCCAGAAGGACCAAAGATACATGGCAAAAGAAGCTGGACGCGTCCGCCGCCGCGAACGCAAGAATATCGTTTCGGGCGTCGCCCATGTGAATTCGTCGTTCAACAACACGATGATCACGATCACCGACGCGCAGGGCAACACGATCTCCTGGTCGTCGGCCGGCACCATGGGCTTCAAGGGCTCGCGCAAGTCGACCCCGTACGCCGCGCAGATGGCCGCCGAAGACGCCGCCCGCAAGGCGGCCGAACACGGGATGCGCACGCTGGAAGTCGAAGTCTCGGGCCCCGGTTCGGGTCGTGAGTCGGCGTTGCGCGCGCTGCAGGCGGCGGGCTTCACCGTCACCTCGATCCGCGACGTGACGCCGATCCCGCACAACGGCTGCCGCCCGCGCAAGCGTCGCCGCGTCTGATTTCATCCCGAATTGCGCGCGTGGCCGACGGGCCGCGCGGGCTTTTGTCAGCTGACGCGCCCAAGCCATGGTCGACGGACCGATATGCCGGCGCATCAACAGCGAAAGGCCACACATGACGATCCAGAAGAACTGGCAGGAACTGATCAAGCCGAACAAGCTCGAGATCGCGCTCGGCGACGATCCCAAGCGCATCGCCACCATCGTGGCGGAGCCGCTGGAGCGCGGCTTCGGCCTCACGCTTGGCAATGCTTTGCGCCGCATCCTCCTGTCCTCGCTGCAGGGCGCGGCCATCACGTCCGTGCACATCGACGGCGTGCTGCATGAATTCTCGTCGATTCCCGGCGTGCGCGAGGACGTGACCGACATCGTCCTCAACATCAAGGACATCGCCATCAAGATGCAGGGCGATGGACCGAAGCGCATGACGCTGAAGAAGCAGGGCCCCGGCCAGGTGACAGCCGGCGATATCTCCACCCCCGGCGATATCCAGGTCCTGAACCCGAACCTCGTGATCTGCACGCTCGACGACGGCGCCGAAATCCGCATGGAATTCACCGTCGCCACCGGCAAGGGCTACGTGCCTGCCGAGCGCAACCGCGCCGAAGACGCGCCGATCGGCCTCATCCCGGTCGACAGCCTCTATTCGCCGGTCAAGAAGGTCTCGTACCGCATCGAGAATACCCGCGAGGGCCAGGTTCTCGACTACGACAAGCTGACCATGACGCTCGAGACCAACGGCGCGATCTCGCCTGAGGATTCGGTCGCCTATGCCGCCCGCATCCTGCAGGACCAGCTCAACGTCTTCGTGAACTTCGAGGAGCCGCGCCGCGAAGAGGCGCAGACCTCGATCCCCGAGCTCGCCTTCAACCCGGCGCTGCTCAAGAAGGTCGACGAGCTCGAACTGTCGGTGCGTTCGGCCAATTGCCTGAAGAACGACAACATCGTCTACATCGGCGATCTCATCCAGAAGACCGAAGCAGAGATGCTGCGCACGCCGAACTTCGGCCGCAAGTCGCTCAACGAGATCAAGGAAGTGCTGGCGCAGATGGGGCTGCACCTCGGCATGGAAGTGACCGGCTGGCCGCCGGACAATATCGAAGAGCTCGCGAAGCGCTTCGAGGAGCATTACTGAGACGCTTAGTTCCTTCTCCCCGCATGCGGGGAGAAGGTTAGGATGAGGGGCCGGGGGAGTTTCACGGCTCTGGCCCCAGCCCCTCACCCCAGCCCTCTCCCCGTAAACGGGGAGAGGGGGTTCAAGAGAGCGGCCGTACCGTGGCACGGCGGTCGCAGACCCGAAAAGGAGAACGCCATGTATCACGGTCGCGCCAAGCGCCGCTTCAACCGCACCGCCGAGCACCGCAAGGCCATGTTTGCGAACATGTGCCAGGCGCTCATCAAGCACGAGCAGATCGTCACCACGCTGCCGAAGGCCAAGGACCTGCGTCCGGTCGTCGAGAAGCTGGTCACGCTCGGCAAGCGCGGCGACCTGCACGCACGCCGCCAGGCAATCTCGCAGATCAAGGACGTCGCGCTCGTCCGCAAGCTCTTCGACGTGCTTGGCCCGCGCTACAAGGAGCGCAACGGCGGCTACACCCGCGTGCTGAAGGCCGGCTTCCGCTATGGCGACAACGCCGCCATGGCCGTCATCGAATTCGTCGACCGCGACGAGAGCGCCAAGGGCCAGGATTCGGGCCCGGCGCAGGGCGGCGACGAGCAGGACGCGGCGTAAGCTGCGGACCGCGAGCCTTCAGGCTCGCTTGATTTCATGCGAGCCTGAAGGCTCGCGGTCCAAAGGCGGGCGCTTGCGTCCGCCTTTTTGCGTTTGCGGAGGCGTATGGATGCGAAGTCGGATATATCCGACTTCGGATATGGCGATCTGGACCGAGATTTCGCGCGCAACGACAGCGACAGGCGACGTCCTCGTCCTGCGTGAGAACGCGGGCGTCTACGAGATCCGCTGCAACGGCTGGGACTTGATGTCCAACCGGGCGCATGCCTCCGAGGAGGCCATGGCGCGCGAGGCTCTGGCGATGCTGGCAGGCAGGCCCGCGCCGCGCATCCTGATCGGCGGCCTCGGCATGGGCTTTACGCTTCGCGCGA